>Ga0066606_10000128_pt1 | contig 44018 bp, 44 predicted proteins | sample SaaInlV_DNA_100m_FD_60386 | JGI IMG/M metagenome (GOLD analysis project Ga0066606, IMG submission 60386) | Marine microbial communities from expanding oxygen minimum zones in the Saanich Inlet - SI075_LV_DNA_100m | ecosystem: Environmental > Aquatic > Marine > Unclassified | place: British... | reverse complement strand
ATGCGCAAATGTTATATGGGATATTTTTTTCCTCGAGGGTGATGGCAATGCTATATGGTTCTTGACCAGTAGAACAACCTGCTGACCAAATATCGATGCGGCCTTTTTTTTCTAGTATAATTGGACAGAGTTCATTTGCGAGTGTTTCTAGTTGATATTGTTCCCTAAAAAAATGTGTGACATTGGTTGTTATGGCGTTAATCATTTCCATTAATTCAGATTCATCAGTAGTGACCAATTGCATGTACTTAGGAAAACTATTGAGATCTATGGTATGTAATCTTTTAAGTAGTCTGGCATGGACTAATTCATATTTGCCAGACAGGTTAATTCCTGATTTTTTATAGACTATATCCTTTATTTCTTTTAAAATATGCTGGCTATAATCAAATTGCGAAGAATCATTCATGTTATCCCTTTCCATTTACATAGTTTGAATCATCACCTATGTTTTGAAAGCTATTGAGACGTTTAAGGCCATTTATATCGATTATAAAAGATATTGTTCCATCACCTAAGACTGTCGCTCCAGAGACACCTTCGATTTTTTTATAGTTTTCTTCAACATTTTTTATAACCACCTGTTGTTGATCTAATAAGTCATCAACCATAATGGCCATATATTTATTTCTATCTTCAATAATTACTAAAAGACTGTCTTCAATGTTGTCTGCCGCATCTGAAACATTAAAAATTTTGTTTAATCGGATAATCGGGATATATTCACCACGGAAAAAATATAATTCTTTAGTGTTGGTGATGGTTTTCATCTTGCTATGTTCAATGGTTATGCAAGAAATTATTATTTCAATAGGGATTATGTATACTTCAGAGCCAACTTTAACTAGTTGCCCATCGAGTATAGCTAGAGTTAGTGGCAGTTGAATAATAAATGAGGATCCTTTTCCTACTTCACTTATGATATGTATTTCACCGCCCAAATCTTGGATGTTATTTTTTACAACATCCATTCCTACTCCACGCCCTGAAACACTACTAACTGTCGTTGCTGTTGAAAATCCAGGAATAAATAACAAGTCATAAATTTCATGTTCTTCTAAATTAGTATTTTCAGGAATCAAACCTTTTTCAACAGCTTTTTGCTGAATGAATTTAGGGTTTATACCTGCGCCATCATCATTTATTTCAATGATAATTTTTCCACTAGAATGATAGGCGCGTATATTAATAGTTCCCCCTGGAGATTTGCCGCATGCTTGTCTAGTTTGCGGATCTTCTAAACCATGGTCTAAACAATTTCTAACCAAATGAGTCAGAGGCTGATCTAGTTTTTCTACTATAGTTTTATCAAGTTCAGTGTCTTCACCCTGAATAACAAGATCAACTTCTTTACCTAGTTTAGTTGTTAGATCAAAAATCAGCCTTGGGATTTTATCAAAAACCAAACTGATTGGTACCATGCGGATCCGCATAATGCTATCTTGTAGTGAACGACTATTTTGTTCAAGTAGCTCTATGCCGCGGTGAATTTTTTCAGCCTCATGCTCATCCAAAGAACTAATTAGTTGTTTAATCATTGACTGAGTAATTACAAGCTCACCAACAAGGTTTAATAGGTCATCTATTTTTCTACCTGTACTCTTATTGAGCTGCTGGGATTAGATTTGATTCTTTTTGTTATTTTAGCAGCACTTGGTGGAGTTGATGTTGTTTCCCCATCATTCGCTATAATTTCTGTTCGTGGTGCGTTGGGCACAATTTCAGATTTTAAAGGTTGTATGTTTTGGGCGAGATCTATGTCAGGAGATGCTTCTGTTGAATGTTGTGTAGCAGAATCAACACCACAAATTATAGGTATTATATTCAGCGTTGTTATATAGTTGTTTATCCAGTCAAATGTTTCACGAATAGCTTCTGCAGTTTCATTAGTTTTGATTTTAAGATTCCAGGCAAGGTAACTTCTGTCAACAGATATGTCTTGGAACTTTGGCAAATGATCATAAACAACTGCTAATTCAGAAATTTCACCAATATCATACAATTGTCTGATAAATTTAGCTGGGTCATTGCCAGATAAAAAGACATCACTTGATGGTGTGAAATTTATTTGATATCCATCAGTAGTTGGGTTATCTATACTGTTTGAAGGCGTGTCATTATTCGATATAGGGATATCTTTGCCAGCAAGGAGATTTTTATATATTTCTTTTTGAGAATTAATAACATCATCGGGAAACGTTTGGCCTTCTTCATCGAAGAGTAAATATTCACGTAAAACATCTTTGGTGTCTAGGATTAAAATTACATGCTCATGGCATAATTCTCTTTTATCATTTCTAACTTCATCTAGAAAACTTTCAACTTCATGCATGAGCTCTGATATTAGGTCTAGACTGAAGGTTCCACAGCCCCCTTTAGCTGAATGCATTATCCTGAAGATATCGTTTACGTTTTCCTTATCTAAAGGAAGAACATTCTTGCCCACTAAAACACTCTCAAGCCTATCCAGACCCTCTAGGGTTTCATCGATGAAGATCTGTTTGAATTTATCTAAATTAATTTCCATAATATTTACTCATCTAACAGGTCTCTTACTGCAGCTAAAATTTTCTGAGGAACAATTGGCTTAAGTATCCAGCCAGTACATCCAGCTGCTTTACCATCCTTTTTAACAAACTCTCCAGACTCAGTTGTGAGCACAACTATTGGAGTGAACTTGTAAATCATCGATATCCTTATTTTCCTAGATAAAGTTATACCATCTAATCTAGGCATGTTTACATCTAACAAAAACAATTCAATATCGTCAGTGTTTTTAAGTTCATCGTATGCATGTTGACCATCTTCAGTTGCAATAACTTCGTGCCCCTCACTTTCTAGGATGGCTTTAATCATTTCTCTGATAGATTTAGAATCATCTGCAATTAATATTTTAGCCATGAACTACAACACCCTTTCAATAGCAGCTATTAATTTATCTGGTGTAAATGGTTTGACCATCCAGCCTGTGGCGCCAGCGTTTCTCGCAACTTGTTTTTTTTCATTGCTAGTTTCAGTTGTTAACATTAAAATTGGTGTGAGTTTATATTTATCTAATTTGCGTATTTCTATAACCATGTCAATGCCATTCATTTGTGGCATATTAACATCTGAAATAATCACCTCAAAATTCCCCTGTGTTGCTGTTTCCAGGCCTGTGGTTCCATCATCAGCACTAGTGACATCAAAGCCAGACTGCTCTAAGCAAAAAGATAACATTTCACGCATGCTTTTGGAGTCATCCACTATAAGAACATTGGTCATAAGAGTACCTTTATATTATTACGATTAAAACAAATCAAGATCACCACTTTCTATTCCTTCGTTATCTAAAAAATCATTAAACTTTAAAATCTTAATGATGTTTTCTTCAATGTTTTCGCTTATACCCGTCAAATCAAAATCATCAGGGTTAGACGATTTATGTAAACCGCTTAATGTTCGTATTAATTCTTTACACACAACATTAAATCTCTCATTGGCTATATTAAGTTGCAACATATATTGTGAAATCAAATCTTCTTTTTGAATGTCCTCTGTTAAAGATAGCATTCTTTTATCTAGGTCAACCAAGCCTATGATTAATTCATCAATTTGCTGAGGAATTTTTTCAGGTTCAATATGGCGCAAATTTGACACCACCTGAATTTGGTCTTTGATGCTGTCAACAGCAAAGAAATATTCTCCTCGAATGGAATTCAAGCTGCCAGAAAAATTGCTCTTAATAAGTGTGGTTGAGCGAGAAAGATACGAAAAATAGATAGTTAGCAAATTATTGAACTTTTCAAACACTTTGTCTTCTTGCTGTATCTGAGCGCACAATGTTTGTTTCGAATCAATTTCATCGCGTATTAAACCTGATGAAATTATGGAAATAATTAGACAGGTAAAAGTTGATAGAATTATATAGAGGCTTTGGTTGAAATAAGTTTGTAGAAGAAAAGATAATGCTAAAATGATATTCATGGATAAATTAATATTTATAAGTAATGTAGATTTGTTTTTCATATACTATCCATTAACTATATTTAGTGATTCATATAATTCTCTATTGTGGAGCATGAAAGTATCTACTAGCTCCTCAAATTCATTTTTAGTAACATCTATAGAAGAAAATATTTTTTCCGATATTGCCTCCTCTTTATCAAATCCGATAGCATATCGCGCAAGATATTGATCAATTAGCCATAGTCTAGCTATGTGACTGTTATTTATTCCTGGAGTAGATGGGGCATGGTGATATTTGGCGCTGTTGATGAGGTCATCATCTAAATTCCATTTATCTAGAACATTAGCTCCAACATCCTGATGGTTAACCCCAAAAATCATATCTTCTAAATCTATAATTGATGAATCAGGATTTATACTTTGTGCATGGCACAAATACTTAAATTGTGATGGGAAAAGATTACATAGTAAAATTGAGCCAATATTATGGAGCAATCCTTGTATAAATGCCTGTTGAGCTGTCATGTTGGATATCGGTCTAATAGAGTGTAATTCACGCATTAAGTTGGCTGAGTATAGGCTGTGTTTCCATAGCTCATTAAACACAGACTGGAATTCCGGATTAATTTTAAGAGCGTCGGCTAAGAGAAAAGCTATACAAAAATTAATTGATGGATGTAAGCCAATTTGCACGATGGCATTGCTTAAATCTTTAATGTCAGGTGAGCCGTAATATGGTGACCTAGATAAAGAAATAATCTGTATTGCTAGTTTGGCATCCTCCTCAATGGCTCTAGAAAATTTATTAACATTAACCTTTTCATCTATAGATAATTCAATAACTTTATATAACATTTGTGATAAAGCAGGTAAGGTTAAAACTTCTTTCCTGCCAATTTCTTTTGTATTAAGAGCCTCTAATCGTTGAGCCGTACTATCATTGCTAGCAAATGATGAATATCCTTGTACAAAAAACTGTGATTTTTCAGTGGATAGTGGTATTAATTTTAATAAATCTTATGAAGATATTTTGCAGACAGAATGATTTTGCGTTGGTATGTAGATGTGGTCACCTTGATATATTTGTATGTCACTCTTGTATTTAACTCCCCAGTATTGGGGGATGGGTAACGCAGTTTTAAGGTTGAAGTTATAATATTCCCCATCTTGTACAATTTCATGATTGCTAGTAATAAAATCATTAATTATTTGGTTGTAATCTACTGCGCTACCGACCGATGTTATGAGCATTTTTCGAGTCTCATATTTGTCTTGAAACATAACCGCTCTTAATACTTGTCGATCATTAATATTGTATTCATTAAGCAGATCACTAAATTTATTCATCCATGGCTGACCTTCGATGAGGGTGAACTTGATTTTCATGTTATGTAAATGATTTAGAACTATGTCGGTAGTCATACAGTAGCCTATTCAAGAGCGTAATGTTTTAATATAGTTATTTTTTCATGAAAATGTTTTACACTATAGTAAATTGTTAATTATAAAAAGGATTTAATTGTGACAGAGATGGTTGAATTTGACCTTACTGGATATACTGCAATTGCAAAATCGGAAAAATTATTTTCAGAATTAAAAAAATCACATCAGAGAACCTTAAAGTAACATTGAAAGCTACAAAAGCTAAGAAGCTTTGTACTGGCTCTGCACAAATTATTGTAGCATTTGTAGCTGACATTGAAGATAAAGGTGGTAAGGTGAGCTGGGAAGAGATTAGTGATGATTTTCTTAATAGTATCGATAAAGCTGGATGGAAAGAAAAGTTAGGTATTAATTAAAATGATGGGTCTAGGTTGAAAATAAATGTTCATCTGAAGATCTTGATACTAAGGTAATTAAGTAGTTGGCCATGAATAGGTATGAACGTTGACAAAACAAGGTGCTACTTTATTCTAGGGTTTGATTGCTATCCTCAGGATTAGCTTTTCCCTCAAATATACTGTTTACACATAGCAGTATGACCATCTTATTGTCAACAACAGCAATATTTTTAACATAACGCCTATCAACCATCACGGTGTCTGGCACTGACTTCATTTGCGAAGATTTAAAATTGTATACATCAGATACTCTGTCTGCAACAATGCCAATTATTTGAGAGCTATCGCCATCTTTAATTTGAATGATAATGATGACCGTAACTTTGTCAGATTCTTTTTTAGGCATATCAAAGCAAGATCGCAAATCAATTATTGGAACGACATTCCCTCTAATATTGATCATTCCAAGGACATTGTTATTTGAACCTGGCATAGCAGTTGGTGTTTCCCATTTCCTGATTTCCATTACTTTAAGTATTTCAATACCATATTCTTCACCATTTAAAAAAAAGGTAAGGCATTGGTTGCTTATTTCATCAATAACGTCGGTATGTAGGTCATCCACTGTTGTGTTCACTTCTATATCTATTCAGCACCTATTAAACTTAGCATATAAGTACTGAAATTTGTTTTGGTTAATTGTTTTTTCTATATTTACTTAATTTGAGATATTTTTTGAGGTTCGTCCCATGTTTTTTTGATTTATTTTTCTTAGATATGGATAAATGTACTGAAGAAACCTTATTATCTTCAGAGATTTTATTAATAGGGCTGTCTTTTGTGGTTTTATTCGGGGCGCGCTTTTCTAAGGCTTCTTTATTTTTGTAAACCCGGTGTGAAGGATTACTGTAATATTCTGTTGTTAAAGTGATTTTCATAATATTGCTAAAAATTAATATAACCTCTATGTATAGTATAGTTTTATTTTTGGTCAGATGGAGATGTTTTTAATTGTATCTACAGGTATATGTTGGGTTTTATGGGCTTCGTCTTTCGGTCTGACTCCCCAGCTAAGGCCATATATAATCTCAAATGTTGCGTACACATTTTTTTCATCTGCTGTTTTAAAGCTGTTGTTGTAATCTTCATTTACCTTGGCAATAGAAGATTTGGTTGCTAGGTATTTTGTTCTGCCAGAGTTTATATTTGTGGCACCCATTGATTTCAATTCTTTCATTAATTTGATTGCGCTTGGGTAAGTGACTGTTATATTTTCTCTATCAACAACTGGATCTATAAATTTATGCTGTAGAAGAATATCACCGATATGGTGCATATCAATAAAGTCATTAACATGTTGGTAAGAGTCTATATTTCCCCATATATATTTTAGTTCTTGTAATGTATCTGGGCCAAAGGTTGAAAATATAAATATGGCATTGGGTTTCATAACTTCTTTTATTTGTGCAGTGGTAACTGCTAAATTATTACTCCATTGAAGAGCACAGTTTGCTATTATCAGATCAAATTGTCCTAAAGCAAAAGGGAGCGCGTCAAAATCAGCACAACACTTTAAGGTATGTGATGTTTTGTGCTCACAAAGCATTGCATGAGCGAGATCTAGATTGACGATGCTGGCATTGGGGTAAATAGTTTCCAATTGTTCACTTAATTGCCCAGTACCACCACCTAAATCTAGTATATGCTTGGGAGCAATTTTCATATACATTAATCGCTCGAGTAGACGTAAGCCTACTTCTTTTTGTAAGAAAGAAGCATTGTTATATGCAGATGCAGCTTTATTAAAAGCTCTGGCAATTTGGTGTTTATGAAACCTGACTTTATTATCCATAGAAAGATGTTAACCTATTTAGCTAGAATATTAAAGAAGTTGGATATCTTATCTTTACGAAGTATTTTTCGTGATTTATTGCCAGTGTATTGTTGGGGTTGTAAATTAGCCAGCGATAATAATAAAGTTCTATGTAACATTTGTGCTCCAGCAATAGTATATCTACAAGAACGGTGCTGGGTGTGTTGTAGTATTTTATTTGAAGAACGTGAAAATATATATTGTATGCGGTGTGTTAATGTTAGCAGTAGAATAGAAAAAAGCTATGGTTTGTTTGTATATAATTCGTTGATAAATAGAATTATTTTAAATGGCGTATATAGGACTTCTATTCTTGAATTAAACTGGTTAAGATTAAGGTTGCGAAAAATTATTGGTAGGAATTATCCTGTAGTTGTAATAGAAAAAAAGTCATTACAGTTTTTAAAAGCTTGTATAGAGAATGAATGTATTTTGTTGTCAAAGAGCCGAAAATTATTATATCTAGATGAGGTTGTTATTTTTGTGCCAATATTGGATACGATTGCTAAGGTTGAAAAAATTATTGAAAATAAAATTGCTAAAAATAAAAAAATGAATATTTTATTTTTAGCAAAAAGATAAATAATAATTAATGGTTAATATAGATGTCAAATCTTGTGCTGTTTCCTATTATATTCATGCTAGGCTGAGTTTTTGTAATAGTTGGAGCTAATTTGGGGCGCTTTACCACAATGCGTTTAGATAATTGTTTTGCTTGAGAAAATAATAGGTGAGCATCAAGATCATCACCAACAATTGCTAATATTTCACGCATCTTTATTTTGCCTAGGGCAGACTTATTTCTTTCAGGATACATGGGATCTAGATAAATACAAATAGGGTTGTATTCTTGGGCAAGTTGGCTCAGAGCATCTACAGCATTGCATGGCTTAAGTTGCATTCTGGAGGCTATATTTTTTACAATAGATATTGAGGAGCTATTGGCTCTGGTTAGAGCATCTTCTAATAGTTGAGACATTATTGGTGAGCGTTCGCACATGATAACATTACCGCCAAAGGCGCTAGCAATAAAAGCATCAGTTCCAAAGCCTGCGGTTGTATCAATTACATACCCTTTCTTTTTATTTAATCCTAAGGCTTTGATGATGGAGTTACTTTTTGCTCCCTGCTGTACGCGACGTAATAATTCATGAGATTCAAAATCTATATAGATATGACGTTCAGTTTCAGTAATCAATGTAAGTTTATGGTCGATATATACCAGATTATTATTCATTTGATAAATAAACGTACAATAATAACAGCAAAGAAAAATAAGCTAGCAATAACTAGTAAAGGTTTTCCACCAGGTACTTTAAATCTCGCATTAGCACCATAGCCATTTACATATCTTCCGCCCCATACCATAGTAATTGGCAAGAGTCCTAAAAGTACAGAAACTATTATGCCTCCAACATTAAGGATCTTATCAAAACTTGTTGGGAAAAATATTACTAGCAGCAGCGATGGACAAAAAGTTATTAATAGTAACAAAATTGCTGGACGGCCTTTGGTTTTAATGCTTAGGCCATCAGAGAGGAAGTGGTATAAACTAATTGAAACCCCAAATATTGAAGTTAAAATTGTTGAGATGGCAAAACTTTTTGCTAGAATATTAATAGCAGGACTATTTGTTATGGTAGCTAAGCTTGAGGCAACTTCAGTGCCATTAGCATTTTTAGTCGAAAGCTCTTCAAGGCCAAAGCTCCCAGGTATTGAAAGTATTCCTAAAGTTACCCATTCCCAAATTATGTACATAATTAATGGTAAGGTACAGCCAATGATGAGAACCTTTACTAAGTTTTTTCGATCATGGTCTAAATAGGTTACTAATGTCGGGATGACAATTGCTGAGCCAAAACTGGTAATAAACAGAGGCATATTAGAAAGCAATGGTTTAAATGATCCGTCTTGCAATAGTTTAAGGTCGACATATTCATATGATTTATAAATTAGCATAGTAAATGAGGTGAAAAGGATAATGGAAAATACTCTGTTAACGTGATCTAAAGCTTGAGTTCCAAGATAAATGGTTGTGGCCAGTATAATCGTTATGGCACATAATGCCACATGATTATTAAGATCCATCTGTAAATATTCAGCGCATAGTTTTTGTAGCCAGGCACTAGTGCCAGTGAGATAAGCTGCTAACAGCGCAGTAAGCAGTAGCACATAGCTTGCCCAGGCTACAAGCATTCCGATTGGGCCTATAGTTTTTTCAGCCATGGAGATAATATTAGTTTCTTTTTTAAACCAAAGATTTACTTCTAGTAGGTAGCCAGCAGAGAGCATCATAAAAAACCAGCAAACGATAAACAGTATAGTCGTTGGATAAAAACCTCCAGAAACAGTGCTTGTAGGCAATGCTAGGACTCCACCACCAATTGCTGTGCAGCTCATTAGCAATATTCCGCCAATAGTTCTATTTTTAATCATTATTATTACCTCTTTTACTTTGGTCGAATTAGCTTGTTATGATATTGGTTAAAAGCTAACCATGATCCCAAAATGCCAATTGTCATGCATAACAGAATAAGATAGGCAGATACTTGTAGATCAAGTCCCTCAAGGGCTGCATTAGCTTGGACTCCCTTAAAAATCATATCAAAGTTATTAGACAAAGTTAAGACTATTAGCTGGATAATTAAAACAGTAATAATTCCACTAAAAATTCCACGCCAGAAACCTAGATAAATAAACTGGCGTCTTACAAAAGCACGGCTAGCACCTACTAAATCCATAACTTTTATGGATTCCTGTTGGTGTTCAATAGCATTTTTAGTTAGACCTCCAATTATTAGTGCGGCGCCAATAGATAGTATACTAGCTAATATGATGGCAATTTTCTTACATAACATTATTACTCCTTGCCATCTAGTCAGCCACTCTAAATCAAGTTGAGTATGTTCACTGTGCTTATCTAATTTAATAGTTTGTTGTAGCTGATGTGCAACATCTGGTGAGGTATTTTCATTAAGATAGTAGGTTATTGAAGCAGGTAACTGGGCAATTTTATTAAGATCAGTTAGATCTAGAGAATCCAAATGTTGACGTAAAAGTTCTAGGTTTTGTGAGCTTGAATGATATTCATATTTGGTTACAGCTGCGTGATTAGCATAGGTAGAGATAAAGTGCTCAGCTGTGATTGAGGAATCAATAAAAAACACACTAAGCTTAGCGCTAGGATCTTTTAAGTTAACCAATTTGGTAACATTATTTGTTAAGACCCATAAACTTGAAGGTAGGATAAAAGTAAAACTAATAATTAAAATAGATAAAATTGATTTTATGGGGTGTTGACTAAGGTGGTTTAATGAACTGATGAAATTTTGATAGTGAGAGTAAAAATAATTTTTTATGTCATGCATGAAATATCCTCGCGAGCAGTGCTATCAAAAGCAATCTGGCCTTTATCTATAACTATTTGTCGAGCAGGGAAGTGTTCTAAAAGACTTACATCGTGTGTTGCGATTATAATGCCAACACCAACTCGATGAAAATCGACTAGGAGATTCAATATTTCTAAAGATAAACTAGGATCTAAATTTCCAGTGGGCTCGTCAGCAATAATGTATAGGGGTTTATTTATAATTGCTCTGGCAATGGCAACGCGTTGTTGTTCACCTCCTGAAAGGGTTGAGGCTAAATAATTAGCTTTGTTAATTAGACCGACCTTTTCTAGTACTGCTCTAACTTTTTTACTAATTTCTCGAGAAGATTTTCCTTTTATTATTAGTGGTAATGCAACATTATTAGCTACACTTTGGTCAGAAATTAGCATTGGAGTTTGTGGGACTAGTCCTAATTGGCTTCTAATCAGGTGAAGCTGGTTAGCTCTTAAATTATTATAAGCAAGTTGGCCTATATTAATTTCTCCATGGCTAGATTGTTCCGTTGCAGAGAGTAAATTTAAAAAAGTACTTTTACCGGCACCAGATGATCCTGTTATATAAACAAATTCATTAGTGGTAATGGTTAAATTTACATTGTGTAATGCTCGGTAACCACTATTAAATTTCTTTCCCACATTTTTTAGCCGTAGCACTGTATCTCCTAAATATACATAGGAATCAAATTTAAATTTTGTTTCCTATTGCTTACTCGTTTTGAGTAAATAAAGCATTAATGAAATCCTTGGCATTAAATTGCTTTAAATCATCAATGCTTTCACCGATACCTATGTAACGAATGGGGAGCTTAAATTGATCTGCTATTTGGAAAATTGCCCCGCCTTTTGCTGTACCATCTAATTTCGTAATACATAAACCTGAGACATTGATAATATCATTAAAAGCACTTACTTGCTTTATCGCATTTTGTCCGGTTCCAGCATCTAAAACTAATAAAGTTTCATGTGGAGCTTGTGGGTCAATTTTCTTTAGGACTTTTGAGATTTTTTCTAATTCACGCATTAAATGATTTTGGGTATGTAGTCTGCCAGCCGTATCAGCTATCAAAATATCTATATTTTTAGATTTTGCTGAATTATAGGCATCAAAAATTACTGAAGCACTATCGGCACCTTGATGTTGGGAGATTACGGGTACACCTTCTTGTTGACCCCAGGCCTGCAGTTGTTCAACTGCTGCCGCCCTGAAAGTATCTCCTGCAGCTAAAAGCACAGATTTTCCTTGTGCTTTAAACATTTTACTTAGTTTTGCGATACTTGTGGTTTTGCCTGCCCCATTAATACCAACCATCAAAATAACAAAAGGAGTATTGGTACTATTAAGATGAAGAGGTTTCTCTACTGGCGCTAATATTGCTTCTAACTGATTCTTTAAATTATCAATAGCAAGGTTAGGGTCTTTTGCAATAGCTTTATCTTTTTTTAAGTTAGAAATAAACCTTTCTGAAAGATCAAAACCAATGTCTGCTTGAATTAGAATGGCTTCTAGTTCTTCTAGAGTCTCTTCATCTAATGAGTTTTTTCCTTGAAACAATGAGCTTAGTTTCGAGGTAAAGCTATCTCTAGTCTTGCCTAGGCTCTGTTTTAGCCGAGAAAAAAAGCTAGGCTTTTCTGCTTGCTTTGGTTCCTCATTTAAGCTAGATTCCTTATTTATTGTATTTTTTTTGAATAGTCTAAACATTTGACACCTTTTTTTAACGAGCAAAAAAATGTTAACTGATATTTAGCTGTTAAGCCAGTAAAAGTGCTTTGGGAACTAAAATTATGCATAAAGCAGTTAGAAAAAAAACTAATGGTGGTGACGTTAGAATCATCGCAGGATTTTTAAAAGGTCGGCGTATTAGTGTTTTAAATAGTGAAGGTTTAAGGCCAACTGCAAACCGTATTCGTGAAGGGCTATTTAACTGGCTACAATTGGATGTTGCTGGTGCAAGCTGCTTGGATTTATTTGCTGGTACTGGTGCCCTTGGTGTGGAAGCTATATCGAGGGGGGCAGAACACGTACATTTTATTGAGCAAGACAGTACAATAGTCAAAAAAATAATGAAGATCTGCAAAGAATTTTCTATAGAAGAGCAGTCTACAGTAACTAATACTGATGCATTAACTTTTATTACAGAAGATGATTTATCAGATTATGATATTATTTTTTTAGATCCTCCATATAATGCAGCGTTAATACCTAAACTTATAAAAATTTTAAAAAACAAACACAGCCAAGCGATTATATATTTAGAAGATGAGAGAGATATTGCCAGTATATATAAAGAGGATTTAAATATTATTAGCAATGCTCGAGCGGGCTCGGTATATTATCTAATTGCAACTATTAAATGAATAGGACGGTGGGATAGATATGGATATATATCTTGTTGGTGGTGCTGTGCGTGATGAAATATTAAATCGGCGTATCACGGATAGAGATTGGGTTGTTGTGGGCTCCAGTATTAATGAAATGCTAAAAAAAGGTTATATTCAAGTTGGGAAATCATTTCCAGTATTTCTGCATCCTGATACAAAAGAAGAGTATGCTCTAGCTAGAAAAGAAAAAAAAATAGCTCCTGGATATGGTGGTTTTGAGTTTGATACGGATATGAATGTATCTTTAGAGCAGGATCTATTGCGTCGAGATTTAACTATCAATGCAATGGCCAAAGATTATGATAATAACATCATTGACCCATATGATGGTCAAAAAGATTTGCAGGCTCGAGTATTGCGTCATGTATCCACAGCATTTAGTGAAGATCCATTGCGAGTATTGCGAGTTGCAAGATTTTATGCACAGTTGGCAGAGTACAACTTTACTATAGCTGACACAACAAAAGAGTTGCTACAAACAATATCAAGTTCTGGAGAATTGGAGCATTTAAGCTCAGAAAGGCTTTATCAAGAATTTAAATTAGGTTTAAGTGCACCAAGACCAGATCTGTTTATCAAATGCTTAAATGATGCTGGGGCAATAGATAGAATCTTGTCAGAAATTAGTTCTACGAAAGCATATGCATATTTACAAGTGGCAGCAGCTGAAAAATGTGATTTCATAGAGGTGTTTGCAATATTACTTTCCTATTTGCCGGAAGATGAATTAGTGAAACAATGGTGTAATACTCTTGCTGTTCCCAAAGAAATAAGTACATTTGCAAAATTATTTAGAACAAATTTAATTAATATTAAAGATGTGGATTTTTCCAAAACAAATCAAATTTTAGAATTGTTATCGCATTTAGATATTTGGCGTAGACATAATAGGTTTGTAATCTTAATGCATACTTATAAAGTTTTTTATAAAAATGATGATGCCGTAATTAATAAAATTAACCACCTTTTGAAGGTCAGTGAAAATTTAAAGAATTTTAAACTTGATCTTACTGGTATAGACTCCATAGCAGGTAGGGATATTTCAAGTGAGGTTTTCAAGCAGAGAGCAGGTTTCATAGCTAAATTGTTGAGTGAATAAAACTATACTGCTGCATAACTTATCTAAGGTGATAGAAATTCAGTTATATGGAAAGAGCTCTATTATGCAATTGACAAAAACATCTTTAATTATGATGCCTGTGTATATCTTTTAAAAATATAAGCTGAAATACTATGATAAATCCTGCAATATGATTATGTTATTAAAATAAAGTTTCTGTAATATAAGCGTAATAAATTATAGCCTATACTTTCTTGTCAAATAGAGCTATAGGCTAGTAGTAGGTTTAGGTTTTTCTGATAGAGTGGCAACTCTTCTTTCCTCTTCTTCAAATTTTTCAGTTTCTAGCTCCTGTACAAATGTAGAGAATTCTTTTAATTGATAATCTGGCAATTTAACATCTATGGGGTCTGCAACCTTGGCTAAGGTTATACTATCAGGTGATATTGAATATTGACCTCTTGCAAATGAAATGGGTGAGCTGTCAGGACTTAGTTCACTTTGTAGAATACAACCCGAACCATTACTTAATGGAACATAAAATCCTCGAAAGCCAACAACCTCAATATTAGGATAACTAAAGTCACTTCGTAGTGCGTTGTAAAATCTTCCTATAAATGATTCTTGCGCTATGGCTTCTTTGATTTCATCTCTAGTCATTCCTGCGTGAGTATTGAAATATGCGCTATTACAAGAATGGAAAACAAATTTTAATCTATGGGAGCGGTCACCTTTAAATTTATCTGCAATTTCACTAGTTGTAAGAAGTCTATCCATTAGATATGCAAAAAGGTCAGAATCAACTCTATGCTCAGGGTTTACTGATCCTATTCCAAGAGGACCTCCATGACCACTAATGTGAAAAACAATATCTTTTTGCTTTTCAGATAGGATAACGCTCTTATATGTCTTAAGTAAAGCTATACCATTGCCAGTTAAATAATTAAGAACAGGATCATCGTCTAGTTGTATTTGCGGGATCAGTGGACATGGAGATAAGATTGCCTCTCTAGATTTTAGCAGCATTGAATAAGTAGATTTAGCTATATTAATAAGCTCTAGATCATCATGGTCTATGTTTCTATGTTGGTGAATACTGTCATCAACCCCAGGGTGTGTCCGAGGAATATTTGGAGTTAATGGTGTTATAACAAAATCTGTAACTCTACCTACCTTTCTTTTGTTTGCTTTATATGTATCAGTAAAGGCTTTTATAGATTCTTTTGCTATTGTAGTTAATTTGGAGCCTGTGGAACTTTTTCCAGCTTTTAGATTTGCTAAAATACGTAAATTATCTGCCATGCGATCAAGGGGTTTATCAGTTGCTGTTTCATGAGGGGTAGCACCAGCGCCACCACCAGCACCACCACTAGCGCCAGTTGAAGGCAGATTTCTTCTTGAAGCAGTTACTTCAACTGGAAAGGATTTATGAGGCCTTGTTAAAAGTTCATCGGCCATATCCTCCCAAGACTCTAAATCATCTGCATCAGGTGCAATCATTTTGCTTAGCTCGTCTAGTTTCGATATGAATATATCAATGTTTTCAATATCACCGTACTTCTGTAAATTATTTATAAGAGGGGCCGTGTCACTGTCATTAGTCAAATCAAGGGACTCAGAATAATTGTCAACAAGCCATTTTGCTGTAATTACAAGTTTACTATTTTCAATAGGAGCATATATATTCCAAGAAAGTTTATCAGTCAAGAAGATTTGTGCAGCTTCTATATTGAAATTGGGCATTATATTTCCATATTTCCTCTATGTTGTACTCATAATTATAGATGCTCATAGAAAAAAGATGTTTATGTTTTGGGGTAGAACAAAACAATGATTAAGCTTAATAATATAATGTGCAACATAAACAGTGCGTGTTCACTCATAAGGTGCAGGAAGTATAGTTGGTTCAAAATACCATACATCTTATTTGTAACATTATATTTTAACCGCTAATTACAACCTATTTTCAAATTAGGTTTGGATATGGAATTTTCATAGTTTAGTTATTATACTTTATCATGTACTAGGGTGTAAGACTGGAGTCAATATAACTTATGGTTATAATCTTTGTCCTAGATAGTATTTTTGGATGCAAAAGCTTTAATTAGGTGGTTAATTTTCTGGACAAATTATCTCGTATATGAGAGAATCTGCGAAATTTTGAGTTTGTTAGTAGAGATTTTTATTTACTATGTCACATGGTACTAGTTGGATATTATCAAAGAAGTCTTTGAAATCAATATGGCCAGTCGAATCCAGCGAAATATCAAAATTCCTACCTTTATTTTCTATTAAGCTATTAATTTCGTTTATCTACACTATATTATTTTCTGTAAAAGATACTGTTGTTGTTGCCCACGTTGGGGGGAGTGCGGAAGTTATTCCAGCATTAAAAGGCACGCTGGTGGTTATCTTCGCATTTGCTGTGATGTTAATTTACACAAAACTTAGCAATGTATTGTCACGCGATCGATTGTTTTATACGGTTTTGTATTCTTTTTTAGTATTTTTCTTTGTTTTTGGCTTCATACTCTTTCCCTATAGAGAACACTTTGCTCTGGACTCCATTGCTAGCTCTATGAAATTAGTCCTTGGTAATAATAATAGTCACTGGATCTATATTGTAAAATATTGGATGAACTCACTATTTTTTGTGGCGGCTGAATTATGGGGAGGGGTGATTATAGCTCTATTATTTTGGGGCTTTATAAATCAAATAAGTAGTATTAAGGAAGCTGCTAAATTCTATACTTTGTATAGCTTGGGAGGGCATTGTGGTTCTATTTTAGCAGGACTTATAACAATGAATATAAGTTCTTTAAATTCTTACAGCTATGACTTTATTTTAGGAATTTTAATGATGATGGTGGTTGGAGTGGGGATCATTGTTGCAATGCTATATAAGTATGTTACTGAAACAATATTGGAAGGTGAGTCATTAAAAGATAAAACTTTTGTACGAAATGATAAAAAATCAAAACTTAAATTGTCAGTATTTGATAGTTTGAAGTATATATGTACCTCTCCTCATTTGGGATGGATAGCTTTAATTTTGATTGGGTATTGTATATCTGTGAATTTGGTAGAAGTGACGTGGAAAGCAATTATTAAAATATATTATTCTGACATCAAGGAATACCAAAGATTTTTAGGAATTTATCAAACAGTGTTAGGTGTGTCTTCAATTATCTTAGCGCTATTTTTTAGTGGGCCAATATTGCGTAGTAAAGGGTGGTTGTTTTCAGCTAGGTTAACGCCAATAGTGATGGCATTAACTAGTGGCTTATTCTTTTGTGTTTACTTTTATGTAGGTAAGGATTTCTTGCAAGGAAGCCATCATATGGCAGTTGGCACTATTCCACTATTTATTTTAGTCGTGATTGGGGCTGTACACAATATATCATGCAAGGCTATGAAGTATTGTGTTTTTGATCCAACTAAAGAGATGGCTTATATACCTTTAGATTTAGAAGGCAAAGTAAAAGGTAAGGCTGCTGTAGATCTTCTGGGTGCAAGGTTGGGTAAATCAGGATCGTCATGGATACATATTATATTATTATTTATGGTGGAGTCAGGTTCTGTTTTTAGTATTGTTGGTTATCTTGTACCATTTTTGGCTGTTACGATATTCTTTTGGATGTTAGCAACGAAAAATTTGGATCGAAGCATAAAAAACAAATCAGCCAATCATACCTTGGGTGCTAGTAATACGGATATTAATCCCATAAAATCTAGCGGAATCTTAACAAGCTAAACTACATGAAGTTCCTGAACTAGCTCAACAATGTGTGTATAGTCTCTCTGAATTTCTTGTTTTTCAACCTGTTCTTTTTGTAGTTGCCTTTCAAGAGTTGCAAGCTTTTTAGCTTGAGCATTAATAGTCTTTGTCATTTGGTTAATTCTTTTAGTCGAAATGAGGAGTTGTTTCTCGACGGAGTCATAATTGTCTAAACTTTTTATTAGTACATCATTTAACATCTTTTTAACCTTAATAACGAAGTACTCATATCTTGAACTTAAACCAATCTTCTTTCAAGAATATTACTTGTGATCTGTTGTGGGAATTTTACTGGTGAATTGATAGGAGATATCGCACAATCTCTATATAGCTCGTTCGCAACCTTGAAAGCCTTGTAATTCAAAAGGCAGAGACTTATTTATAGCGAGGACTTTAAATAGCTCTCCCATTTCCGTTGGTGAGATTAGAGTAAATAACTCATGTTGTAATGTGCTAAGTTTGCGTATATCAGTTTCATTTTGGCAAATATGCCTATCAATATTTAAAGAAGTTAAGAAGCCAGCCAAAGATGTATAGCCGGCAAATTCCATATCAGTTGAATCTATGCCTTCAAGCAAGCTAGTAAAATCAATGTGTGTAGTTATATCTTGGTGGCCGATATTAATAAATGGATTATCATGATATGAATGTTTATAGTGGCACATTAAAGTTCCCTCTGATCGCTGTGGGTGGTAGAACTCGTTGCGAGGAAATCCATAATCAAATACAAACATTGTACCTTTAAGTAATTTACTTGTGGCCATGGCTAACCATGGCTTTAGAAGTGCGCAATATTCAGAGATATAATTGTTAGGCAAATCAAAAGGCTTAATACAATTATAAAGATCTAGCTTAATTTTTTCTGGTAACTTTCCCATAACATAGCAAAGCTTCTGTTGGGAATTTATTCCAACATTATAGGAATAAAGTTCACTATCTTTATATGTGAATCTATGCGTTGGTAAGGCATCAGCTACTTCATTTGCAATAATTACGCCTTGAATTTTATTATTTGTTTGATATTTTTGTAGCCATTTAACTTGAGGGAATTGTTTAAGTTTGTTTTTTTGTAGTGTAATTAACACAGGACTGGTTTCAAATATTTGGTATTCAAATAGTGGCGCACCAGATGCCTCTAGTGCGATTAAGAGATCATATGCGAGCTGGCCATTGCCAGCACCTATTTCGACAATGCTAGGCTTCTCACACTCTAGAAGTATTTGATGAATTTGTGTTGCAAGTGTTTTGGCAAATAAATTACCTAACATTGGGGCCGTAATAAAGTCACCATTTGCGCCAAAGGTTGGATCTGAATTTTGATAATACCCATATTGTGGATCATATAAAGCAGATCGCATGTATTTGGCAAAAGACATTGCTCCAAAGCGTTGAATATTTTTTACTACTTTAAGTTCTAAATGATTAGAAGTTATAGTTGCGCTCAAGTTGTACTCCTACAAAGTTGGCATTTTCAATAGCCTGATGTTTTTCTAGAGAGATTACAATTTTAGGGATTGAAAATTCGTTTGCTAACTCATCAGATAGTTTAGAGATAAACGTTTCAACCAATTTGTATGAGTTATTACGAGAAAATTGCTGGATCCACTCAGATACTTTTTGATAGTCTAGAGCCTGATCTATTTCATCATAGTTAGCTATTTTGCTAAAAGATGGTGATTCTAATTCAAGATGAAGTATAAGTGTTTGTTTAATCGTCCGCTCCCAAGGGTGGATGCCGATTGTAGTTGGTACTTTAAGACCTTTGATTATTACTGTATCTGCCATGTTATATAGGAGCTCCCCATGCAATATTTAGTTTTGTTAACAGTTATGCTTTTTGCGTACTTATTGGGCTCGGTCTGCACAGCTATCTTTGTTTGCCGAGCCTTTTCCCTTGCTGATCCACGAACAAGTGGGTCAAACAACCCTGGTGCCACAAATGTCATGCGTATTGGCGGTAAGGTTCCAGCAATTCTAACCTTTTTAGGCGATGGTCTAAAGGGGGCACTGCCTACATATCTTGCTTATTATTTGGGATTTAGCTTACTAGCAGTACAATTAATAATGATTTGTGCAATTTTAGGGCATATCTTTCCAATATTTTTCAGGTTTAAAGGTGGAAAAGCAGTTGCAACAACTATAGGGTCATTAATTGCATTTAATTACCTAATTGCTTTGGCATTTATTGCTGTCTGGCTGGCAGTATTCTTAATAACAAAGATATCATCATTGGGTGCCTTGGTTGCAGCTATTACTCTTCCGATTATAGGATATCTAAACTACAATGGAATTGTAGATGTTATACCACTAATATTTATTGCCATAATAATGGTATTTACACATCACGCTAATATTACTAGATTATGGAAAGGACAAGAACAAAAAATTGGTAATGAATGAAGTCTTAAATAATGTTATTTACACATCACGTAAATATTACTAGATTATGGAAACAACAAGAACAAAAATTGGTAATGTATAAAGATCTTTAGGGACAATCATGGATGATTAGTTATGCCTGGACAATTCCAATTATTAAAGACTAAAAGATTTCTACCACTATTTTTAACTCAAGCTTTAGGTGCATTCAATGATAATGCTTTTAAGGCTGGGATAATTGTCTTAATAGCATATAGTGCTAACAATAATGTTGATACGATGTTAGTACCATTAGCTAGCAGTATGTTAATTATTCCAATGATTATTTTTTCACCTCTTGCTGGGAGCATTGCTGATAAATTTGATAAATCTAAAGTTACCAGAATACTGAAAATGACCGAATTGGTATTAATGTTATTAGCAGTATTTGGGTTGCTCAGTGGTGGCGTCTACTACCTTATGAGTGTGTTATTTTTAGCCGGGGTACAGTCTACTTTTTTTGGTCCTATTAAATATGGAGCTCTCCCGAAATTATTAGAAAAACAAGAACTGATTGGTGCCAATGCACTTATTGAAATGTCCACTTTTCTTGCAATATTACTCGGCATGCTAATTGGCTCTGTGGTGCCAACATATTCATATGGCTATCAGTGGTTATCCTTAATTTTAGTGATAGTTGCTATGTGTGGTTTAGGCACAAGTATGTACGTACCTAAACTAGTAGGTGAGCCTACCATAAAACTGAATTTTAATATCTTTACAGGGTTATATGATAGTTTTAAAAATGTGTACGCTGATAAATATAGTTTTTTATGCATCATCGCAATTTCCTGGTTTTGGTTGCTTGGAGCAGTGTTTCTTGCTGTTTTGCCTAATTATACAAGAATACATTTATTAGCAGATCCTAAAGTATATAGTATTTTAATTTCAGTATTTGCATGTGGTATTGCCATTGGGTCCTTGCTATGTAACAAGATACTTAAAGGTAGTGTTGATGCTACTTTTGTACCACTTTCTGGACTACTGATGAGTATTTGTTTTTTGGATGTTTACTTTAATGCACCAATAGCCATTACTGGTGACCTAATGATACTAAAAGAGTTTTTACATCTTAGTTCAAATTGGCATTTCATAATAGATGTCTTTCTTATATCGTGTTGTGGAGGAATTTACATAGTCCCTCTCTATGCAATTATTCAAGATAGGGCACCAACAAGTCATAAGGCCAGAATCATTGCTGGAAATAATGTGTTCAATGCAATATTTATGACAGTTGGAATGTTATCTCTCAGCTTGGCTTTATATTTTCATGTCACCATACCTAAAATATTTCTAGTTGTAGCTTTAATAAATTTTTATGTAGTGTTCAAGTTATGTCGTTTGTTGCCCGGTGCTTTAATACGGAGCATTGTCCGGGGAATATTAAATTTTTTATTTAAAGTTGAAATTACTGGGCAAGAGAATTTGAAAAATGCTGGTGATCGAGTAGTTATTACCCCTAATCATACATCCTTTGTAGATGGAGTGTTGATGGCTGCATATTTTCCAGGAGATGTTTTATTCGCAGTATATTCTGTGTATATGGATAAATGGTGGGTAAAACCAATTAAGTATTTCATCAACGCTTATCCTCTTGACTCGACTAATCCATTTTCATTACGAGGTTTAATTAAAGAAGTTAAAAAGCAAGGTAGTTGCATAATCTTTCCAGAGGGTAGAATTTCAGTAACCGGTGGGTTGATGAAGATATATGAGGGCCCCGGGGTTGTTGCCGATAAAGCTAATGCAAAGATATTACCAGTTAGAATTGATGGGGCACAATATTCAATTTTTTCAAGGATGCGTCATAAAGTCAAAATTCAGCTTTTTCCTAAAGTGACGATTACTATTTTGCCACATACTGAGATTGATGCGGATATTGATTCGAATATAAAAGGTCGAGCACGACGCCGTCTTTTAGGGCAAAAACTTTACAAAATAATGACAACAACTTTTTATGAAAGCCAGAAGGTGGATGAACATTTATATCAGGCCTTATTAGATGCACGTAATATCCATGGAGGAGATACAGTTACATTGGATGACATCTCCGGGCAAAGCTTAACTTATAACAAACTAATTTTCCGTAGCCTTATTGTAGCAGAATATATTAAAACTTGGGCGCGAAATGATGCAACGATTGGAGTTTTCCTACCTAACACCTCGGCTATAGCAGTAGTGTTTTTTGGTGTGCAAGCTGCCAACAAGGTGGCTGCGTTGCTGAATTATTCTTTAGGAGCTGTAAATATCATTTCATGTGTCAAAGCCGCTAAAGTGAACAAAATAATAACTGCTAGAATTTTCATTGAAAAAGGTAGGTTGGAAAAAATTGTAACTTCTCTGGAGGATACAGGATGTGAGCTGTTATATTTAGAGGACTTAAAAGCACAAAGTTTATTAAAAGAAAAAATTGTTGGATTGTTGCAGCATATTAAATATAAAACATTCAGCAATTTACCGGTACAGTATAATACTAATAATGCAGCGGTTGTATTGTTTACCTCGGGTTCAGAGGGTGCACCAAAGGCTGTAATTTTAAGTGCAAAAAACTTGCTGAGTAATCATAAGCAGATGGCAGCAGTTATAGATTTTAATCCAAGTGATAAGATTTTAAATGCTATGCCAGTATTTCATGCTTTTGGTCTTAACATTGGTTTCTTGTTACCAATAATGTCAGGAATGCCTGTCTTTATGTATCCATCACCATTGCACTATAGGATCATTCCCGAGGTTATTTATGATTTGAATATTACTATATTTTTTGGTACTAATACCTTTTTATCTGGTTATGCTCGTTATGCCCATGCCTATGATTTTTATAGTATTAGATATGTGTTTGCTGGGGCTGAGCGGCTTAATGAAGAGACTAATAAAGTCTGGATGGAGAAATTTGGAGTTAGAATCTTTGAAGGCTATGGGGCAACAGAGGCATCTCCAGTTATTTCATCTAATACGCCAATGCACTATAAATCTGGTAGTGTCGGTCAAATTATGCCTGGTATACAAATGCGACTTGAGACGGTTGATGGAGTGAATGATGGAGGGAGGTTGTTTGTCAAAGGCAATAACATAATGCTGGGATACTACTACGCTGATAACCCTGGAGTTTTATGTCCGCCTATTAATGGTTGGCATGATACTGGAGATATTGTTTCGATCGATGATGAAGGATATATTACCATCAGAGGTAGAGTGAAAAGATTTGCAAAAATAGCTGGAGAGATGATATCCCTCGCTGCAGTTGAAGATAATTTTCAACTTTTTTATCCAAATGATGTTCATGCCGTTATTAATTTGCCTGATGAAAGAAAAGGTGAGAAATTAGTATTGATAACCACAGCTAATTTAGATGTTGGTCTTTCTAGGAAGCAATTGAAAGATGCTGGAGTGAGCGACATTCATGCACCAAGAGAGGTTGTTAATGTTGATAAAATACCATTGTTGGGTACAGGGAAAATTGATTATGCTAGATGCAAAGATATTGCCGAGTAAGACCGTCAAAAGCATACATATAACTAAGTGCAGCTTGGATAAAGCGTATGGCATGAAAAGGCTGAATAATTAGCTAATTTCTTGAAAATGTTTTACCCTATAGTAAGTGTATTTATTTGGGATGAGTAACATGCGTAGAATATTTATTTCTGTAATTTCCTTAGTATTTTTCTTGTGCATGAATACAGCTGTTGCCATAGAGCTTAGCTTGGTAACAGATCCGTGGCCACCATATAATATTTCTGCATCTGGTAATGATAGAGGGCTATCTATAGATATTGTAACAATAGCGTTAGAGCGTGCTGGTTATACTACTTCAGTAAAATTGGTTCCATGGTCACGTGCAGAGCAGGGAGTGAAGAAAGGAGCCTATGATGTTCTTGTTGGTGCATGGTTTACTGATGAGCGTGCAAAAAAATTAAAATTTTCCACACCTTATTATGAAAATAAAATAAAATTCATTACCACACAAAAAAACATTAATTTTTCAGATTTAGCATCTTTGAAAAATTATAAAATTGGAATAGTTCGAGGGTATGCTTATGCTCCTGATTTTAATAATGCTACATTTCTAAAGAAAGCATCTGCAAATAAATTAGAAATAAACATGGATAAGCTTCTTTTAAAACGAATAGATTTAACGCTGGCTGATGAATTGGTTGCTAAATTACTTATTCGTAATTCTTTTGATGAAAATAAAGATAAATTTATTTTCTTAGGAAAAAATCTAATTACCAATCCACTACATATTGCTGTATCCAAAACTCGCAACGATGTTAATGAAATATCTGAAAAATTTAATGTAGCACTGCAAGAAATGAAAGATGATGGAACATATGAAAAGATAGTATCTAAATATAATAAAGTTTGACAAGTTTATTCAGATGATTACATCGATATAGTTTGGCAAAGATCTATGAAGGTTGATGATCTAATTATAAATTCAAACTATTGTTTTGCAGCGTGTATGTAATTAATCATGTGCATGATAATATCTCAAATTAAATAATTTCACTTAAGGTATCGATAGCCCATCGCGGTTTAATAGTGATCGCAAGATCCGGGTCATGTTGGCCTTTTTGCATTCGAAGATATCCAGCAAAAGCTATCATTGCCCCATTATCAGTGCAAAATTGTAGGTGTGGGAAATAGGCTTTAATATTTTGCTCTATAGCAAGATGGTTTATTTTGGTTTTTATGTATTGATTGGCACTAACGCCACCTGCAATTACTAGTTGTGTCCTTTGTGTTTGGTTGAGGGCACGTTTTAATTTATAGACTAAAGTATCAGCAACAGCTTCTTGAAAACATCTGGAAATATTAGCTTTATCTTGTATGGTTTTATTGGTTTTATTATAAGTATTTCTAGTAAAGGTTTTTAGACCGCTGAAGCTAAAATCAAGACCAGGTCGATCACACATTGGTCGGGGAAAATTATATATGCTGTTGCCTTCTTTGGCGATAGACTCAATAGCTGGTCCGCCAGGAAAGCCTAATTCAAGTAGCCTTGCCGTTTTATCAAATGCTTCACCAGCCGCATCATCTAAAGTTTCACCAAGAATTTTATAAGATCCAAAATTATCTACGTCGATAATCATCGTATGTCCGCCTGATACTAGCAGAGCTAGAAACGGTGGTTTTAAGTCTGGAATTTCTAATATTGGTGCTAGTAAATGACCTTCTAAGTGATGCACTCCAAGTGCTGGAATTTTAAGAGCATAGGCAAGAGATTTAGCAACACTTGCTCCGACCAAAAGTGAGCCAGCAAGTCCCGGGCCTTGGGTGTAGGCGATTCCCGTTATGTCCTTAATATTACAGTTAGCTTCCTTAAGTGCTTGATGAATCAAAGGTTGGATTCTGATTACATGATCTCTTGAAGCTAGCTCCGGAACTGTGCCACCGTATTTGGCGTGGAGCTTTATTTGACTATACAGTGTATGTGCAAGCAATTTGTTGTTATTGCCATAAATACCGATACCTGTGTCGTCGCAAGATGTTTCTATACCTAATATGAGCATGTTGTACTCTAAACTTTCAATTACTTACAAAATAGTCTTGCATTATCTGTAAACTTTCTTAAAATGACAACCTAGCAATCGAGCTTTAATTTAGTTAGTTAAGTTTATTTTAAAAGGAGCATTCATGCCAAGCATCAAGGTAAGAGAAAGTGAGCATATCGATAGTGCTCTTCGTAGACTAAAAAGATTAGTAGAAAAGTCTGGTAACCCTAAAGAGTTACGTAAGCGTGAATTTCATCAGCCAAACTCAAAAATTAAGCAACGTATGTTAGCTGCTGCTCGTAAAAGATTATTGAAAAAGATCTTGCGTGAGAAAGCACAACTGTTGGCATCATGTGTTAGAGCCCGTCGCGAAAGAGGATAGGAGCTTAGAGTGAGTTTGAAGGAACATATAATCACGGAAATGAAAGCTGCCATGAAAAGTGGTGATAAGGTAAGGCTTTCAACGATTCGTTTGATTACGGCTGCGCTTAAACAAAAAGAGGTGGATGAGCGCATCGAGCTGACAGATGCAGATGTGATATCTATATTAGATAAGCTTGCTAAGCAGCGCCGTGAGTCAATTAAGCAGTTTCAAGAAGCTAATAGAGTAGACCTTTCTGATAAAGAGCAGGTTGAACTAGGTATCGTTCAATCTTTTTTACCGAAACAGCTCTCTGAGTCTGAAATCAATGAGATAGTTATTGCTGCGGTTGCTAGCACTGGTGCTAGTGAAATTAAAGCAATGGGCCAAGTAATGGCTGTAATTAAACCCCAATTGGTTGGGAAAGCAGATATGTCTTTGGTTAGTAAATTAGTAAAAGATAAATTATCTGCTTAAACACTATTTCTTAAAGTGCAGAACCTTAGGTAATATTTGTCCACATGAGAAAAATACCTGAGCAATTTGTAAGTGAAGTTTTAAGTCGAGTCGACATAGTTGAACTTATAAAACAACACGTGCATATACAAAGGTCGGGGGCACAATTTAAAGCTTTGTGTCCTTTCCATCAAGAAAAAACACCCTCATTTATTATTAATCAACAGAAACAATTCTATTACTGTTTTGGCTGCGGTGCACGAGGGGATGCTATTCAATTTTTGAAAGAGCATGTTGGCTTACATTTTGCTGATGCAGTAGAGCAATTAGCTAATTTAGCAGGTATGGAAGTACCAAAAGAAGAATTAAGTGCAGTAGATCAAAAGCAGGTTGATACTCAATCTCGATGTTATAGCGCAATAGAACAGGCAGCAGGCTTTTTTGAGAGCACACTAAAGAAATGCCATGAAGCTAAGCCTGCGATTGACTATCTAAAATCTAGAGGCTTATCTGGCGTGATTGCAAAAAAGTTTAGGCTTGGTTTTGCACCACAAACAAAAGATGCGATGATCAGTCATGTTAGAAAGGGAGCTAACGCAAGTTTGCAGGATTTACAAAGTGCAGGTTTATGCTCAAATGATCCGCATAAAGGGCTTAGAGCCAGATTTTGGATGCGTATTATGTTTCCTATACGTAACCGGCGTGGCATTGTTGTAGGTTTTGGAGCTAGGGTTGTTGGTAAAGGCGGTGAGCCTAAGTATCTCAATTCTCCGGAAAGCATTGTGTTTTCAAAAAAGAATGAATTGTATGGTTTATATGAAGCCAAGCAAGCAAATAAAATTATAGATAATTTAATCGTAGTTGAAGGCTATATGGATGTTATCGCATTGCACCAAGTAGGGATCACTAATGCTGTGGCTACTTTGGGTACATCTTTAACTAAAGAACATATTGAAATTCTGTTTGCAAATAGTGAGTCACTAGTATTTTGTTTTGATGGCGATAGAGCTGGTCGAGGTGCAGCAAAACGAGCAATGGAGTTATGTTTGCCAGTAATGCGTGATAACCGACGCGTGAAATTTTTACTTTTACCTGACGAATATGATCCAGATTCTTATGTGCGTGAATATGGTGTAGAAAAAATGCTAGAAAAAGCTAATCGTGCGGTACCTATTAGTGATTATTTATTCTCAGAGGCATGTGTTAATTTAAATTTTGATATTGTTGATGATAGGCTTACAGCTGTTACAAATTTAAAGCCTAGTTTAGAGTTATTGCCAGAGACAGGAATGTTAAAAGAAATGTTGTATGATCGCTTAGCTCAAATGGTTGGGGTAGATCGAGCAGCTTTGTTGGAAAAAGATTTTGACAGTAAGAAATTCAGAAATCTAAATAACGGTAAAGTTAAAAAATATTCACCAATGCCGAAAATGCTCTCACCAGCATACCGAACCTTAGCTATAATACTGCGTGAGCCAGCACTTCTTGAAAAAATAGACATGAGTCCATATAGATCAATAAAGATGCCAGGTATTACACTTCTGTGTGAGGTGGTGGACATACTGAAAAATGGAAAAAATTTGAGTTTTAGTGAGATCAGGACTAACTTACCTAATCAGTTGGCAGCAAGTTTTGTTGAGAATGAACTCAAAGGCCTAATTGGTTTCTTGTCGTACGATGGTTTAGAGCAAGAGTTAAACGGTGCACTAACACAAATAAAAAACTTTGCCAAGGAGCAGGTAATGGATGACTTGATAACTCAAGCCAAAGTCGGAAGCCTAGGTGAAAGTGAGAAAGATAAATTAATGAAGTTGTTAACAGAGAAGAATAATTACTCAAGCTGAGTCTTGGATGAAAGTTGATTATGATGTAGAATCAACACCCTTATTCAGTTTAGTAAGTATCCTTTAACCGGATTTTAAGATTAACGCATAAGAGATATAAAATATGAGCTACGTTGATCGAGACAGACAAGCCTCGCAAATAAAATTATTAATAGCCCTAGGTAAAGATAAAGGGTTCTTAACATATGCAGATGTTAGTGATCATTTGGCAGAAGAAGTTCTGGAGCCAGAACAGATAGATGACATCATAAAAATGATTGACGACATGGGTATTACGGTTTATGAGATGGCTGCAGATGCTAATGCAAATTTCATGGCTGAAGGTAGCACTAGTAATTCTGGGGCTGATACTGAAGACATCGTTGAAGAAGCTGCCGCTGCCTTAGTTGGAATGGGAGGCAATGATTTTGGTCGAACTACTGATCCAGTTCGCATGTATATGCGTGAAATGGGAACAGTTGAGTTATTAAGCCGTAAGGGTGAGATAGCTATTGCTAAACGTATTGAAGAAGGTGTTAATGAAGTCATAAAGACAGTGGCTAAATTTCCGAAGACGTTACAAGTCATTCTTAACGAATACAGTCGAATTCAAAATGAAGAAATCAAGATAAGTGATATTATCAATGGCTACCTTGAGAATGATATTATTGCTACTCATACCATCACTACAGTAGATGACGCTCTTGCAACAGTTAACAAATCAGTAGATAAAGATGATAATAACGCAAGTAGCGGTGATGATAATGCAGACGATGACTTTGAAGAGGAAGATGACTTCGAGTTTGCAAGAGAAAAATTAGTGGAGCTAGTTCAGCAAATCAAACATACCATGGAGCTTGAAAAAGATAGTGGTAGAAAAGATGAGCGTACTAAGCAAGCACAGAAAGACCTTGGCGAATTACTTGTTAAATTTCGTTGGATACCAAAAATATTTGATGCTATCACCGGTTATATGCGCAAAATGCTAATTAATGTACGTAAGCAAGAGCGTAGAATTTTAGATGTTTGTGTTAATAAATCTAAAATGCCAAGAAAAGTATTCTTAACAAGTTTTCCTGGTAATGAATTGCAAGAACAGTGGATTAATAAAGCTATTGATGAAAAACATAGTTTTTCAGCAACACTAGCAAAACATAAGCAAGAGATATCATTAGCCCAATCTAGGCTTAGAACTTTTGTGACTGAATATGGCGTATCTATTAGTGAAATCAAAGAGCTTAACCGGGCTATGTCTATTAGTGAAGCAAAAGCTCGCCGAGCTAAAAAAGAAATGGTTGAAGCTAACTTGCGATTGGTTATATCAATTGCCAAGAAATACACAAACAGAGGCTTACAGTTCTTGGATCTTATTCAAGAAGGCAATATTGGTTTAATGAAAGCTGTTGATAAATTCGAATACCGACGTGGTTACAAATTTTCAACTTATGCAACATGGTGGATTCGTCAAGCAATAACCAGGTCTATTGCTGATCAGGCTAGAACTATACGTATTCCTGTACATATGATAGAGACTATTAATAAGCTAAATCGTATTGCTAGACAAATGTTACAAGAAATGGGACGTGAAGCAACTCCTGAAGAGCTTGGCAAAGTTATGGGGATGCCAGAAGATAAAATTCGCAAAGTGTTGCGTATAGCTAAAGAGCCTATTTCAATGGAAACTCCAATTGGTGATGATGAAGATTCTCACCTGGGTGACTTTATTGAAGATGGTGCGGTATTATCTCCTGTTGATAGTGCAACTACAGAAGGTCTTAAAGAAACTACTAAACGTATTCTTTCAGGTTTAACTCCAAGAGAAGCAAAAGTTTTACGGATGCGTTTTGGTATTGATATGAATACTGATCATACCTTGGAGGAAGTTGGCAAGCAATTTGATGTAACTAGAGAGCGTATTAGGCAAATTGAAGCAAAAGCGTTACGGAAGTTACGTCAGCCAAGCAGAGCTGAGCAACTAAAAACCTTTACTGAGGAAGATAAAGATAAAGATAAAGAATAAGATGAAGGTAGCACCTGCCAATATTGACATATTAGCAGGTGAACGTTAACATATCTCTTAGTTTTGGGCCCATAGCTCAGTTGGTTAGAGCAGAGGACTCATAATCCTTTGGTCCTAGGTTCGAGTCCTAGTGGGCCCACCATCAAAATGCAATGATTTTGCAGTCAGAATAATTTCAAATGTAAATTTACTAGGAGTTTTTTATTTTAATGTATAAAAATGTCTATATTCTATTCTAGGAAAGCGGCAGGAAGAAATTACTAAGACTTTGATCTTTGCATTAAATAAGCATCCATTAAGACTATTGCTGCCATAGCTTCAACTATTACTGGTGCTCTGATGCCAACGCATGGATCATGTCTTCCTGTAACAGATATCGTTACGGGGTTGTTATTGATATCAACAGACTGGCATTCCTTAGTGATGCTTGATGTTGGCTTAAAAGCACAAGATAAGGTTATATTCTGACCAGTAGAAATACCACCTAAAATACCCCCAGAATTATTTGATAAAAATCCAGTTGGAGTTAATTCATCTTTATGTATTGAGCCTAGAGTATCAATTGCAGAAAATCCCTCACCAATTTCAACACCTTTAACTGCAGGTATGCTCATTACAGCATATGCAAGCATGGCATCAAGTTTATCAAAGCAAGGCTCACCTATGCCTATACCTGGATTGCTAATAATGAGATTTATTCTGGCACCAATAGATTCTCCTTGCTTGCGCAAAAAGTTAATATATTCTTGTATTGCTTCTATTTTATCATCATCAGGGAAATTAAAATCATTATCGTTTATAGTATTTAAGTCAATTTTGTAAGCTTTTATTTCTCCAATTTGGGTGATAAAAGCTGTAAATTTAGTGTTCTGTGCTTGGAGTAAATATTTTTTTGCAATGGCACCTGCAGCAACACGAGCGACAGTTTCTCTTGCTGATGCTCTGCCACCACCACGATGATCGCGATGTTTATACTTATGCCAGTAAGTATAATCAGCATGTCCTGGGCGATGAATATTTTTAAACTTGGAGTAGTCTTTCTCTTTATGCTCAGTATTCTTAACTTCAAGCATAATGGGGGTGCCAAGAGTTTTGCCGTTATAAACTCCAGACGTTATTACTACTAAATCATTTTCTTTTCGTTGAGAGGTATATTTTGATTGGCCAGGTTTACGTCTGTCTAAATCTTGTTGAATATCATTTTCTGATAACTCAAGTCCTGCTGGGCAACCGTCGATAATACAGCCAAGAGCCTTACCGTGGCTTTCTCCAAAAGTTGTAACTTTAAAAATATTACCAATGGTATTTCCAGACATAATACACCCTCACAGTTTTATGGTGCTTATTATATCATGCATAGATAGGGTACATTCAAGAGTAAAGAGACGTCTAAATCAGAAAAAATAAAACCTATAATAGACTTAGCGCTTATAGCTTGCCAACATAGCATTTAGTTTTGTAGATCATCTCAATGTAACCAGATTTATTATTTTCATCAAATATTTGTTGGGCCTTTTTCATCACAATATCATGATTTTCATGGCCTTGCTTAGGTATATAAGATGTAGAAAGTATTCTGCCTAAAAACCCATCCAGGTCTAGCACTTGTTTGTTAGGAAAGATTTTTAGGTGGAAGTCATTTGGAGTGAAAAACGAGCTAATATCAGAATTTCCAATATTTTCAGCAGCAACATTATGATAATTAATGGCATAGTCATTGAGCATTTTTTCATAGGAGCGCATAGTTATAGAGGCATCGTTATCACGCATATTCCAAAGTAATACAATGTAAGCATCTTTTTTTGAAATACGTTTGAATTCAGTTTTAGTTTTTTCATTATCAAACCAATGAAATGCTTGTGCTGCAATAATGAAATCTATGGAGGCATTGCTTAAACTAGTTGCTTCAGCTGTTGCATCAATACTCTTAAAGCCATGTTGATCACTAAGGGCATGCTCTGCAGCTTTACGCATCTCATAATTAGGCTCAACGGCAAACACGTTATTACCGTTATTTAGTAACATGCTTGTTAGGATCCCAGCTCCTGAGCCAATATCAGCTACTGTACTTTGTTTATTGAGACCATATTCATTTGTTAGAAATTCAATAACTGGGCTAGGGTATCCAGGTCTATATTTTATATAGTTTTCTACTGTTTGGCTAAAACGACCTGTAGGATCAACAGAAGAGACACTATGCATATACCAATACCACCATTTAATTAGGTAAAATATTTCGCGATTATACAATTTATAGCTATTAAAAGCAATGTAAGTTGCCGAGGTAAAGGTAGAATTAACTAATGTTAATTAAGGTCTTGGTTATTACTATAGTCCATTTGTCTAGCTGGTATACCTTTAGATAAATTGAAGTTATTAAACTCTTTTGCTATCATATTTTTGTGCTGCACCTACCATCATGCAGATGATAAGTAGCGCTTATCAGGATATGGGATACCAGACCTGATGAGCATAATTGGCTCATAATTGTAAAAATTTTTATTTGGAAGTTTTACATTTGTAGTAAAATCAAGCCAATGACCTAGAGGAATCGATACGGAAGCTATTTATGCATCTTTGGTGCATAGGAACCTCCTTTATTTACTTGGAAGTGAGCGTCAAGTTATGGAATACACTAAGATACAAATCATCGCTATCTGGATTATCCCTGTGTTGTTAGCCATTACTATACATGAGGCATCCCATGCTTGGGCGGCATTTAAATGTGGAGATAAAACTGCACATATGCTTGGTAGAACTAGCTTTAATCCCATGGTGCATATAGATTTATTTGGGACTATTTTGGTGCCAGCAGTATTATTATGGTTAGGAGGGTTTGTTTTTGGCTGGGCTAAACCTGTACCTGTTATCACTAGAAATTTAAGATCGCCAAAACGCGACATAGCAATTGTTGCTGCTGCTGGGCCAATATCAAATATTTTAATGGCAATATTTTGGGCAGTAGTTGCTAAAATTAGCTTACAGTTATATGTAACCGAGCATTTATGGTGGGGGCAGCCACTATATTACATGGGGATGGCTGGTATCTCGATAAATATAATCCTTGCAGTACTAAACTTTTTACCAATTCCTCCTCTAGATGGCTCAAAAGTAATTGCAGCATTTCTACCAGCTAAGATAGATTATGAATTTCAAAAACTTGAACCCTATGGAATGTACATATTAATATTCTTGATGGTTACAAATATGTTAAGCGCCATGGTTAGCCCACCTTATAAATATTTTTATGCAAGTATTAAAGAACTGTTTGGTTTATAACAATGAGTGGTATCTGAGGCTATTATCCTTATTTTAGCATTTAGTATAATGTCCTACTACTAGAGTAGTAACCATTCTTTTGTTATTTGATTAGAGTTTATGAGCAGGTTTTGTATTGCTACCAGCAGGTTTACCTTCTGATAATTCTGCTACTTTGGCAGCTAATTCTAGTGCCACTCTACGATCAACTTCCTCTTTAATTCTTTGTTCTGTTTCCGCTGCTATCCGCGCTTCTGCAACTCGACGTTGCACTTCGATCTCCTCTGTTGCTGCTCTTTTTTCTTGCTCAGCTAAGTGTTTTTGAGTCTCAAGGGCTTCAGTGACTAATGGCTGTACTATTTGCAGTGCACTAGTTATATCAAGGATAAGTTGTTCAGTATTGGTGGATTGTACAGCTATAGTAAAGTCAACTTCTGATTGACGTTGCTCTGCTAGCAGTCCGTTGCAAACGTCATTGCCTTCAGCAGATCTATTTGATATTTCACCATATTTAGTATCAACAGCTAACCTTAGCGCTAATATATTTTCTAATATATTCAGAGCATTATTGATGATAAACACTTGTGTATCATATCCATCAATAGCTAAATCTGCTTTTTGTTGAATAATAGCATCCCAGTTATGTCTTAATGTTTCGATATGCTCTTGGTGGGGGGGCTGTTATACTATTAACCCTAGTAAGCCTATCTCTAGCTTCTTCACGTGACTGATGTGTATCGATTCTGTTAGCGGCTTCTTTGGCTTTAGCCTTTGCCTTTTTAAGTTCACTCTTTAGACCCATTGTTAATCGCCATGCATAAAAATATAAGCAAAATTCTCTCATATGAATGTCCTGTGTGACAATAGAGCATATGAAGTAATCAGTAGACTGCTTGTTTAATGGCATTTAATATATGGCGATAATTGTAGATATGGAGTATTTTTAATTAAGATTGTGCTGGCTGCATGTTCTTGTGAATTCTAGATTACTTGTATTTGCCCGTTTTTTTGAATTGATTGATGGCTTTATCTTTTGCTTGCTCTGCACCACGCAATCCTTTAGCTGTGCCGCCGCCCTCACCACCAGATGAATCATCTTTAACGCCAAAGTCTTTAGGGGTAAGCTTGCGACCGCTAGTGGGTCTTCTTGGATATTGAGGTACAAAATTGCCATATAAAGGGACAATGTTCTCAAGATTTAAGAAATATTCAATAACATCTTCAAGGCGCCACAGAAGTTCTGGGTTTACAGTTGTAGGGTCAAGTATTATTTCCTCGTCTAAATGGACGAGCTTTTCAGCCTCAACCTTCTTCTTTATTGCTAAAGAGGGGGTAAATTCCTCTTCTATTGCAGCCGCCATCTGGAAACCTTTCTAACTTGATTGTGTTTACTATCCAACTAGGTTTGAATAATACACATTTAGTATAACTTGTGCAAGCCCGTACATCCAGGGGCTGCTCTTATCTCTCAAGGCTCAGTCAGTAGTAAAATAGCCCAATGCACCTATCAAGCAGAATAATCAATATTTTTTGCTATTATATTAAAGATGAGTATGGAGTACTGTTGAGATATGAATAAACACGCTTTGGCATATTATACTAGTGCAGTGAAGTTAGGTTTTTCAGTTATCAAAGATGATCGGCTCTCAGGATTTTGGATGTTGATTGGAAAGCATAGATATTATTTTAGTTACTCATCTACTCCAATAAATAATTCAACTAGTACTTTTATTTCAGAGAACAAATACATTACAAATAGATTGTTGCATGACAATGATATACCAGTAGCCAACTCTGTGGCTATTAGTGCAACAGAGTTTAGTTTTAATTTGCTGAAAATTAGAATTCAAGAGCAAGGCCTCAAGTTTCCTGTGTTGTCAAGCCATTAAGTTGGACTGCTTTGGGTGCTGGGGTTATCTGTAATGTTCAAAACTTAAATAATTTGTTTGATAATGCTCAGAAGCTTTTACAAAAACATTCAGGTGTTGTTGTTGAAGAATTTTATGGAGGATTAAAGTCATATCGAATCTTAGTTTTTAAAAATAAGATCCTGGCTATTACTACTCGTAATCCAGCAATGGTTATTGGCGATGGTATTAACAATATAATGACATTAATTAGAATGGAAAATAAAAAGAAAATTGAATTAATTGGTATTGAAAAGCAAATGTTGATTAATGAAGAGATAGAATATTGCCTTGGTGAGCAAGGTTTAACTCTTAATAATGTGCCTAAATCAGGTCGGAAAATATTTGTATGCCATACTGTGAATGTTGCTAGAGGAGGTACCATAGATAACCAACCAGTAACAATATGTAGAGAAAATAAAAATATAGCACTTAAGGTAGCACAAATACTTAACTTGCAGCTGGCTGGTATTGATGTGGCATGTGAAGATTTAAATAAACCAATAGATGGGGTTAGTGGAATTATAATAGAGGCTAATTTCAATCCTAATATTATAATGCATGAAAATAATATAGATATAGTTGAAAGCACTGTTGCATATAAAATAATGCGGCATTTTATTTTTAAGCATCCACTGCATTATCTAAATAGTCAATTTAAAAAAAATAAAAATTTAAGAAGTTACACAAGAATGTTGATATCTATAGCTGCTGTTATTGTTTTAACCGCTTACTATATTAAACCGTAAAGAATATAAATTGTTAACGAATTAATATCTTTGAAATTCATCTTGAAGTTCTGTTAGTAAGGTGCGGGGATGGCACAAATGATTTAGAGAGGCGCACCTCTGTGAGTTGCTGTTTAGTTTCAGTCATGGATTTTTGACTTTGTTCGAGAGAGTCAAGTTGCCGATCTGTAAAAACTGGGTCTTGACAATCATGCAATTGACTAAATTTTTCAGAAATTTTGACAGTATCTATAAGGTGTGTGGCTGCATTCTCTAAACTGCTGAGGACTTTACGTTGCTCGTTAGGAATTGCAGGGTTATTTAGATCCATTGTGGATTTTTTGGATATTAGTCTTGCAAGCCAGTTGATGGCCCCTATAATACGACCTTGTATTCCTTTATTTCTGTATAGATTACTTCTATTAATATCTTGGTTAACGGTTTTTAAATCTTCAGCAACCTTATCAATATCAATATTAACAGTTTTTGCTCTTTCACATGCCTCATAAGATGTTATCGTATTTTGTCTTGCAGCCAGTGGAGTCTCAACACTTTTAAGTGATGATTCCAATTTTTGTAATTCAGCTTGTGTGCCTTCATAACTTTCTTGTCGTTGCATTTCTTTTTTATGTTTTACTATTAACGTCTCCCATTTTTCTTGCAAACTAATCGTGTCACTTTTAAAGCTGGCATCTCTGTTTTCAACTTCACTTAAGGATACAGCAGATTTTTGGGATATTAATTCTGATTCATGTTGTGCTAATGATGAGGATACCTCTTCTTTTTTTTGATGCAGTGACTCTTGCATTTGGGCAACCGCTTCATATAAGGGGTCTAGACTATCAGAGCATTTGTAGGTGGTACATCTTCCGCTATTCCAGCTTTTGAACATGTTAAACCTAACTCTGTTAGCTTAGCACGATAATTTTGACTTAATGATTCAATGTTGCGAGTTTTTCGTTCTAGAGCATCACTGCTAAATGCATCAATATCATCAACGTTCTCTTGCATCGCTTTTGCTTCTTGCTCTAGCTTTACTGTATCTTCAGGTTTGTGACTGCTAATATTCACAATGTTGTCGGTATATGCATCGTCTAATTGTTCTTGGTTTTGATATACCTCATATAATGCTATCGCTGCTTTGCGCTGTTTTTTATTTTTTTTATTAGGAGTTGAGTTTACAAGTTCTATTAGGGGCGCTTTAAATGTTGCCTGCATAGCTAAATAAATAGTCTGAGCACTATTAGTTTGTTTTTGCATACCCTTAATACTTTTTAAATATGTTCTAAATTTTACTTGCTCATTTGCATGTTCTTTTGAAGCCTGGGCAAGTTTAATTTCAGCTGTTTCAATGTCTGAATCTAGAACAGAGTCATCAAGTTTTACTTGTTCATGTTCTTTTGAAGCCTGGGCAAGTTGAATTTCAGCTGTTTCAATGTCTGAATCTAGAACAGACTCACCACTTTCTTTTTTGATTGTTAGTGAACTTAGTTTTTGAGTTGCTAATACTTTTTTATGATATGTTTCCTCTAGAACTTCTTTATTACTTTCTTTTTTGATCGTTAGTGATCTTAGTTTTTGTGTTGCCAATACTTTTTGCTTGTCTGTTTTCTCTAGAGATTTTTCATTACTTCTTTTTTCACTAAGCAATGACTCATATTCATTTTTTATTATGAGGTATGCTTCATGCTTTGATTTTAGAACCAAAGCATCACTGTTTAACTCCATATTAAGAAGCATTTCATTTTCTAATTCTTTTTTATATGTTGATGTGTTGGCTGATTGTATAGATAATAAGCCAAGGCTGTCATCATAAAGACTTATGGAGGCAGAAGATTTTTCAATTTCATTGTCTATTAATGCGCAGTAGTCAGTATATTCCTGCTCTTTTAGTCTCTTATGTTCTTCTCCAGGCAGGCTATGTATAGATGAGCTATATGAGCGTTGCATGCTTTTTTTGCTTTCTGTTAGCGCTGCGATATATTTTGTTATTTGCTCCTTTTTTGTTTTAACTAAATCTATTTTGTCATGGACACGTTCATCTTCCTCAAGAGCAATAGCATAACGAACTTTTATAGGGAGGTCAGTATTTTGTTGAGTATGTTTTCTTTTCGCCATGTTTTCGATGTTTTGACGATGTAAGTCATGAAGATTGTCTGCTAGCTCTTTCCTAGTTGATTGAACATCTGCACCTGCAGATGTTTTAGTTTCAGCTCGTAATCTTGCTGCCGCTTTAGATGCAACAGTAAAATCATTAAGGCTGGCAAGGTATTTTTGATGCTCATTATTTTCATCTTCAATTTCACCTTTTAACTCTGTCAATTCTGCAAGACTGTGAGTAACAGCATTGAGACGGTTTTCTTGTTCGGAAAGATTTTGGGATGATTGCTTTAGATGGCTGATTTGTTCTTCTGTCTCTTTAATACCTGTAATAACTGCAAGATCTTCGATATGTGTTTGTTTGCGGTTCTCTTTTGCTCTTAAAGCTTTGTTGCCTTCTTCATCTAAAGAGGCAACTTCTTCTTTTTTGGCAGCAATTAAACTTTCAAGTTCTGGGTTTTGCTCTTGGATCCTTTCTATTCTTTTCATCAAATGGGCTACGGCAACATCAGCTAGTGGCCGACTGTCCTTAGATAAATCTTCTATTTTTTCATCTATTTCGGCGTCTGAATGTTCTGTTTCAGATAACATTTCCCTATACATTTTAATGGCTTCATTTTTAGATGTTAGAGCCAAGGTAATATCATCAGACTGATGTTTTATTTTTCGCATTAAATCTTCAGACCGAAAGTAAATATTAATTTGGTTGTTTTTATTATTCTGTCTAATGATTTTATCAACTGCTTTGAGCTTATCTTCGATAGCACTAAGCTTACGTCTAATTGCAACCTCTTCCCTAAATGAAGGTATTTCTGCCATGATATTTTACCCAATAACATTCACATAATTGTTAGATTATATTTATAGAAAATAGTTCAAATTACTGATATTATTGTGCGAATTTATGCTCTATGACTTCTTCTTTACAGTCTAGGTCACTTTTGCATGAATGAACTGGGATATATAGATATGTTGTACTGTATGGTGATAGCTGGGCCTGAGGATAATCTAACATATTTTGTCACAGGTTAACCGGATATGTCCTGGCTATAAACTAGGATATAACTTATTTGTATATACTAAATATTTTCCTTTGAATGTATCATTGTATGGTCAACTATTGGTTATAATTGAGCTTTAACAAAAATTATGATTATATTTTTATATAATATTGATAGTATCTAGTATGTAAAGTAGCATAACAAATCTCACAAGATTGTGTGCGTTTAATTGATAATGTGGAGTCAAAATTGAATTTATGAAAAAACATCCAGAAAATAAATCAACTACATTTACTAACGGTGTACCTATAAACTCAAAAGCCTATATGACTCCAGTAGGTTACTCTGCATTACAGCAGGAACTTAATGGTCTGATACACGATGAACGTCCTAAATTAGTTGAAGTAGTTAGCTGGGCTGCAAGTAATGGTGATCGTTCTGAAAATGGAGATTATATTTATGGAAAGAAAAAATTGAGAGAAATTGACAGGAGAGTTCGATATTTAACAAAAAGACTTGAAAATGCTCAAATTGTTGATCCAAACTTGCAAAAAGAACAAAGGAAAATTTTTTTTGGCGCCACAGTGACATATTTACAGCAAGATGGCATAACCAAAATAATAACTATTGTGGGTATTGATGAAGCGGATGTATCAAAGAATAAGATAAGTTATATATCTCCAGTGGCTAAAGCATTGATGAAGGCTGAAATAGGGGATGATGTTGAAGTTAAAACACCACAGGGGAATGAGGTTTTGGAGATAGTTGAAATAAAGTATTAAATATTTCAACACAATTTCGGCGAAGGATTTAAACATAATTTATTGAAAATAATAACCTATAACATATTATAATCACCTCAATATTTTAAGGTGTAGAGGTGATTATAATTCTTGCAAAATATCATTTATGTATTTTGATTTATAAAGTTTTTAGCATGGCAAAAGTTCTAGTCGCTATCTCAATAATATCATCTGCTGTAGAATTGAGTGGTGGTGTCCAATAAATAGTATTTCCCATTGGTCTAAGTAAAATACCAGCCTCTAAGGATTTTTTATAAATATAGCTATTAGCATGCATATATTTAGATTTAATATCAGCTGCAGTTATTGCACCAAAGCTTCTAATGTTTTCTAATTTATTGGAATGTTCATTAATATCAAGCATATGCTCATGAAGATTATTTGCAATCATTGAAACATTATTTAAAATATTTTCCTCATTAATAATTTTTATGGTCTCTAGTGCAACAGCACATCCTAGAGCATTACCTGAGTAGGTGTGTGAATGTAAAAAAGCATCTGCCCCCTCACATTTATAGAAGCTATCATAAATACCATCTTTGGCGAGTACACAGCTTAAAGGGAGCCACCCTGCACTTAATCCTTTTCCTAAGCAAATAAAGTCAGGGGTAACATTATGGAGATGCTGATAAGCAAACATTTTTCCTGTACGACCAATACCTGTCATTATTTCATCAAAAATTACATAGATGTCATTATTGCTACACCAGTTGCATAGTTTTTCTAAATAACGAATAGAGTATATCTTTATGCCACCAGCACCTTGGACAATTGGTTCGACTAAGAGTGTGCAAATAGTATCTTTATGTGTTTCTAAAATTATTTTGGAACGTTCCCATTGTATATCACAACCAAAGTCTGGATCAGTTCCAGATTCTAGATAAGGTATATCATCTAGAGTAATGTAGTTATCGTTTAATAAGTGGGCATAAGGTTTTTTGTACAGATCGCAATCACTAGCACCTAGAGTTAGCATGGTTTCACCATGATAACTATTTTTTAAAGTAAGAATTTTTTTCTTTTGGATATTGCCTTCTATATAACGGAGGTGGAAGCACATTTTTAGAGCAATTTCTATAGCACTAGCTCCATCACTGGCATAAAACGCCTTGGTAAATTGATAGTTAGTAATTTGTGCAAGAGATTGACTTAAATTAGTAACAGTTGTGTTAGTGAGGCAGGCAAGCATTACATGCTCAAATTTTTCTGCTTGTTCATATAGTGCCTGCTTTAATCTGGGGTGGTTATGACCTAGAGTTTTGCACCACCAACTGGATATGGCATCAATTAAATTACTGCCGTCATTTAGGAAAATCTTGTTACCAAGGGCTTGTTTTACAATACCTTTATCATAGACATTTATATCTTGAGGTTGGGAGCAGGGGTGCCATAGATAAGTTTCATTATTATCAGTTAGTTTGCTTGGGGCCCGCATGCCGTTAACCTCCGCAGTTATTTTGGTTGACAATGTTGATGGCAAGGATAACATAAGAGGACCTGAAAATGGAATCATAATTATGAGTCAGAGAACTATAACCAAGAAATATATTACAGAATTATTTAATACACCGTTTTTGAGTTTAATGAATATGGCACATCAACTGCACCTTAAACATCACAGTGCTAATGAAATAGAAGCATGCGCCATAATGAGTATTAAAACTGGAGCATGCCCAGAAGACTGTAATTACTGTGGTCAAAGTGGACATTTTAAAACTGGGGTTAATAAAGAAAAACTATGTAATGTTGAAGATGTTCTGGTTAAAGCCAAGCTTGCTAAGAAAAATGGTTGTACAAGATTTTGTATGGGGGCGGCATGGCGCAGTCCACCCAAGAAAGATTTGCCTAAAGTTATAGAAATTATTAAAGCAGTTAAAGAATTAGGTTTAGAGACATGTGTCACTCTAGGTATGCTTTCTAATGAGCAGGTAGAGGAACTAGAGGCTGCTGGTTTGGATTATTATAATCATAATGTTGATACTTCACCAGAATATTATAAAAAAATCACAACAACTAGAAACTATCAAGACAGAGTCGATACCGTAAATAAAATTGCTAAATCTAAAGTTAATGTTTGCTGTGGTGGAATAGTTGGTATGGGAGAAAGTAGAGAAGATAGGATTGATTTTTTGTTAGGTATTAGTAAATTGTCTAAAATACCTAAAAGTGTGCCGATAAATCATCTATCTCCAGCACGTGGCACACCATTAGCTAATGAAAAACCACTAGATAGCTTTGAATTCATTAAAACTATAGCAATAGCTAGGATCTTATTTCCACAAAGTATGGTTAGATTGTCTGCCGGTAGAGATAAGATGTCTAAAGAAGTACAAGCTTGGTGTTTTTTTGCTGGAGCCAATTCATTATGGTTTGCACAAGACAAAATATTTTTAAGTGATAATCCTGATAAACTTAAGGATATTCAACTCTTTGAGCAGCTTGGACTTAATAAAAAAATAATAACAAATAAAAAAAGTGTTGCATATGAACAATATAGTGATTAATAAAAAGAAGTTGCGAACAATTAGTAATCATGAACTTGGAAATTATATTCAGGTGGATGGGATAACATGTACAGCGTTTACGCATAATGATTATTTAAATTTAAGTCGCGATCCGCGTGTATTATCTGCAAGTATTAAAATGATCAATAACTGCGGAGTATCTAGTCGATCATCGAGTGTAGTTAGTGGATATCAGCAGTTCACACATGACTTGGAAGCCAAGCTAGCAAATTTTTTAGGATTTGATAGATGTTTAATATTTTCTAGTGGTTATATGGCAAATCTTTCTATTGTCCAGGGATTATTAAATAGAGGTGATGTAGTTATTCAAGATAGAGATAATCATGCTTCTCTAGTGGATGCTAGTATACTTGCTAGGGCAAAGTTAATTCGCTATGAGCATTTAAATTACATAGATTTAGTACATTTATGCTCTACACATAAAAATAACATTAAAATTATAATGTCTGACTCGGTATTTAGTATGACTGGAGAAATAGTAGATGTATCCAGACTAATTGATGCAAGAGAGCAAAAATGTAAAAGCGCAAAGATAATGATTGATGATTCTCATGGAATTGCAGTTTTAGGAGCAAGTGGTGAAGGCATATTACAAGAACAAAATATAATTAAACAAAGTGTCGATATTTTAAGTTTTGGGCTTGGCAAAGGCTTTGGCGTTCAAGGCGGTGTAATTGCTAGTGATTATGGCACCATAGAAAATTTAATAAATAATGCTAGAACGTATAGGTTTTCTACCGCTATATCACCAATATTGCTAGGGGCAATAGATGTAAGTCTTGATATTATACGTGAAGAGACGTGGCGACGTGATTGCCTTATGGATTTGGTAATATATTTTAAGAGAACGGCAAATGAATATGGACTAAAATTACTTGATTCATCTACGCCTATACAAGTTATCGAGTATCAGAAT
>Ga0066606_10000121_pt1 | contig 44874 bp, 38 predicted proteins | sample SaaInlV_DNA_100m_FD_60386 | JGI IMG/M metagenome (GOLD analysis project Ga0066606, IMG submission 60386) | Marine microbial communities from expanding oxygen minimum zones in the Saanich Inlet - SI075_LV_DNA_100m | ecosystem: Environmental > Aquatic > Marine > Unclassified | place: British... | reverse complement strand
GATGAGTGTGGAGCAATAATCCTTAGTTCTAATATGGAGCTTCTTCATTTAATAGCAAATCATCAGTGGCATGAATTATTTTGGTTAAATAGAGATTCGTTATTAGATTTACAAATCATTATTATTGGGCATGCTACCTATGAGGCTTTGCTAACCCCATATGTTGGTTTGACAACTAAGAGCATATTATTTAAAACTAGTGTTCCAAAATTAAATTTAGCAGATATAGATGAAGTAATCGCTAATCAGCTTGAGGATATTCTAGATATTGATGAGTGTTTTGCGCCATTTCCTATCTTAGGTTTACCTGGAGTTATACCTGAGAGTCATAGTGAAAATTTTTATAGGAATACTAACTATTTTCGTCCGAAGTCTGTTTCAAAAATTTATAAAATTTTTGATTGGAATAATTAGTATGTAGCTAGTTATCATCAGTGAAAGTTAACAAAGTAAATTGCTGATAAAAATTCCCAGAGCTTAAATAATATGTGAAAATAGCCGGTAGTTTCAAGTTAAAGTTAGGCAAGTAATATGCAAGAGAGCACTGATGGAGAATTGGCAGAGTTAAGGGAAATTATTAGCCAATATTACCTGATGGATGAAAATGATTTAGTTATAGAGTTGTTAAGAGCAGCTAAATTACCAGATAGCAAAATACATAATATACAACAAACTGCTAGGCGCCTGGTGATAAATGTTAGGAAATCACGACTAAGAAGCGGTGGTTTGGATGCTTTTCTTTTTGAATATGATCTATCAAGTGAGGAAGGTATTGCTCTTATGTGCATGGCGGAAGCCTTGTTGCGGATCCCTGATTCGAAAACTAGAGATATGCTGATCAAAGATAAAATAACTTCTTCTGACTGGAATAAGCATATTGGGAGCAGTAGTTCTTCATTCGTTAATGCTGCTACCTGGGGATTAATGTTAACAGGGCAAATTATTAGCAATGATAAAGTAAATTCAGGTTATTTAAAAACAGTACTAGGTAAAGCAATCAAGCGTGGTAGTGAGCCAATAATTCGCCAATCGGTTAGCCAAGCAATGAAAATTCTTGGGCGGCAATTTGTTATGGGAGCCAATATAGCTTCAGCAATTAAAAGAGCTAAAGAACAAGAAAATTCCGGTTATAGATATTCTTATGACATGTTAGGTGAGGCTGCATGTAACCGAGAAGATGCTAAAATGTATTTTGATAACTACATGTCTTCTATTATTGCCATTGGGGAAAACAGTGCTGGTCGTGGGCCAATACATGGTCCTGGGGTATCAGTGAAATTATCCGCATTACATCCTAGGTACGAATATAAAAATAAAGCAAAAGTAATGAGAGAGTTATATCCGCGTTTGTTAGAGTTAGTTCTTGAAGCTAAGCGCTATAATATTGGATTTACTTTAGATGCTGAAGAAGCTGATCGTTTAGAAATATTTATTGATATTTTTGAAAAATTAATGGCTGATGATAGGCTTCGTGACTGGCATGGACTTGGTCTTGCACTACAAGCTTATCAAAAACGAGCAATACCATTGATCAAATGGCTTGGAGCTTTATCTGGGAAGTACCAACAATACATTATGTTACGCTTAGTGAAGGGTGCCTACTGGGATACTGAAATAAAAAGTGCACAAGTTAATGGTTTAGAAGACTATCCTGTGCTAACGAGAAAACATAGTACAGATGTATCATACATCGCATGCATAAAAGAAATTATACGAAATAAAAAATTTATTTATCCTCAATTTGCAACTCATAATGCTTACTCAGTAGGTGTTGTTATGGAATTATGCAAAGATATGGATTTTGAGTTCCAGTGTTTGCATGGTATGGGAGATGCCTTATATCAGAGCGTGGTTAGCAAAAGTGGCTATAATATACCATGTCGTATTTATGCTCCAGTAGGAGGTTATGACAATTTGTTGGCATACCTTGTACGACGTTTGTTGGAAAATGGTGCAAATACGTCCTTTGTTAACAGAATTGTTGATGAGCGCGCACCAATAGAAGAAATTATTGCTGATCCTTGTTCAATATTAGAGAATTTTATAAATTATCGTCATGATAAATTACCTAAGCCTATCGACCTTTACGGAGAAAATAGAATAAATTCATCTGGAATTGATATCAATCATCCTCGTTATGTTGAGAAGGTCCTAAGTGAAATAAATGAACTTACTTTGCGGAAAACTTGGGCAAGCGTACCCTTATATAATGACTTGCCATCGGGAGTGACTAAGCCCTGTGTTGCACCAGCTAATAATAATCGACAAATTGGAATGGTAACGATCTCTTCTCATGCACAGATTTCAAAATCGATTGATGTGGCAGATGTAGCATTTAGTAAATGGGAAAATACCAGAGTAGAAGATAGAGCTAAATATTTAAGAAGATATGCTGAGTTATTAGAAGAAAATAAATATGAATTGTATGCATTATTAACTCATGAAGCTGGTAAAACTATAGATGATGTGATTGGAGAAGTTAGAGAAGCTGTAGATTTTTGTCGTTATTATGCTAATTTAGCGGAGAAAATAATTCAACCTAATGTTTTACCTGGCCCAACTGGTGAAAGAAATATTTTAACATTACATGGGAGGGGGGTATTTCTGTGTATAAGCCCTTGGAATTTCCCATTAGCAATATTTATTGGACAGGTGTGTGCCGCGTTAATTTCTGGAAATACTGTTTTAGCAAAGCCTGCCAGTCAAACACCTCTAATAGCCGCACTTGCGATAGAGTTACTTCATAAGGCTGGAGTAGCTCAAGGTGTTGTACAGTTGTTAGTGGCAAATGGGAAAACTATAAATGACATAGTAATTCCAGATCTTAGAATTCAAGGGATAATGTTTACTGGCTCCAATCAGACAGCCAAACAGATTCAGCAAGGTATTTCTAGCCGCGATGGAGCAATTATACCCTTTATTGCAGAGACTGGTGGTATGAATGCGATGATCGTGGACTCAACATCCTTAATTGAACAGGTTATTGCTGATGTAATCAGTTCTGCATATGGTAGTGCTGGACAGAGATGTTCTGCCTTACGAGTGCTATATGTCCAAGATGATATTATAGATGGATTTATTAAAACGCTATCTGGGGCAATGTTAGATCTAACTGTGGGTGATCCCGAGGTATTGTCTACAGATATTGGGCCTGTAATTGATAGTCATGCATTACAAGAGTTACAACATCACGAGAACTACCTTCGGAATAACTTTAAATTTGTCGCAAAGGCACAAATCTCAACAAATGACGAAGGGTACTTTTTTGGTCCTTGTGCATACATTATTAATGGGATGTCAGATTTGCCAGGGGAAGTTTTTGGTCCAATATTACATATTGCCCCATATAAAGCAGAAGAGATAGATCGGGTTATTGATGATATTAATGCTGTTGGGTATGGTTTGACTTTTGGCATGCATAGTCGAATTGATGAGCAAGTAGAATATGTCACTTCCAGGATTAAAGTTGGTAATATATACATAAATAGGAATATGGTAGGTGCAGTCGTTGGCACACAGCCATTTGGTGGGCATGGTTTGTCTGGTACAGGCCCTAAAGCTGGAGGGCCTAATTACTTGCATAGACTTATGATAGAGAAAACCACATGTACCAACACTACTGCTGCTGGTGGGAATGCGAGCTTATTATCCTTGGGAGATTAATTATAGTTACTGCTAGGGAAGTTCTTGTCTAGCGATAGTCAGCTATCGCTAGTGAAGTTCTTATTAGTGATAGTCAGATACCGCTAGGAAAATTCTTATCTAGAGTGCGTCTGGCATCAGTTGCTAATTTAGACATGCCAAGCTGATTATAAGCTTCTTCCATGGTTAATAATGCTTCAGGAACTGAATCAGATTCATTATATTCAGTGACGACATTTCCTGCTCTATTAGCAGCAGCAAGATATGATTTCTTTTTCATATAGTATTTAGCTATATGTAAATCATGTGCAGCTAGTTGATTTCGAAGTTGAACCATGCGCTCTTTACTATCTATTACATAGCTTGAGTTAGGAAAAGCTTCAATAAGATTTTTAAATGATTTAAAGGATTTTTCTGCAGGGCCAGAGTCTCTCTCACTTCTACTTATAGGGAAGTATCTATACATAGTGCTGTAATATTGATCATATAAAACTAAACCTTTCATGTACATAGCGTAATCGGCATGTTTATGACGTGGGTGCAATTCTAAGAAATGGTTTACTGAGGCTAGAGCTAGAGGAGAATCTCCTTTTTTGTAATAGGAGTAAATTAGAGATAGTTGAGCTTTATCAGCATAATCACCATATGGGTATCTTGCCTGTAACGATTCGAAGTCTTTAATAGCAGAAACATATTTTTTATCGTTAACGTTGACCTTACCTTTATTAAAAATTTGTGCTTCTGTTAGGTCTGCATATGGTTCAGATTTCGTGGAGCTACAATTAGCAAGCAACGCTGTTAACAGTATAATGGAGGTGGTTTTTATAATTTGCATCTTCAGTCACTCTAATTATATAAAAAACTCGAAAAAATGTACCTAGCTAGCACAAAAGTATCTTATCATGTAAACAGGAATGATACTATCTAGGTATCATGTTGGTTAACTTTATGCCTGAGGTTTGTTTTGATTGATGATGACATGATTAATATAGTTACTGAAGTACCGTTAGAAATGGCTGGAATGCGTTTGGACGCAGCACTTGCGAAGATGTTGCCGGAGTATTCTCGAGAAAGATTAAAAGGTTGGTTAAAATCAGGTCAATGCTTGGTAAACTCAAGTCAAGTAAAACCAAATATAAAAGTTGTAGGGGGGGAGAGTATTATTGTCAATGCTCATTTGCCTGACATGCAGCAATGGAATGAGCCGGAAGATATATCTTTGGACATAGTTTTTGAAGATGAGCATATGCTAATAGTAAATAAACAAAAAGGTATGGTTGTGCACCCGGGTGCAGGTAATCTTACTGGAACATTAGTCAATGGCTTATTATATCATGATCTTAGTTTGAAAAAATTACCGAGAGCGGGGATCGTTCATCGCATAGATAAGGACACCACAGGTCTACTTATTGTCGCTAAAACTATAACTGCACATAATGTCCTAATTAATCAGATGCAAGAACGCAAGATAAATAGAGCTTATTATGCATTGGTATATGGAGAAATTATATCTGGAAAAACCATAAATGCTCCAATTGGAAGAAGCAATAAAGATAGAACTAAAATGGCAGTAACAAATAATGGCCGAGAAGCAATCACTCATTATCGAATAAAAACAAAATTCAGAAAATTTACTTTGCTTGATATCAAACTTGAAACCGGACGAACTCACCAAATTAGAGTACATTTAGCACATGATAGCTTTCCTATCGTTGGTGATATTAGTTATGGTGGAAAAAGAAAATGTGCAGTATCTTTTAGTAACGAAGCGCAAGAAACTATTAATGCATTTGTGCGACAAGCTTTACATGCATACAACATTAGCTTTAATCACCCTATAACTAATGTTGCCATGGATTTTAGTGCTGATATACCAAAGGATTTTCAAAATCTAATAGATGTTATTGCAAAGGAGTAGACATGGATGTTATACGACCAAATTGGGATGTAACTGGGGTGAGTGCCTTCACTACAACTGCTAGCAACCCATGGCCTGTGCATTGGAATGAAAACCCAGAAAGAGAAAAAAATGTACAGTTTTTCACTAAAGAGTATATGTTGCCAGCAGAGCCATATTGGTTAAAACAAACACATAGTAATACTGTCGTGGAAATGAGTAAAGGATTGCCATTTCCTATGGCAGATGCAAGTGTTGCTAGAGAACATGGACAGGTAGTAGCTATACTAACAGCAGATTGTTTGCCAATATTATTAGCAAGTGAGGATAAAAGCACAGTTTGTGCTGTACATGCAGGATGGCGTGGACTTGCTACTAACATTATAGAAAAAAGTATTTATGCTATGGGGATTGCAAGAAATAATATCCAGGCCTGGATCGGTCCATGTATTCATAAGAATTCATTTGAAGTACAACAGGACTTCTTATCTAATCTAATTAGCCATGGACATACGAGTGAATTGGTTTATTCATTTTCCAATAAAATAGATTCAACACATTGGTATTTTGATCTAGTGGCTTTTGCTGAGCATATGCTTGTTCAATCTGGCTTAAAAAAAGAAAAGATATATGACAGTGGGTATTGTACATATACTAATTCAAATGAGTTTCATTCCCATCGGAGATCACAAGGAAAAAGTAAGCAACGTTTAGTTTCATTAATTTGGATAGACTGATTTCTCCGTTGTATTCACTTGAAAACATTGCCCAGAGCCCTTATCTATTAAGTAAGTGATAATGACATATGGAGGGCTTGACATGCAATTAGAAAAAATGACGCATAAATTACAACAAGGTTTATCTGCTGCTCAAATTATAGCCATTACTTTAGGACATTCAGTAATAGAGCCTTTGCATATTGCCAAAGCATTGCTGGAACAAGAAGATGGCACAGCTAAATTTTTGCTGCAAGATACTCAAATAGACATATCAAAATTGTTGTCACAATTAAGTGCTGAAATTGATAAATTGCCACAAATATTAAACAATAATTCTCAAGTGGGTTTGTCGAATGATTCAGTAAAACTGCTTGACCAGGCACAAAAAATAGCAAAAACCAAACAAGATGAATTTTTATCATCTGAAATAGTGTTAATTGCTTTAACTAAATATAAAAGTTCAGTCAGTAATATTTTTGAGTCGTGCAATTTAACTGTAGATATATTAAATAACACAATAGAAAGAAGCCGTAAGGGAGAAAGTGTGAATTCTTTAAATTCCGAAAACACTAGAGATTCCTTAACAAAATATACGATTGATGTAACCCTGCGTGCAGAGCAAGGAAAATTAGACCCAGTGATTGGTCGCGATGATGAGATACGTAGAACCATACAAGTTTTACAGCGACGTACTAAAAATAATCCAGTATTAATCGGTGAGCCAGGTGTAGGTAAAACTGCCATTATTGAAGGATTGGCACAAAGGATCATCAATGGTGAAATCCCCGAAGGTTTGAAAAATAAAAGGGTATTGTCTTTAGATTTGGGTGAATTATTGGCAGGAGCTAAGTATCGAGGTGAATTTGAAGAGCGCCTGAAAGCAGTATTGAAGGAGCTAAACCATTTAGAAGGTGAGGTTATACTATTCATTGATGAGTTGCATACTATGGTTGGTGCAGGTAAAACAGAAGGCTCTATGGATGCCGGTAATATGTTAAAGCCGGCTCTTGCTCGAGGTGAGTTGCACTGTGTTGGGGCAACAACTTTAAATGAATATAGGAAATATATTGAAAAAGATGCAGCCCTTGAGCGTAGGTTTCAGAAGATAGTAATTGATGAGCCAAATATAGAAGATACGATAGCAATTCTTCGTGGTCTTAAAGAGCGCTATGAAGTGCATCATGGGGTTGAAATAACTGATCCAGCTTTAGTTGCAGCAGCAACATTATCGAGTAGATATATTGCAGACAGAAAATTGCCAGATAAAGCTATTGACTTAATCGATGAAGCAGGTAGCCAAATAAGGATTGAAATAGATTCGAAGCCAATGGCCCTTGATAAATTAGAGCGGAAATTAGTTCAATATAAAATAGAAGTTGAAGCCTTAAAAAAAGAAGATGATCTTGCTTCAAAAAATCGACTTGAAAGTTTAGAAAAACTTATTGAAGCTAGCAATGTTGAGTATGCAAAGCTAGATGATATTTGGCAATCAGAAAAACTAATTTTGGACGAAACAAAAAATTTAAAAGAGGAAATAGAAAGATTACGTGGTGAGCTACTCTTAGCTAAGAGAGCTTCCAATTTAGCACGAATGTCAGAAATACAATATGGTAGGTTGCCTGAGGCTTTACAAAAATTAGAAAAAGCAAATGCTAGCATGCCAATTCATACACATCTTTTACGTAATAAAGTTGGTGAAGAGGAGATTGCGAGTATAGTTTCTAAATGGACTGGGATCCCAATTACTAAGATGTTAGCAGGAGAAAGAGGAAAGCTTGTTAATATGGAAACTATTCTTGGTGCTAAGATAGTGGGGCAGGAGCGAGCAGTTCAAGTTGTCGCAAATGCAATTCGGCGTGCAAAAGCTGGATTATCTGACTCTAGACGGCCAAACGGCTCTTTTTTATTCTTAGGACCTACTGGAGTAGGGAAAACACATCTTTGTAAATGCTTAGCTGATTTTTTGTTTGATTCCCAAGATGCAATGATCAGAGTTGATATGTCAGAGTATATGGAAAAGCATTCGGTATCAAAATTAATTGGTGCACCTCCTGGTTACATTGGGCATGAGGAAGGAGGATTTTTAACCGAGTCTGTTAGACGTAAACCTTACTCGGTTGTTTTACTCGATGAAATTGAGAAGGCACATCCTGATGTATCTAATATATTATTACAGGTTCTTGATGATGGTAGATTAACGGATAGTCTAGGTCGAACTGTTAGTTTTGAAAATACTATTATAATAATGACCTCCAATCTTGGTGCTGAGTATATCCAGGAAAATATAAATTCCACATATGAAGAAATGAAAACTAAAGTAATGACCATAGTTGAAAATAATTTCAAACCAGAGTTTATTAACAGAATAGATGAGATTGTTTTGTTTAATACTTTGGGTGAAGATGCATTAATTAAAATCATTGATATTATATTGCTTGATTTGACGGTTAAATTAAAAGAGCAAGATGTTAGTCTTCATTTTTCTAGCGAGGTCAAAGATATGTTGATAACGGTTGGATATAATCCTATATACGGTGCTAGACAATTAAAAAGAATGACAAGAGAGTTAATTGAAAATCCATTAGCAACACAGTTCATAAGAGGAGATTTTATAGCCGGAGATAATGTGTTTATAAAAAAGGACGGTGATAATATAATTGTTTGCAAAAAATAAGTGGCATTTTGTTAGAGAAAAATAACTCTTCTGCTAGTATATAATTATACGGAGAATAATTATTATGGAAGAAGAATTAGAAAAAATAATTTCTGCGATTAAATGTCCGTCAAGAAAGTGCCTAAATTTAACAGGAATTGTAAGTTTAGGTGCAACATCCTCACACCTTTTTTTAATTAAAAGAGAAATTGAACGCCATAACAAAGTATTCACAAACATAGTGTTAAATGATGTGGATTTGTCAGTTCTTAATTTAACTAAACTGCAAGTGTTGTTTGAAGTGATATCTGCAGCATCAGCCATCAATGTAAGTATGCGTGCAACACACTTAGAGTACTTATCTATGGAACAAATGTCTATAGTTAGTAAAGCTCTTATAGATATGGATATTGTAGTTTTAGATGTAAGTGAAGGAACTTTTGTTGAGTTTGATGAGAATCGTTTTGAGCAATTGTGTTCTGTTTTTCATAAATCATTATTTTTACAATCACTATATATTGCAAACGTTGAGTTCATGGACTGGAGTGATGAATTTCAGCGTATATTTTGGAATAGTTTAAGACAGCCATCAACAGTTGAAAATATATATGTTTGGCAAGATAATACAAGATCTTTTTCTATGCAAACTAAGGATTATATTAACGAAGCATTAATGGGGAATTTAAAGCTTAAATTTATAGGGATATATGAGTTTGTTAATGATCCTTATTTGAATGTTTTGGAGCAATACTCTAATCGAAACAATCGTTTGGATACATGTATTTTAAATAAATTGGAAAGTTTGCAGTTTAACAATACTATTAGTTTAGATAGGTTGGAGCAATATGCAGAGTTTAAAATTATAGATTGGTGTGCACTATTGAAAATTCATGAACAGCACATGCATTTGTTTTATAATAAAATGTTAACACTATTTATGGCTGTTATGACAAAGTGTAGAGAACATTTTGAGGGCTGTGATCTGAAAAATAAAGCTTTGATATATATAACTAATCAATTTGCTGTAACTACTGCTGGTAAAATTTTGATTAATAAAGCGTTTGAAGTTTTACAGGACAAACTTAAAATAACAAGGCCCAGAATTACTGCTATGGAGCGACGTTCTAATTACTTGCTCAGTATTAGGGAGGCTTCTATAGTTGAGCCCACAATATTTCCAAGTTACAGGCAGTTATCTATGTTAAGAAATTTTGGTGATAACAGAGAGCAAAATTATACAGGAAGAGACTATAGACAAGGTGTAAGTAATAATTGTCAATTATCCTCAAGAAGTTCATATAGCAATAGACGTCGGCGACTAGCCGTTAGTGGAATATAATATATTTAATTGCCATTATTGAAAATTTTAGTCATCATCTTTACATAGCTTTAGTTTATTCTTTTTAGCAAAATCCAGAAGGTATTTATATAGTTCTGGATTTGTTTCTTTTAGCTCAGGATCCAATAATACACACTTGTTACCATCTTTAACTGATGGTTGCAGCATTGGTGAATATTGTATTCGATTCTTTTTCACAGTAGAGAGGTTACCGCTAACGCGTTCAGCCCAGTCGCTAGGGCGAAATTTTTTTCCTTCTTCTGTAACTCCTTCGATTATTATTTTTTTGCTCATGCTAGCCTAATAATGATAATTGTATTTTTTTTAACTGACTATGTGTAGATTGCATGAGCGAATTGATAGCACAGTTCTTTGCATGTGCTTAGTATCAAAACATTTTAAACCAATTCGCTTATAAAAACTTCACGCTATTAGTTAAATCATAGCTTAACATGATTTATTTGTGAATCAATCAAAAATCATTTAACTAAATAATTAAATCAGCTAATTAGTTTTTGCTGGTAAAGCAACGAAAAAATTTATATTGTCCCTTGATACTTGAAGTAGCAAAATTTCTTTATTTTCTTGAGCAATTTTAGTTAACTCTTTTAATGATGTGGTTTTAGACTTATTAGCAGCAATAATAACATCACCAATCTGTAGCTCTGTATTGCTAGCAATACTTTGTGGATTTATTTCCATAATTTTAATTCCTACGTATGGAGAGTCTGCAGGTGTTGACTCATCAAGGTATACTCCCTTGAGTCCTGGGAAGATATTTTCACCATCGGTATAATTATCTTTCAAGCTGGTCAACTTTACTTCTAACTCTTTTTCTTTTTTGTCTCTAATAATTTTAACTGTAATAGTGCTTCCTATTGGAATGATGCTAATCATGGTTCGAAGGTGTGCGGGATTTTTAACTTCCTTATTATTCACACCAATGATGACATCACCAACGGTTAACCCTGCTGTTTGAGCTGGTGAATTGTGTAATAGATCAATGATTACAGCCCCTTTTGTTGAGCTGGCACCAAAAGCTTTGGCTAAATCTGGTGTTAACACTTGTGGTGATACTCCTAGCGGACCCCTGTCAACATGACCAGAGCTTGCAAGTTGAGTCATAATACTTTTAGCCATATTACTGGGGATTGCAAAACCAAGACCAATGTTTCCAGCGTTCGGTGGTGTAAGAAGGGCTGTGTTTATACCTACAAGTTGCCCACTTGTATTAACAAGACCACCACCTGAGTTGCCATGGTTTATTGAAGCATCAGTTTGAATGAAGTCATAATAACCGCTAATGCCCAAGTCTGTGCGTCCTAGAGCACTAATAATTCCGAAGGTTACGGTCTGGTTGAAACCAAATGGATTACCAATTGCGACAACAAAGTCACCAACAGCAACTTCATCTGAGTCGGCAAAATCAATAGATGTTAAGCTTTTTGACTCTATTTGAAGCAAACCGATATCAGAATCTCTATCTATCCCAAGTATTTTAGCACCATATTTTCTTTTATCATGCAGTAAGACCTCTACTTCATCCATTTCTGCGATAACATGGGCATTGGTTAATATTAGACCTTTGTCAGCATCAACAATAACTCCAGAGCCAACCATATAGCCGAGCTGTTCAGTTGGTTGTTGTGGCATAGAATTAAGGGGAATGTGATCGAGAGTGGGCATCTGTATCTTCTTTACGCCAGAAATTGCGACCATGCTGGGCATAATTTCTTTAAGCATTGGGCTGAGACTGCCTTTACTAGCTAGATCCATATTGATTTGTGCATTGGCTGATAACATGCAAGTGGAAAGAATTAAGCCAGCGAGAAGTTTGACAACTAATTTCATAGAGAGCCTCAGATTTTTTAAGCTTGAACAGGCATTCTAGCAAATGAACTTGTTATCGCGAAATACTAAATTAAAGATATTTGGTGGGATATCATAAAATATTTTTAATTTGTGAGGCTCAGGCCTTTGGGGGGCAAGTAGTGACAAGATCTTATAATGGGTGTATGCTCGTAATCGGTATGCAAATAAAGTTATTGTTCTAGATTTGGGGTGTGGTATGAAAATAAAACTGGGGTTACCAGGGGTGATGCTAGTCATTATATTGATAGCATTAGTCGTTGGTGAAGTTGCTCCTGAATCAATTTTGCGCCTATGTTTCACCACAAGTTTATTAATAAAAAGTTGCTTGCTTTTTATTTTACCACTAATAATTTTTTTACTGTTGTTCTCTGGGATGTTTAATATTGTTAAGCAAAAAGGAGGCATTAAAGTAATCTTGCTACTAATTCCTATAATTTGCATATCCAATTTCTTTACTACGTGGATAGCATATGTCTCGGGTTCTCTGTTCATTTCAGGGAAGTTTGCAGTGTTGCACCATGAGCATGTTGATGGTCTTACTCCTTTTATGGATTTTAAGTTTCCAGTTTTGATTGAAAACCAAATCGCATTGTTTTCAGGGATGTTTATAGGTATTGCATGTAGTTTATTCTTAGCTAAGCAAACGCAAACACTAGCACAGAAAGCTAATACATTTGTGATATTCATTCTTCGCAAGATTATTGTTCCTATTATGCCAATATTTATCTTTGGATTTTTAGTGAAGTTTCAGCATGATAAAGTTATGGGGGTAATGATAAAAGAGTATGGGTACTTATTTCTAGTGATGGTGTGTGTACAGATTGCCTATGTTGTATTTTTATTTGGTCTAGGCAAGAACTTTAATCTTAGAAAGTGGCATAAAGCTATTAAAAATGCATCACCTGGGATCGCAACAGGCTTTAGTACTATGTCTAGTGCCTCATCATTACCTCTTATTTTTGATGGTGCAGAGAAAAATACTTCATCAAAAGGATTATCACGCTTGGTGGTATCAACTACAGTTAATATTCATTTAATTGGAGATTGTGTTGCAATTCCAATTACAGCGTTTGCATTACTGCAAAATTTTGGTATGCCATTTCCTGATATTTCAACTTTCTTAACTTTTTCTCTCTTCTTTGTTTTAGCAAAATTTGCAGTTGCTGCAGTACCTGCTGGGGGTATTCTAGTAATGCTGCCAATCCTTGAACAACACTTAGGTTTTTCTAATAGTATGCTTTCAATGATTACTGCAATTTATATCGTATTTGATCCTATTATTACCGCAGTTAATGTTGCGGGAAACAGTGCTTTTGCTATTGTTTTTGATAAATTTAATAATAAATTATTTGGGATTGGCAATTAAAATAGCCAACCCCAAAACAATTATAATTATAAATCTTTATAGTCTAAGTGAACCAGCTTTGTAAGTGTTTGTTGCTGCTGCTGAATGGTCATATGAGTTATCTCTGGGCAATGGTTCAGTTCTTAGTTGTCTAGCATTACTCAAATATAATACAGGCGCACCAACTTGTGCACTTACTCTTGAGTTGCTGGTTGCTAGAGTGTGCTCATCTACAACTAAGCTTGAACTTGCACTAGCAGCAATATCAATGACCTCTGTAGACCGCAAATCATCTGAGCAAGATTTGGTATAACCAAAGCGAGTTAATTTTTCTGATAATTCAAGGGCCGTTAGTCTTGGAATAATTATAGGTGAACTTTGCTCAACTATAGATGTTATTGTGTGGTAAGCAGTGGAGGCTTCTGCTTCCATTACTTCTTTTAGGTGAGCTAAATTATGTATTGTTTGGCCGTTAATGGTGTTGATTATTGTAGGAGCTTCTGGATACCCGTATGTGGCCCCCTCTTCCTTTGTATTATCAAAATATCCAAGGATAATGACTATAGCTTCATCAGGAGTTGATCTGAACTTAGACATTCTAGCACGAAGTTCCGGTGGGGATAGAATTAGAGCTGTTCCTAGTGATGCAGCTAAGTCTGTATTCATTTCATAGAAAACCAAGCCATTTTCAATGAAAAATGAAGGTTTATCTTGGCGTGATTGTAGTGCAGATAAATCACCAATTGCTTTGGATAGCCGTACTGTTTCAGTATGCAGCTCCCCATCTCTAAAGAAATCCAGGCTGACTTCTTCGCCCATATTCAACATATGAACATATGACAATAGATTGCTGCAATATTTTGGGTTTGTAGTGTCACCTTCACGAGGTTTTATAGTGGACTTAGTTGTTACATCAAATCCATTTATACCAATTAAAACATCACCAGCAGCTAATGTTCCATGCAAGCATGATAGCTCTGCTATATCAGTAACTAAAATACCAAGCTCTTTATGAGCCTCTTCATCTAATCCATGACTAGCTCTAGCATGACTATTGCTGAGTCTGCCAAATTTAGCGTATAGAGTTGGAAATATTTGGAATTGATTTACATTCTCCCTGTATGCTGTCATAAATTTAGAAATTACAGATGGAGGGATCATATGGCAAATGGAATTAGTACCAGGCATGCCTTGATGAGTTATTCCAAGGATTTGTAAATCATCGGATAAGCCTGGTCCACCACTATTACCAGGATTTGTTGGTGTTGTAATTTGAGCTATAGGGAGTTCAACACCACTATGGGCGTATCCATGTGCTTCAATTCTAGATAAATTTCCTTTCGTGATGCAAATAGTTCCCCCAGCCATTGGGTAGCCAATAGAGGTAACATTAACCCCTGGCTCAGCATCAACATCGGATATAGAAAGAGCTTGTGCAGACTCCCAAAATTCATCATTATCAACAGTGACAAGTGCTAAATCACATACTTCAGAAGAATAAACTAGTTTGGCAGAATATTTTTTGCTATGAGGGCCTTGATTTATACTAAGTGTTTTACTGGCACCGGCAACATGATCATCTGTAAGGATTAATCTTTTTTCTACATCGATAACAACCCCTGTACCAGAACTTTTTTGTAAATCCCCCTCTTTACCTGGATTTAAAACATTAAAAGATTCTGAAGTATTAACAATTTGGACTATAGAATGACTAGTTCCTTCTAGCATTCGACGATTGTGAGCAGCAGAATCATTTCTAGATGCTGATGCCATGCTATCTGTTCCTAACATTCGCATAGTTAAGTCTCTCATGAAATCTGCATCTGCTCTAAGCTCAGGAGGAAGAGAGCCTATTATAGCCGCTAAGTTTTGAGCATTACTTCCAACTGAGTCTAATGCTACAGCGGTAGAACTATCTCCATCTATCTCTGTGCTTGCACCAATACTACCTGCACCAGCACCACCTGCGCCACCATTGGAACCAATGGGCCTATCTATTGATGCTACGGAATTAGTATCTTTTGGGGTGTTTCTTGTGTCTTCTTGTTCTGCTTTTTCCATGTTATTTTCCTTGTAATTTATTGGTTTTGATTGCCAATCACGCTCTGCTTCGCCATTGACTGGATATTTCAGCATATTTTTAGATATAGGACAGAATTGTCTAGTTTGCAATAAGTTACTGTTTTTTATGATGTTTTTGTCAGTTGGCTTTGTCTCGGATGAGGGGGTTTTCAATAAATCAGTTAAAATGATTATAATGATGACTGTGGGTGTTCGTGAAATTAAAGGGTTGAAAATGCAGACTATATATGGACTGTCTGGAAATATAGAATTTGAACAATCATGTAATAATAATGCTAGATGTGATGTTATTGCAATTGTTTGTCATCCTCACCCATTACATGGTGGGTCAATGACTAATAAAGTTGTCACTACAGTTTTTAAAGTGCTTGAGAAAAACTGTCAAATTGCAATAAGGTTTAATTATAGAGGCGTCGGTGATAGTGCTGGTTCATATGGTGATACTGATGGTGAGATTGCAGATTTAATATCAGTGATAACCTGGGCTAGGACCACTTATGGAAATAAACATATATACCTAGCAGGATTTTCTTTTGGTGCCTACATTAGTCTAAGAGTTGCATTAATACTTGAAGATATAGATAAACTTATCTCAATAGCTCCTGTTGTGCATCATCACGATTATAATAATTTAAAAGAGCCACATTGTCAGTGGGAAATTATTGTTGGTGATGAAGATGAGTTGATTTTAATGAAAGATTTTGATGCATGGTATGATAAGTTTGCACATGTAAGCTCTATGCAAAAAATAAATGGAGCTTCACATTTTTTTCATGGCAAGCTCATTGAGCTCAGGAATATAGTAGATGAATTTATCAACACAACCAATAATTAATCAGTATGTGGCTGATATTTCTGCAGGATTAATTGAGCCTGATGAATCACAAAAACAAGCAATAGAATTGTTGCAATGTGTCTACAATGAAATTATGGAGCGTCAAATTGCTGTTGGTAATCCATGGGAGATGCTTAAATCTATATGGCTGAGAAACTTCAAACTAGCTCGAGGATTATATCTATGGGGAGGAGTTGGTAGAGGGAAGACTTATTTGATGGATCTTTTTTACAACTCTTTACCAATAGAGGATAAAACTAGGATCCATTTCCATAGGTTTATGTTGAAAGTTCATACGCAGTTAACAGCTATTGAAGGGCATGATGATCCTTTACAAGTAGTTGCAGATAATTTTGCAAAAGAAGCTAAAGTGATTTGCTTTGATGAATTTTATGTGTCAGATATAGCTGATGCTATGATATTAGGAACTTTGCTTAGATATTTATTTGATAAAAAAATTGTTATTGTTTTTACCTCGAATGTAAACGTTGATGATTTATATAATGATGGCTTGCAGAGACAAAAATTTATCAAAGCGATAACACTATTAAAGAAGAATTGTAATATTTTCGAAGTTGATTCTGGGGTTGATTATAGATTTAAAGTTTTGAGTAGTGCAGGGGTTTATCACTTAAGTTCTAAACCTAGAATATATGAAATTATGAAAGATTATTTTAGTAAACTTGTACCGGTCACTCCATATTGGAATACTAGTATTGAAGTTGATGGTAGGAATATAAGTGTATATGGTATTGCAGATGATGTCGTATGGTTTACTTTTTCAAATATTTGCTGCGGGCCAAGAAGCTCTCGTGATTATATAGAAATTGCAAGTTGTTTTCATACCGTAATTGTTTCTGACATTCCTATATTTACTAGTAATAATGAGGATGAAGCCAGACGATTTATCGTACTGATAGATGAATTGTACGATAGGTGTGTAAACTTTATTGGTATTGCTACCACTGAGCCTGATAAATTATATCAAGGAATAGTGTTACAATTTCAATTCAAAAGAACCGTAAGTAGGCTAACTGAGATGCGGACAAGCCAATATCTTTCTCGCCAACATAACCCATGATATCTTATTGACGCTAGCCGATAAATTCGGCAAAATGCAAATGATTCTTATTTGAGATAGACCAATGGCGAATTTAGCAGATTTGAAAGTAGGCCAGAAGGGAACAGTTACCAAAATTGTTGGAGGTTCCAGTTACTACAGACAACGATTAATATCGGAAGGACTAATTCCAGGTGCTAAAATTATGGTTCAATGGATTGCACCCTTAGGCGATCCATTTATAGTTAGAATTGAAGAAGATAAGCACTCATTTAGCCTCAGGAAGCCAGAAGCTAATATTCTAGAGGTTGACCTAGATTATGAATTTTAGCATTGATGAAATACACAGAGCAGTTATTTTTGGTAGGCCTAACTCTGGAAAGACTTCTATTTTTAATGCAATTTCAGGGCAAATGCAGAAGGTAGGTAACTGGTCTGGGGTTACTGTAAGTGCAACCGAAGCAAAAGTAAGATGTTCAACTGGTGAAATTGAGCTTGTTGACTTGCCAGGATGTCATTCTTTAATATCCTTTGCTCAAACTCCTAAAGATGAAAAAATTGCTTTAGATTATCTTTGGCAAAATAGCCAAGGAACCTTGGTTATTAATGTTGTTAATGCTGCAAACCTTAGAAGAGATCTTTATTTAACCAGGCAATTACTTGAAATTTGGCGTGGGCCAATGATCGTAGTGTTGAACTGTATGGATTTAGCACTCAAAAAAGGTATAAAAATTAATATTGATATATTAGCAAAAAGCCTTGGTGTCTCAGTAATGCCAATGATTGCCAAAAATAATCAAGGACTGGCATCTTTGGAAAAATTGATAATTAGTCATGTTGAAGAGCCGAATAGTTATAATCATAAAGAGCTCAATTACCCTAAGGAGATATCTAGAATGATATCGCAGGGGGCACTAGCTATTGGTGAATTATCTCATAACATGAATGTTGATGGACTAACCGTCCATGCTATGGAAGGAGATACCGTTACTTTAAATGAATCAGATAGATCAAGTATTACAGGTTTTACTGAAAAAATAACAAAAGTAACAGGGATAGAATTTGATGTTTATATGGCTAGGTATAGATATGATTATATAGATTCAATTTTAGTTAAAGTGTGTGGTAGTAAAATTAGAAAATCACCATTAACTCAAAATAAAAATATTAGTTATTATCTGGATAGTGTTTTATTAAATAGAATCATTGGATTGCCAATATTTTTCTTTGTTATGTACTTGATGTTTGTTTTTTCAATAAATTTAGGTGGTGCATTTCAGGATTTTTTTGATTTGTCATCGCAGGCAATATTTATACAATTACCAAAATTACTATTAAGCTCCGTGGCAATACCTAATTGGTTAATTGTTTTTGTTGCCGATGGCATTGGGCAAGGTATTAATGTAACTCTTTCTTTTATACCAGTATTATTTTCTATGTTTTTTGCTTTATCAGTATTAGAGCAGTCTGGCTATATGGTGCGGGCCGCATTCTTGGTTGATAAATTCATGAAGTATTTAGGGCTGCCTGGGCAGTCATTTATCCCAATGATAGTTGGGTTTGGCTGTAATGTTCCTGCCGTAATGGGTACTAGAACACTTAGCAACAGAAATGAGCGTATTTTAACTATCATGATGATGCCATTCATGTCTTGTAGTGCGCGACTTGCTATATATACAGTTTTTGTATCAGCATTTTTTGATAGCTACGGACACAATGTTATTTTTGCTTTATATTTTCTGGGAATATTAGTCGCATTGTTAACCGGGATATTTTTAAGGTTAACAATATTGGGGAAATCTAATTCCAGATTAATTCTCGATTTGCCAGAGTACCAGGTTCCCAAATTTTCTCAGATTTGTAAAAATTCCTGGTTAAAATTAAAACGATTCATTAGTAAGGCTGGTATGGTTATTATCCCAGTTTGCGCTTTGCTAGGGGTTATGGGGGAAGACAAAGATAATGGTGCCTTTAGTGCTTTAGAAAGAACTGGTCGTTTCTTTACGCCTGCTTTAGAGCCTATGGGGATAGACAAGGATAACTGGCAGGCAACGGTTGCATTGATTACTGGAATGTCAGCTAAAGAGGTAATGGTTGGGACTTTAAGTTCACTCTATGGTGGCAATAAAAATAAAAAGGAGAGCCTGAGGGCAAGTGATATTTTGGCAACGTTACAGAATTCATTATCTTCTGTATCTAATAATCTTAAAGGGTTTTCAACTTCACTTGTAAACCCTTTAAAAGCTAGTGCACCAGATATAGCTGTGAACGATAGTATGATAGGGGTCATTCATACGAAGTTTAAAGGGGCAATTTCAGCATTTGCCTACTTGTTATTTATTCTATTATATTTCCCTTGTATCTCTGTGGTTGCATCTATCGCAAAAGAGTTAAATAAAAAATGGGCAGTATTTTCTGTTGTATGGAGCACATTTCTTGCCTATATAGTTTCTGTTAGCTTTTATCAAGTCGCAACTTGGTCCGAACACCCAAGTAGTTCTAGTGCTTGGGTGTTCGGTATAATACTAACACTTATGGGTTTTGGGTTCTTGCTAAAGTTAATTACCTCGAGGAAGTATAAATCTAAGATGGGAGCGGTTAAATTTCCAACCCAGGTAATTGTAAGCTAACTAATTAATTTTGGACTTGGATATATCATCTAAAGAGCGAAAATGAAAAAGCCCTTTTAAAAAGGGCTTCTTTGTTGTACAGCGAGTGAGTTTAATTTTTTATATTATACGGCGTCTTTTAGTTTTTTAAGAGGGCGTACTTTAATTACATTGCGCGCAGGTTTTGCTTTGAAGATAGTAGGTTCGCCAGTAAATGGGTTAACACCTTTACGAGCTTTAGTTGCAGGCTTTCTAACAACTTTAACCTTCATAAGTCCTGCTAGAGATATTTCACCAACACCTTTAAGGTGAGATGAGATAAGTGGCTCTAAGCATTCCATAACTGATTGAACGTCTTTTTTGGCTACGCCAGTTACTTCAGCAATAGTAGAATATTGTTGTGACTTAGTTAAAGCCGCATCATATTTCTTTTTAAGTTTTGCTAATTTCACAACTACTTTCTTTGGAGCTGCCTTTGCAACAACTTTTTTCTTTGCAACAACTTTTTTCTTTGCAACAACTTTCTTTACAACTTTCTTAGCTACTGGTTTCTTAGCTTTGCTGCTTTTCTTTTTAGCAACAGATTTCTTTGGCGCCATCTAAACCTTCTCCTCAATTAATAATGATAACGAAAAAATAATAGCACACAATGCATGCAAGAGACTATTTTTCTTAAATTTTCATAATAAGTCAATAGTTAAGGTGATTTTTGTTGGTATGATTTTAGAGGAGTTGTTGTGCTAATAGGGTGACTGGATGAACCACTGAAATGTTTTTGTTCTGTTTTTTTAAGTGTTTAACGATGTGCATGGAGCAGCCAATGTTGCTTGTGACCAGGAAGTTTGGAGGGCAAATTAATTCTTGATGTAGTAGGGTATCAAGAATATTTTCAGCAAGATTAGGGTTTTTAATCATATTCAAACCAGCTGAGCCACAGCAAGAGTCTTTCTTCATGGTGGATAATTTGATTTCTGGAATGTGCTTTAGGAGATTAGTAGCTGCCATGGGATTGGTGCTATGCTGCTTCAAGGTACATGGGGTGTGCACTAAAACATTAGCTTTTAAAGGTTTGAAAGTTGGGGTTTTTATAGCTTTTGTAAGAAACTCACAGATTTCTTCGACTTCATGTGAATCTGGAGCTATATGCATACCGCATCCTGAGGCGCTATATATTATTGGAATTTTCGGATCAAAAGCCTTTTGATTTTGTAAGAGAAAATCCTGGTAGCGGATTTTATGTCCTGCATGTAAATGCATTGCCCCGCAGCATGTTTGTAATTGGGGGATATTTACTTTGTAACCAAAAGCCTGTAATAGCCTTATAGTATCAATGCTTGTCTTTTGGTCCGTGATTTGTGATATACACCCTAAAAATAATTGAACCGGTTTCATTTTGGTATTAATTTTTGCTTGGGCGACTGTTCTTAAATCTACAGGCTTTGCTATATCTGGTAAAATTGATTCTATGCGACCTAGATTTGTTTTTGCAAATAATGATTTGAAAGCTCTATTTAATTTGGTTTTTTGGTAAATATATACTGCTGTGCGGCAATATTGTATTAGTTTGGGGGTGCTGATTATGAGGTCTATCGATAATGGAACCTTGGCAAAACTTTCATTACTCTTGGTCGTGCTAGCCCAAAGCTCCTTTGTTGCATTCAAGCTTTTACCGTAAGCAACATTTGATGGGCATAGGCCTTCACAAGCAAGACAGTGCAAACATGTATCTAAGTGTTCCTTAAGACTTTGAGTTGATTCAAGTTTACCTTCAGCTAAAGCTTGCATTAAAGAAAGTCTACCTCGTGGAGATTTAGCTTCATTTTTATAAACTTTATAAGTTGGGCAACCTGATAAACATAGGCCACATTTAACACATTGGTTGGAATAATTAATTATTTGAGCCTTTAAGTCGGATATTTTTTCTGAATCCATTGTATTTGACTGTCGTCCCTGTTCTAAAATAGACTTCGAATTAGTCATCACAGGTTTATTTTATGACAATCTACTATCAAAAACACATCTTTTTTTGTACTAATTTAAAAGAGCAGGGCAAGAAGTGTTGTTCATTGGGAGGCTCTAGGGACGCTGTGGTATGGGCCAAGGACTTTCTTATCAAAAATGATATGTGGGGGCCAGGAAAGTTTCGTGTATCGACATCTGGATGTATGGGGCGTTGTGCATTAGGACCGATTGTAGTCATATATCCAGAAGCTTGCTGGTACACTTTTCAGAATAAAAGTGATATTGAGGCTATAATCTGGCATCATATTTCCAGTAACGAGGTCTTTAAAAGAGGGTTTTTGGCATAATTAAGTGAGTTTGAAAACTATATGCTGTTAATAATCTTGACACAATTGGGGTAGATATCTTAATATTAGCGCCTGTTTTACATAACGATTGTTTACTTCCTGAAAAAGGGACTTATCGTTCTAAAAATTAAAAACCGGGGGATCCATGAAGACCTACAGTGCAAAACCAGCCGAAGTTAAAAGAGGATGGTACTTAATTGATGCAAACGGCAAGACTTTAGGCCGTCTTGCGAGTGAAGTTGCGAGAAGATTAAGAGGCAAACATAAGCCTGAATATACCCCTCACGTAGATACTGGTGATTACATTATTGTTGTAAATGCAGAGAAAGTTGCTGTAACTGGCAATAAGACTGATGATAAAATGTACCATCGCCACACAGGCTATCCGGGTGGTATAAAGTCATTGTCTTTCAAACAATTAATAGATAAGCATCCAGATAGAGTTATTAGTTTAGCTGTAAAAGGAATGTTGCCTCGCAACCCATTGGGGCGTTCTATGTATAGCAAGCTTAAAGTATATGCTGGTACAGAGCATCCGCATACGGCACAACAGCCAGAATTATTAGAGGTTTAAAATATAATGAGTAGCCAAGCTAAAAAATATTATGGTACCGGTAGACGTAAATCATCAACAGCGAGAGTATTTCTATCAGCTGGTACTGGTGAAATAACTGTAAACGGGTTGTCATTAGATAATTATTTCACTCGTGGTACATCACGAATGGTTGTTCGTCAGCCATTTGAAGTTGTTAATATGATAGAAAAATTTAATGCTAAAATCACTGTAAGAGGTGGTGGTGTAACTGGGCAAGCTGGTGCAGTTAGGCATGGTATTACTCGTGCATTGATGGCTTATGATGAAGAAACTGGTGGTGCTACTAGCGATGATTCAGAAGATAAGAAGTCATTTAGAAGACTACTAAGAGCAGTTGGATTTGTAACTAGAGACTCTCGTGTTGTTGAGAGGAAGAAGGTTGGCCGTCGTAAAGCACGTAAACTTGAGCAATACTCAAAAAGATAATATATCTTTTTGTCAATATATTAGAAGCAGGGCTCGAGAGAGCCTTGCTTTTTTTCGTTACAAAATCCCTATTGTTGTCCCTGGGCTTTTTTGTGCTTGATTAAATATGTTAGACTTTATCGATTAGGAAATTTGTCTTTCCCAATGGGCATCTTTATGCTCTAGTATATATTGGGAAGTTAGGGAAAAGGGGGAATGGATGGAGCATCATGATACTGACATGAAGCGGAGGCAGTTTTTAACTGCAGCTACAGGTATCATTGGTGGCGTAGGTCTAGGTTTAGCTTCAATACCTTTTGTTGGCTCATGGTTGCCAAGTGCAAAGGCAAAAGCATTAGGAGCACCGGTTGACATTGATGTTGCTAAGATAGAACCAGGGCAAAAAATAACAGTATCCTGGCGAGGCCAACCAATATTTGTTGTTCATAGAACAAAAGAAATTTTAGACGGGCTATCTAGCATGGATGATATGCTTAGGGATCCTAACTCAGACGTACCCCAACAACCAGAATATGCTAAAAACATTTACAGGGCAATTAATGAAGTTTTTTTTGTTGCTATCGGTATTTGTACTCATCTTGGCTGTGTTCCTATGTATCGTCCCAAAAAAGGCAGTGTAGATTCAGATTGGCCTGGAGGATTTTTTTGTCCTTGTCATGGCTCAAAATTCGATATGTCTGGTCGAGTTTATCAAGGTGTTCCGGCACCAACAAATTTAGTAGTTCCACCATATAGCTTTATTAGTGAAACCGTATTGCGTATCGGTGAAGATGCAGGGGGTGCATAAATGACAAAAGAGAAAGAATCAATTTCACTGGTTGGATATACCTTGGATTGGGTGAATGAACGTGTACCGCTTACCAAATTATGGAAAGAGCATTTGTCTGGGTATTATGCTCCCAAAAATTTTAATTTTTGGTATTATTTTGGTTCTTTAGCTATGTTGGTGTTGGTTAATCAACTACTTACTGGTATCTGGTTAACTATGAACTACAATCCCTCAGCTGAAGGTGCATTCGCTTCAGTAGAATTCATTATGCGTGATTTACCAATGGGCTGGTTACTTAGATATATGCATTCGACGGGTGCATCATTCTTTTTTATTGTGGTTTATTTGCATATGTACCGAGGCTTGTTATATGGATCGTATAAAAAACCTAGAGAGCTGGTATGGCTAATTGGGATGGGTATTTTTATGTGCCTAATGGCTGAAGCATTTTTCGGTTATCTTTTACCTTGGGGCAATATGTCTTTTTGGGGGGCGCAAGTTATCACATCACTATTTGGTGCAGTTCCATTTGTGGGTGATTTCCTAATGGAATGGGTTCGAGGTGATTATGGGGTATCTGGTGTTACTTTAAATAGATTTTTTGCTCTACATGTTGTGGCCGTGCCCTTAATGTTCGTAGGATTAGTATTTATACATATCTTTGCTTTACATGAAGTTGGATCAAATAATCCAGATGGCGTTGAAATTAAGAAAACTAAAAATGAAAAAGGCATTCCATTAGATGGTATACCTTTTCATCCATATTACACAGTTAAAGACTTATTTGGTGTGGGAGTGTTCTTAATACTATTTTTTGGTGTGGTTTTTTTCATGCCAGATTTCTATGGTTTATTTCTAGAAGCTCCTAACTATGATCCTGCTGATGCAATGAAAACACCAGAGCATATTGCTCCTGTATGGTATATGACGCCTTATTACGCAATATTACGAGCAATACCCAATAAATTACTTGGGGTTATTGCCATGGGGCTTGCAACAACAATATTTTGTTTATTACCTTGGTTAGATAGAAGTCCAGTAAAATCTATAAGATATAAGGGGCCTATTTTTAGGACGGCATTAGCTTTGTTTACTATAAGTTTTGTTTTATTGGGTTATTTGGGGTTACAAGAACCAACACCAGGAAAAACTTTGTTAGCACAGATATGCACAGTTATATACTTTGGTTTTTTCTTCCTAATGCCAATTTATTCAAAGATAGATAAAACAAAGCCTGAGCCAGAGAGGGTAAAGTGTTGAAAGTAATGAAACTGTACATTTTTATACTGTCGATATCTTGTTCACTATGTAGCTTTGCTAGTGGCAATCAAGTTCACTTAGATAAGGCGCCATTGGATCCAACGGATTATGCTTCCTTACAAAGAGGAGCTAAAACCTTCATGAATACTTGTAGTGGTTGCCATGGTATTCAATACACGCGCTATGGTAGTTTGGCTAAAGGAATTGGTATTACAGATGAACAAGGTAAAGTCTTAGACAAGGTTGTGCAAGATAGTTTGATATTTGGAAACGCTGCAAAGATGACAGATGCTATTAAAACATCAATGCGAACAGCAGATGCAGAAAAATGGTTTGGAACTGCACCACCAGATTTATCCTTAGTAGCAAAATCTAAAGGCGCTGACTGGGTCTATACTTTTTTAAGGAGTTTTTATCTTGATGAGAGTAGACCATGGGGTGTAAATAATACAGTCTTTGAAGATGTTGGAATGCCTCATGTACTAGCAAATTTACAAGGAATTTTGGTGCCAGAATATAAAAGCACCATTCATGATATAGGGGGTAAGCAAGTTGAAGATAAAGTTATTTCTTCTCTAACACTTGCTCATTCAGGAAGTCTTTCTACTGATGAATACGATAAGGTTGTAGCAGACTTGGTTAACTTCCTATCTTATGTTGCTGATCCGCATCAGGTAGAAAGAAAAAATATTGGTGTATTTGTTATAGCATTTCTAGTAATATTTACGGTCTTTGCATATTTGCTAAAACGTGAGTATTGGAAGGATGTTCACTGACTGAAATCACGACACATTTAATTTTAAGAGGTAATGAAGTATGGCATCAGCTGCTAATAAACGTTCCGTAATGACCTTGTATTCTTTATCTGATGATGCATATTGTCACAGAGTTAGAATTGTTTTAGCAGAGAAAGGCGTTACATATGATGTCATCGAAGTTGATACAAATGCAAAGGCACATGAGAGCTTGCTTGAAGTAAATCCATATGGCTCTTTGCCAACATTGGTTGATAGAGATTTAATTTTATATCAATCTGAAATAATTATGGAATATCTTGATGAGCGGTTCCCACATCCACCACTAATGCCAGTTTATCCTGTTACCAAAGGCAGAAGTAGATTGATGATGCATAGAGTTAATCAAGATTGGTATCATCACTTAGATAAGATTTTAGATTTACAAACCCCAGAGACAGAACGCAATTTATCAAGAAAAGCTCTAGCTGAAAGTATTTCAAGTGTAATCCCTGTTTTTGTCGAGATGCCATTTTTCTTAAGCGAAGAAATATCACTTGTAGATTGCTGTATAGCGCCACTGTTATGGAGATTACCAAGCTTGGGAGTAGAGTTACCACCACAAGCAGCTCCAGTTTTAGAATATGCTGAGCGCATGTTTCAAAGAGAATCTTTTCAAGCAAGCTTAACTGATGCTGAAAGGATGCTAAGGATATAAGAGAGTTAGAACATGAAATCTACACGGCCATATTTAGTAAGAGCGTTTTATGAGTGGATTGTGGATAATTCCTGTACCCCATATGTCGTCGTAAATGCTAATCATTCAGATGCTCAAGTTCCTCTGGAATACGTAGAAAATGGGCAAATAGTACTGAATGTATCTATGGATGCAGTCCATGAACTGTCTTTGGGGAATGATGCGATAGATTTCATGGCTAAATTTCATGGCATAACACATGACATTCATGTGCCGATGCTAGCAGTATTAGCTATATACGCTAGTGAGAATGGTCAGGGGATGGTCTTTAATGATGAAGAGACCGAGCCCCCACCAACAATAGAAAAAGTTACTAGTACTAATTTATCATCACCTGCATCCCCTGGGCTCAAGAAAAAAGATGGAAAAAAACCATCGCACTTAACAGTAGTTAAGTAAAAACTGTAATATTAAGGATTATAGTAAGTAGATTCGTGGATTCTTATGGATAAGATTCTTAATATGATGTCGAGAGACTAAAATTCTTTATGAAGTTTTTACTGCTACATGCTCTGTTTTCACATTCATTGATTCATGAAAAAATGAAAAACACTTGTATTATCTTAGTGAGTGTTTTTGTTCCAAGTTTTAGTTCCGCAACTTGGGCTGCGAAAGCAACAGCATTATTTCATGATGGTGCATATGATGACATCTTTTCATTATTAATAAATTTGTTACACCCAGTATCAGATATTAAATTAATTGTTCTTGAGCCATCAGGAGAAGCTTCGTGTGAAGAAGGGCTATTTTCAACACTTGGCATTTTAAAAAAAGTAAATCAGTTAAATATCCCTGTGTTTTGTGGTCCAGAAAAATCATTTTCTGAAATGAGTCATACAAGAAGAGTTACATTCCCAGAAAAATGGCGTAAAGAAACTAATGATCTGAATGCATTTATTTGGGGATTTGATATTCCCAAAACAAATGACAGTATTGGGTATCGTGAATTAAAAGATATAAATGAATTAAATGATAAAATTAAACATAAAATTAATTTAGATGCTAAGTTGAAAAATAAATTTAACATCGCACTGAAGCAATTTAATAATAATGAATCAATAAATGAGATTGCTAAACTAATAAATAGTGAAACAGAAGGAATTAATATATTAGAAACAGGGCCAGCTGTTAGCCTTGCACATTTAGCATCTAAGCACCCAGAGGTATTCAACAATTTTAAAGGTGTGACATTGATGGCAGGATCATTTAAACAAAAGAATGAACAGCCTGGATTATGGGGGAAAACTGGAAATATCCAAACTATTTTTACTGCACCAGAAATATTAAATGAAGATGCAGAATGGAATGTTTATATTGCACCAAAAGATTTTGACATGTTATTCACAATGCTGAAAACCAAAAATATCCCTCTGACAATTATCCCATTGAATGCGACTAAATATACTCCAGTAACTGAGCATTACCAGGAAAGCTTAAAATTAGCCACGCAGTATATGCGTAAAAATGAAAGTACCGAGCAATATATTTGGGCAAGTAGTTTAGTTGTTAAGATGCTAGAGCGCTATGAGTTTCAGATCAAAAACAAGTTTTTAGATTTTTGGGATTGTTTGGCAGCAGCAATATTTATTAATAATTTAGAAAACAATAAAAGCAATCCTATATATGCAAAAACTGTTACTGCAAATATTGCTGTAAATATTAATAAAGAAGATCATCCCTATGAATTTTATGAAAAATATAAAAAAATGAATTTAAATGCATTTTATAAATTAAAACAAAATGATTTTATTGAAACTTTAAATGAGCATCAAAGTTGGGCAAAGAAAGAAACAAATGAAGTCGATGCATATGATTCCTACGGAGTTACCTATATGTGGGAAAATGAGGATGATATTCCTGATCATAAAATAACATCAAGTCCAAGGGCAACAATTTATTTAGCTGTTAGCAGTGAACATTTTGCAAAAATGTTTTTGTCAGTGTTAACTAATGTTTAACGTGAATTTGTTAATTAATTGAAAGTAGTTGAAGTTACTAAAAAATAAATCTATTTCATAGCAGCAACTCATTTATTTTCAACTAAAATATTAAAATTATTTTAATTTATGGAAAACAGAAAAATAAAATATGTTTGCTATGGTGAATAAATTTTTTTGCTCTTAAGGGAACACAAAATCAATAATAAAGTTGATGTAATTTTTTGCACACACAGAACTTTAAATACATACAATAGGTGGGGTTATTTCAATTCTAACCAATAATATTATACTGTCTATATTTCCATATTCCCAATAGAATGTTTTTCTAATACTTTTTTAAAAGTATAATTATGGCAATACGCCGCTCTTTGCATACCTGAAAATTATTCAGATTTGATGTCATGCTTGGTGCCTCCTATATACCAGCAGCTCTCAAAATGTACAGCTACATTATTCAGACTTTCCAAAGTTTTGTCATCTCCATTCATAACGGTATTTTTGAAAAAAAAGTCAAAATATCTGCTATAGTATATCTTTTAAGTATAGTATTAATTATCTTAATATCATTTTATGGTACAACCCATTTTAATATCTTTATCAAATATTCGTCCGAGTATTTTCTCTGTTAAGCCAAATGGTTTGATTTCCTTTTCCATTGTAATATATCAGTCTCTTAAATGTTTTGTGAATATGATGAATCTCTCTTTTCTATATCTAAAGTGTAAAGGCTAATATTTCTAGAAATGTCAATTAACTCAAGTTTATATTTTTTTTCAAAATATGAAGGTAGCACTTTTATTAATGATTCTAAAAAAACATTAAAGGAGTCAGCTAAAACACCATAGAAATCAAATGCTATATATTTTGGCAATTACTTGCTCCAAAGGGAAAGTTTTAACATTTGAGTGGAGTTATGTCTATTTCCTTACAGTTTTCAATACTGTTACGTAAAGTCTACGCAAAGTTATACTAAAACAATTAATTCATATGTGAATAAACGGTTTTGTGACCCATGTGGAATAAAGTCTACATTTAGGCATAATTTTAGATGTTATATAAAAGACAAAACCTCGATTTATTACTGCTTTTACAAATATGAAAATAAGAGCTAGTTACATTGACCCTGGGAATCAGTTGAATTACTATCGTTCAAATAATAACAAACTAGAGAACAATTATGCCATATATATCAGCAGATAAATTTAAGAGCCCAATACTTAAAAAAATCGCAGAAGGTGATGAATCAATTTTTTCAGATGCTTCAAATGATGATTTTAGTGTAAAAGAAGTTGTGGACATTTTTTCTTATGAGTGGAGTCCCCTTTTTTTAGCATGTAACAATGGGCATGTCGATATTGTCAAAAGGTTGCTTCAGATACCTGAAATTGCAAATAATGCCGCAGCTAATAACAACTATGCTCTCTACTGGTCAGCGAGGGCAGGCCATCTTGATATTGTAAAAAAATTACTTCAAACCCCTGAAGTTTTAGAAAATGTCTCAACTAATAGCAATTGTGCTCTTGCGGTGGCGGCACAAGAAGGTCGCAATGAAATAGCATATACTCTATCAAAAATTCAATGGCCAAGAGGGGTGATTGATATGCCAGCTTATTTCCATGAATTTCTCCCAGCAATATATTACGGATCAATTATAGCTTTCGGTAAAAAAGAGTTTGAGGGTATGATTAAATGCTGGATAAAAGGTAAGCCTACAAATAATACTAGTGATATTCATTACCCCGGACATGATACATCCTCTAAAAATCTTGTCCGTGTAGATAGGTATAATGCACCAAGAGCTATCATGCAGTATGCAGGATGTAGGATGTAGGGATGTAGTTAAGGAAGTTGGAAATGAAAATAGAGTTGACTATGTCATGAACACTTTATTGTATTCTTCACGCCTTCATAAAACATTTCAGGCTGCATATGGGAGTGGACAAAAAGAAATACGGGAGAGTTCAGGATATGGCGATCGTGCGATGACTATATATAAACTTAATAATATCACTAGTCCGGGCATGTAAATATAAATCCATATGAAAATTATGCGTTCATTACATTATTTTTTCAAAATTGAGAACAGTTATGTCATATATTTCAGCAGATAAATTTTATAGCCCAATACTTAAAAAAATAGCCACAGGAGATGTATCTGTTTTTTTAGATGCATCGAATGTTGAGCTTAAGGTAGCAGAGAGTTATCGGAACGTGAAATGGCGACCACTTTATCTCGCATGCAATAATGGTCACCTTAATGTTCTTAACAGATTGCTTGAAATACCAGAGGTTATTGTTAATGCAACATCTTTAGAATGTTATGCTCTGCGCATGGCAGCAGAAAATGGTCATCTTAATATAGTAAATAGATTACTTGAAATTCCACAGGTTCTAGCCAATGCCGCGGCTCATGATAACTATGGCTTGCGTGCCTCAGCACATCTTGGACACCTTAATGTAGTAAGGAGGTTGCTTGAGATACCTGTTGTTGTAGTTAATGCGGCAACTGGGAACCATGCCTCATTACGCATGTCATCTGATAATGGTTATAATGAAATAGCATATATTATGGCAAAGATTCAGTGGCCAAGAGGAGCTATTGATATGCCATCATATCTACATCAATACCTTCCAGCAATATACCAGGGAGCGAAAATAGCCTCTGGTAGACAAGAATTTGAGGGGATAGTTAAGTGTTGGATAAGAGGTACGTCTGCAAGTAATACTAATGATATTCATTACCCTAGCCATGACAAACCATCACAAAATCTTATTCGTATTGATAAATATAATGCCCCACGAGCTATCATGCAGTATGCAGTATGCAGTATGCAGTATGCAGTATGCAGTATGCAGGATGTAGCGATGTGGTTACAGAAGCTATAAATAAAGATAGAGTTGACTATGGCATGAACACTTTATTGTATTCCTCACACCTTCATAAAACATTTCAAGCTGCATATCAAGAGGGAAAAAAACAGAACAATAAGCGTTCAGGATATGGCCAGGCTGCCATGGTTGTATATAGACCAGATAAACCTAAGAGACCCTGCATGTAAATATAAATTAACAAAAAATTAATCTAGGCAGATCTATTAGGTTATATATTTCCTGAATTTAAAGAGTTCAACCGTTTATTAATAAATTTAGCGTAAAGAATTTGGAAAATACAAATTAAAATTATTCAGGAATAAGTTTTAGCGAAAACAAATTATAACTTTTGAGTCAAGCGTTTAAATTTTCAGTAAATATTAATTATTTGGCAAAATGATGGGATATCCATTTTAGACACAAATGTCTGGCTTAGGCCTATAATAAAAAAAAAGCCTTTATTTTATAAAAAATCTCTATTTAATTTAATACTCATTTCAGTCAAAATGTTTATATACTTAGATGTCATCGTTAAAATAACATAAGAAAGTGTACCTACCCATGCTATGGAACTTATTAGGATACTCATTGTCTAAAATGATAAGTTAGTTACTGATGGCCAAGAAAATGGACTCAAAAAATTTAGATTCTAAGCAAATTTTAGTTTCATATATCTCTCATACAAATTTTCATGCACAACTAATAGATGAGCAGTTACAGCTACAAAATGATGCTCAAACCTTAGTGAAAGCCGTGCGTGATGATGTAGATTATGATGATCCGAAAAAGAAATTTTGGATGAGTCGTGACATAAAAGGTCGAATTGAACATCAGAGAATTTTACAATTTTTATTTGAGCTTGAGAAAAAGATTGATCACTATATTGAGGTTATGTGTACTAAATATAGTTTAGTACTTACTGTTAGTTTTAATGCCAAAGAGTTGAAATCATTTGTATCTAGCTCGTTACTGAATGAGTTTCCACAACTAATAAGTCTTGTTGTTGAATACCATAAAAATATAGACGACTTACATGACATAGCTAGTACCTTAAAGCATATGGAATGGGATGTTTTAGATTATGATATTGATAAAATTGATATAGAGAGCAATGAGATAGATTTTGGTGATTCTTGGAATCGAGAAATCAATGTCAAAGATGACTTAAATGTTTACGACACTTTACCTGACATTGCTCCAGGTACAATACCAGATCTTGAAATATCATATGATAGAGATGATGATTTACATGATCACATAATACAGATAGCTGAGCAATTCACGTCATATTACCAGCAGCATATGGATGCATTTGATGAAATTGACTTGACTCAGGTAATGGAGCATTTGACCTCACAAGAACAATGTGAGTTACAGTCTATATTAAAAAATCATACTGTAGAGCATACTATAACTACGGTTAATCAAATTCACAACTCTGGACAGCAGGACCTTGGGCCACATCTTGACAGGTAGGTTTAAATATTTTCCCAGGATTTAAAATATTATTAGGATCAAAAGATTGTTTTATTTTAGACATAATTTCTATCGAATTTTGATCGAGTTCTTTATTTATAAAGGGTTGTTTCTCAAGCCCAATACCATGTTCACCAGATAAGCTACCACCTAAAGAAATAACTAGATCAAATAGGCAAGATAAGGCTTGCTCCACCTGCTCATTTTCTCGATTATTTTGTGGATCATAAAGAATATTAGTATGAATATTGCCATTGCCAGCATGACCAAAATTCACTATTGGGAGTTTGAATTTTTCAGATAATTCCTCAGTATATTTTATAAATTGAGGAATTTTAGATATCGGGACAACTATATCTTCATTAAGCTTTTTGGGGGCAAGCTTTCTAAGGGCTGCTGGAAGAGACTTTCTTAAATGCCATATTGCTGCACGATCATTATTATTTATAGCATGGTTTATGGATAAAATATTACAGCTAGCAGCATCGATGATGCTTGCTTGTGCCAACTCTATTTCTTTTGCATTTGCATCTATTTCAACAATAAGCATTGCTTTAGCATTTTTTGGTATTAACTCAGGATTTAAATCTCTGATAATGCTAAGGCAGCCTGCATCCATAAATTCTAGTGAATAAGGGACCACAGGTTGGGACATTATTTTACTGACAGCACTAGTTGCATCTTCAATACTTTTATACGTAATAGCTGAAGTGTAAATAGTATTTGGTGATGGGGTTAATTTTAAAGTTGCATTAACTATTAATGCAAGAGTTCCTTCTGAACCAATTAATAATCTAGTTAAATCATAACCTACTGATGTTTTAGTCGTTTTAACACCAGTATGTATTAATTTTCCAGATCCAGTAACAGCTGTTAAGCCCAGAGTGTTCTCTCTACAACTACCATATTTTAATGCTCTAGCACCTGACGCGTTGCAAGCAAGGTTACCACCAATGGTTGAATAATCACTACTAGTTGGGCAGGGACCCCAAAAAAATCCAACTTCTTGAGCTGCATTTTGTACTTGGCTGTTTAAAGCACCAACTTGAGTACATAGATATCGATCTTCGGGACTTACTTGTAGGATCTTATCCATTCTCTCAAAGGATAAGATAATAGATGGACCTATTGGCACTACTGCGCCTGTTGCATTTGTAGCACCGCCACGTCCTATTATCGGGACTTTGAATTCATTACATAGCTTCATTACGTTTATTACATCTTCAGCTTTTGAGGGGAAGCAGATAGCAGATGGGCAATAATGTCGTTGGCTATAGTCATAGCCATATGGCCAGCAGTCTGAAGGATCTATAGAGAAAGAGTTATGAGCAAAACTCTTTTGAAGTGCTTTTATAAATCCATTGGGTAAATTACTATGTTGTTGGTTCATCGAATATCTTTAATACTTCCTGTACATCATCGACACTACTGGCTACTTTCACGGCAAGTTCTTGATCTTTTGAAGATAATGTTCCCATGAGAAATACTCGGTTGTTTTCTGTCAAGACTTTAACATCATTGAAGCCTATTTTTTTCTCAGCAAAATATTTAGCTTTAACTTGAGTTGTTATCCATGCATCTTTTGCTCGTTGAGCATAAGAAATTGGTTTAGTAATACGAATTTGGTTGTAAATTTTATCTATGCCATCAGCGTTAGAAGCGATTCGCTCACTTTTTTCTTTGTACTCTATGATATTAGTTTGGCCAACAAGGAGAAGGGAGTTGTTATGATGTAGTATGTTAATATGACTGTTTTTCCATAAGTCTTTTTCTTTTGATAAAGCCATGGAGACATTCATAATAACACTTTGGTCATTGAAAAAACTAGCTTTAGAGGCAGAAGAAGACTGAGTACCAAAGTAAGATTTACCAGTGGTTTGGCAGCCAGATAGGATGGTTAAAATTAAGATTAGAGTAAAAGTTTTTCTCATTTTTTATACAATTCCATCAGCAATAGTACTTTGGATACTATAATTAGCATGGTTGCTAAATAGTAACTTGTCAATTAAATCACACAAGCAGTGGATAACTAAAATATGCACTTCTTGGATCCTTGATGTTTTGTTATTTGGAACACAGATATGGATATCTTCAGGATTTAAAAGATTATTTATCCTGCCACCAGTATTGCCGGTTAGGGCAATGATAGTGGTACCTTTTCTATGTGCAGCTTTAATTGCTTCAATAACATTTGCAGAGTTACCACTTGTTGAGATAGCTAAGAGCACATCCTTGGGATTTGCTAAGGCTTCAACTTGTTTTGAAAAAATCAGGTCATAGTGGTAATCATTTCCTATGGAAGTAATTGTCGATGTGTCTGTAGTTAATGCAATCGCAGGTAATGGACGTCTTTCAATTTCAAATCGATTAATAAGTTCTGCAGAAAAGTGTTGTGCATCAGCTGCAGAGCCACCGTTTCCACAAGCTAATATTTTGGCACCTATATATATTCGTTCGGCTAGTAGAACACCTGCTTTGCTGATGTTAGGGACAAGAGCTTTCATTGCCTGTTGCTTAGCTTCTATGCTCTCATTAAAATGTTCTGTAACTAACTTTCTCATTTGGGTACCCGATAAATTTTAGGATTGGACTATTATAGTCCCTAGATTGTAGTTTACCAAAGATATTTTAGATACTAACAAGCAATTAAGTGATTTTCACTTAACTTTGCCATCTTTTATGTCAGCCCACATAAGTTCACGGCTTATTTGTCTGTCATTCTCTAGGTAGAGCATTCCTGTCATACCAGAAATACCAGTGTTGTACCTAGATGCAAGCTGATTAAGTGAGGTAGATATCTTGTAAGCGTCAATTCCTAAGGCGACTAAGCGAGGGTTCTTTTTCATATGCACAGGCCACAAGTTATTTATTTGTGTATATAAAGATCTTAATTTAATACTATCATCAATTATCCAAGGCATATCGCAGAAATGTATACCATTTAAATCTTGATCTTTGCTTGGCTGATTAAAGCCTTCATAAATACTAGAGCTAGCATAGATAGGTATTTTACCTGCATAATGAAAGTTCAAAAGAGGCTTTATTTGTCTAGCCATCACTGGATTTGCAGCAATAAAAATAAAATCTATGTCTTGACGTCTTCTTGGGGCAGAGCTTACATTTACACCAATTTGGTTTAGTATGCCTATTCTTTTTTTGCTGCTATTAAGTCCAAGTAAACTAGGTATTTTTGTATTCAGATCATTGGTTGAAGAGAACTTAATAGTTTCTAGAACTATAGCACCAGAATTATTCCATTTTTGCTCGAAAGTAGATAACATTCTACTACCCCAGTCGTTATCTGGTACGATAGCAACTGCGTATTTATGACCATCGTTTAAAGCCTTATTAGCAATAGTTTCAGCTTCAAATTCAGGATTTAAACCAAATTGGTATAGGTTGTTGGGCGTGTGGCGATTAGATAAGGTATTTAAAGCTAAGACTGGAATATCCAGGCGTTTCTTAGTTATTAGCTGAGTGATTTCTTCTTTAAGCAATGGCCCAACAATAATTTGAGCACCCTCAATTTTTGCTTGCTCAAAAGATTTTTCAACTCCAATTTTGGTGGTATCATAAAAAGATATTTTAGGAGAATAGTTATTTCTTTCTTTTTGTTGATAATGTTTGGCTAAAAAACCATCTCTGATTGCTTTTGCACCAGCTCCATATCCTGGGTTAGATAATGGCAAAAGCAGTGCAATATGGTTAGGTTGTTGAGGAATTTCCACACTTATATTATCGTCATACGATTGACCATAAATTTCTTCATATGCTGGGTGGTTAGGAAATTCTTGTTGCCACATAGCTAAAGCACGGTTGATTTGATCTGGATCTGTTTCATATTGCTTATTCAACCTTGCCATTGCTATCCACCCTTTTAAATCAGCAGGTAACTCTGGACTATCTAAGATTTTAGTGAGATCTGAAGGAGTGAAACTATATAGTAATTTCCATAGCTGATGATTGTTTTCTTGACTCTCTGCAGATGTTAGATCATAGGTGCTTAATGCTAAGCGTAACTTAAGGGCTTCAAGTAACGCACCATTCTTTGCTTTTACCTGGGCTTGAGTTTCAAAGAAGAGTTTTTGTAGATATGATGGCAGTTCTTGTGGTACCCAAATGGAGTCTAATATAGTTTGTGCCCCACGGCTGTTTGCAGACTTATTTAGAATGTTAGCGGTAACAATATTTTTGAAGTGATAATTATCCGTATTAATGGGAATTTCACCTAAAGAATCAATAATTTGTCTTGTGGTATCAAGCTCATTAGCTTTAACAAAGTAGTGACAAGCTTGCAGACTATTATACTGCTTTAAAACAGTATCATTAGTTGCATTCGCAAGCTTGAGATATTTTTTAGCACTGTTTAGATTGTAAGATACATCTATTTTGTTTGGGGCATTTAGAGATGTTACTCTTGTTTTTATGTCGCCTTGGTTTGCACAAGATGCAAGGGAAATAAGCAAAATAATCGATAGTATCTTTATCGTGTTGTGCATGTTAGCTTCCTATGCCATGGTATCTAATAAAGACAAACTTTCTTTAAGTTTGTCTTGTTGTTCTACAAAGTCTAATAGTTTCTTTTGCTCTGACTTAACAATATTCATCGGTGCTTTTTCACAGTAACTTGGGTTATCAAGTTTCCTTTTTATTTTAATGATATCTTTTTCAATTTTAGCAATAGATTTATTTAGTCGGTCACTTTCAATATCGATATCAACTAGTCCTTTTAATGGCACTGAGATTTTTGTAGACATATAAAAGGCACTCGCAGATATGGGTATAGCCTCTGTTGTATCTTGCCAAGTGATTTCACTTAATTTACTTAATGATTTCACTAAAATAGAATTTTTATCTATGATACTTTTAAACTCGGCTCCAGTTTCATTCGTTTGTAAAATAAGTTTAACTTCTTTGGATGGAGAAATGTTTATCTCACCTCTGATGTTACGGATTACTTGAATAAGTCCAATAATAGCTTCAACATGTTGTTGAGCATCATGATTAATAGCTTCATTATCTACAGTGGGATAGGGTTCATTCATCAACAATGAATTTTCGTTATTGGGGTTCACTAGATGCCAAATTTCTTCAGTTATAAAGGGGGTAAGCGGGTGCATACAAGCTAAAATTTCATTTAGCAAATATAACATTGTCTGTTTGGTGTTATGCTTTTGGATTACATTATCACCATAAAGTATCGGCTTTGTTAGCTCTAAATACCAATCACAAAACTGGTGCCAAACAAATTCATAAAGATTACTAGCAAGTAAATCAAAACGATATTGTGAAAAATTTTGATGTATCTTAAGCTTGGTTTCTTGCCATTTACTAACTATCCATAAGTCAATGATGCTAGCACTTTCTTTGTCATAGATGGCTTGCTCTCCACCCTCAAGGTTCATATGTATATAACGAGACGCATTCCATAATTTATTGCAAAAATTTCTATATCCTTGTGTCCTTGCTAAGTCAAAACAAAGGTGGCGACCATGGGTAGCTAATGAGTAGAATGTAAATCTTAAAGGATCTGTTCCAAAAGCTGGTATACCATCAGGGAACTGCTTCTTGGTAGATTTTATGATTTTATCTCTCATTTGTGGTTGCATTAATCCATAAGTTCTTTTATCAAGTAAGGCCTCTAAAGTGATCCCATCTATTAAATCTATAGGATCTAAGACATTACCTTTACTTTTAGACATTTTCTGGCCATCTTGATCTTGAATTAGCCCATGAATATATACTTCCTTAAAGGGTACTTTTCCAATGATTTTCAGTGACATCATTATCATTCTTGCTACCCAGAAAAATATAATATCAAAACCGGTAACGAGGACACTAGTGGGGAAAAATTTATCCATTATTTTTTGATCTGTTGGCCAATCTAAAGATGTAAAGGCCCAAAGAGCAGAGGAAAACCAGGTGTCTAAAACATCTGAATCTTGGTTTAAAACTATATTTTCATTTAATTTATAGTGTGTTCTAACTTCAGCTTCATTTTCACCAACATATATATTGCCTTGCTCATCAAACCAGGCAGGTATCCTGTGTCCCCACCATATTTGTCGGGAAATGCACCAGTCTTGAATATTATTCATCCATTCAAAATAAGTCTTACTCCAGTTACTAGGAATAAACTTAACTGTTCCTTCTTCCACAGCTTTAATTGCTGGTTTGGCAAGATCTTGAGTTTTAACAAACCATTGATTTGTTAATAGAGGTTCAATTATTGCAGATGATTTTTCACCACGAGGGATTTTCAATGTATGAGGTTCAATTTTATCAAGTAAACCTAGTTCTTGCATGTCATTTATAATTACAGTTCTTGCTGCAAATCTATCTAGACCTTGGTATTTTTCAGGAACGTTATCATTTAATTTAGCATCTGGAGTTAGTATGTTTATTGATTCTAGAGAATGTCGTTTACCGATTTCATTATCATTGAAGTCATGTGCAGGGGTGATTTTTACACATCCAGTACCAAACTCTGAATCTACGTATTCGTCAGCTATGATTGGTATTTTTCTATCTGTTAAAGGTAGAGAGACTTCTGTGCCAATTAAATTTGAGTATCTATCATCATTAGGATTTACGGCTATAGCTACATCACCAAGCATTGTTTCAGGTCTAGTGGTTGCTATGGTTATATTTTGGTTAGCATCAATAGGGTATTTGAAGTACCATAATGAGCCAGATTCTTCAGTTGAAATAACTTCAAGATCTGATACGGCTGTTAGAAGGACAGGATCCCAATTAACAAGTTTTTGGCCTCGATAAATTAGGTCTTCACGATACAGTTGGACAAAAGTGTCTATGACCACTTTTGAGCGTTGCGAGTCCATAGTAAAGCACTCTCTAGACCAGTCAGGTGAGGTACCTAGTCGGCGCATTTGTGAAGTGATAATATTGCCAGATTCCTCTTTCCAAGCCCAAACTTTTTCTAGGAATTTTTCTCTACCAATATCATGTTTACTTGAATTTTTAGCATTTAACTGTCGTTCAACAACCATTTCAGTAGAAATACTGGCATGATCGGTTCCTGGTTGCCAAAGAGTATTCTTACCACACATTCTATTATATCTAGTTAGCGCATCCATAATAGAATCTTGAAAGGCATGCCCCATATGTAATGAACCAGTAATATTTGGCGGAGGAAGTATAGTACAAAAAGAATCTTGCTTATCAAATGAAGGTTTGAAGCTATTACTTTTCTCCCACTTGTCATACCATTTAGTTTCTATATCGTGCGGTTGAAAAATCTTTTCCATTAAATATTCCTATTAATATCTAGTTGTTTTCTGCTTGATTAATTAAATATTGTGCTAGCATCGGGATTGGCCTGCCAGAACTTACTTTAGTACGGCCTTTATTTAGTATTGAAGAGCCTGCAATATCTACATGGGCCCATTTATATTTTTTTGTAAATTTGGCTAGGAAACAAGCGGCGGTTATTGAACCTGCGCCTGCGCCACCGATATTTGCCATATCAGCAAAATTACTTTCTAGTAGCTCATTATACTCTTGGGTCATTGGTAGTTGCCAGCACTTATCATTGATATATTGGCCAGCAGCAATTAGGTCGTGTGCGATATGATCATCATTTGTAAATACGCCACTATGGTATGAGCCTAAGGCAACAATACAAGCCCCAGTTAAAGTGGCAACATCTATGACTACTTTAGGATTATATCGTTCAGCGTATGTTAAGGCATCACATAAAACTAACCTGCCCTCAGCGTCTGTATTTAGAACTTCAACAGTTTGTCCTGAAAGTGTAGTAATTATATCTTCAGGGCGGTAGGCTTGCGAGCCGAGCATATTTTCTGCTGCGGCAATTACACTAATGACATTTAAAGGTAGTTCCAACTCTGCTATAAACTTCATTATTCCAAGCACCGCAGCACCACCTGACATATCATATTTCATTCCAACCATGCCATCTCGCGGTTTTATTGAATTACCACCAGTATCAAAGGTTATGCCCTTGCCAACAAAGACAATAGGATTTTTATCACTTTTGTTGCCACGATATTCTAAAGTGATAAGTTTGGGAGGTTGTTTTGAGCCTTTTGCAACAGCTAAAAGAGCATTCATTCCTAGAGCTTGCATTTCTTTTTGATTTAAAATGGCAGTGTTAATACTTTTGTACTCTTTACTGAGCTTCTGTGCTTCTTTAGCAAGAAAACTTGGTGTACAAATATTCGGTGGGGTGTTCGACAAATCCTTCATTAAGCCCATGCCTTTGGCAATGGCTAAGCCTTTTTCAATAGCATGCTCTGTTTTTTTCAATTCTCTTTTAGTTGGTATTGATAAAGTTAGCCTACGAAAATTAGATTTATTAGTTTTCTCACTTTTATAGTTATTAAATTTGTACAGTACATCTTCAGTTAGGATTACAGTTTGTTGAATGCGCCAAAATAGATCATATCCTTTGACTTCACAATCACTTAGAAAAGATATAGCTTCTGTAACACCAGTTTCCTTGAGGGCATTAATACTAGCTTTAGTAGCTTTAATAAAATTGTAGCTATCTAAATCTTTTATTTTTCCTAAGCCAACAATGAGCACTCTTTCTGCTTCGATATTAGGAATATTATATAATATTTGAGTCTGGCCAAGGCGGCCTTTAAAATCTGCTTTTTTAAGTAAGGCTGAAATATATCCGTTACTAGCAGAGTCAACTTTCACACTAGCGGTAGAGAGATGCTTATTTTCATAAATGCCAATTATTAAGCAAGGAACTCTTTGCTTTTCTGGATGGGCGCTTTTTGCTGTGTATTCCATATCAACTCCTAAGTGTGTTTATTTACTAACTTGGGATTTTTCTTTTTTCAAAGTGCTGTAGTTTACAAGCTACCCAGCTTTTCCACCAACGTGCTAAGATGGTCACAGATATTATATTAGTATCTGTGCAGATATAGCTACCGAAAATCAGCTAAATACCTTCGGTAACATAGGATTTATATTGTGAACGTCATATTTAGATATATAACTTCTGGGTTTTGGAAGAATTTCGCTAGTTTACTCTTAATCTTGTTTCTAGTCTTAACCAGCAATGAGTTGGCGCACTGGCTATCTGATGTCGCCTCAGGTGAGCTAGCTATAGATTATGTATTTAAAATATTATTGTACAGCACACCAGAATTGCTAGGTACTTTATTGCCCATTGCGTCATTTTTAGGAGTTATTTTTTCAGTTGGCAGGCTATGGGCTGATAGTGAAATGATAGTGCTTTGGGCTAGTGGTTATACTTGGGTAAAGCTTGTCCGAGACTTGTTAATAAGTGCGATCATTGTATCTCTTATCGTAGGATTTATAAGTATATGGCTTTTACCTAGAGCAAATCTTCTCCGTGAGCAGACTATAAGCCAAGGTGAAGCTAATAGCGTAATGAATATTACTGTTCCTGGTAGGTTCCAAGCAATTGATGGAGGAAAATTAGTTTTCTATGTTGAAGATAAAGATGATGAGTTTTTAAAGGATATCTTTATTGCCCAAATGCCTGAAGGTAGCAACGATGAGCAATGGCGGGTAATTGTTGCTAAAAAAGCAAAGATTAATTATAGCTTTGAAAAAAATGGCCTCTTACTAACACTGCTAGATGGTTCGAGATATGTAGGTACACCAGGTAACACCGATTATACAGAGATTTATTTTTCTGAATATCGCCAATTATACCAGCCTGAGGATGCAACCATAGTTCAACATAATAGAGTTAAGCTATCTGGAGATCTGTTGAAGTCAGATAGCATTGGTGAAAATATGGAATTTGAAATGCGACTCGCAAAACCTATTAGTGTCATAGTTTTATTATTTATAGCCTTAGCTTTATCAAAACTTGATCCGCGCAAAGGAAGGTTTGTAAAATTATTTCCTGCAATTATTATTTACGTTGCGTATTTTAATTTAATCACAGTATCTTCTCGCTCAGTTGCTTCAGGTAAATGGCCAGTATGGCTTGGACCATGGTGGGTGCATATGGTATTTTTGCTTGCAGGACTAATTTGGCTAGCAAAAGAATCAGGTATGTTGTATAGCCTGTCAAGAAGGAGATCTTAAATGAGCAGGGTGGTACAAAAATATTTTTTTCACCAGCTTGCAATGGGAATTGGTATTGTTCTATTGGCACTACTTGGCATTGATATTTTCTTTTATCTTGTCAATGAACTTCGTTATATTGGTAAGGGCCAATATTCGTTATTGACGGTATTTATGTTTGTTGGCCTTAAAATTCCAACTAAGCTTTATTTTCTTTACCCATGGTCAGCACTACTTGGAACATTATTAGTATTAGGACAGTTAGCTAGAAGTAGTGAGCTAGTGGTATTGCAATCATCCGGGCTTTCGATTACGAGACAAGCAATTTTAGTCTTTAAGGCTACATTAGTTATAACAATGATTATGTTTATTGTTGGAGAGGTAATAGCCCCCCTCACAGAACAAGTAGCTCAAAAAAAGAAAATGACAGCTATTAGTTCGGGAAAAGCTATGCAAATACAAGGAGGAGTATGGGTACGCAATCAAGACTCGTTTATTTACATAAAGCATTCCAATGGTGAGGATGATTTACAACAACTAACTATTTATAATTTTGATGATGAGCTGAATTTACAAATAGCCATGCATGCTAATAGAGCTTTGAAAAAAGATACTGGATGGCAATTACAAAATATATCAGGAACTAGATTTTATAGAGATAGAATTGAAAGTTTCCGTAAACCAAAAATGTTTGTAAAACAACTTGTTGACATTGATGTATTACAAGCAACATCAATTAAGCATTTGGAGAGGTTATCATTTCGTCAATTAGTGAAAATAATAAAACTTAGAGTTGGCAATAACCTTGATGTTCAAGACTACATATTTGCTTTTTGGTTGAAAGTGTTTCATCCGATTGGTGCCTTAGTTATGATATTTCTGGCAGTGCCTTTTGCATTTGGGCCTCTGCGTTCATCTTCTTCAGGGTTGCGATTGTTGACAGGAGTTTTGATTGGATTTACATTTTATATTACAAACACAGTGATTGCACCGATGGTAACAGTAGTAGAAATGTCTCCATTCTTAGCTGCGGCAACACCTTCCATATTATTTATTGGTATTGGTTGCTGGTTAGTACGTACTACCAGCACTGTGCGCTGAAGTATATGAGAAAAAGTAGACCTTATCTTAGGTCTACTTTTAAATTAAATTTTATCAAATACACTCGAAAATTTTTTCTATAGGTGAAGAGTGGAGTATTCCTTTGGTCTATTATTCTAGTGTTGTTTGTTTCTAAATATTTTTTTCACAACTTAGTTTTGATTTTGTATTTAGGTAATTGCATTGGCTTTCTATCATTCTGCATGTTAACTTCGCTTCTTGAAGCTTCAAGAAGCTTCTTGGAGCTTCATGGCTTGTTTGCTTATAACTGTAATGCAAGGGCAAGCCTGAGCCTTGACTGTTCATGAACGTATCATGCTGTTGCTGTCGTTCGATTAATACTTTAATTAAAAATTCTGTGCTGTTTCTAGAATACGTTCGCGAACTGACGTGGCTGCCTCTTTGAATATTCTACTTAAAGTAATTTCTTCTGCTTCATCTTCAGATAATTCTTGCTCAATGTTACGTAATTGCTTCGGTGCAAAACAAATATAGATTCCTTTCTGTTCTGCGATGGTTAGTAGTTCTTCTAGCTGTTCAGTGGA
>Ga0066606_10000109_pt1 | contig 46758 bp, 47 predicted proteins | sample SaaInlV_DNA_100m_FD_60386 | JGI IMG/M metagenome (GOLD analysis project Ga0066606, IMG submission 60386) | Marine microbial communities from expanding oxygen minimum zones in the Saanich Inlet - SI075_LV_DNA_100m | ecosystem: Environmental > Aquatic > Marine > Unclassified | place: British... | reverse complement strand
CGAAAATAATGTCATTGAAGATCTACGCACGACCACCTCTCATTTTATGATTATTAGTTAACTGAGGAATTATCTATTCCTCGTCTAAGCGGTAAATAGACGACTATCTACCACCAAAAAAATAGCTACAAAGACTAGTGGATACCCTTCCAATATTCTCGATTTAAAAGTATGACTGGCACCATTAATAACAAAAGAAACAACAATACCATCTTGCCTATATGTTTACGTTGTTCCGCCATAGGTTCTGCAATATAGGTTAGGAAATTTACTAAATCAAAAATAGCTGCATCGTATTCCTCAGGCGACAAGCTCCCCGCTTTATTTATTTCATAGCCACCGCAAGGGTTATCTAAGACATCTTCACCGGTGAGTAAATCACGCTTAACGCCACCATTAGTCGCTAAACTGGACCCTCGAACACACTCAGGCAATCCCTGCAAATCAAGAAGCGCATGGGGCATACCCACATCTTTATAGACTTTGTTATTGACGCCTAACGGTCGAGATGGATCCGCGTAAAAATGGCGTAGGTAAGTATACACCCACTCTGACGACCGAGATCTTGCCACTAGGGTTAAATCAGGTGGGGTAGCACCAAACCATTCTTTAGCCCTATCCGATGGCATTGCGATATCCATTAGCTCACCAATCTTTTGACCACTGAAAACCATATTGTCCAGCATCATCTGATGAGGAATATTGAGATCATCAGCGACCCTCTCCCATCGAGAATACTTAAACGAGTGACAACCCATGCAATAATTCACCGCTAATTGAGCACCCCGCTGAAGCGAGGCATCATTATTAAGTTGTGCCTCAAAAGGGTCACAGTTGATAGTGCCGCAGGATTTACCTTCAGAGCCAACGGCCTTAATGGGTAAAATAACCATAGTCGCAACCGCCAAGATTGCTCCAATGGTCTTCCAAGCCCCAATGCCGCCATCCATAGAGATACGGTCAGGCTCTAACTTAGTGCTTTCAATTCTGGTCCAGAAATAGATCCCAATAAAATAAGAGAAATATAATACTGTACAGATTTGGGTGAGAACTGTGCGTGCAGCGGTAGGTGCTTTAACACCAAGATAACCAAGAATAATAAATACCGCAGCTAACATCAAAATAGCGACGCGACTGAACATTCCTTTATATCGTATAGATCGCACCGGACTTCGATCTAACCAAGGCAGCACGAACAAAATAGCTATTGCCGCAGCCATAACAATAAAGCCTCCCAACTTGTCAGGAACAGCGCGTAACATTGAATAAAATGGCGTGAAATACCAAACCGGTGCAATGTGCTCTGGAGTCTTCAAGTTATTAGCGATTTCAAAATTAGCATACTCTAAGAAAAAGCCACCCATCTCAGGCATAAAAAAGAGAATGGAGCAAAAGACAAAAAGGAACACCACAATCGGTACCAAATCATGAATAACAAAATAAGGGAAGAATGGGATGCCATCAATAGGATTACCTTTAGCATCTTTATACTTTTTGATACTGACACCGTCAGGATTATTGGATCCAACATCATGAAGCGCAATAATGTGCATCACGACAAGCGCCAAAAGAATAATAGGAATAGCAACCACATGCAGTGACATAAAGCGGTTTAGGGTGATACCAGAGATAAGGTAATCGCCACGAATCCACTGAACTAAATCTTCGCCCACTACTGGGATGGCGCCAAACAGAGAGATGATGACCTGTGCACCCCAATAAGACATCTGCCCCCAAGGCAACACATACCCCAAGAAAGCTTCAGCCATAAGTGCCACGTAAATGGTCATGCCAAAAATCCATACAAGCTCGCGAGGCGGCTTGTAAGATCCATACATAAGACCACGGAACATATGCATATAGACCACAACAAAGAAGGCAGAAGCCCCCGTACTGTGCGCATAACGAATAATCCAGCCAAGCTCCACATCCCGCATGATATATTCCACAGATGCAAAAGCCTGCTCTGCTGAGCCTTGATAACTCATTAACAGCCAGACGCCAGTAACAAGCTGAATCACCAACACCACCATTGCTAGTACACCAAAGTAGTACCAGAAATTAAAGTTTTTAGGCGCATAGTACTCCGCCATGTGACGATTCCATTCACGTTTGAGCGTAGGCATTCTTGAATCTAACCAAGCTGCAAAACCTTTTTCTTCACTCATAACTAAGCAACCTCCGTGTCAATACCAATGATAAGAACACTGTCTGACTCATAACTGTGTGGTGGGACTTCTAGATTTGTAGGGGCTGGAACACCCGCAAAGACTCTGCCAGAAAGATCGAACTTAGAACCATGACAGGGACAGAAGAATCCGCCTAACCAAGAATCGCCACCAAGATCCGCGGCGCCAACATCAGGTCGATACAAAGGAGCACAACCTAAGTGAGTACAAAGTCCAACCAAAATCAAATACTCTTCTTTACCGGCTAAGGTACGAGCACTGCCTTTAACATAGCCAGGCTGTGATGCCTCTTCAGAATCAACATCCCTCAAAATATCACTATCAATAGCGTTAATTGCTGCAAGAGATTCTGGCGTTCGACGAACGATATAAACCGGCTTGCCTCGCCACTCAACCACCATACGTGCGCCGACTTCAAGCTTTGAGATATTAACCTTTATAGGTGCACCTGCAGCTTTAGCTTTTGCACTAGGCTGCCAAGAGGCTACAAAAGGTACGGCCGCGCCTACTACCCCGGCTCCACCGATTACAGAGGTTGCACCTAATAGAAATTTTCGGCGGCTCTCATTCACAACGTCACCACTCATGGCGCTCCCCCAGATAGAAATAGATTAATGATTAGAAAAAATCAGAAAATAGACACTCAAATTTTCACGCCGCTATAGTAAATGAAATCGGTTTTTTACGCAACCGACAGCAGACAGATGTGGCGCTAAGTTGTTGATTTAATTGGATAAAAAAAGCCCGGCCAATGAGCCGGGCTTTTCAATAAAACTGTTAATTAGCGCTTCGAGAACTGTGGGCGCTTACGAGCTTTATGCAAGCCGACTTTCTTACGCTCAACCTGTCTAGCATCTCGAGTCAAGAACCCTGCTTTACGCAATGGTGAACGCAGATTTTCATCATAGCTAACCAAGGCTCGAGCAATACCATGGCGAATTGCGCCAGCTTGTCCAAAATTTCCACCACCGGCGACGGTGATGTTTAAGTCAAACTTTTCAACCATGTCGACAACTTCAAACGGCTGTCGGACAATCATCCGAGCCACTTCACGACCAAAGTACACGTCTATGCTGCGATCATTGATTTTAATATTACCATTTCCAGAAGTCATGAAAACGCGCGCCGCGGATGTCTTTCGACGTCCAGTACCATAAAATTGAGTGTCTGCCATAATCGCTTTCCGTTACAGGTCGAGTGTCTGAGGCTGCTGTGCAGTATGCGGATGATCCGCGCCTACATAGACCTTCAGCTTTCTAAACATTTCCCGACCCAATGGGCCGCGAGGCAACATGCCCTTAACTGCTTTCTCAAAGACACGCTCAGGCGCCTTCTCAATCAACTTTTCAAAAGTGATGTCTTTAATTCCGCCTGGGTATCCAGTGTAGGAATAATAAATTTTACCCTTAGCCTTGTTACCGGTAACGGTGATTTTCTCAGCGTTCACAATGACAATGTAATCGCCGGTATCAACATGAGGGGTAAATTCTGGTTTATGCTTTCCACGAAGACGTGAAGCAACTTCGGTCGCCAAGCGTCCTAAGGTCTTTCCGTCCGCGTCAACCACAAACCAATCGCGTTCTACTGTTTCTGCTTTTGCACTAAATGTTTTCATCATTTCCTACCTGGAATTGGGACATCCCCAAAAAGGGTGCGAATTGTAATGATCAGCGTGCCCTAATACAAGGCTTGTTTGCCCCAAAGTTTAACTTTTTTATCTAAGAATCTATGGGCAATGAGGTCGAGCTAAATATTCATGGCTCTGCATCTCTAACAATCGACTCTTAGTTCGCTCAAATTCAAAGGCTAAACGCTCACCTGAATAGAGGTTTGGTAGGCTCTCAGCGGCCGATAGCGCGACTTTTACGTTGCGATCATAAAATTCATCAATCAAGTTAATGAATCGTCGTGTCGCATCATTATTATCGTCTCCCATCATTGGAACATTCGCTATGATCACTGCGTGAAACTCTCTGGCAATATCAATATAGTCATTTTGGCTGCGCGGCCCCACGCAAAGAGAGGCGAACTGAAACCAAACGATATCTTCCGACAGTTTTACTACCGGTATGGATCTGCCTTCAACTTCTAAATCAACCCCTATTTTAATTTCACCTTCCACCGGAACTAAACGACTGAAGATTGCCTCTATATCTGTATCTGCCTCGTGACCGAGAGGACTGCAATAAAGTGATGCCTTTTTAAGCGCCCGGAGTCGGTAGTCCTGGCCTCCGTCAAGATTGATCACCCGACAGTGCTTTTTAAGGAGGTCAATAGCAGGCAAGAAGCGCTGTCTTTGAAGCCCATCCCGATAGAGTAATTCGGGCACTATATTTGAAGTCGTAACCAAACAGACGTTTAGACTAAATAACTCATCCAACAATCCAGCAAGAATCATTGCATCCGCAATGTCACTAACGAAAAACTCATCAAAACAAATAACACAGGTTTCATCGGCAATCTTCGCCGCAACTTTCCGAAGCGGGTTAATCTCACCTTTTAGCACCGTTAGATCTTGATGAACCCTGCGCATAAAGCGATGGAAATGGACCCTCATTTTGTTATCGAACGGAAGGCTTTCATAAAAAGTATCCATAAGATAGGTTTTTCCTCGCCCCACACCGCCCCAGAGATATAACCCTTTAGGTGATTCTAACGGTGTTTGAAAAAACCCTCGAGCCACACGCCACCATATCCCCTCATCTGAGCGTTGCCGCTTTACTAGCAACAACTGATAAAGATCTTCAAATGCTGTCACCGCAAGCTCTTGAGAGGAGTCGGCAAGGAATCCATCTTGATTAAGGTCAGTTTGATAGCGCGCTCTAGGGGATGACATTATTTAGACGTCCATGATTTAGAATTAACTTTAACGAGCAAAGCAATTTGTTACAACAAAAATTCCCTCGCGCCATAAATTTAAAATCTGCGTTATAATATCGCATGGGTTGAAGTGAATAGAGCTTGCGCCGCAGGTGACTTGGCTCTAATGTTCTGCCCAGTTATGTGAAGTTTAATTCAATTGAGGTTTTAAAGTTGGCATTATTGACCACACTAATTATCGCTGTCATCGCCTTTTTGGCGGGAGCTGGAGCAACTTTCTTCTATCTTCGCCACCTTGAGGATAACGAGTCGGGCACGGGTGACTTACAAAGAAAACTAGAAAAAAGTGAGCAAAGATTGAAGCGATACCAACAGGAAGTGTCTGAGCACTTTATAGCCGTATCCCACTTAACAACTAATGTGGCGCAAAGTTATCGCCAAATTCATGAGCATTTGGCAACCAGTGCAATTCGACTGGCTAGTCCTGAAATAGGCCGACAATTGCTAAAGTCGGGTGGCTCATCCTTGTCGCTTGTGGATGCAGATGGCAACCCTCTCGTTAGCGCTGAAGATCTTGAAGCACCGCGCGACTATGCTCCGAAGGTGCCTGGAGGGATTCTCAGTGAAGCTTATGGCTTGGTTGATGGTGATGATGAAACTGATGATTTCACTGAGGACTCAGAATCGACAGATGAAGAGTCCAGAGATCCTACTGAAATAATAAGCTGAATCACTGGCAGGTCTAAAAGTTAAATGCCAGAGTGCAAACAAGGAGGTTTGTTTTGGAACTCTCTTTAGGCGCCAAACCTACTCTACCCCCGATACAAAAATTGATCATACAAACAATCCTATCAGAGGCAAATCTGTCGCTATTGTTGATGACGCTGTTACTAGTGGCGCTACTGCCAGATCGCTAGCCTCAATATTAATTAAAGCAGGTGCTAAACATGTTGATATTTGGTGTATTGCTAGAACGGGCTGGCATATTATGTCCGACTAACGGAAAATGTCGCCATGAAATCTGAAACCATCCTATTAGCCACTAAAGTTTGGCAAAATATTCTTGCCGAGGCGCAAGCGACCACAAGCGCCGAGCCTGTGATGGAAAGCTATTTAAAATCCACGATTACAAATCACGATAACTTAGGTAGCGCCCTTAGCTTTCACCTGTCACAAAAGCTAGCTAGTGCATCTTTCCCCGCAGCGATGATTAGGACTATTATGGATGATACTTTTAAAGATCCTGCTATTGTCGATCAAGCAGCAAGAGACATACAGGCTACTATGGATCGAGATTCTGCCTGTAAACTATATAGCTCACCTTTTTTATACTTTAAAGGCTTTCTTTCACTTCAAGCCTATCGTGTAGCGCACCAACTTTGGAATCAAGGTAGAACATCTCTCGCATTATTGCTCCAACATAGGATATCAATGACCTTCGCAGTAGATATTCACCCTGGGGCAAAAATCGGTAGTGGACTCATGATTGATCATGCAACAGGCTTAGTGATTGGGGAAACCGCAGTAGTAGAAGACTCTGTATCCATTATGCAATCGGTCACCTTGGGCGGTACTGGAAAGGAAGCTGGCGATCGCCATCCAAAGATTCGTAAGGGCGTACTCATCGGCCCCGGCGCTAAAATATTAGGCAACATCGAGGTAGGAGAAGGCGCTATGGTGGCTGCAGCTAGCGTCGTACTTAAGGACGTTCATGCTCATGATGTTGTTGCCGGAGTACCCGCTAAACGAGTGGGGCAGGTCGGTTTTGACCAACCCTCAAAAATAATGGATCATTACTTTAAGTTGGACTGATTTGCGTAGAGACTCAACTTTTCTAGCATCGTAACCAACTGAAAGGCATGACCTGATCAATTGACTCAACCTCTAAATCGCTCATCAACAACCGATCTAAACCAAGAGCAACACCTGCACAAGCTGGCAGGCCAGAACGCATTGCGTCTAACAACTTAGTATCAATATCCCATACTGGCTTACCTGTAGCTTGGCGAGCAACATTATCTTGATTAAATCGGCGACGTTGCTCTACCGGATCACATAATTCAAAGTATCCATTAGCAATTTCTAGACCATTTAAAAATCCTTCAAATCGCCTACTCACTTTATAGCCCTTATCGGCAGTAGTTGTCGCCGCTAATGCAGACTGACACTCTGGGTAGTCGTAAACAAGAACCAACCCCTTTTGCAAATGGGGCTCGATTTCAAGACTAAATATTAAATCCAAACAATTAGCTCGAGTTTCTCCAGCCCAACTCGAAGAGCCTGCTTTAACGGCTAAGCCCTGCAAGTCACTTAAACTAGTCTGGTGGGGATCAATACCAAATTTATCCTGAAAACAATCAGCATAGCTAATCTTAGTTACCCTTAAATCTGATACTCCACGCCTATTGATCAACTGAGAGGCTAAATCGCCTAATTCACACATTAATTGATGCTCATCCCAACCGCATCGATACCATTCAAGTAAGGTGAATTCTGGATTATGTTTGTGCCCAATCTCACTATCACGGAAAGCTTTGCCCAAATAGTAGATGTCCCCACTACCTGACGCCAGTAATCGCTTCATGAAATATTCGGGAGAAGTTTGCAGGTAGGCCGGCGCGCCCGCCAGAGTTGCGCAGATACCGTCGATATTGAGATCGATTACCCCAGACTTGGACAGCACGGGGACATCAACCTCCATTACCGATTGACTAGCGAAAAAATTCCGTACCAGCGACATAATCTGGGCACGCCGTTGCAGGGAATGGAGACTAGTTCCTGGCTGCCAATCGCTCATCACAAATAGTCTTTAATTTTGCGAGAATGATCAATTTTCACTATTTAACGCGGCCTTGATATTCACCCGTTCTGGTGTCCACCTTAACCACATCTCCTTGATCCAAGAATAGAGGTACCTTAACAACTGCACCAGTAGATAGCCTAGCTGGCTTACTCCCACCCTGTGCAGTATCGCCACGCAGCCCAGGATCTGTCTCAACAATTTCGAGCTCGACGTGATTTGGTGGCGTAACCGAAAGGGGTGTCCCGTTGTACAAAGTAACGACGCAAATATCTTGCTCACTAAGCCAAACCAAGGCATCACTAACGGCACTAACGGCCGCTTGATGCTGTTCAAATGTATCGGGCTCCATGAAACACCAAAAGTCTCCATCGCTGTAGAGATACTGCATGTCCATATCTATTACGTCAGCTCCCTCCAGGGACTCACCTGACTTAAACGTTTTGTCCAACACACGGCCAGTTTTTAAATTGCGTAACTTAACGCGATTAAACGCCTGACCTTTGCCAGGTTTAACAAATTCGTTTTCGAGGATTGAGCATGGATCATTATCCAGCATTACCTTGAGTCCAGAGCGAAATTCGTTAGTAGAGTAATTAGCCATGATCGTTGTGTCCGAAAGTTTGCAAAGAATGCATGATAACCGAAGTATCGGCCTATTTAATTAGTTTTGCCGGTCAACTGTTTATTTAATCGATCATACATTAATCTAATGCATGAATATCTTTGTCACTGTAACCGAGTAAATACAAAATACCGTCTAACCCGACGTTAGAAATTGCCTGCTTAGCTGATGCTTTTACCAGAGGTTTCGCTCTAAAAGCTATGCCTAAACCAGCAATCTTTAGCATTGGTAGATCGTTGGCGCCATCCCCAACGGCGATCACCTGTTCAAGATTGAGCCCTTGCTCTTTTGCTATATTTCGTAGTATTTCAGCTTTACGTTGGCCATCAATGATATCGCTCACCACCTTTCCGGTAACCTTTCCATCAACAATATCAAGCTCATTAGCATACACTTGATCAACACCTAAAATAGACTGTAAGTAGCGTCCGAAATAGGTAAAACCACCTGAAATAATGGCCGTTGTGAACCCTAGTTTTTTAAGCGTTTTAATTAAGTGTTCTGCCCCCTCATTTAAGACTAGCCTCTCAGCAACAGACTGTAAGACATCTGAGCTTAGCCCCTCTAAAAGCGCCATTCGCTGCCTAAAGCTATCTTTGAAATCTATCTCTCCTCGCATTGCTGCTTCAGTAATCGTGGCCACCTGACTCCCGACTCCAGCCTCTATGGCTAATTCATCAATGACCTCTGCATTGATCAATGTCGAGTCCATATCAAAAACAACCAACTGTCGACTACGACGAAAAATATTATCCTCTTGGCATGCGATGTCAATATTGTAATGCACCGCTAACTCGAGCAATGAATTACGGTAATCCTCACCATCTGCCGGTTCACCTCGAGCAGATAACTCAATGCAGGCACGCCCAAGTTGCTCACTCTGATTGAGCCCCAAACGGCCAGATAACCGCACTATTTTGTCGATATTGAGACCTTGCTGACTCGTGACGGCGGTTACAGCGGCTAAATGAGAAGCTTCAATATTTCGCGCGAGCAGAGTCACAATATGTCGTTGCTTGCCCTGTTGCGCTACCCAATTATCATAACGTTCATGGGATATGGGCAAGAACTTGACCTGCATGTCCATGCTTTTAAGCGTCAAAGATACTTCTTCGACCACCTGCGAAGTTTTAGTATCTGATGGCACTGACGCCAAAATACCCATATTTAACTGGTCGTGAATCACTGCCTGACCTATATCCAGTAGAGTGCTATCAAACCGGGACAACACATTAGTTACCGCACTGGTAACCCCAGGCCTATCTTTCCCAGACACATTAATCAACAAAACTTCTTTCACAGGTGAAGGTCTCTTTGGAGTTTAGGCTCCTATTATATAAAAGTTGAGAGAATAGGATAGAATGCAAATTATTTATTTTACCAAGGACCTGAGAATGCGACGTCAATATTCGATGGCCATAAAGTTGCCAGTAATAATAGCGTCTGCGTGTTTATTATTTGGCTTTTTAAGTTGGGTCGTCATCGTGTCTCAAACTTCAATGTTGGCTCAGCAAGCGGTTGAAGATAAAAGTACGGCCACGCTTAACCAACTCGCCGAACTTGTGCGTGCACCCCTATTTAGTAATGATACGGTCGGCTTGCAGTTCGCCCTGCGCAAAGCGACGATGGATCGCTCTATTTTTAGCGCAAGCTTATATGATGTCGACGATAATCTGATCGCACAAAGTACGCAATCTAGCGCTTTGCCGCTGAACTTGACACAGTTCAGGAAAAATATTGCGCTTGAAGATACTCAAGCTGGCACATTACTAATATCAGTTATAAGCCAGCCCATCTATGCGAAATACTCTAATATCTTTTTTATGTGGGCTGTCATTTGGCTTATATTTAGCATCGGTTGTACTTATGTTAACTATCGATTCGCTGGGCAGTTAGCGCGACGATTGCGAATATTAACCAATCGACTGCCTGGCAGCAGCGATCCAATGATCGACGAAATCCTTGCTCTAGAAACGAGAATACAACCGCTACTTGCGACATCTGGGCAGTTTTCGAACGACACTGAAAATGGTTATTATTGCTCGCTCATAACTGCCACGCTTAAAAATCGGAAAAGTTTAGGCGACCAGCTTAACCATGAAAATCTCGAGTTACTCTTTGAAAACATCGATCACTGTATTGATCGCACACTCGAGCTTTATGGTGCAAAGCGTACGGAAGGTAGTGATAGTAGAGTTTGTTTTTATATTCGCTCTACTGAGTGTTCAAAGCAGCATTTCCTTGTCTGTCTTATGGCTGTTTATTCATTACAAAAACTTCTCGATCGCCTGTCAGTTAAATTGGGTATTGATCTCGAAATTAACTGGACACTCTGCAGCGACACTCTATCCGCACTTCCGGTGCTTCGCTATCACGAGAAAATGTCTGCGCTAAAACATAAATCAAAATCGATAAGTGAAAGAATAGATGGAGGAGTGATAGCGCTCCACGTCACGGAATATGATATAGAACAGCTGGCTACGATTGCTAGATTTAACCCTTTTGAGGAAAATTGTTATATTTTCCATGGGTTCCCTGAGCAACGGCAAGCTTTACTTGAAAAGCAGATCCTACACTTAGCCTCGGTATGCCTTTAGCCTTTAGCAACATCGTTATTAGCTACAGTAGTTCTCATTAAGAATGAGACCCCACACTGACAAAAACAATATTAACGATATAAGAACAGCTGCCGAGCCCACATCTTTCGCACGACCAGATAGCTCATGAAACTCTAGTCCTATTCGATCTACAACTACCTCAATTCCAGTGTTCAGCAACTCAACAATTAGTACCATTAATACCGCTCCAATCAACAGTATTAGCTGCAAATAACCATTAGCTAAGTAGAACGCAAGAGGTATTAGAATCAACGAAGCCAGCATTTCGCACCGGAATGCTTCCTGAGTTTTCAAGGCTGACTCTAGCCCCTGAATAGAATGTTTCGTCGTTAGCACTAAGCGCCGATAGAGGAGCCCTAAAATACCTTTATCAAACATTATCTGCTGCCCCTAAACGTCTAAATATTGATTCATTTCAAAGCTAGGACTACCCTCAAGTGGCGCGCCGACTATTCTTGCTGGAACGCCAACAACCGTTGCGTGCGGAGGGATAGATTCGATAACTAAACTCCCTGCACCCACTTTGACCCCATCTCCGATCTTAACGTTGCCGATAATTTTTGCTCCGGCCGCAATCATTACGCCACTGCCCACTTCAGGGTGACGATTACCTTCTCCGCTACCGCTACCCCCGAGAGTCACCGAATGCAAAATAGAGACGTTATCTCCGATAATGGCTGTCTCCCCAACGACCAACCCGGTTGCATGGTCAATCATAATACCGGAGCCTATTCGAGCCCCAGGATGAATGTCTACTGCAAACACTTCGGCGACTTGGTTTTGCAGAAAAAGTGCTAGAGCCGTGCGATTATTACACCAGTACCAATGCGCAACTCGGTGGAGCTGTATCGCCTGAAATCCCTTAAAATAAAGTAGAGGGATAAGGTGCTTGTCGCATGCTGGATCACGTTTAAAGCTCGCCATAATGTCCAGCCGTGCACTAACCGTGATGCTCGGATCAACTTTAAGAACGTCAAGAATAAGTTTTTCAATAGCGGCAGAAGGTATCGCAGAGCCGCTAAATTGATTGGCTAAATTATAGCTAAGAGCTGAAGCGAGGTCTGAGTGATCAAGAATAGCGCTCTGATAAAACTCTGATAACAATGACTCTTCAGCAATTGATACATTAGCTTCTTCGGTAATAAGCAACCAAACTGGATCATCAGATATCATGAATAAACTACCTATACATTATCATCGACTGAGACGTCCACAAATCGGCGAATAATCTCATCAAGGTATTTTAACACGGTATCAAGACTAACTAATTCCAAATTATTTAATAATTGCTGCTTAATAATTTCCGTGGTTAGCTGCCGAGCGTAACTATTTGAGATAGGGGCATAGCTAATATGCCAAGGCTCTGGAGATACTCCTCCGCGATCAATGGCGTATGGGCGATAGAAGCCCTTGGAACGCTCTTGCCCCTTAATAAACACGCCGCTTAGCCATTCATGCATGGGTGCAAACACCCCTTCTCCCTCGCACTCATTCGTTGTCAGCTGGATCTGGTACCCCTCAGGCATGGCGTTAGCATCATAAATATCAAAGTCACTACCCCAATGATGACGCGATGTGCCCGGCAAGGCTGACCATCGCAGTACTGCCTGAATTTGTTGCCACGAATCGAGCTGAGACATATTAATTGGATCACCTAACTCATCTATAACCGGTCTTTCGCCCAATAGTTTTTGGTTCCAAATCAGCATTTGTCTCTCAAAGGACCGAAATCCGCTGCAAATACACAGGTCAAAGCCTTGCTTTGCCGCTTCGGTCTTTAAGTCTAAAAAAGGTGTAAGTGCCTTTTGATGGACCAAAACACTGTTTTGGGCTCGTGAATTCTGACTAAGAGCAACATCTACCAAATGCCGATCGGTGAGGCCGGTCAAAATATCAGCAGCAATTTTCTCTAACTCAGCCATATTAGGGGTAGACCTTATGGATAAAGTAATGGAATCCTGAGTTTATACCTCTATGAGCATAAATAATCAAAATCTGAGTCAAAATCGATCGATTAGTAACGCCAATTTCACTGCCAGCGGTTAATCTTTGCCTAAATAAAGTCTTTTACACAAAGTCACTATGCGGCATGATGCGAGAAACTCAGGATCAACATTAAAGTTTATGCTTAAACAAGATATTTTTCTTTGTAATTTAGACGACCTTGCCGAGCAAGAGGCCACTGAACTCAACGTCGAACAGTGCCCCCTATTTGCCGTGCGCCATAACGATAACCTTTATGCCTACTGGAACAGCTGCCCACATGTAGGTGTGCCTCTGAATTGGATGCCCGGAAAATTTCTCGACATAGATAAACGTTTTATCCAATGTTCATCCCACGGCGCGATATTCGGCATTGATACTGGTAAATGTGTTGCGGGGCCCTGCGTAGGTGATCATCTAAGCCCTGTTGTCTTAAAACAAAAAGACAATGATTTTTATCTCACCGCTGGCCAAAAGCTACCCAATCCATCTATTAATCTTCGCGCTCAAGCATTGGCAGATCTTGAAGACAGTTAATCGGCTTATGTAATACTATTTCTTCTGCGCTTATCTTGGCCCCCAAAGCCATTACTTCAACACCTCTAGATATTGCGAGCGTCAGCGTCTGTGCATAGACCGGATCGATATCTGCCGCCACCTCTATTCGTTCAACATTGGTTAACTGAACACAGAAAAACAACACAGAACGATGTCCAGACTCTACCATTGAAATCAATTCACGTAGATGCTTCGTACCACGACTAGTGACTGAGTCAGGAAAGGTTGCAAGACCCTTCCCTCTATCCATCGTCACATTCTTAACCTCCACATAACAATCCCGAAGACCGCCGGCACTATCCTTAAGTAAAAAATCAATACGACTTTTCTCTTCTCCGTAAGGCACTTCTGCTGTCACTTGGTCATAGCATGATAATTCTTCGATGAGCCGGCTATCTATAGCCTGTCGCACTAAATGATTCGCCCTCACAGTATTCACGCCGGCTAAATTACCATGGCTAGTTGTTACTATCTCCAAGGTTCCTGGTAATTTACGTTTAGGATTATCGGATAACGAAAACCAGCAAGGTGAGCCCTCGACCTGGCAATACTTCATTGACCCAGTGTTGGGACAATGCACCGTCAAAAGATCACCCTGAAGATCAATAACATCAGTAAAGAAACGCTTATAGCGCTTCACGAAAGTTGCTGGAAATAGAGTTGGGAATGTTTGCATCAAGTCTAGGCTCACTTATCAGGTTCGGTCATACTCAAACCATAGGATAATGGTCCAGTACGGATAATTAAACTGTTATTGCCACCATGGTCTACTATTACTAAAGTTCCAATAAGTACTTTTTAATCAAAATATATACTTAAAAGGAAAGTTTTCCTTGATAAATGATGCAAATTTCTCTATAAACGCGGCTCGCGAATTTTAGTAAATTTCAACAGCGGATCTAATTCATGGCTACGGCAAAAGCAAAAGTTACTACAAAGAACACTAATAAGTCTAAGGGAAAAGCTCTCGGATCAGCAACTCTTCACGGGTTGAGCCCGTATGTGGAAAAGAAAAACGAAGAATTCATGAACCAAAATCAGCGCAAGCACTTCAAGCTTATTTTGAAGGCGTGGCGTCATGAATTAATGGAAGAAGTAGACCGCACCGTAACCCACATGAAAGACGAAGCTGCCAACTTTCCTGACCCTGCCGATCGAGCAACCCAGGAAGAGGAGTTTAGTCTAGAGCTTCGAACCAGAGATCGCGAACGCAAACTCATCAAGAAAATCGATAAGACTTTGATCCGAGTCGAAGACGATGATTACGGCTTTTGTGATCAGTGTGGTATCGATATAGGCATTAGAAGACTAGAAGCTCGACCAACAGCAGACCTTTGCGTTGACTGTAAAACCCTTGATGAAATTAAAGAAAAGCAGCTAACCGGGCATTGATGCTGGGCAGTCTAGCGCTCAGTGCAAGCCCTCTTGAACTAAGGCTAGCAGGCCTAGACTATGTCAACAGAAAAGATAGTAGGTCGCTTTGCGCCTTCTCCTACGGGACCACTCCATTTTGGGTCTTTATCGTGTGCCTTAGCGAGCTACTTAGATGTCAGAAATCTTGGTGGAAAATGGTTGGTTCGAATTGAAGATATAGACCCTCCTCGCGAGATTAAGGGTGCGAGCAGCCGCATCTTAAGCCAACTGGAAGACCACGGCTTGTATTGGGATGATAAAGTACTATTTCAAAGTACTCGCCTAGACGCTTACCAAAACTCATTAGATATACTCAAACAACATAACCTAGCCTATCATTGCGAATGTTCACGCCAGCGTGTCAATTCACTAGAGGGTATTTATGATAATCGTTGCCGACCGTCGCATCTGCCGTCAACAAACAATGCCACTCGCTTGCAGTTGAATCAGCCTCATCAATTAGTCGAATTCGTCGACAAAATCGCTGGCCGACATGTCCAATCATTGATTGAAGATGTCGGTGATTTTGTTATTCGCCGTAGAGATAATTTATTTTCTTATCAGCTAGCTGTAACCGTTGATGATCAATACCAAAATGTAACTCACGTGATGCGAGGTTCGGATCTCTTAGATTCCACACCACGACAAATTTATTTACAACATTGCTTGGGCTTCACTCAGCCGCAATATGCTCATTTACCTGTAGCTACCAGCCCCTTAGGTCAAAAATTAAGTAAACAAAGCCTCGCCTCAAGCCTGATCTCTGGTCAAGAGACTCTTAATATTTGGTCTGCACTAAACTGGCTAAATCAATCTCCGCCCAACGACTTGCAAAAATGGTCGGTTAGTGAAATTCTAACCTGGGCTATTTCGCACTGGGACTCCAGCAACATTAAACGCTCTTTAACCATGCCGGCGCCAGAAGGGTTTTAATCGTGTTGTCTCTGTATATCGCTATGGGTAGTTTGCTTTACCAAGCCACCTTGCATAACATCAACAATTCTGTCACTTTCAGGCACAAATTTTAGAATGCACTGCTTATGTTTAATTATCGATTAGTCGCAACGCTACTTTTGCTTTCCATCGTAGTGTTCCCTCTTGCCACTCAGTGGGCACTGGAACTTAACGGTAGCTGGTTTAGGCCTTTCTTGGTATGGGCATTACTAATATTTGCCACATACATATTACAGCGCGATCGGACGACTGATGAGTAGTGATATAGGTATTTTTACTCTTTTAGCGCTGATCACAGCGTGCGTTCTATCTAGAACTATAGCGTCTAGTACTGATCGCTTAAGTCAAAATGCAATCTTATCTCTGGCGTTGCTTGCTAGTACCGGTGTTTTACTCGCCACCAGCGCCATTGAAATGACCGGACGCTATGGCTATAGCGCCATTTTTGCATTGTTCGCTTTCTCTTTAGTGTTTGTCATTGCACCATTGATTTTGTTTCCTATCCGGCGTCTCAGTGGCGTGATTAGATTAGCCACCTCAGTGGACTTCTTGACCTTTCGTTATCGCGGCAAAAGTGTTGCCATTTGGGCCTGTGGTGCAACCATTTTAGCGATCATTCCACTGCTAGTAGCGCAGCTGTTATCTATCGAATCGGTGGTCCATTTTATCTTCGGTGCAGATAAGAAGACTGCCGGCATGCTGGCAACAGTTGGAATCATTGGCCTAATATCGTGGAACTCCATACATTCTCCAGCTAGCAATCACCTTAGGTGGTTGCTAGCTGCAGCAGGACTCTTATTGATCTGTGCCATGAGCTTATCCGCTTGGATTGTTACAGACACAGTCTTTGGTGGCGTCGGCGAAATGAATCAGTGGTCTGTTGACAGCAACCAGCAAAACATTATTAAGAGATTTAACTCATCCTACAGCCTGTCTATTGTGTTTCTCGCTGCCAGTCTTTCTTACCCTATAAATTTTAATATACTAATCTCTGAACGTATCTCCGATCGTCAAGCGAGCATGTCATCTTGGGTTTATCCTCTTTTAATACTATTAGTCTGTATCCCCCTAATTCCCTTGCTATGGAGTGGACTAGCGCTTCAACCGTCATCTTCGCTGCAACAATATCTATATAGCATGCCAATGTTGGCCGGGCACCCGTTCGTCTCAAGCCTGGGGGTCGCCAGCATCCTCTTATTAGGCATTACATTGTGTAGTGGCTTGACTGTTTTGTCGGCAAAAATGGTGCTTAACAGTGTTGTATTGCCCGATAAAAATCTATATCAACAAAGAAACCTAACCCAGTGGATCAACCGGCGCACCTTTATCGTCTCACTCAGCCTGATTTTTTTCAGCATTGCACTTTACTTGAACATCAAAAGCCACAGCATAACCGATCTGTATCTAGTTGGTTTTACCGGTCTGGCACAACTAGCGCCAGGCATCATTGCGGCAATGTATTTGCCCAAGGTATCGCGCCATGCCTTCATCGCAGGACTTGCTGGCGGTCTACTTGTTTGGTTGGTGACTTTAGCGTTGCCGATGCTATTTGGTGATTGGAGTTGGTATATACCGCTGATAGACAAAACGCTTCTTTTTGGCATGCAGACCTGGGAAGTTTGGTCTATTGAGGCACTACTTCTGAACATTACACTTTGTACTCTCATTTCCCTTTTTGGCAAAATGGATGCGCAGCAAAAAACCTTTGCGGCTATTTGCATGGCCGACAATGTTTATATTCCTGTTCGCGTCGAGATTAGACAAAAAACCGTTGCAGAGTTAACCGAGAGACTTGCGTTATCCTTGGGCGACGAAGCCCACGTCGAAATTGAATCAGCTCTAATGTTATTAGGATTTGATAACCGAGAAATTAGGCCTGCCTCTTTACGACAGCTACGCGACGCCATTAATGCGTCTTTAAATTTACGCTTTGGTGTTCTCGCCGCAGAACGGATTATGAGCCACTCTCTGCCGAGTACAATTTCGAATCACTCCGATCCTGAGGATATTTATCTTCTTGAGTCAGTCCTTGCTGTTCACGGAGATCAATTGACTGGCATCGCAAGTGAGTTAAATAAATTGAGGGTGCATCATCGTGAAATGTTGGATAAGTTGCCCATAGGAATTATTTCCCTTGATCAAAATGGCGAAATTTTGAAATGGAATGCTGCCATATCGCGATACACAGGTATTGATAAAAACGCTGCACTAGGAAGTTCGATTACAGATTTCCCTGAACCGTGGAAATATAATATTAGAGACTTCCTAACTAGTGACGACAAAGCTAGAGATAATGTCCGCTTAGAAATCGCAAATAGTGTCAGGTGGTTTAGTTTTCAGAAATCAACTGAAGGGATGCTTGAAGATCTTAATAACGACGTTATATTGCTCATAGAAGAACAAACTCAAGCTGTATTGCTAACACAAAAGTCCATCGACAACGAAAGATTAGCCTCTATTGGGCGCTTGGCAGCGGGTGTAGCCCATGAAATAGGAAATCCCGTTACTGGTATTGCGTGTCTTGCTCAAAACTTACAGCATGAAAGTGAGCCCAGCCAAATCCTTGAGTCTGCGCAACATATTTTATCCCAGACTGATCGTATTAATCGGATCGTAGAGTCCTTAATCAATTTTTCCAAGGGTGATAAATCAAAGGAAGGATTATTTTATCCAGTTAACTTACGCAAAGTCATCGAAGAGGCTATCAAACTTTTAACTCTTGGAGATATCGAGCCTAAGGTCATCTTTACTGCTGATATTAGCCCTGATATGGACGTTTTAGGTGATTACCACCAACTGGTCCAAATCTTCCTCAATTTGCTCAGTAATAGTCGCGATGCATCAGCCTCAAGTAGCCAGGTGACCATTTTAGCCGAGCGTGACTCACAGAACATTAGAGTTACCGTCAATGATTCAGGAACAGGCATAGATCAAGAGCTTCAATCGCGGTTATACGAGCCCTTCGTAACCAACAAGGAGCCAGGGCAAGGAACAGGTCTAGGTCTCTGGATAGTATTTAAACTCGTCAAGGATCTTGGGGCTAATATTTCAATATCAAGTCCAGCCGAAAATAGCACATGCGGCACAACAGTAGCCCTCAATTTCAAAGCCTACACTTCTGACGCGGTTGAGGATGCTTTATGACAACGCTTAGTAAAAGAATCTTGTTGGTCGAGGATGAAGCTATTATTCGTGGTTCATTGACCAAATTACTGGAAAGGCATGACTACAAAGTTGCCGAGGCGGTCAGCGTAAAGGCGGCAATCACTAGATTCAATCTCAACGAATTTGACTTAATTATTAGTGATCTTAGATTGCCTGGAGGTTCTGGCGCGGAGCTTATTAATCTGGCAGGAGCAGTTCCTGTTCTTATCATGACGAGCTATGCGAGCCTGCGCTCCGCCGTTGATATCATGCGACAAGGGGCCGTAGATTATATTTCTAAACCTTTTGATCACGAAGAATTAGTGCAATCGATCAATCGTATTATCGGTGATCATCAACGAAAAAAATTGGCCACTATTGAGGATGACCAGCCTTTGCTTGGCAATAGTCCTGATATTCTTCATATTCTTAAAACAATCCGTAAGTCGGCCCCTACTGCTGCTCCAATACTTATTTTAGGTGCCAGTGGCTGTGGAAAACGGGTCATTGCCAAGACCATCCATAATGCTGGTGCATCATCAGATAAGCCTTTCATCACCATTAACTGCGCTACTACTGGTGAAGATCAACTCAAAAAAACTCATCGCTTGGCCGAAGAGGGCAACATCGGCAGCTTGTTTCTGAGTAACATTGACGAGCTACCTATGGTTCTCCAAAAAACGATGTGCAACTTAGTCAAAGACAAATCATTGCGCTGCGTTGCCTCGGCAAAGACTGATTTAAAAGAGCGTTGCGAGCAAGATGAATTTCGTGAAGACCTTTTATTTGCCATCAGCGTCGTTACCATTAAGGTGCCTGCTCTGCGTGAGCGTAGCTCTGATATCCCCCAACTTACAGACTACTTTTTGGACCGTTTTTCAGCGGAACTTGGGATTCAGGTGGAGATTTCCCCTGAGGGCATGAACGCACTCATATATTACGATTGGCCTGGAAATGTTCGCGAACTTAAAAATACACTCTATCAAGCATCTATATTGGTGGACCCTGAGACCCTGATTTCCGCAGCTATGCTAGGCTTGGCCTCTGAAGATCGCACTGATACTCAGGTCGTGCATAAAAATGGTTCCGTAATCCCGGCCGCTACGCATTTATCTTTGGAAGATTATTTTATTAACTTTGTATTAGATAATCAGGCTCATATGTGCGAAACAGCACTAGCGGAAAAACTAGGTATTAGCCGCAAGAGTCTTTGGCAACGCCGCAGAAAATTGGGCATAAGCAGGAGCAAGGCGTGATCACATGCGTGATTTTTGAAGACTGAATTTCAAGCTTGACCTCACACAATAACCACTGGTGCCTCGTTCAAGAGTAAATAGTTCAGTAATCACTTGATGTAATTTCATTTTTACTTAAAATGGCCCTACTAGGCCAATTGCCTGGATAATAATAACAATAAATAATAATATTTGATTGCGAGGGTTCGATAGGCTCAGGCCTTAAGGCTCATTGAAAGGGAATGTCGAAAGGCATTCCCTTTTTACTACCTGATCAATCACTGATAGAGCTGCCGAGATGCACCCTCTTGCCAATAAGTCGCATCTATCTTGCCATCATCTGCTAAACTCTTGCTTCAAAGTAGCCCACTGGTAAACCATAAATGCTTGAACGCATTATTAAATTTTTTGACAAAAAACAATCTCAATCTGATTTTTCAGATCGAACTGTCTTCGACGCTAGACAATATGGTCTCACGCCTAAAATGATTAGTCGCAATGCGCATCAAGTGGTGGAAACACTTCAAAATGCTGGGTTTGAGGCCTATGTTGTCGGTGGTTCCGTCCGCGATCTTTTGTTGGGGTTAAAACCAAAAGATTTTGATGTCGCCACCAATGCAGAACCAACTGAGATTAAATCACTATTTCGGCGCTCCAGAATCATCGGCCGACGATTCCAGATAGTCCATGTTCAATTCAGCCGCGAGCTAATCGAGGTTACAACCTTTCGCTCAAATCAAGATAGCGATATTAAAGCATCGAAAAAGAACGCACCCCTTCGACAGCAAAGTAAGAGCGGTATGTTAACGCGAGACAACGTGTTTGGCTCAGTCACCGACGATGCAGAGCGAAGAGACCTTACAGTTAATGCGCTTTATTACGATCCCAGTGACAATACTATTCACGATTTCACTGACGGCCTAAAGGATATAAATAAACGTACCATACGTATGATTGGCGACCCCGCAACACGCTTTCGAGAAGACCCAGTGCGCCTTCTTCGTGTAGCGAGATTTACCGCAAAGCTTGGATTCAGTATCGAACCACGCACAGCTAAACCAATGAGTAAGCGTGCCCGTGATCTTGCTCATATCTCCCCACCACGATTTTTTGACGAAACGCTTAAACTCTTCATGAGTGGCAATGGTGCCTCAACATATAAGCTGCTTTGCGATCACCAACTGTTCGATCAACTAGTTCCTCAAGTTGCTCATTTAATCAAAGATGGCAGCAATAATGCTGCTAAGTTAATAGAACAAGCTTTTATTAATACTGATATTCGTATTAGCTCGAACAAAAGAGTGACCCCTGCATTTATCTATGCCGCCTTACTATGGCCAGCTGTTGAAAAGCTCGCAGCATATTATACTGATCGAGGTAGTTCTCCGACTTACGCCCTAAGCAAAGCTGCAGGTGAAGTGATCGCTAAGCAAATCTCGGTGACGGCGATTCCTCGTCGTTTTACTATGCCAATGCGCGAAATATGGGACTTACAGTTACAGCTGCCACGGCGTGGTGGACATCGCGCCAAACGCTTATCAGAAAATCCACGTTTTCGTGCAGCCTATGACTTTATTTTATTGCGTGAGCAGGCTGGGGAAGATTTAGCCGGGCTCGGTGATTGGTGGACCCAGTATCAAGAAGCTGACGAAGAGCAGAAACTGAAAATGTCCGAGTTAATAAGTAATACCGGCAATAGAAGGCGCCGCAGCAGACGCCCGCGACATAAAAAGGATTCCAAAGACTAATGCAAATGGTCTACATTGGTTTGGGTAGTAACCTTAGTGGAACGATGGGTGAACCAAAAGAGCAACTTGAGCAAGCCCTCAAAGCCCTAGAAAATCATAGCCAAATAACACTGGTGAACGTTTCTTCTAACTATAAAACTAAAGCCATTGGTCCTGGGTCTCAACCTGACTATATCAATGCTGCAGCGCTGATAAAGACACAGCTTGAACCACTAGCGTTACTAGATCAGTTACAGCTTATCGAGCAAAAACATGAGAGAGAGCGATCTATTCACTGGGGCGCAAGAACCCTTGATCTGGACATGCTTATGTACGGTACTCTGACGATAGAAATGCCAAGACTTACCATCCCCCACCCCAGAATAAGAGATCGCGCCTTTGTCTTGGCGCCTCTTTTAGACCTTGATCCAAATTTATCGCTCCCTGAAGGCCAAAGTATCGCCAAACTCTTGGCAAACTGTCCTGAGCAGGGTATCTTTAAGCTGTAGGTTTTTATCCTAAGAGTATCTGAGGTTAACCGTGGAAGAGAGTCTGTTTAAGAATCTAGATATTGAAATTTCGGCTGCGTCGCTACCTAGTTATATAGCTGTTGAAGGCCCTATTGGCGTTGGCAAAACAACTTTAGCAAAACGCCTAGCCACTTCATTTAATTATGAAACATTGCTTGAAGAGGCAGAAACAAATCCATTTCTCGAGCGGTTTTACCGAGACCGTCGCACCCATGCACTACCCGTTCAGTTACATTTTTTGTTTCAAAGAATGCAAAAACTACAAGCCCTGCGCCAAGGCGATATCTTTCAGCAAGTTCGTGTATCGGATTTTTTAATCGAAAAAGACCCCTTATTTGCTAGAGTGACCTTGGATGACGATGAATATCGTCTTTACCAAACGGTTTACGATAATATTATTACTGACCTCCCAAAACCAGACCTCGTTATTTACTTACAAGCGCCCACCTCTACTCTTTACAAACGTGTTCAAAAGCGCGGTAATGCCATTGAAAAACCCATTGAACAATCCTACTTACAACAACTCAATGATGCCTATACTCAATTTTTCTATCATTATGATGATACTCCCTTATTAATTGTTAATACCTCCGTTATCAATTTATCGAAGGGCGAAGATGACTACCAAAATCTGGTGAGATATATATTGCAGACTAAATCGGGTCGGCACTACTACAATCCGCATTCCCTTGAAGGGAAACTCGCCTTGTCATCGTAGCCGAAACTAAGTACTGTTGCCGACCCTACCAAGCCAGAGGAGTTAGTAAGTGATGAAAACGATCTCCATCAGTAGTTTAAATGGAATGAAAATGGACGGCGAAAAATTCGCCGCCATTACTGCTTACGACTATACCTTTTCACGGCTTATCGAAAATTCAGGCATTGAAGTATCACTGGTTGGTGATTCATTGGGTAATGTGATCCAAGGGAGAGATAGCACCATACCCGTAACGGTTGATGAAATGGCCTACCACACAGCAGCTGTAAAACGAGGCAATAATCGATCTTTACTCATTGCCGACATGCCTTTTATGTCCTATTCCACCGAAGTTAAAGCACTAGATAATGCCGCTATATTAATGCAGGCCGGAGCCCAGATGGTTAAGGTAGAGGGCGGAGAATGGCTCGCTGATACGATTTACTTATTAAGTGAAAGAGGGATCCCTGTTTGTGGCCATGTGGGCCTAACGCCTCAGTCTGTCCATAAACTTGGTGGCTACAAAGTGCAGGGTAAAGAAGACCAAGCCGCTAATCAGATGATCGAAGACGCTCAAATTCTAGAAGAAGCCGGCGCTGATTTGATTGTTGTCGAATGCGTGCCGTCTAAACTCGGTGCTAATCTATCTGCGGCGCTGTCTATTCCAGTGATTGGCATTGGTGCAGGTCCCGATACCGACGGGCAGGTGCTGGTATTACATGATATGTTGGGTATTTCTCAGCGACTCCCTCGCTTTACTAAAAACTTTCTTGATGACAATAATACTATTCAAGAAGCTATCACCGCCTATGGCAATGAAGTAAGAGAGGGCACCTTCCCATCAAAAGAACATTGCTTTAAATAGCAAGGATATTCTATATGAGTCAAAATAATTCGATCTATGACTTTGGCATTAAGACCAGTGATGGAGAGACTAAAGCGCTGGATGACTATCGCGGAAAGGTATTACTTATTGTTAATACCGCTAGCAAATGCGGCTTTACTCCGCAATATACTGGCCTGCAGGCGCTTCATGATAAATACTATGAGCAAGGCCTAGTTACCATTGCCATGCCCTGCAACCAATTTGGCGCTCAGGAACCAGGCAGTGATTCCACTATTCAAGAATTCTGTCAACTTAACTACGGGCTGAGTTTTCCTGTCATGGCAAAAGTGGATGTCAACGGAAGTGACCAGCACCCTCTTTATCGCTACCTAACCAAACAAGCTGGAGGTTTGATAACTGACAGTATTAAATGGAACTTCACCAAGTTTCTAGTAGACCGAGAGGGCAATGTCAAAGAACGGTTTGCACCGACAACCAAACCTAACGCCATTGAAAAGCATATCGAGAATTTGCTTTAGCAAACACCTAAACTCTTACTTGTCTAGATTATCTAATTTAGCGAAGTAGGCTTTTGCCGCACGATTAACCTTAGGTGACAAATAAAGCGCAGAGATCATGGTGGGAATTGCCATTGTCGCGTAGGTCGCCAAGATCAAACCGTTGACTATATCCATAGACACAACCGCACCACCCACAAGCAAAGCTATATAGATTGGGGAATACCAATACTGACATTTCGATCCGAACAAGAAACCCATGCATTTCACTCCATAGAACCACATGGTAACCATGGTGCTAAAACTCAGTAAACCGACCATAACCAACAACAGGTATGTACCTGTCACTGGAAAGACCTGCTCGATCGCTCGAGCCGTTAGCGTCACGCCCTGAACCCCAGCGTCGGTTTCCCAGACACCGGTAAGCAAAATAATTAAAGCAGTGCAGGTGCAGACCACCAGGGTATCAATCACCGGCCCAACCATCGCAACTATTCCTTCACGAATAGGCTCCGCTGTCTTTGCCGCGCCATGAGCCAACGACTCAGTGCCAATGCCTGCCTCATTGGAGAATGCACCACGACGCACGCCAATCAAAATAACTGCGCCTATGGAGCCTCCGGCAGCAGCCTCGCCGGTAAAGGCATCGGTCACTATCAATAACAACGTTGCCGGAATATCAGCGGCAAAGGCATACAATACAGAGACAGTCATAAAGAGGTACAACAGCACCATTGAAGGAACCAAACGCACGGTTAGACGACCAATTCGCTCTATGCGACCAATAATCACTAGACTGACCAAAATTGCCACCATTGAGCTGGCCACAAGGTCAAACGTGAAGTGTTGATCAGGACTCGCCCAGCCAGCTGGAATTGCAACGACGTCGCGCAATAATTGAATAAATTGATTAGCTTGAAAAATAGGCAATGCGCCAATGAGACAGGCACCAGCAAACAAGGCTGCCAAAGGGTACCAGCGTTTACCCATACCCTCCATGATTACGTACATGGGTCCGCCATGTAATATTCCTGAGGAATCTTTTCCCCGATACATCACGGCAAGAGACGCGGTATAAAACTTTGTTGCTACACCCACAATAGCGGTTACCCACATCCAAAATACGGCCCCCGGACCACCAATACTGATAGCAATAGCTACGCCAGCAATATTACCTAGCCCCAAGGTGCCTGATAGTGCAGTGGAGAGCGCTTGAGAATGAGGGATGTGCCCAGGATCATTGAGATCACTGTATTTGCCACGCAAAAGATCTATCGCATGACCGAAGTAACGGTAGGGTTGAAAGCGCGAATACACCATAAAGAATAGGCCGCCGCCGACAAGTAACACCACCAATGGCGTACTCCACATTATATCGGCCCACGCGTTAAAAAAGTCTTCTAGCTGCTGCAGAGTTACCATAAGCGTGAATTTAGCTCATCCATTTGCGTTTTTTTATTGAGAATTAGTCTTGCTTAAGCGGCTTCACGTACAATACTAAGCTATGACCTATCACTTGAAATCCATTTTCCCGGGCAATTTGCTCTTGCCTCTTGTGGATTTCAGGGTCATGGAACTCGACAACTTTCCCCGTTTCTGTGCAAACCATATGATCATGGCCATCACCCTTATCTAGCTCATAAATGGCAGGGCCACTATCGAAATTATGTCGTGTGATGAGTCCAGCCGCTTCAAACTGAGTTAAAACCCGATATACCGTCGCTATGCCAACATCTTCCTGAGCATCACGTAAAGTTTGGTAGATATCCTCGGCGGTCATATGCCAATCAGGGCAGTCCTCTAAAATCTGTAAGATCTTTATTCTGGGCAATGTAACCTTGAGCCCAACCTTTTTTAGTTCTTGATCTTTTTGATTCATGTTTGCTCTTCTTTATAGTGCGCTAATTGGTTATTATCACCCTTACCGACACTAACTGGAAGCCCGTCAATGCGAAAACTTACCCTCAGCCTAATCTTATTGTCTGCACTTAGCTCTGGCTGTAGTTGGATTAAATTTCCTGGCGTGCATAAAGTAGATATTCAGCAAGGTAATATTCTCGACCAAGGCATGATTGATAAGCTATTGCCAGGTATGACTAAATCGCAGGTCAGGTTTGTCCTAGGCACGCCTTTAATTTCGGATACATTTAATCAAGGTCGGTGGGATTACATTTATCGCCGAGTCTCTCCATCTGGAGAGAAAACCGAAGAGAACGTGACTATTTACTTTGACAACGAAGGTAACCTAGAACGCCTTACTGGCGACTATACACCAACAAATTCATCGTTAGAATGACCACCACAGAAACAGCATTTCTATAAAAAATCAAACCTTTTGCTTGCTTTTAGCTTGCTCGGCTCGGCGGCGGCGAATTTCTTTTGGGTCTAATAGTAAGGGCCGGTAGATCTCTACCCTATCTAATGCCTTAAGTTCATACGTATCTGCACTGGCGAGCCCTTTGGCTCCTAATACCTGCGAAAATATTCCCACCTTACTTGTCGCCAGATCGATTTCAGGAAATTTATCCAACACACCAGATTGTCTTATAGCGTCCATAGCGGTGGTGCCCTGAGATACTGCAATCTCAAGCAAAACCTGCCTGTTAGGCAATGCGTAGGCAACTTCGACAGTCATTATGGGCGAATCTTCAGTCATTTTTAGCACCATAGACTTGGTTAGCTCGCTGACACAAAGAATCTACCAAATTGTTTGCAACCCCCGAAAAAAGATTGGATGCCGCAAAACTTAATCCCCTGCTTTTGAAATCAAATTCTAAATCTAGCTCCACTTTACAGGCACTTTCTGTTAGCGCCGTAAATACCCAGTCGCCTCGAAAGGTTTTAAAAGGCCCATCTTCCAGCGTCATTTTTATGTGCGAAGGCTCCTGTAACTGATTACGCGTCATTAGACTAAGACTCACCCCTGCTTTTTTTAAATCCAGCCGCGCAAGCATCGTCAGGCCTGTATGTTCAAACACCTCTACGCCGCAACAGCCATTCATAAAAGAGGGATAATTAGACACGTCATTGACTAGATCATACATTGCACGATCAGAGTGAGATACTAATGCCGACCGCTTAATTCTAGGCACCTAATAACCCCTATCAGACGAAAAATTTATCGTAAACACCCATCATAAATACTACTGCAATGGCAACCGGAGCAATATACCTGATGGTCATCTGCCACAACGCTAACAATTGCGGCGACGTGCCCTCCATCTCAACATTAATTACATCCTTTTTAAGCACATAACCCACAAACAAAGTAATAAGTAACCCGCTTATCGGTAGCATAATATTAGCGGTAAGAAAGTCTAGAAAATCGAAAAAATTAAACCCAGCTACCTTGTAGTCCGCCCAAATGTTGAACGAGAACACACTCCCTAAACCCAACACCCATGCCGTACCAGCGATGACAATATTAGCGCGAGCTCGTCCTATACTTTTTGCTTCCATTAACCAAGCGACGCAGGGCTCTAGCAGCGATATAGCCGAGCTCCATGCTGCGATTGATACTAAGACAAAGAAAATCGCCCCAATTAAGAGTCCTCCAGGCATGCTGCCAAAGGCGACCGGCAGACTAATAAACATCAAGCCTGGGCCCTCGGTAGGCTCAATTCCAGGGGTAGCAAAGACAATGGAGAAGATAATAAGGCCAGAGATAATAGCCACCAAACTGTCGAACAAAGCCACAATCAAAATGGTCTTACCAATATTGGCATTCTGCGGCATATAAGCGCCATAGGCCATAATTGCCCCCATACCGATACTTAGCGTGAAGAAAGCTTGACCCATGGCTTCTAAAATACCGCGCCAGGTCAATGCATCTAAGTCAAAACTAAACAGAAAGTTTACGGCGGCGCTAAAATTACCCTTTAAAATACTAAACACCAACAGTAATAAGAGCATCACAAACAACAACGGCATCAAAGTCTCAACGGCGATTCCAAGGCCCTTTTTAACACCACCCACAACGACAGCCACACAAAGAACCATAAAGACAGATTGCCACATGATCAATCGACTTGGGTCAGACCGCAACTCTGAAAATTTAGCGCTGGCCGCAGCACCATTAATACCCTGTAAATCGCCAGAGGAAATGAGGAAAATGTAATCTAAAGCCCAACCAGCAATAACAGAATAGAATGACAATATGAGCATACCCGCGAGCACACCAAGCCATCCGACGACTTGCCACTGAGCATTGGCGCCACTGTCGCTAACCGCCTCACGCATAGAATTAATGGGACTCTGACGCCCATGTCGTCCAACTAAAACCTCTGCCATCATCACAGGAACGCCAATTAATAAGATGCACCCCAAATAAACCAGAACAAATGCGCCACCGCCATTACTGCCAGCAACATAGGGAAATTTCCACATATTCCCAAGTCCAACTGCGGATCCAGTAGCTGCCATGATGAATGTCCAGCGACTAGCCCAAGCCCCATGCATTCCTTTTTGCTGCAATCCCATAAGAGTATCTCCATTAGACCAAACGAAATTGTACTCACTCGCCACCAACTAACCTAATCCTTGACCCATCTATTTGTTATTTAGGGGCAATTAGCAATAATTCATGACAAAAGACAGGTGCAACGTATAATTCATCCCATGACTAAAAAAACGCCCAAGCAAAAATCAAGCACCATCGCGCTAAACAGAAAAGTGAAGCACGACTACTTTATCGAAGAGAAATTCGAGGCCGGTCTAGTGCTGCTGGGTTGGGAAGTCAAAAGCCTACGTGAAAGCAAAGTTAACCTCACCGACACCTACGTATTTATCCGCAATGGCGAAGCCTGGTTAATCGGCACAAACATCACACCCCTTTTGTCAGCCTCCACTCACTTTGTTACTGATGCTAAGCGAACGCGCAAGTTATTACTTAATCATCGTGAGCTGCAAAAACTTGAAGAGGGCGTTAATCAAAAAGGCCACACCGCTGTTTGCACTGCACTGTATTGGAAAAACCACCTAATTAAGTGTGAGATCGCTCTTGCCAAGGGCAAGGCGTCCTATGACAAACGCATGGACGACAAGGAACGTGACTGGAATCGCCAAAAACAGCGTCTAATGCGCCACTCCTGAACGACTGACGCAGTCAAAAGATGCCCATCCGCCGGAGCTGCTATATTTAAAGCTGTTAAAGGATAAAAACATCAACAAACAACCCAGATTAACAAATACCGCAACCGATGGTCCTGCTCTCATACTTGAGGGCCTGAGGATGCTCTGGCGCCCAGATATTCGCTGGTTGGTAATTATGCCGTTGCTGATAAATATTATATTATTTTTGTCTGCCACAGGGTTTGCGACGCAGTGGCTACAAGACTGGATAACTACCATCACTACGTCTATTCCAGAATGGTTGCAGTGGCTGGCGTGGATAATTTGGTTTTTATTTGCGATCTTGGCGATGGCTATTTATGCCTTTAGCTTTACTCTTTTAGCCAACTTAATTGGTTCACCCTTTTATGGGGTAATTGCCCAGCGAGTGATAGCTACGGAGGCTAACAGCACCGTAGGGTCTACTAGCGCTGCCGCGTCTGCGTGGCAGAGTGTGGTTAGAGAGGTGCAGTTGATTGTCTATTTTGTGCCGCGAACGCTGGGAGTTGGGGTTGTTGCTTTAATCCTGAGTTTTATCCCAGTGGTAAATTTACTAGCGCCAATCATTGCGGCAAGCTGGGCGGCTTGGTGCTTGTGTTTACAGTATTTAGATTATGCTGCGGACAGTGAAGGCGTTGCCTTTGTAGATTTACGAAATAAGGTTAGCGCAAATCGGCTAAGTTCAATGGGTTTTGGAGTTTCCACCATGGTAGCATCTGCGGTGCCGGTGGTTAATCTGGTAATATTGCCAGCATCGGTGGTTGCCGGCAGCCTATTATGGTGCCGACAGCATCGCGATATTGGTTAGAGCGCGGTTTCTTCTGGCGCGTCTTTTACAGCTGCGTCTCCTTTAGATTTAGTTTCTTTCAGCGCTTTTGCTGCAGTTTCTGTCTGCGCTTTTATTTTAGAGGCTTCGACTTTCGGCACATCTGATTTAGGATCACTCGCAGGCTTTTTCTTGACCGGGGGCCTGGCTGTTACCACTGGCTGAATCAGGCTTTCTTCAGGCATGGTGCATGGCAATTTCATGTCTAATAGTTTTTCTATGGGCTCTAACAGAAAAGCATCATCTTCGCAGGCAAAACTAATTGAGATACCAGTCTTACCGGCGCGGCCTGTGCGACCAATACGATGCACGTAATCTTCCGGCTCTTCTGGCAGGGTATAGTTAATAACATGACTGACACCATCTACATGAATACCACGGCCTGCAACGTCGGTTGCAACCATGACTTTTAAAGCACCAGACTTGAACGAGTCGAGTGCTCTCATGCGACGGTTTTGAGGTACATCACCGGATAACAGTCCTACTTTGAAACCCTGCCTTTTGAGCTTTTCATGAAGGGTGCGGCAAATGTCTCTTCGATTGGCAAAAACCATGACGCTTTCAACATTGTCGCCCAATAATATGTTGTTCAAGACGGTGAATTTTTCTTTGGCAGTGGTAATTAATACCTGCTGGTCAACGGTATCAGTAGCGACTCGGTCAGCACCAATTTCAACAGTCACTGGTTTGTCTGTCCAGGTTTCAGACAGCCGCAGCACTTCGGGCGTAAAGGTTGCCGAAAATAACAGCGACTGACGATCTTCGCGCTTGGGCGTTAAGTTGACTAGACGACGCACCTGCGGAATAAAGCCCATATCAAGCATGCGATCTGCTTCGTCGATGACCAACACCTCAACGCGATCAAGATAGATATCTCGGTTATTAGCAAAGTCTAGCAACCTACCAGGGGTGCCCACCAAAATATCGCAGTCATGCTTCTGCATTTTTTGCAGCTGCTTACCATAGTCCATACCGCCGACCAGTGTGTGTGCGGTTAGCTTGGTATGTTTTAACAGTTGCGTGGCGTCATCGCCAATTTGGATGGCGAGTTCTCTTGTTGGTGCCAAAATTAGGGTTCTAGCTTCACCGAGAAAACGCAGGTCTTCTACGGGATGATTGATTAAATCAGTAATAATATTGATTAAAAATGCTGCCGTTTTACCGGTACCAGTTTGTGCTTTACCCACAATGTCATGGCCATTAAGCGTATGCGGCAGCGAGGCGGCCTGGATAGGCGTGCAGTATTCAAAACCCGCATCTTGAATGCCTCGCATCAAGTCATTGGGTAAGTCGAAATCGTGGAATCGAGCCTTACCTTTTTCAGGTGAAACTTTAAACTGCGCAAGATCCCAAGGTTTGCTGTTGCGATCTCGACCTCGAGTAGTTGGCTTCTTTTTCTGCTCAACAGCAACATCAGTTGTCTCAGCGATAGGTGTTTCTAGTTTTTGTTCAGTCAAGGTTATTTACACTGTAATTTACAGAAATTTATTAGGCTATTAATAATTCAGCCTTTCGCGGTCGCGGAGTGTAGCAGAATTGTTATTTACTCGCTGATAATAAATATCATCCCTATCGAGACTTGCCGCGCGTCTCTTAATTGCGGCAAAGCTGGAAATTTAACTTTCTTTGAATTGATCATTCAAGGAAGATAGACCCTTACATAGAAAAAGATACCTCAATGTCCACTCTAGCACCCCATTCAGTAATATCTCAGCCAAGGTTTAGTGATAATGCACGAATACTATTGCGATTGGCCGCGCCTTTAATAATGGGCCAGATAGCGGTGGTTGGGATGACCGTCACCGATATCTATATGGGTGGTCAGGTGGATGCAGATACCTTAGCCGCATTGCAACTCGGCGGAAGCGTCTGGTCAATGATCAATTTGATGGTGATCGGCATTATGATTGCCAATAGCCCTATCATAGGGAACTTTTGGGGTGCTGGGCAACCGGAGAAAATACGCTTTCAGTTTCAGCAAGTTCTCTGGTTATCCCTGCCGCTGGGTATAGCGGTCATTAGTGCTGTTTTATTGGGTGTCCGCTTGGTCAGTCAGCTAGATATTTCTGCAAATGTGTACCGCATAACTGTTGGCTATCTTTATCCTTTTTTAATCACTGGCTTTATATTTCCTGCGTTCTTTGCATTCCGCACCACGTTCGAGGGTATAGGTGATACCAGGCCAGTAGTTGTCTTTAATAGCGCAGCTTTTATTTTGAATGGTGTCCTTGATTACGCCCTAGTCTTTGGTAAGTTTGGACTCCCCGCCTTAGGCGGCATAGGCGCCGCTTGGGCAACGGTCGTCGTTATGATCTTTTTAATAACCTGTATGGCGCTCTATACTCGCCATTCAACAACCCTGAAGAGCCTCCACCTCTATCAGAAATTTGCCGCACCTAATCTTAAAGCTATGGCAGATACGCTACGCTTAGGAATCCCTATTGCCCTTAACATAGCAGCAGAATTTAGTTTTTTTGCCGTTATTCCGTTTATGATCGCTCACCTAGGTTCGGAAATGTTGGCGGCTCATGCTATCACGACTAATATTGACTCACTCGCCTTTATGGTGCCACTAGGTATTGCCCAAGCGCTCACTATTAAAATTGCTCACGCACAAGGAGGAGGAAACCCCCATGAGGCGAGAATGATATGTTTAGTGGGGTTTAAACTGGTTTTAATGCTTGCCCTTATAACCAGCTCTTTAAAGGTTTTACTGCGCAACGATATAGCCTCACTTTTCAGCGCAGATCCAGGCGTACAAATCATTGCAGCCAACTTGTTTTTCTTTGCCGCTACCCTCGGCTTAGTAGACTGCCTACAAATGGCTTGCAGTGGTGCGCTGCGCGGTTATAAGGACGCTAGAATACCTCTGGTTATTCAAGTCATCGCCTTTTGGGTGATTGCATTTCCTATCGCTTACAGTATTGCGTTAACCGACTTTTGGGGGCCACCATTAGGTATCTATGGCTTTTGGATAGGCACGGTTATTGCGGCGTCTATTGCTGCCACCTGCTTAATTTACAGATGGAATCTAGTATCGAAAAATGAAATACGTAAACTTAGTCAGTCTGAGGAAGACAACCCAGTGTAAGGCGCTCAAGGTCGTTGTGATCAATATGGGTTCCTATGGCTGTAAATCCCGCCGTAGCGAATAAATTCCGTACTGCGGCTCCCTGCTGATAACCATGCTCTACCAAAAGCCAGCCATTAGACCTCAAGTACCTCGGGCTTTGCCCAATCACTATTTTCAAATCATTTAATCCATCATGGCCAGAAACCAGCGCGGTAGCAGGCTCAAAACGCACATCCCCCTCGGAGAGATGGGGATCATCGAGTTCGATATAGGGCGGATTACTAATAATTAAATGGTATTGCGGTGCGGAGATCGATCCGGGAACCTGACTAAACCAATCACTCTGATAGATACTGACATTGTCTAACTGACAATGCTGTCGATTAATCTCGGCTAAATTCACGGCCGCTATTTGTGAATCTACCGCAGTCAGCTGCCAATCATTGCGCTCACTAGCCAATGCTAGGGCTATTGCACCCGTACCCGTGCCTAAATCAAGAACACGGGCAGCGTCAGGGACATTCAACCCTAGTGCGATTTCAACTAATAACTCAGTTTCAGGCCGAGGAATTAGAGTACCTGGCGTGACTTTTAAGTCTAATGTCCAAAATCCTTGGCGACCAATAATAAAGGCAATCGGTTCACCTGTCAGTCGACGTGCAAAAAGGGTTTCGAACTGTTTAATCTGAGCTGCTTCAGGTTTATGATCAGGCCAAGTTTTAAGCCAGGTCCTATCAACATCCAGCGCAAAACTAAGTAACAACTCAGTATCCAGCAGAGCTGTGTCACTCACACTTTGCAGTTGATCACTGTACTGTAAAAGCCCAGTAACAGAATTTATAAGAGACATTGACCCACCATTACTGGGCCAGTTGCGCTAACTGTTCTGCCTGAAATTCATTAACCAAAGGCTCCACAATTTCGCTGAGAGAGCCTTCCATAATCTCATTCAGCTTATATAAAGTAAGGTTTATTCGATGGTCCGTTACTCTTCCTTGAGGGAAGTTATAGGTCCGAATTCGCTCTGAACGATCACCACTGCCGACCAAATTTTTACGTTGATCTGACTGTTCTTGAGCAGTCGCATCATCCTGTGCTGCGGTTAACCGAGCTTGCAATACTGACATCGCTTTAGCTCGGTTTTTATGTTGTGAGCGCTCGTCCTGACACTCAACCACTAACCCTGTTGGTAAGTGCGTTAAGCGAATGGCTGAGTCGGTTTTGTTAACATGCTGGCCCCCAGAGCCAGAGGCTCGGAAAGTATCAACGCGCAGGTCACCCTTATTGATTTCAATAGCATCTTTCTCATCGGCTTCTGCCATAATCGCTACAGTGCAGGCTGAGGTATGGATTCGCCCCTGCGACTCTGTGTCGGGAACTCGCTGTACGCGATGGGCTCCAGATTCAAACTTAAGCTTGGAGTAAACGCCCTGACCAACCACCCTGACAATAATTTCCTTATAACCACCATGATCGCCCTGATTTTCACTGATCACCTCAACCTTCCAGCGATTAGATTCTGCGAACTTGCTATACATACGAAACAAATCGCCAGAAAAAATAGCTGCCTCATCACCACCGGTGCCAGCTCTAATTTCCAAAAAGACATTTTTACCGTCGTTGGGATCTTTTGGTAAAAGCAGACGCTGTAAATCAAACTCTAGCAATTCCAATTGTGCTTGGCTCTCACGTACTTCTTCGTTCGCCATCTCTCGCATATCAGCATCGCTGTCTTTGAGTAGGTTCTTAGCTTCGTTGATATCAGACATAACCTGCTGAAAACTAAGGTAGGTCTTTACTACCGGTTCAAGCTCGGCATATTCTTTAGACAGTTCTCTATACTTATCTTGATTTGCGATAGTTTCAGCATCGCTTAACAGCGCGCCAACTTCTTCATGCCGCTGAGCAAGCAAATCTAGCTTACCTAAAATTGATGCTTTCATTCAGTTTTAAAGCCTTGGTTATGATTAATCAATTGAGTCACTGATGGCGCCTCAATGTTTCTTCTTGCTTAAGTCAAACAGCTCATTGGTCACATGAATGGCGTCTTCACGACCCTCTTCACCGGCCTTCGCTAGTCGCTTGGTGGGTTTGTGTAGTAGTTTATTGGTCAAATTGCGCGCCAAGGTATTAATTACTTCCACTGAATCCTGGCCTTTTTTTAGTGACGCAAGAGCTCTTTCTACCTCATCATCACGAATAGTTTCGACACTGCTACGAAATGCACGGATTGTATCCACCGCAGCCAACGCGCGATTCTGCCTAGACCAACTCTCAACTTCTTCATCAATAATTTGCTGAGCTAAGTCAGCAGCTGAGCTTCTCGCACGAATATTATCCTGAACTACCTCTTCCAAATCGTCCACTGTATACAGGTAAACATCTGGCAACTCTTCAACTTCGGGTTCTATATCTCTTGGCACCGCTATATCAACCAAAAACATCGGCTTATATTTGCGATGTCTCAGGGCCGATTCCACCGCACCTTTGCCCAGTATAGGTAACTGGCTAGCGGTGGAAGAAATGATAATATCGGCTTTGGGTAAAAAGTCATGTATGTCAGACAACAAAATAACGTCAGCAGAATAATCTTCACCCAATTGTTGAGCTCGACTTAACGTCCTATTGGCCACAGTCATACGCCCAATATTCTTTTCTTTAAGATGTTTTGCAACAAGATCGATGGTTTCTCCAGCACCGATTAGTAACGCATGAGCATCACTGAGGTTACTAAATATTTGCGCGGCCAAACTGACCGAGGCATAGGCAACAGAAACCGGATTTTTGCCGATGGCAGTTTCAGATCGCACTCGTTTGGCCGCTAAAAAAGATTGCTGAAAGGCCTGATTAAGCGATGTGGATACGGTGCCTGCTTCACGCCCCACGGCATAGGCCGATTTTATCTGTCCAAATATTTGAGGTTCACCCAGTACAAGCGAGTCCAGCCCACTAGCGACACGCATCATATGGCTGATGGCCTGATTATCTCTATGGCAGTAATAGCACTCTTGGAGTTGATTTAGCTCAACACCCTTCGTGACCGCCAGCCAATCCAGTAACTGCTCATCGCTGCAATCGCCTTGCAGATAAACCTCAGTGCGATTACAGGTTGATAAAAGTGCTATTTCCTGGACGTCTAATTTAGAACGAGCATCTTGCAAAGACGAAACCACTATTTCAGGGGCGAACGCAATCTGGCCGCGGAGATCCACAGATGCCGATTTATGATTGATGCCGAAAGCCAAAATACCCATAGCAGTCAGAAAACGTTCCTTTTTTGCAAGCGTAAGGCTTATTAAGCCCCATTAACGTTATCGTTGCGAGATGCTAATTTTACACGACTATCTTGTTGGATAGGAATTTATAGAACAATGTTTTATCAGCAATAGGCTAAATTAAAGAAACTTTGATACTAGCAATTGTTTTAGACGCTGTTATCTAAGAGAATAGCAGTATGAATAACTTATCTAGAGTCACCTTAATACTGCTCTCCTTTGCCATCGCAAGCTGCGCTGCGACGACCCCGTCCATCGACGACACGTTAACGATTGTTAGCGTACAGTCGAATGAAACCCAGCCTGAATCCGTCGAGCAACAGATCAAATCCATTGCCATTGATACTCTTTACGACCTCTTAGTCGGCGATGTTGCTCTAGGCCGCAATCAATTTGACATAGCACTTGATAATTATAGCCGTCAGGCACGACTAACCTCTGATAAAGAGGTCATTGCACTAGCCCATCGAATTGCCGAATATGTACGTAACCAAACTCTGCTGATGGAGATGGCTCTTTTATGGGTAGACACTTCTCCGAATGACCCCGAGGCGCATAAGGCTGCTCTTCAAGCTTATCTAAACCAAGGAAATGCGGAGTCTGCACTCACGCACGCTAGTTGGCTTTATCAATATCACGATGATTTAGATTCCTTACTATTAGTCACGACCACCACCTTCGACTCGCCAAACCAAATAGTCAGTCTGATTGATTCCGTGAAAAAGTTGCCTTTTAGTCCTGAAAAACAAGCTTACACTCGCCTTCTAACCGCTGTACTTGAGCAGAAAAACGGTCAACTTAAAGAATCAGAGCGCGAGACTAGGGCATTTTTAGCCGCAGTACCCGCCGATCAACGCGGACTGCTGTTGCTATCTCAACTACTACATCAGCAGAACCGCAGCGAAGAAAGCATCAAATTACTAAGCAAAGCACTAAAAGATAAACCAAAAAATAGGCCACTCCGTCTCCAATATGCACGCTTTTTGGCCGCCAATACCCCCGATAAAGCGATCGCACAATTTGAAATTTTGCGCGCCGACAACCCGAAAGATCAGGAAGTAAACTTTTTACTCGCATTAATGCAGCTTAGCGACGGTAACATTACTGCTGCTGAAGAATTACTTGAACAAGCATCTGCCAAGCCAAGTTTACGGTCCGATGCGCAATATCATTTGGGAGTCATCTCTGAACAAAAAGAAGATATAGCTGGCGCAATGAGTCATTACACTCAGGTTCGTTTTGGTCGCAACTACGTTGCCGCGGCATCGCGTTTAAGTGCACTGCTAGCTAAACATCGAAGCATGAGTCAAGCACAACAGTACCTGCAACGCATGCGCTCCAGCCAACCCACGCAGGCGGTAATACTGTTTCAAGTCGAATCCAACTTACTGCTCAACGCTCAAAAACCATCTCAAGCGTTAGTCGTTCTATCCTCAGGACTGGATTATTTCCCTAATGATCCTCAACTACTTTATGCGCGTTCGATGGTCGCTGAGCAACAGGATGATTTTGCCTTAGCCGAACAGGACTTGCGTGCGATATTAGCGCAAGACCAAAACAACGCCACAGTTTTAAACGCATTGGGCTACACGATGATCTTGCATACGAATCGTCGTGAAGAGGCGTTCGAACTAATCACTAAAGCCTACCAACTAGAGCCTAAGGATCCCTCCATTATTGACAGCATGGGCTGGGCGTTATTTAAACTGGGCAAAACGGAACAGGCCCTAGACTTTCTCAAACAAGCCTTTGAGATAATGCCTGACCCTGAAATTGCCGCTCATCTCGGTGAGGTTCATTGGACGCTAGATAATCGCAGAGCCGCTTCCACAATATGGCAGCAGGGCCTGCAATCGGCACCAGACCACAAAGGTATCATTAATACGATGCTGCGCCTCAGCGTTCCTAAGGCGATCGAGCAATGAATTCATCCTTGAGTCCGAGTCGCTGGCTAGGGCGAGGACTTTGTATTTTATTGTTTGTCAGTGGCTGCTCCACTATTCCAAATATCGATTCAACCAGGCAGACATGGCAAGAACACCAAGTGAAAGCCCAGGAAATAGTAAACTGGCATATTAAAGGTAAGTTGGGATTTAAGTCCTCTAATCAAGGAGGCAGTGCCAGTATCGATTGGGTTCAACGCGAAAAGCAATATCAAATTTCCATGAGCGGCCCTTTTGCCTCGGGTCGTGCGACTATAAAAGGTGATGAACGGGTCGCCCAAATGCAACGCGGAAAGCAATACTATAGTGATGCTCCACAGGATCTCGCTTTAAAGCTAACAGGCCTTTCACTGCCCGTGAATGATCTTGTTTGGTGGGCAAAAGGGATACCCTCACCGCATCAGCCTTTAATTAAAAACTTAAAACTTACACCAAATGGTGTTGCGACTGAGTTCGAGCAAGATGGTTGGCAACTCATTTTTTCCAGATACCAAGTTACCGGCCAAGGCAACCTGCCTAACAAAATAATCGGTCAACGAGGACAGCAAAGCTTTACACTAGTCATATCAAGCTGGCGTTTTCCAAGTAACTAACACAAGAGCAAAGATAATTACCGTGAAAACCATATCGACCCTGACCTTACCTTCGCCGGCAAAAATCAATTTGTTTTTACGAATCACTGGCCGACGCCCAGATGGCTATCATAATCTTCAAACGCTATTTCAACTACTGGATTTCGGAGACACCCTGAGTTTTACATCTAATTCTTCAGAGGAAATTACAATCGACTCAGAATTAGCCGGTATTGCTACAAAAGATAATTTAATTTTTCGTGCGGCACTTATATTGCAACAGCATGTCAACACCAAGCACGGCTGTACTATTTCGCTCAACAAAAAACTGCCTATGGGAGCAGGTTTAGGCGGCGGCAGTAGCAATGCAGCAACTACGCTCGTTGCCTTGAATTCCCTTTGGCACTGCGGTCTCCCCTTGATTGAGCTGGCAAAATTAGGCCGTAAATTGGGCGCTGATGTCCCCGTTTTTGTTCTCGGTGAAAGCGCCTTTGGCGAAGGAATTGGCGATCTATTAACCCCAACAAAACTACCTAAACGTTGGTTTTTAGTGGTAACTCCCGATTGTCATGTCCCAACCGCTGAAATTTTTTCAAATCCTCAATTGACAAGGAACTCTTCACCGATCAAAATACGCGCCCTCGCAGGGAAGCAGTACAGGAATGACTGCCAAAGTATGGTTTTAGAACTCTATCCAGCAGTCAAGCAAGTACTGAAATGGATGGAAGACTTTGCTACCCCGTTGATGACAGGGACTGGTGCTAGCGTATTTTGTAGCTTTGATAACCAACTAGAGGCCGAAGAGGCTCTCAGTCAGGTACCAAAGCAATGGAAAGCATTCGCGGCCCAGGGAGTAAATCACTCCCCATTGCATCAACAAATGAGGAAATTTTTTACTGGGGCGTGGCCAAGCGGTTAAGGCAACGGGTTTTGATCCCGTCATCGGAGGTTCGATCCCTCCCGCCCCAGCCATTTTTAACTATCACGAGCAATAGGAATACTGACGTGGCTAGATTAATGGTGTTTACCGGAAACGCAAATCCGGATTTAGGAAATGAAATTGCTCGATCGCTGGGAGTGACTCCAAGTAATGCACTAGTTGGGCTCTTCTCAGACGGCGAAATCAATGTGGAAATTCGCGAGAATGTTCGCGGACATGATGTGTTTATTGTGCAACCTATCTGTGCTCCGACCAACAGAAATCTGATGGAATTGGTACTTATGATTGACGCTCTGCGACGTGCGTCAGCGGGACGAATCACTGCAGTAGTACCCTACTTCGGTTATGCTCGCCAAGATCGCCGGGTAAGGTCAGTGCGAGTCCCTATTAGCGCTAAGGTAGTGGCTGATATGCTTTCAAACGCAGGTGTGGACCATGTCCTCACTGTAGATTTGCATGCTGAGCAAATACAAGGGTTCTTTAACTGTACCGTAGATAATATCTATGGCGCTCCTGTTCTACTGGACCATATTGAACGTCAAAATCATAAAAATTTACAGGTTGTATCACCTGATATTGGTGGTGTTGTTCGAGCTCGTGCTGTCGCCAAACAATTAGGTTGTGACTTAGCCATTATTGATAAACGTCGTCCCTCGGCCAATGAAAGTGAAGTGATGAACCTCATCGGTGAGGTTGCTGACCGTACCTGTGTGCTGGTTGATGACATGGTCGATACTGCCGGCACGTTATGTAAAGCAGCACAAGCACTTAAAGAAAAAGGCGCCAATAAAGTCGTTGCCTATGCAACACATGCCGTACTATCGGGTGCTGCAATCGATAATATTACAAATTCAAAACTCGACGAATTAATTGTCACTAATAGTGTTCCTCTCAGTGAGGAAGCCAAACAGTGCAGTAAAATTAAAGTGCTTCCTATAGGACCACTTCTCGCTGAATCAATACGTCGTATTAGCAATAAAGAATCTATCAGTGCCATGTTTTTATAACAGGTTTTGATGTAACCACCTCATAAAGAGGCTTTTAAACTCCATTACAGGTCTGGTCGCGGTCTGCAATGGCATAACTTTGGAGACTATTATGTCTACTGATTTTACTCTACACGCGAAAGGTCGCGAAGATACAGGGAAAGGTGCGAGCCGCCGCCTGCGTCGTCTGGCCGGAGAAATACCCGCTATTGTCTATGGCGGAAAGAAAGATCCAGCAATGTTGACTCTGTTACATAAAGATGTGGCTAGGGCCTTGGAAAACGAAGCCTTTTACTCACACATTGTCACATTAGATATTGATGGTTCATCTGAAGATGTTATTTTAAAAGACGTACAACGTCATCCTGCTAAGAAACAAATTCTGCACTTGGATTTCTTACGCGTTAGTAAATCAACTAAATTGCATACGAAAGTTCCTCTGCACTTCATTAATGAAGACATCAGTATTGGTGTTAAAACGGGCGGTGGTATTGTTGCGCATACGATGACCGAACTCGACATTATGTGTCTACCAAAAGATCTGCCTGAATATATCGAAGTTGATATGGCAGATATCGATCTTGGCCAGATTGTGCACATCTCAGACATTAAGCTACCTAAAGGTGTTGAGAGTGTTGCATTAAGCTACGGTTCTGATCATGATCTGTCAGTTGCTTCAATTCATAAGCCCAAAGCAGCTCCAGTTGACGAAGATGTTCCGGCAGTTGATGCTGATGCTGATGCTGATGCTGATGCTGATGCTGATGGTGATGCTACCGAAGGCAGTGATGATAGTGATAAGGGTACAAGCGAAGAGTAAGCTTCCGTCTTGCCCACCATGAGGCCCTGACATTGGATACACCCGTTGAGTTAATTGTAGGACTGGGAAACCCCGGTCCTACCTACGAACGAACGCGTCACAATGCTGGGGCCGACTTGGTTCTGGATTTGGCAAAATCGCTTAATGTGGAACTTAAAATAGAGTCAAAGTTCTTTGGTGATACAGCTAAAGTTACCCTGAATGGACAATCGCTAAGACTCCTTATTCCAAGTACTTTTATGAACCGCAGCGGTCAATCAGTGACAGCATTATCTCGGTTTTATCAGATTCCTTGTGAACGTATTCTAATCGTCCATGACGAGTTAGACCTACCACCTGGCATTGCTCGGTTTAAAAAAGCTGGTGGTCATGGCGGGCATAATGGATTACGAGATACGATCAAGTGTCTTGGAAATAATAGTGACTTTGCTCGCCTTAGGATAGGTATAGGTCATCCAGGAAATGCCAAACAAGTTGCAGACTATGTATTAAAAAAGGCCTCTCCTAAGGACCAAGATCTCATTAACAACAGTATGGATGATGCTATTCGTTCTCTACCGCTAGCAGTAACAGGCCAATGGGAAAAAGCCATGAATGGTCTTCACTCTGCTGATTAAACCGTACCCGAGTCGTATCGAATACACCAAACAAGCACAAGGATTTTAGAATGGGATTTAACTGTGGCATTGTCGGCCTACCCAACGTTGGTAAGTCAACCCTGTTTAACGCCCTAACCAAGGCGGGCATTAGTGCGGAAAATTTTCCCTTTTGCACCATCGAGCCCAATACTGGCGTGGTTCCCATACCAGATGCGCGCCAAGATAAAATTTCTGTAATCGTTAATCCTGAGCGTGTAGTCCCTACGAGCATGGAATTTGTGGATATTGCTGGGTTGGTTGCCGGAGCATCAAAAGGCGAAGGGCTAGGCAATCAGTTTCTTGCTAATATTCGCGAGACCGATGCTATTGCGCATGTTGTGCGTTGTTTTGAAGATGAAAATGTTATTCATGTTGAAGGTAAAATTAGTCCACCGGATGATATCGACGTTATAAACACGGAACTCGCCCTAGCAGACCTTGAGAGTATCGAAAAAGCCTTATTAAGAGTTGCCAAAGCAGCTAAAGGAAAGGACAAAGACTCAGTTGCTCTGCAAGAGCTCCTAGAGAAGATTTTGCCGCATCTCAACGAGGCAAAACCACTACGCTCTTTCGGCCTCACTGAGGACGAACTAAAGTTGCTCAAGCCTCTAAGTCCTCTGACACTAAAGCCGACCATGTATATTGCTAATGTCGATGAAGACGGTTTTGAAAACAATCCTCTTCTTGATGCAGTTAGAGTAATCGCTGAACAAGAAGGTGCGGTGGTAGTTCCTATATGCAATAAACTCGAAGCGGAAATTGGTGAGCTTGAAGATGACGAGCGTGACGAGTTCCTTGAAGAGCTAGGCATGGAAGAACCTGGCCTTAATCGCGTGATTCGAGCTGGATACAGCCTATTAGACCTACAAACCTACTTTACCGCAGGGGTGAAAGAAGTACGCGCTTGGACGATACCTGTAGGTGCTAGCGCGCCTCAAGCTGCAGGTAAAATTCACACGGATTTTGAAAAAGGTTTTATTCGCGCTGAAATCGTTGGCTACGATGACTATATTGCTGGTAACGGTGAACAGGGCGCCAAAGATGCAGGAAAATGGCGTCTTGAAGGAAAAGACTATATCGTCAAAGATGGTGATGTGATCCATTTTCGGTTCAATGTTTAGTCCCGTGGCAGCTTTTAAGTGAGCCAGCTCTCAGGCCGCTGGAAGCTCGGCTTATTGTTGGCCGCAAGCACCGCATTGATGTGGGGTGTTCTACCCGTTATGTTGTCGGGTTTATTGAACACTCTAGATCCTATTACCACCACCTTCTTTCGATTTTTTGTGGCAGCTATTCTTATTACTCCCTATCTTATTCTTCGGGGAAAACTGGTCAACCGCCACAAAATGGCCTCCTTTAATTTGGTGAGACAACTTTTATTCGCCGGATTATTCCTGACCATTAACTACGCTCTTTATATTCTTGGTCTTGAAAAAACTTCTGCAGAAGCGTCTCAGGTAATGATGCAGATATCCCCGGTACTGCTTCTGCTAGCGGGTGTTTGGGTCTTTAAAGAACAGTTTTCTCCTCTACAATGGTGTGGCTTTATTATATTTTCCAGTGGGCTAATTATGTTTTTCAGCCCTCGATTTGATGATGTTTTTATCTCGCTTAGCGACTACGGTATCGGATTATTAATGCTTATGGGCGCCGCAGTGAGTTGGGTGGGTTACGCGATTATTCAAAAAGTGTTGCTGCGGGAATTTAATGCCGAAGAAACGATGTTAGTGTTCTACTGGATTGGCGCCATTGTGTTTTTGCCTTTCTCAAGTTTTGACAGCTTAGATCAGTTAACCTCACTTCAATGGCTACTATTGCTTCTTTGTGGCTTTAATACGCTTATAGCTTACGGCTGTTTCTCTGAATCGATGGTGCATGTCGAGGCCTCTAGAGTGAGCGCAGTAATCGCGATAACACCATTAGTGACCGTCTCTATTGTCCAGCTTATTCCAATACCTGGCATTATCGCAGAGCCTCTCTTTCTGGTTTCTCTAATTGGAGCTCTCTGCGTTGTCGGTGGCTCGGTTCTCACCGCAACTGCCAAACTAAAAGCCTTAGAAACTATCAAGTAACCACTGACTAAGAGCATGAAGAGGCGAGTTATTAAGACTAATTATTGGGTGCCATCGACAAAAATGCTGCAACAACAGGATCCTCTAAATTCCTTTTAAAACAGCAAAGGCCCAAATCAAAGGGTGTAATTTGCGTATCAGGCAGTAAGTCCACGAGATCTTTTACTGGACTGTTATCTGCCACCACAATTGGTGATAGTCCAATCCCAAAGCCTAAGGCCACCATACTCACCAAAGCCTCCTGCCCTGACACCTGCGCATAGACATTCGGCCGCCCCGCATGTTTCTGACGAAACCAATGTTCAAAGCGCCTTCTGGCAACCCCGTGCTCAGGAAGAATAATGGGCAAGTTTTCCCAATCAATTACATCGGTCTGAAGCGCCTTTTTAACCGCACAATTCATGGTCGGCACAACAATCGCCAAGGGTACTGAGGCAATGGTTTGAAAGTGAATGCTACTGGGTAAATCGTCCGGCCTCGCAGCTATCGCAAGATCGACTCGCTTACCTTTAATCTGGTCAATACCTTCCGCAGCATCTCCAGTGTCCAAGTTAATTTCAATCTGAGGATGAGCCTGCCTAAATTTTTCAAGAAGAGGCGGTAAATAGGCGTAGGACGCGGTCACAGAACAATAAATATTCAATGATCCTGATAATTGTTGCTGTGACTCATTAAGAGACTGCTTTAGAGACGCATATTGCTCAATTTGTTGTTCAGCGTAGGATAATAATTTTTTTCCTTCCTTGGTAAGAATGACGGAGCGATTATCACGAATCAATAACTGACTCCCCAGTTGCTCTTCAAGTCTCTGAATAGCCCGACTCAAGGTTGAGGGGCTAACATGACAGGCCGCAGCCGTTTTGCCAAAGTGCAAAGTGTTCGCAAGGTGCTGAAAAAGTGTTAGTGACCGAATATCCATAGCCAAATGGTACTGAATATTTATCATTATTGCAAAATATGCAACGTTATAGTGAATACATATCGTTTTCAGCAACAGCTCGATTTAGGTACACTGCGCGCCCGCATCCTTTAATAAAAAGATGACGCCCTATTTAGAAACTATCCGTATAGCGGTTATTGGAGAACAACAATGGCAAATTATTTTAATACTCTCAGCCTTAGCAACAAATTGAGCCAACTCGGCAAATGTCGCTTCATGGAACGTGGCGAATTTACCGATGGTTGCGACCTGATCAAAGATTGGAACATTGTCATTATTGGCTGTGGCGCCCAAGGGCTCAATCAAGGTCTCAACATGCGCGACTCTGGACTAAATATTTCTTATGCCCTTCGCGAACAGGCAATCGCTGAGAAACGTCAGTCCTTTCAATGGGCATCAGAAAATGGGTTTACCGTGGGCACTGCTGAAGAGCTCGTTCCTAACGCTGATTTGGTACTGAACTTAACCCCAGACAAGCAGCACACCGCCGCGGTTACTGCGGTCATGCCGCTAATGAAGCAAGACGCTACCCTTGCCTACTCTCATGGCTTTAATATTGTTGAAGAAGGCATGCAAATCCGTCCTGACCTGACAGTGATTATGGTTGCTCCTAAATGTCCTGGCACAGAAGTACGTGAAGAGTACAAGCGCGGCTTTGGCGTACCTACACTCATTGCTGTACACCCAGAAAATGACCCCAGAGGCAACGGCCATGCTATTGCTAAGGCCTATGCTTCGGCCACTGGTGGTGATCGTGCCGGTGTTTTGGAATCATCGTTCATCGCTGAAGTTAAGTCCGACTTGATGGGCGAGCAAACCATTCTTTGCGGAATGTTGCAGACTGGCGCTATCTTGGGCCACCAACAGTTGCTGAACCTTGGTGTTGATGCAGCCTATGCTCGTAAGTTAATTCAGTACGGCTGGGAAACA
>Ga0066606_10000025_pt1 | contig 82945 bp, 76 predicted proteins | sample SaaInlV_DNA_100m_FD_60386 | JGI IMG/M metagenome (GOLD analysis project Ga0066606, IMG submission 60386) | Marine microbial communities from expanding oxygen minimum zones in the Saanich Inlet - SI075_LV_DNA_100m | ecosystem: Environmental > Aquatic > Marine > Unclassified | place: British... | reverse complement strand
TCGCTGAACAACGAGCCTTTCACGGATCCACGCCAGCATCGACTCGACCCAACAAGAAACAACGTCGACAAATCCATCGTTTTATAAAAATTTAATCTTACTGAACTCTAACCTTAAAGTAGAATACGGCCCCTATGAAAGATCAAGATACTCTGCAACGTTTTCTTTTTGATGGCACAGACACAAGAGGTGAAATAACTACCTTGGCGTCGAGCTATCAAAAGATGGTCGTCTCGAAAAATTATCCCACGTCAGTCGCCTTACTCTTTGGTGAGTTTTTGGCAGCCGCCAGCCTACTTAGTTCCTCACTTAAGTATCCAGGAATAGTGAGCATACAAGCTTCAGGAAACGGCCCAATATCTATGATTATGGCTGAATGCAGCCAAGGTCAACAGTTGCGCGGGATCGTGCGTGGTCATTTTGAAGATCTTACCTCCAAACAGTGGAGCGAGCGACAAGGAGTCTCAGCTCTCTTGCATAAGTCGACACTCGCCATTACCGTCGAGCCTGAAAATAGTGAGCGCTACCAAGGTATTGTGCCCATAGAAAGCGATAACCTAAGCGATTGCCTGGAATACTACTTCGAGCAATCTGTGCAGTTACCGACGAAAATAAGACTCGCCTCCAATGAAACCTGCGCTGCTGGGATATTGATCCAGCAAATTCCTAGTAGTCAAACGATGACCGAACAGCAACATGAGTGGCAGCATCTATGTACTTTATTCGCTACTATTAAGTCTGGAGAGCAACTTGAATTGTCGCATAATGATCAATTATATCGGTTGTTCAATGAAGAGAACGTTCGGCTATTTAAAGCTCAGAGATTATCATTTTTCTGCAGTTGCTCTAGGCATAGAACCGAGCAAGCATTGGTGTCCCTAGGTATTGAGGAATTACTTGAAACCTGTAAAGAGCAAGGTCAGGTATTGATAACGTGTCAGTTTTGTGCGGAAAAATATGAGTTCACCAAAGACCAGGTAACGACAATGTTTAATCCAAGTACTGGCTTATTACACTAACCCTTCACAAGGCGCTTGTCCTGTCTAGTTTCCGTAGTCATGCTAACTAAAATCAGACAAATTAAGCGCTTATGTAGGGTGCTTTTACTTACTGTTATCCAAAATGTAGTCAATCGCCGATTTAACTTCGTCATCACTGCATGTCATACAGGTTCCACGTGCGGGCATAGCCCGTATGCCATTGATCGCATTGGCATAAACAGTTTCAATGCCTTGCTCTAATCGCGTAGCCCAAGCACTAACATCTCCATACATTGGAGCACCGGCGACACCAGAATTATGGCAAGCCATGCAGCTGGTGTTGTAAATGTCATCACCGGCCCGACCAGCTCCAGAGCTCATTGCTGGACTGGCAACAACGACCTGACCCTCCATTACACTATGACCAGCTGGCGCTATCCGCTCGGCAATCTGTTGCTCTTGACTTGCCGTCAACGTCAAACCCTCGTCACTGCTGCTACAGCCCCACAATAATAGACTAGTCACTACAAATACTAAAACCAGATTCGGTCGGCTCATAAGGGGCTCCAATGAAGTTCAAACACTACGATAAATATCGATTCAGATCACCAATCAAGTGGTGCTCAATATGGGCCGACAGTATACATGGGTAAAAATGAATTCTCACCACTTAGGCCAAAAAATTAATGGGTTTCTGACGCTCTATTATAAAGGCCTAATTCCAATAGAATTACGTAACACTGACATTAAATTCTGACTATGCTGACGAGCCTTTTCAGCGCCCTGCTGCAGTACGCTCTCTACGCGCGATGGGTTTTCAATCAATTCCAGATACTTTTCTCGAGGCTCTTTTAACTGGCCGTTGATCAACTCAAATAATTGCTTTTTAGCTTCACCCCAGGCAATACCATCAGCAAAGGCCGCACGCATCGTTTCTGTCTGATCAGGCGACGCAAAAGCCTGCCATATTTGAAACACCGTCGAGTCGCCCGGATCCTTTGGTTCGCCCGGTTCCAAAAGGTTAGTTTTAATTTTATTAATATGCTTTTTAAGCTGTTTTTCACTGAGAAATAGCGGAATAGTATTGCCATAGCTCTTACTCATCTTGCGCCCATCAAGACCCTGTAGAACCGAAGCGTCATCATCAACCTGAGCACTAGGAAGCACGAAATGGTCTCCGTAGTGGTGATTAAATCTCTGAGCAATATCTCTTGCCATTTCTACGTGTTGAATCTGGTCTCGTCCTACAGGAATTCTATGCGCATTAAACATTAGGATGTCAGCGGCCATCAATATAGGATAACTAAATAAACCCATAGTCACAGCGGAATCGGCATTCTCACCGGCCTCTTCATTGGCTTGCACTGTGCCTTTATAAGCATGGGCCCGGTTCATTAAACCTTTGGCTGTCATGCAGGTAAGAAGCCAAGTTAACTGGGGTATTTCAGGGATGTCGGATTGACGATAAAAGGTAACCTTCTTGGGGTCTAAGCCCAGCGCCAGCCATGCGGCCGCGATTTCTAACGTAGATTGATGAACTCTATCAGGATCTTGGCATTTAATAAGAGCATGGTAGTCAGCTAAGAAAAAAAACGAATCAAAGGTACCGCTTAAGCTAGCTTCAACGGCAGGCCTTATGGCGCCTACATAGTTCCCTAGATGGGGTGTGCCAGAGGTAGTAATCCCCGTTAAAACACGCTTTTTACTCATAAGTGATCTGCCATATTGATTCGAGCTCTATCATAATAGATATACTAGGTTACTCAAGTCCTACCGTTATTGCTTCCACTTTGTTGAAAAACTCAAGCAACACTCTGGATAAACGCAAAGGATCGTCAGCGCCCGTTATTTCCCGGCAGGAGTGCATAGCCAACTGAGGAATACCGACATCCAGGGTCGGCACGCCAAGCCTTGCAGAAGTGATCGGGCCTATTGTGCTACCGCAACCAAGATCATTACGAGACACAAAAGTTTGGACCGGTATATCTAACTCATCACAAAGTTGCCTGAAAATGCTAGAAGTCAGGCTAGTTGTAGCGTAGCGCTGCTTTACATTTACCTTAATTACTGGCCCCCCATTTAATTTTGGAAGGTGTCCACCATCATGTTTATTTGAGAAATTTGGATGAGTTGCATGTGCATTGTCACAAGACATCATTAAGGACTTGTTAATGATACGACTGACGAGGCTAGTCGACCCACTCCCAGATAATCGATCAACAATAGTCTCCAAGAAGGGGCCATCAGCCCCGATGGCAGAAACGCTGCCTACCTCCTCATGATCATTACAGACCATCAAGCACGTATTAGCTGAACTAGAACTGATCATCGCCTGCGCCGCCACAAAGCAGCTCAATAAATTATCCAACCGAGCTGATGCGATAAATTCACTCTTAAGACCTATGACGGACGCGGGCTGGGTATCATACAAACATAACTCGTAATCAAGGACGGTGTCATTTTCATTGAGAAAGCGCTCCCTTAGTAGCCCCCGAAATTCTTGGGAGCTCTCACTCGCCTCGATAGAAGCTTCTTTTTTTAGCATTAACACCGGAACAATATCGGTTTGAGCATTAATAGAATGGTCAGTGTTAGCATTCCGATCAAGGTGTATTGCTAGGCTGGGTATCGTCGCTACCGCAGTCTTAAAGTCAACTAGCTTTTGTTTCAGCTGATTCTTGGTATTTCGATAGACCACTCGACCAGCAATAGATAAATCTCGATCGAACCATGGGTTTAATAGCGCACCGCCATAAACCTCAATGCCCAGCTGAAAATAGCCCTGATTGCTAATATCAGGCTGAGGCTTTACCATTAAACAAGGACTGTCAGTATGAGCCCCAACCAGTCTTAACCCATTATTAACAAGATCATCATGGCCTACCACAAAGGAGATTATTGATGAACCATTGCGAGTCACGAAGTGCTTATCTCCTGCCTTTAGTGTCCACTCATCAGCTTCACTAAGTTCACTAAAGCCTGCCTTACCAAGTATTTTCGACATACTTAGAACGGCATGAAAAGGTGTTGGTGAAGCATCTAAGAACGCCAACAAATCAGCATTAAAACTATTCTGGTCTTGCTTTGTCATTATCGATCCCATTTAACTATTAATCCTAACCTCGAATGTATCATTATAAGGCGATTTAGACCCGACCAAAACTCTAGATTTGTAATCTAGCCAAAAGACTCGAGGTGTCCCAACGACCGCCTCCAAGGCCCTCAACTTCCGCATAATATTGATCCACAAGTTGAGCTACAGGTAAGGCACTACCATTGGTCTTGGCCTCTTCTAGAGCAAAAGATAGATCTTTACGCATCCATTCCACAGCGAAACCATGTTCGTATTCCCCTGCCAACATAGTCTTATATCGATTCTCCATTTGCCACGATTGGGCGGCACCTTTTGATATAACATCGACCACCTGACGCGCATCTAACCCAGCTCGCTGAGCAAAATTAAGGCCCTCAGCAAGACCCTGTACTAAGCCAGCAATACAAATCTGATTGACCATCTTACAGAGCTGACCACTCCCCGTAGGGCCCATTAATGTCACTGCCTTTGAAAAACAAGCCACAACACCTTTTATTTTAGCAAAATCATCTCCACTACCTCCACACATTACCGTTAGCTGACCGCCTTCTGCACCCTGTTGTCCCCCTGACACAGGAGCATCGATAAATCCGCATTCACGCAGACTAGCTTCATTTGCCAACTTCTTTGCTAAATCAGCAGAGGTAGTAGTATGGTCAACTAATATTGACCCAGACTTGATCGTAGAAAAAACACCCTCTGTTCCCATGGTGACGTCCAATACATCTTTATCATTACCAACACAAATAAAAACCATGTCCGCATTTTTAGCCGCACCACCCGCCGTATTCGCAATACTGCCAGAGAACTCAGTCATCCATCTTTCACCAACCATGCCTGTCCGATTGTAAACAGTCACTGAATGTCCGGCTTTGCTTAACCACCCAGCCATGGGATAGCCCATTACTCCCAGCCCAATAAATCCTACTTCTGTTCCCATATCAAAGCCCCTTATTTTCAAAATATCCTCGCTTTTGTCTGACAATTAATATCCGAAAAATCTACAAAGAATCCCTTAAACGTTTTCTTTTTTGCCAGGCCTCTGTCCCACGCAGATAAACCAAGTCTACCGAGTCTACCGGCACTGCCATTCCACACTGAAACTCTTCCATGGTCAGATAAAGTAGGTCTTGAGCATCCGGATAGATCGCGACTAAGGGAGTAGAACTTTCCATTTCATCGAGAAAAAGCATATGCCCCTCCCCAATAATAACCTCAGGTTTGTGCTCCTCAATAAGCACCAGTGCATTAGACCTGCTGAGCAGTTGATCTGTAATCAGAGGTGTCATAAATCCTAAATCATTTACCCCATAGCAACCACAATTGAACTCATCCATTCGAGCATCAATGAGCGGCATTATGATTCTCTCTGAACTAGGTTCACCATTTGATGAATCTCGAGCCAAACGACTATAAGAGGCCACCATAACGTGGAGGGTAGACATCGGTATCACAGGGATATCAAGCCCGAACGCTAGACCCTGGACGACAGCAAAACCGATGCGTAGCCCTGTAAAAGAGCCAGGCCCGACCGTGGTACCTATGACATCTAATTGATTGAGCTCAACACCAGCCTCAGCTAAAACCTCATCGACCATCGACATTACCAGTCGGGTGTGGGACCTAGGTTCTTCGGAGTAACGCCTAGTCATTCTCCCCCGAAATGACAAAGCTACCGAACAGGCTGCGGTAGACGTTTCAATGGCAAGGGCAGTTGTCATCAGGCATTTCTCACTTATTTAACGATATCTTATCGCTTAGATGGTCCAGTATGGACTCTAAAAAAAATCCCCAACCGGAAGATTGAGGACATTTCCGTCTAGCTCTCGTTAGGCTATCAGGATTTTCTTACAGCGGCCACAGGTTAAAAGCGCAGAGTTGCGTAATCACCTTGACACATAGGTGCTAATTTTTACTTGTTCAGCGCTTCTACAAGTCGCTCCTGCACATCCGAAAGCAAACCTAAACCGCTAACAGACGAAAATGTTGGCGCTGCATTACCACTAGTAGCAAGTTCGGTATAAAAATTGACCAATGGCTTAGTTTGTTTGTGATACACATCGAGTCGATTACGAACTGTCTCTTCACTATCATCCGGTCTCTGGATCAGTGGCTCACCAGTTTCATCGTCTAGGCCCACATTATTTGGCGGGTTGTGCTCAATGTGATAGATACGCCCAGAACCTTCATGGACTCGACGCCCACTTAATCGGGCAACAATTTCCTCATCTACCACTGCAATTTCTACTACCGCATCAATCAAAATCCCAGCATCGACAATCGCTGTAGCCTGTGGAATTGTTCGTGGAAATCCATCAAACAAAAACCCATTTTGACAATCCGACTGTCCCACTCTCTCTCTTACCAACGCAATGATTAACTCGTCAGACACCAGTCCACCAGATGCCATAACATCTTTAACCTCAATGCCCAAAGGAGATTCAGCCTTAATAGCAGCACGTAACATATCACCTGTAGATATCTGCGGGATAGCATACTTTTCAGTAATAAACTGTGCCTGCGTTCCCTTGCCTGCTCCAGGTGGGCCTAACAAAATCACCTTCATGAATACTATTCCTTAACTCTGATGTAGCGTGTCAGCCGGAAAGATGCAGCTTTTTTGGACTTCGGCCATAAAACTAATGGGGGCGTACCATACAGGGATTGCTATTATCGAACAACCCAAGGATCGCATCATCACCCTTTATCAAACAGCCTTAAACTAATGAGCAATATCACTCAGATTGCTTGACTTTGTTCCATAACAATTCAAGCTCACTGACAGATAACTGTTGAACCTTTACTCCACCAGCCAAAGTCTCGACCTTATCAAAACGACGTTTAAATTTAGCGTTAGCTGCTCTCATTGCCGTCTCGGGATTGACCTCTAGATGTCGAGCCAAATTAACACAGCTAAATAACAAATCCCCAAGTTCCTCTGCAATCGCAGCTGAATTGCCGGTGGATATCTCGGCCTCCAGCTCATCTATTTCTTCTTTAACTTTCTCGATGACGCCGGCAGTCGTCGGCCAATCGAATCCGACTGAAGACGCTCGCTTTTGCAGTTTTGTTGCACGACTCAGTGCTGGCATTGCAAGGGGTATGTCGTCGAGGACTTTAATCTCACCCTTTTCAGTACGCTCTTGTTGCTTTAATGACTCCCAGACCTGCTTAATATCCCCAACCTGAGCTGCATCGGTGTCACGAACAGACTCTAAGGTACCATCTGGAAACACATGAGGGTGACGTCTTAATAATTTTTCAGTGATCTTGGAGGTAATCTGATCAAAGTCAAACCGACCTTGCTCTTTTCCAAGCTGGCTGTAAAAAATAATTTGAAATAGTAGATCACCTAATTCCTCACTTAAATGCTCCAAGTCATCGCGTTCGATAGCATCAATAACCTCATACACTTCCTCCAGAGTATGACTCGCTATTGATTCATAATTTTGCTTCAGATCCCAAGGGCAGCCGGTCATAGGGTCGCGCAAGCGCTTCATGAGATAAATTAGGTCATCAATGCTGTATGTATTCGCTGGCATCTTATTCATAGCTTTTTAATCACTAATAAAGAGTCAAAGGGTGCGATTATGCCCCCAATATATTTGCTAAACCTATCATTACTAAGTATAAATCCCTGACGATAAATAACGGTCTCCTCTATCGCAGACAATAGTAACAATAATGGAATTCTCCAATTTTTTAGATAACTCAAGAGCAGAAAAAACTGCACCTCCAGCTGACGCTCCACAAAATATACCCTCCTCACGAGCTAGTCGGCGCATAGTATTCTCGGCATCTGTCTGTGATATATCGATAACTTGATCAATATTTTTATTATTGAAAATACCTGGCATATAAGCCTTTGGCCACCGTCGAATCCCTGGGATAGAGGCTCCGTCTTCGGGCTGTAATCCAATTATTTGAACATTTTTGTTTTTACTTTTTAGGTAGGCGGAAACCCCCATAATAGTTCCCGTTGTACCCATCGAACTGACAAAATGCGTGACCTTACCCTCGGTATCCCGCCAAATTTCTGGCCCAGTACTCTGGAAATGAGATAGCGAGTTATCAGTATTATTAAATTGGTCCAGTACCACACCCTGGCCTTCAGATTGCATTTGCATAGCAAGATCGCGAGCGCCTTCCATTCCCTGCTCACGGGTCACCTCAATTAATTCAGCTCCATAGGCACACATGCCCATTTTTCGTTCAGTCGTCGCACTATCAGGCATTATTAAGGTCATCTGATAACCCATCATGGCAGCCGCCATGGCCAGAGCTATTCCGGTATTACCGCTAGTGGCCTCAATCAGTCGATCCCCCGGCTTGATGTCTCCGCGGGCTTGCGCATTGACTATCATACTCATCGCTGGACGATCTTTGACGCTCCCAGCCGGATTGTCGCCCTCAAGCTTAGCCAAAATAATATTAGAGGTATTGCCAGGCATTCTCTGGAGTTTAACCAACCGAGTATTACCAATGCACTCATCAATGGTGGGATATTCCATAGCCTGTCCTACGCGAAAAAATACCTTAATGTAAGGCGAGTAAAAAGAATAAACTAACTACTTAATAAAATAGCATAGGCAATGGCATAATGCCGCTCATCAGCCAGACTCAAAAGAACTTTATGTGCGCCTTGTTCAGCCATAACCCGTGCCGCACCGCCGGACAGAACAACCTCAGGCGCACCCTTAGCATTATTAATTATGTTCATATCCTGAAAGCTAACACCATGCCCAATACCCGTACCTAAGGCCTTAGCAATAGCCTCTTTTGCTGCGAAACGCTTGGCCAAGTACGCCGCTTTGTTTTGACTAGCCTGATATCGTTGTAATTCATTACTCGTTAAAACTCGCTTTGCAAAACTATCGCTCTGCCGCTCAAGAATATCTGTCATTCTAGCGATTTCAACAATATCGGTCCCTATATTCACTACCATTAGCTCGATTCCAAAGGCAAATTATTATTTCTGTTATCAATGGTTTCTAGGTGCTGACGATACAATTCCCGGCTGTGTAACGGACGCCCATCGAGGTAAAAGTCTATCACGCCTCGCAATAACTGTTTAGCCGTTCGTATTACTGATATTTTGCCAAAATCCCCTTCACTTAGGGCGATTAAATCGGCGCCAAGGTGGGCACCAGAGGACGCCTCTACGTGACTAGCTATCTCGATCAAACCTTGCTCAGGCACATAGTTATAAAGTTTGTCGGCTATCAGCGCAGCACCATGCAGGGCCTCAAAATCTAATGCCAACCCATACCCTAACTCTTCAAGTAGACTTATCTCCAAGTGCCGAAGCATGATTTGGTCAAATGAGTTAGTCACGAGGGCGGATAAAAACTGACGATATTGCTGATAGAGATATTCATGAGGATCATGCTCATGGAGTAGTCGATAGAAAAGTTCGTTAACATACAATCCCGTAAACAGACTTTCACTTTGCAAAAATACCGGCGCTTGAATAGCGTCAGCCTGGGTAAGTGTCTTTAGTTCCCCGCGACCCTGCCAGCTAAACTGGTGCTCTGTATAGGGAAAAAGTGTTCTTGTAATACCCTTTTTGTTGGGTCGCCGGTAGCCCTTTGCGACACATCGCATGCGACCATGGTTTTCACTGAACAGGTCGACTAAAAGACTCGTTTCACGATAGGGCCTGGTGTGTAAAACAAAACCCAACTCGGAATCAACCCTCACGACAATTTACTCATCCATATATCCTAAGCTACGCAGCGCTCTTTCATCATCAGACCAACCGCTTCTAACTTTCACCCAAGTTCGCAACATGACTTTACAGCCTAGCAAACTTTCAATATCGGCTCGTGCCTGTTCACCTATCTTCTTTAAACGTTCTCCGTTGGTTCCTATAATGATTTTCTTCTGCCCGTCACGCTCTACAAGGATTAAGGCACTAATGTGCGTGATTTTTTTCTCCGCACGAAACTCTTCAATTTCTACCGTTACTTGATAGGGAACCTCTGCACCCAATTGACGTGTGATCTTTTCACGCACTATCTCAGCCGCCAAAAACCTTTCGCTTCGATCCGTAATCTGATCTTCAGGATACAGGTGAACCTTTTGCGGAATATAATTCTTAATCTTTGTCTCAAGCTCGTCTAGGTTAGTTCTTCGGAGCGCAGATAAAGGTATGAGTTCTTCCGCATTAACTTTGCTAGATAGGAAGTTGAGATGAGGTAACAACGCCTCTTTATCATCAATCATATCAATTTTATTAACCGCTACAATAAGAGGTACATCATTGTTTGAGAGATATTTGGCGACATATTCATCAGCTTCACTCCACTCAAGCCGATCAACCACAAAAATCACAACATCCACGTCTGCGATGACGCTAGCAGCCGAACGGTTCATTACTCGATTAATGGCCCGTTCTTGATTGGTATGAATACCTGGAGTATCGACGAAGATCATCTGAAACTCGCCCTCAGTCTTTATCCCGAGTAATGTGTGCCGGGTAGTCTGAGGTTTTCGAGAGGTGATACACAATTTTTGCCCCAACAGATGGTTGAGCAGAGTAGACTTGCCAACATTAGGGCGACCCACAATGGCCACATAACCGCAATACTTCTGCTCTAATGTCACTTCGATTTCTCCACTTCCTCTAATAATTGCTCTGCAACCATTTGCTCTGCGCGTCTGCGGCTAGTAGCAGTAGCAGTCATCGTTGTTTCAACCGCACTAATTTGACAACTCACTGTAAACAGGCGGCTATGGGCCTCACCCCCAGTACCAATCAGTTGATAGTCCGGTAGCGGCTTATTTCGATGCTGTAGCCATTCTTGCAGAGCGGTTTTTGCATCCTTAACTGGCTGAGTTTGTAACGCACTATCGAGAAAGGATTTAAACCAAGCTACGACAATCTCACGAGCCGCCTCAATACCTCCATCTAAATAGATAGCGCCAATCAGTGCTTCTATTGTATCCCCGAGGATCGAATCTCGTCGGTGACCACCACTTTTCATTTCCCCAGAACCCAGCAATAGGTCGGGCCCAAGCGCTAATTGTTTTGCTACCTCGGCAAGAGACTCCCCACGTACTATATGAGAACGCATGCGGCTTAAGTCACCTTCACGTGCATCCGGAAACTCACGATAGAGGAAATCCGTTACTACTAAGCCTAAAATTGCATCGCCCAGAAATTCAAGTCGCTCGTTATTCTTCGAGGCTACACTTCGGTGTGAAAGCGCCAAAATCAAAAGATCCGGATCCCTAAATTGGTACCCTAGGCGCTTTTGAAGCTGGCCGATATTATTTGCCATCGTGATCACTCAAATCCATTAGGAATAAAGCCCGTAAAATATCTATGACCATTATTGTAACATCGCTAGGATTTTCTCATGACCTAGGATCGAGAAAAATACCGATTAATGAGCGGCTATTGAATCTTTCCAGTTCTAGAAAAACTGGGTATGCTGAGAAAATCGTCCCAGAACATCCAGCGGGCAAATGCTTTCCCCACAATACGCTCTTCTGGTACCGGACCCCACACACGACTATCACTTGAGTTATCTCTGCTGTCACCCATCATAAAATAATGTCCCTGAGGAACCACTGCAGAAAAATTTTGGCTCATTCTGGTAGGCGGAACACGTTTTTGAATGCTGTGTTTTACGCCATCAAGGTCCTCCATCATCACCACTGACCTAGGAGCTCCAGCCTCTATCATCGTATCGGTTTGAGGCATGGTTACATTGTTCACGTACAGTTTACCATTGATGACCTGGATCTTATCACCCGGCAGCCCGATCAATCGCTTTATAAAATAACGCTCTTCATGGGGAGGGAAAAATACAACAACATCACCGCGTTTCGGGCTATTGATATCGAGTATTTTAGTCCGTAAAACGGGCATTCTTAAACCATAACTCCACTTGCTTACTAAAATAAAATCACCCACTTTCAGAGTGGGAACCATAGACTTAGAGGGGATCTGAAATGGCTCAATGAGAAAAGAGCGAAGCACTAACACCAACCCCAGGACTGGTGCTAGAGAGGCTGCGAATTCAATTAGACCTTCTTCCTGCTTCACCAGAAACTTGTTAATAAGCCAAAACACTAACGAAACTAAAAACACTATCGTTAGAATTAATTCAAAATTAAAATCCACAATTCATTCCTTTTGCTGATATCTATTTACGTTTTCAGGACGGCCAAGAAGGCATCCTGTGGAATCTCAACGTTACCCACTTGTTTCATACGTTTTTTGCCCGCTTTTTGTTTCTCAAGTAACTTCTTTTTGCGCGACACATCTCCACCATAGCATTTCGCAGTGACATTTTTGCGCAAAGCTTTTACAGTTGTGCGCGCTATCACATTACCTCCAATGGCCGCTTGAATAGCAACATCAAACATTTGTCGCGGAATCAATTCTTTCATCTTATCCGCTAGCTTACGTCCTTTTTGAATCGAGTGATCGCGATGAGTAATCGCAGCCAGGGCATCAACCCTGTCACCGTTAATCAAAATATCTAGTTTTACCAGAGCCGCCGCTTCAAAACGAACAAAATTATAATCAAGAGAGGCAAACCCGCGACTAACCGATTTTAATCGATCAAAAAAGTCCATCACCACCTCGCTCATAGGCAGTTCATAGCGAATTGACACCTGACCACCCACAAACTGCATGTCTTTTTGGATCCCTCGTTTTTGAACACAAAGAGTAATGACGTTGCCAACATAGTCTTTGGGCACCAAAATATTGGCCTCACAAATAGGTTCTCGCATCTCCTCGATTTGACCAGGATCAGGTAAATCAGAGGGATTGGACATGTACAAAGTCTCACCTTTGGAGGTGATGATTTCATAAACTACCGTTGGTGCGGTAGTGATCAAGTTAAGATGATATTCTCGCTCCAGTCGCTCTTGTATGATTTCCATATGCAACATACCAAGAAACCCACATCGAAACCCAAAGCCTAATGCATCTGAACTTTCAGGCTCATAAAATAGAGAGGCATCGTTTACCGCTAGCTTACTTAGTGCTTCACGGAACTCTTCAAAGTCATCTGAGTCTACAGGAAACATGCCGGCATAAACCTGGGGCTTAACGCGTTGGAATCCGGGTAAAGCGTCTACATCTGAAGTCGCTAGTGTCGTCACCGTATCCCCAACCGGCGCACCCATTATGTCTTTGATTCCGGCCACCATGAAGCCAACCTCTCCCGCTCTTAGGATACCCGTCTCTTTTCGTTTTGGGGTAAAAATACCCACACTATCAACCACATGTGCTTTGCCAATCGACTTCGCAACAATCTTATTTTTGACTTCGAGTGTGCCCTGCATGACACGTAGTAAAGACACCACGCCTAAATAATTATCAAACCAGGAATCAATAATTAAAGCTTGGAGGGGAGCGTCAACATCTCCTACGGGCGCTGGAACATGCTTCACTAGATCCTCTAATATACTCTCAATCCCTTCGCCTGTTTTAGCACTACAGCGCACGGCTTCGTCAGCCTGAATACCAATAATATTTTCTATTTCATTGATAACCTTTTCTGGTTCTGCCTGCGGCAAATCCATCTTATTCAAAACAGGAATGACCTCTAAGCCCTGCGCAATGGCGGTATAGCAATTAGCTACCGATTGCGCCTCAACACCTTGAGCCGCGTCGACGATTAGCAGCGCGCCTTCGCAGGCCGCCAAAGATCGAGACACTTCATATGAAAAATCAACGTGACCTGGCGTATCGATGAAATTGAGTTGATAGGTGGTACCGTTTAGCGCTGTATACGGCAAGGTTACGCTTTGTGCCTTGATAGTAATGCCACGCTCACGCTCGATATCCATAGAGTCCAAGACTTGAGACTCCATCTCACGTTCACTGAGGCCACCACAGATTTGAATAAAGCGGTCAGCAACAGTAGATTTACCATGATCAATATGGGCAATAATAGAGAAATTTCGTATGTGGCTAAGATCTGTCAAAGGGTTTTCACTGCCGTTCAAAAATGCGAGCGCAGTCTAGCCTATTTGCATCTCTGATGCCATCAACCACTTGAGGAGAATGGGTCATGATCAAACAACATAACACCCTATTAATCATTAATCTGAATCGTTCTGAAGATAGCCTGCCCTCGCCGATAAAATCGAATCGGTATTGGTGTGTCATTGGGTAGGCCATCAATGACTCGCTCGTATCCTTCACCATCATCAATGCGGTTATAGCCCAGCTGCACAATAACATCGCCTTCTATTAACCCAGCGATTTCAGATGGAGATTCCACGGATACTCTTGCCACTTTAACCCCACCACGTAATCTGAGTGACCGCAATTCATCTTCACTGAGTTCTTCGATTAATAGGCCCAATCGGTCACTTCCGTCATTGTCAGTTTCTACGTCTTCTTCGCTTCGATCTAACGCACCAATCTCAACTGACATCTTTTTCCGTCTTCCCTCTCGAAAGAGCTCAACTTTAACCTTCTCCCCTGGCGCAATTAAACCAACAATATGAGGCAGATCCATCGAATCAAGGATTAATTGAGCATCAAAACTAACAATTACATCCCCAGGAATAATATCACCCTTCTCCGCCGGACTATCGGGTACTACCGCAGTCACCAAAGCACCTTGAGGTCCGGGTAAATCTAATGCTTCGGCTAATTTTTTACTGACATTTTGAATACCAACGCCCAACCAACCTCGTTGTACTTTTCCATCATTTTTGAGCTGTTTAACTACATTATTAGCCACGCTAACGGGGATAGCGAACGACAATCCGATAGAACCGCCAGAGCGAGAATATATTTGGGAATTAATCCCAACGACTTCGCCATCAAGATTAAATAGAGGTCCCCCAGAATTGCCTGGATTAATGGCGACGTCAGTCTGAATAAATGGTACGTAATTAGCCGAGTCTGCCGTGGGGAGACTACGGCCGATAGCACTTACAATGCCCGCTGTAACAGAGTAATCGAGACCAAACGGCGAACCTATTGCTAATACCCAAGCTCCCACTTTCACGCTATCTGAGTCAGCGAACTCCAAAGACGGCAGATCATCTGCCTCTATTTTGAGCAGGGCGAGGTCAGATAGACGATCTGAGCCAATAATAGTCGCCGAATACTGGCTCCTGTCAGCAAACTGCACCTCAATCTCGTCGGCATTATCCACCACGTGATGGTTGGTTAGAATGTAGCCATCGGCAGAAATAACAAATCCAGACCCCATGGTTCTTGATGGCTGCGAAGGCCTGCGTCTTTGCTCAAATAGATCACGAAAAATATCCGGCATCTGGCCCTGCATTCGCGGCTGCTCTTTTTGAGGAGCTGCCTTACTAACGGTATTGATTTTAACCACTGCCGGCGCAGCTTTTTCAACCAATTGAGTGAAATCCGGTAAATCGGCATGAGCAGAAGATACTGCTATTGCAACAAAACAGGTTATATAAAAGACTCTGTTTAGCACTAAAAACTCCTTTGGATTTTACTATTATATTACGGTTAAGGCATTCACCGGCTGACTATAATTAAGAGAGGTGCCTGATAAGACTGGATTAAGTTTAGGATCACGATAAGTTTGATTACTTCGGATTTTGACTAACAATCCACCCAGGAAAAGCCCAACGGTAGCGCCCAAAATACTAAATAAGTCCTGTTCCATTGATTTTAGACCCGAGCCCAAAAGCCAAGCACCCAAAACGGCCATTAGAATAGGCAACATGTAGACCAACAGTGAACCTTTTACAATGACATTCTCTGGGATCCCTATGGTGACACTCTGCCCTAACTCGATACTTTCAGCAGCATAATCCCCTAGCAGCACTCTAATTCGATTCGTTTTACCGGTTAATTTAGACAGCAAGCTCTGCCCACAACCTTTTTCAGCGATACAGGTGTCGCAGGCGGTCCTTTGTATAGTCTCAACCCAAAGGCTACCCTGCTCATTGCTCACCACTATCCCAGTTTCGAAGATCATTCTTAAAACCCTAAACAAGTTACGAATTTTTGGCCATATCAGATGACCGAGTTACCGATTCTATAATTCTTCTCGCCGTATCACTGGGGATTTCACCCACCACAGAAACCGTGAAAAACGAACCCTCTATCTGAACTTTAGACACCAAGGCAACCGTCGCTCCTGATGTGGCTGCAAACGACGGCATCTTATTGCTGGCTTCTGACGATTCAACAAACACCGAGAGAACCGCTAAACCATCAGAGAACACCATAGAATATTGACCACCATCCTCATCTAATCGAGAGTCAGTCATCACAAAGCCTGTCGGCATCCAATCAGCTTGCCACTCAACGGCGTCTTGCTGAAACAGCGAGTTATTCTTTTTACAATCAGCCCTCTCATCCGCCTCTAGATTAATAGACCCTGAGGGAACCTCCATTAAATCAAGATCACCCCCGATGGAAAGTTCAATAAACTGAAACCGCTCCATAGGTTTACCAGCAAGGCTAAGCAGGACGGACTGAAGCATCAGACCGGATTGTTTGTCAATTGCAACAACATAACCATAACGCCATGCATCGTTAGGACGTAACACTAATAATGTGGCTTCACGACCCGCAATTCGTTGGGTACCAGCAGTCTTTATTGAATATGATCGTTTTAGCTGCCCATAGGCAGAGTCATTGATATTGAGTCCTGATGTTTCGCCGAGAAAGGGAGAGGTTTTGTGGCACTCTTTTGTGCCACTGAAGCTTGAAAACTCACCCTCAGGTCCATTCAAACTGATAATCTGTTCGAAGATCTCAGCATCCCGCACTAAGTGAAGAACTTTAGCACTTTTGAGATTCCCCATTTTTTCATAGGTAACAAGTCCCTCATAATTAAGTCGCTGGGAGGCATTAATCATCTCAACCATTAAGTCATAGGCTGGATCCGTCTGCTGAGGAAACAAAGGTCCACACGCAAAAATGGCGGTCATAATAACCGCCATCCTGAATTTTCTTCCCATATAATCTATTATACGCACGCTCTAACCACCCTATTCAACAACAGTCTCACCCGATTCAATACGAGCAAAGGGTAACATACTTTGATTGCTGTTAAGTGCAGCATGACTGGAATGTTTAGCCAAAATGTCAGCTAAATAAAACCTAACCTCTTGCTCAGAGTATTGCGCTTTAATCACCTGTTTAACCTCCACTATCGGCTGAGGATATTGTCGAGCTCCATTAAAACCACTGGCACTGACTGTTCGCGCTTGAGCCTCAACAGGCGCCTGCCAACCCGCTGGAAATTGATTAGCTGGACCGGTACTATTTTTGCCCAGCATCGTATGGGCTGATTGGGCATACTGAGAAGCTTGATCGGCACCATCCAAAGGGCTACTAACATTCTGAACGCCAAGCACAGCAACCAATGCAACTGATGCGGCGATTGCGAAAGGGCCAGCAGAGCTTATGCCTAGTGACGCACCCACAGCCAAGATACCTGAGCGACTAAATATTTTAGTCAACGAATTCATCTTATGAGTAACTTCGCCATCAATCGCTTCAGCGATCGCTGTTGAATAATCTACAGAAGATATAGATTCTTTACCTATGACAGCCGATGCCAAGTGATAGCGCCGCCATTTCTCTCGAATTTCAGGGGCTAACGAGCTATCGCTTGCATCCAATTCTTTCAGAATTCGACGAATTTCTATATCGTTTGCCTCACTATCCATCAGCGCAGATAAAGACTCATTCAATCGATTTTTGTGGTCGCTCATTTAATAGCCTTGTCAAAAACAACGTCAGTTTTTTTAAAATACTGTCTATATGACCAATCATCAGCAAAAAGGTTCATCAATCTTTTAAACCCCCGCCGACCAACTTTACCACCTGCAAGTCAATCGTCTCTCTAGCTCTGAATATACGTGATCTTACCGTTCCAACAGGGCAATCCATTATCGTTGCAATTTCATCATAACTCAGACCTTCAAACTCTCGCAACGTCACTGCAGTTCTTAAATCCTCAGGCAGATCAGAAATTGTTTTGTGGATCAAGACTGCTAGCTCATCCCGGAAAAGATTATTCTCCGGCGTGCCTAAATCCTTTAGATAGTCACTGCCATCATAATACTCAGCATCCATCGCATCAATATCTGAGCCTGGTGGCCGACGACTGCGCGCAACAAGGTAGTTCTTTGCTGTATTTACGGCGATACGGTACAGCCAAGTATAAAACTGACTCTCACCGCGGAATTTGGGTAATGCTCGATAAGCTTTAATAAACGATTCTTGCACTACATCGGCAACCTCATCGGTATCCCGAACAAAGCGTCCAACGATAGCGTGCATCCTGCTTTGGTATTTGAGAACTAAAAGGTCAAATGCTCTCTTATCACCTTTTTGAACCCTAACCACCAGTTGCTGATCAGTGGCCTCTTTTTTATTTTCCGTCATCAAACAATCCGTTCTCGCAGCTCTTATGGCCTATTTTTTGAAGCTAGCGAAATCTAACATTCGACGGCACTGTTCTAAAGACAACCGACAGATCCTAAAGTTCGCGTGATTCGTACTCTTATATTATCATGACCGACCCAATCTGTGTGGCACACCAATGCAACAAACTCATCTTTATGACGTTATTATTATTGGCAGTGGAGTTGCTGGTCTTACCAGCGCTCTGCAGCTAGACAAACACTTGCAAGTTGCCCTTATCAGCAAAGCCTCGTTACAGGCTGGTGCGTCATGGTTAGCTCAGGGAGGTATTGCAGCTGTATTTGACGAGAATGATAGCCCCGCCGCGCACGTTGCTGACACCTTGGTTGCTGGCGCAGGGCTTTGCCATGAAGAGTCAGTTCGCTTCGTAGTTGAAAACGGCCCTAGCGCAGTTAAATGGCTCATAGATCAGGGAGTGCAGTTTACAAAAGAAAATAATCAGCAGGGTTACCATCTCACCCAAGAAGGCGGCCACAGCCACCGTCGGATCTTGCATACCGCCGATGCGACAGGCAAAGAAGTCACCGGAACGCTAGTAGATCAAGTTATTGCGGCGTCCAATATTGATATTTTTGAACAGCATTGTGCTGTCGACCTTGTCACCCAAGCCGATGCGGATTCTCGTAAAATTCGTTGCACGGGTGTCTACCTGCTAGACATTACCGCAGGTTCTGTGTCTTTATTTCAGTCCAAAAGTGTCATTTTAGCCTCGGGAGGGGCCAGCAAGGCATATCTTTACACCAGCAATCCTGATGGAGCCAGTGGTGATGGTATGGCGATGGCATGGCGAAAGGGGTGCAGAGTCGCCAATTTAGAATTCAATCAGTTTCATCCAACTTGCCTTTATCATCCTAAAGCTAAGTCATTTCTCATTACCGAAGCGTTGCGTGGTGAGGGTGCTGTATTACGTTTACCTGACGGCAGAGCATTTATGAATGGCTTTCATCCTGATGCTGAGCTAGCGCCTCGAGATGTGGTAGCTCGAGCTATCGATCATGAAATGAAACGACTAGGCTGTGACTGTTTGTATCTAGATATAAGCCACAAGCCAGCCGACTTCATTACCGAGCATTTCCCGACGGTATACCAACAGTGCCTAGAGTTTGGCATTGACATAACTGCAGACCCTATTCCTATCGTCCCTGCTGCACACTACACTTGCGGAGGTATTTTGGTATCCAAAGATGGGCAAACTGACTTGCAAAACCTTTATGCTGTTGGTGAAAATGCCTTTACTGGTTTACATGGCGCTAATCGGATGGCCAGTAACTCGCTCCTAGAATGCCTAGTGTATGCCCAGGCCGCTGCGGGAAGAATTAATCAACATATTGATCAGATCGCTGCGCCAGATTTTATTCCTGAGTGGGATGAGTCACGCGTCAGCCATTCTGATGAAGATGTAGTCATCTCTCACAACTGGGATGAACTGCGGCGATTCATGTGGGATTATGTTGGCATTGTGCGAACTAACAGACGCCTTCAAAGAGCCCAACATCGAATCAAGTTGCTACAGAAAGAGATACAAGACTACTATAGCAACTGCAAGGTAACCCGAGACTTGTTAGAACTGCGTAACTTAGCGACAGTGTCAGAGCTGATTATTCGATGTGCGATGCAGCGTAAGGAGAGTCGGGGCCTCCACTTTACACTGGACTACCCCGAGGTCTCACCGATTGCCCGAGACACGATTATGGTCCCGATTAATTATGCAGGTCAAGATGTGATTATTCATCGTAATTAAACTTAATTTCATCTTCTAGCCACTAAGAAAACGCGCAACTGATGATGCTCTGCCTCTGTAAGAGCGCCAACCAAAGGTTCGCGTAAAAAAATATTCTCGATGGTTTAAGAGTGAACCGAAGCGGCTTTTTCTCGACTGTCACGAATTATCTGCAGTATCCTTTGCATGTTTGGGTCAATTGGCTGTTCGCGTTGCATAAACCACATAAATAACGTTTGGTCTTCACGCTCTAGCAGAACCTCGAACCGAAGTTTGTCATCTTCTTCTAAAGAATCGTAGACATCCTCCACAAAGGGCGCGAGAATCATGTCAAGTTCTAACATACCGCGGCGACTAGCCCACAATAGACGGTTCTTATTCATAGCTAATCAATCAGTGTTAAAAAGGCTATTATAAGAGACAATTAACCATAAACATACTGAGTCATGCACACCTATGGACTGGCAGTCACTTTTCCCAAGTCACAACCTCACTACCAATGCTGAGAATCCCAGTATTGTAGAATCTTTTGGTGAATCACCATCTGACTATAAATCTCTGACTAAGCAGAATGTATTCAGCGTCGACCTAAGGGGCTACATCCAATTATCCGGCCCCGACACTGAAAAGTTCTTGCAGGGTCAAGTCAGCTGCGACATGAGTTTACTGGAGAAGGGGGAAACGATTAATGGCGCCCATCTGACGCCCAAGGGCCGTGTCACCTTTCTGTTTAGTGCCCACAAAGACCAAGACGGAAACATACTATTAGAAACACACCCTTCGGTAGTTGGGTTAGCCATTGCTAGTTTTAAGAAATACTCTGTATTCTTCAAAACTGACATCACCGATGTCAGTGATCAATTTTTCAGCGCTATGATTTCTGGGCCCGATAGTGCTGAACGGGTAACACAAATAACGAGATGTCATATCAAGCAATATAATTCTTCATTATTTCTCGTCACCGCTGGCGCTGACAGTGCTATTCAACAGCTTAACTCGCATGCTGCGGTTCTAACACCAGCAGGCCAAGGCTATAGTGATCTGATGCGCGTTCGAAGCGGCAATGCAGATGTGACGATTGATACCTCTGATGAATTTATTGTTCAAATGATTAATCTAGATGCACAAAACTATATTAACTTCAAAAAGGGTTGTTACACCGGTCAAGAGATTGTTGCTAGGGCCCATTATCGGGGCTCAGTAAAAAGACGAATGCATCTCATGCGACTCGATACTGCCCAGATACCACCTGTAGGAGTTGCCTTGATGGATTCTAATGGCAAAGTCATAGGTACCGTTGCCGCTGCAGCTCGAGCCAGCGAATTGAGTATAGAAGCCCTCGTCGTATTACCTAATAAATATTTAGAAACGGCTGAAGTGACCTTCGATAAAGCGAAGCTGGTCAACGCTACACATTTGCCTTTGCCTTATGAGGTTCTAGAGCACTCGTGAACGATATTATTATCTGGATATCCAGTCACCAGAATCTATTGGTATGGTCTGGGCTGGCATCCATTATTATTTTCATCGTGAGTTTGTTATCTTTACCGTGGCTGGTCGCTAAGATTCCAGAAGATTATTTTTTACCACAAAGACGTGCTGGAACGCCATGGAAGGATCATTTCCCGGGAGCATGGTTGTTAATATTTGTGGTGAAGAATGTGGTTGGGTATCTATTATTATTTAGTGGGTTTTTAATGTTATTTCTACCTGGCCAAGGCATTTTAACCATGCTAACGGGCCTGCTGTTAATGGACTACCCTGGTAAATTTCAACTCGAACGGAAAATTGCCTTATCGCCAGCGGTACTTTCCAAGCTAAACTGGTTACGAAGGAAAGCCAATCAACCACCCTTAAAAACAGACTATTAGCCCAACGTTAGTTAGGAATTAGTCTCTTTGCGAAATCCAAAATAGCCCCAAACAACCTCATACCCGGCGCGGGGTGATAGCGGAATATTTAGCGCTAAGATTAGGCTGATTAGAGCCATCGCAGAACCTGCCAAAAATACCCACATAGGCGATATTAGCCAAATTAGACCAAATAGCACAGGTATAACCACCGCGGCGATATGGTTAATGGTGAAAGCGACTCCTGCGGTAGATGCTATGTCTGCAGGGTCAGCAATTTTTTGAAAATAAGTTTTAATCGCAATTGCCAGTGAAAAAAACAAATGATCCACTACATACAACGCCCCAGCCCAGTTCGCGCTGCTTACAAAGGCATAGGCCGTAAACACGCAAAATAAACCACAGTACTCAAAGATAAGTGCTCGACGCTCACCTACTTTGCCCACAATGACACCAATACGACTGGCAAGAACCCAGTTAAATAAGTGGTTAATCAGGAATAATGCGGCAATATCGCTCACGGTATAAGCAAACTTTTCCACCATTAAAAATCCAGCAAAGACCATAAAAATTTGCCGCCTAGCACCACTCATGAAGGTCAATGCGTAATACAGCCAATAGCGTTTACGCATTAAAAGGTATTTTCTCTGCGGCGTTTTGCTGCCGAATCTGGGAAACGCGAACCACATGACCAGCGTTAGAATTAAACAACTACCTCCACCCGCCAAATAAATAACTTTATAATCCAAACCTAAATATCGCTGGGAAATCCACAAGAAACCGAAAACAATTAATGACGCCCCAGAGCTTACGGCGATCAATTTACCTAATACTGCTGGCGCTTCATCAAGAGAAAGCCACTGCAATGACAGAGACTGTTTTATCGTTTCATAATAATGAAATCCGACCGACATCAGAAAAGTGGTTAGGTAAAGCCCTACTGCAGAAGGGAAGTATCCGCTAATCGCTACACCGATACCCAGCACCGCCAACGATAGATAGGCAAACACCTGCTCCCTTATTAATAGCAGTACAAACACTGCTGTAAAGGCTAGAAACCCGGGTATTTCACGGATACTTTGTAAAAGACCAATTTCTTTACCGGTGAAATACGCTCTTTCAACCACAAAATTATTCAGCAAGGCCGTCCAGGTTGCAAAGGCGAAAGTCATTGCTACAGTCATCAAAATCAATAAATTTTTTGGTGTTTGCCAGGACCTTAGGGGCACGGAAATCACTCCTTGATTAGAGTTCAAAAGTAATTTGTCCGCTGTCATCTCTCTGGCCGGGAAGCTGCCAATCAATACACTGAACGCCAGCACTCTTATGATAATTATTTGCCAATGAAAAATGCTTACAGCCCAGATATCCGCGGTAGGCAGAGAACGGTGAAGGATGGGCCGCCTGTAAAATAAGGTGCCGAGATCCATCAATCAAGGTAGCCTTTTTCTGCGCGTAATTACCCCACAACATAAATACCACCCCCTTAGCTTGCTGACTGACTAATCGGATAACTTGGTCAGTAAAACGCTCCCACCCTTTATTAGCATGGGCGCCAGCATGTCCTTGTTCAACAGTCATTACCGAATTCAGCAGTAATACGCCCTGTTGTGCCCAACTTTGCAGACACCCATGATGAGCTGGCACAACACCCAAATCAGCATTGAGTTCCTTGAAGATGTTGCGTAACGAAGGCGGAACCTTATTGCCGCGAGCAACTGAAAAGCACAAGCCGTTAGCCTGTCCAGCTCCGTGATAGGGGTCTTGACCTAAAATCACCACTTTTAAACGTTTAAAGTTAGTGTGCTCGAAAGCCGCAAAAACCATTTCAGCTGGTGGGTAGATAACTTTATTGAGTGCTTGTAACTGAGATAGATAATCGCCAAGGTCCGCCAAATAGTCCTTATATAATTCACGATCAAGCACGTCGATCCATGTTGAATCTATTTGATTATGTGCTAGCTCAGCAATATTCATATTTGCCTTAAATGACTGACCACTAATGGTGGTAGATGTTATCATAGAACGCTATGTCACCCATCTCTACTATTAGCATCTGGCGCCTTACCTGGCCAACCATTATCAGTAATATTACTTACATGCTGATGGGTGTCGCATTTCTAAAAATGGCAGGTAGTTTGGGCGCCGACGCCGTGTCGGCGGTAACTACGGGCCAGCGTCTTTATTTTGTACTTCACGCTATAGTGATGGGCCTCTGTAGTGGTACCACCGCGATGGTAGGTAAATATTGGGGAGCCAACAATCAACTTTTAGCGGGTCGTTTTGCGTCGCTTTCAATACTGTTGTTTTTTTTAGATGGCTTGCTCTTCGCATGGATTGCAATTCCCTTTCGCGAGCAGTTAGTGGGCATTTTTAATCTATCTGAAGATGCTCATAGAATGGCCGTTGATTTCACTTTCTGGACTGCAATTTTCGCACCAGCAATGTTATCCACGCTGGTATTCAATATGTCGTTTCGAGCCACTGGCGACAGCACCACCCCGCTATGGACGGCCATCTTTGGTGTCATCCTGAGCGTCATTCTTGGTGCAGCTATGACCTTTGGATGGGTTGGTTTACCTATCATGGGTATTTCAGGCTTAGCGATTGGTGGAGGTATAGCTATGTCCGTAACCATCATCACGTTTTTACTAATCTGGGTTTTCGGCGGCTTTAATTTCAAACCTACCAGTCCAATGCCAGACTTGTTAGCCAATGGTAAACAGCTCGTCAATATCGGAATGCCCGCGGCTTTCGAGCAAGCCTTCTTTCAGGGCGGTCTGCTCATCTTTATGGTTTTTTTAGCAGGCTATGGTAATGAGCCTTTTGCTGCTTATGGCATAGGCTTATCGATACTCGGTATCGTTATTGTCGTTGCTTATAGCTTTTCTATCTCAAGCGCTACGCTCGTTAGTCAGCATTTAGGCGCAGGTGACCATCAAGATGCTTATGACGCTGGCTGGAAAACTATGCGCACCTGCCTGTACATAATGATCTCTGGCGGTGTGCTGATGAGTTGGTATGCACGAGAGATCGCCAGCTTTATGATTGCCGATCCCCTCGTTATTCACCACATGGTTCAGTTTACCTATATTTTAAGCGCCTGTTTACCTCTAATGGCCATCGAATTCAGTATGGCTGGCGCTCTTAGAGGCGCAGGTGATACCCGCTACCCGATGAAAGTGACTATATTTAGCATTGCTATAACCCGTATTGTCGCTCCTTGGATAATGGTTACAATGGGTGTAGATGTCGTATGGCTATACGCTACCTCTTTGGCTGATTTTTCGATAAAATCAAGTCTAAATATGCGGCGTTTTCGTAAAAAAGACTGGTTCAAAGGTCATCCCATCAATACTGAGCGATCCTAGTTATGCTTCAATATCCAGCATCACCTGAACAACAATCACGATTTGATCGTCAAATCGCGTACTGGTTGCTAGTATGCGCTGCCGTTATTTTTGGCATGATCTTACTCGGTGGCGTGACGCGTCTAACTAACTCCGGTTTGTCGATGGTCGAATGGAAACCTCTGGCGGGAATTATTCCGCCCTTATCTCTGGCAGACTGGCAAGAAATGTTTCTCAAATACCAGCAATACCCTGAATACCAAAAAACCAACTTCACTATGACCCTAGAAGAGTTCAAGTCCATCTTCATGTACGAGTACTTGCATCGCGTCTTAGGTCGTTTTATTGGGATTCTTTTTGTGTTGCCATTCTTATTGTTCCTCTTTACCAAACGTATAGCACCAGGTTTAACTCCAAGGCTCGTGGCCATGCTGGTATTAGGCGGTAGTCAAGGACTGCTGGGTTGGTACATGGTTAAAAGTGGCTTAGTCGATAACCCCCATGTTAGCCAATACCGTTTGACCGCGCATCTCGGGCTAGCCGTATTCGTCTATGGATTTATTATCTGGACCGCACTAGACCTGCTTGCACCTAAGCGTCCTCAACCAAACCACCTCAGGCGCTTTTCCTTCACCCTAAGCGGGTTGATATTTTTAATGATTCTTTCAGGTGGTTTAGTCGCTGGTACTCGCGCAGGAGTGCCCTATCCGACTTGGCCTTTGATGGGTGACAGCTTTATCCCACCGGGATTATATAGTCTTCAGCCGATCTGGCTTTCAGCTTTTGAAGACATGCTGACGATTCAATTTAATCATCGTATGCTTGCCTATCTCATTGTTTGCCTGGTGCTAACGTTTGCTTACAAAGCTCTTAAGTCTGACCTGCAGGGATCTCTAAGAATTGCCATCTACTGCTTCATTGGTTTGTTATTTCTGCAAGTCAGTTTAGGTATTAGCACTCTGATCTTTTATATTCCAGTGCCTGTTGCTGCCGCCCACCAAGTTTGCGCGGTTGCGCTTTTAACTGCTTCCCTATTCGTCAGTCATTCTTTTACCCATGAATCAGAGCCCAAGGGGCTGTAGTACCTCATAACGTGAGGTCTAGAGCGTGCATTCAATATTGCATCTTGCAAGGAGTCTCAACACCATAGACTCGCCACTAGATGGCTTTGGCGCATCCATTGCATTATTCACAGGATTAATCATGCGAGCTACACTCTTTTTAATAATCTCCTCACTTGCGGTAAATCTTTGGGCTGAAATCACTCCTGACCCCTCAGGGCTTTGGAATACTTTTCATTCGAGGCCATGTTGGGTTTATTTATCAAACCCAAGATTGGCAAAGAGTATCTGGCAAAACTAAGCAATAGACGCTTAATCTTGCGTTGACGCTAAATTAAGTTATATCCTATCCCTACTCGTTCACTCCTTAATGAATTTAAAAAGCACAGAACTATGAACCTAGACTTTTCAGACGATCAAAAATTCCTTCAATCCGAAGCGCAAAAATTTCTTGAAAAAGAACAATCATTGCAAAGAAGCCGAAGTGTATTGGACGCACAGCAAGCATTAGATATCGATTTATGGCAGAAAATTATAGCCATGGGGTGGACCGGAATTAGAATACCAGAGCAGTATGATGGATTGGGTTTAGGTCATCTCGAACTTTGCGTTATCGCAGAGGAACTAGGTCGATCACTCGCTCCAGTCCCGTTCTCATCATCGGTATACCTTTTTACCGAGGCCATTATCAAGTTCGCTAGCAATGAAATAAAACAAGATCTACTACCAAAATTGGTTAACGGAGAATGCATTGGCACAGTGGCTATAACCGAGCAATTACTGGCGCCAACCGCACAAAATATTAATACTACGGCCGTCAACAACGCAGTGTCGGGTACCAAAATTGCTGTTCCCGACGCCGGTATAGCCACCCATGTCATTGTTGTCTGTAATGGCGAAACAGGTATCGAGTTGCGATTGGTTGAGCTGGGTGATGAATGTAGTATCCAAAAACAAGACACCATTGACGACAGTCGAGGTCATTTCTCCATCGACTTTAATAATGCAAGCAGCCAGCTATTAGGGGATCAAGGTGAAGGCTGGACGCTATTACAAAACCTGCTCGACCAAGCGGCTGTCATGTTCAGCTTTGAACAAATAGGTGGCGCTCAAGCTGCACTTGATATGGCGACGAGTTACGCGCAACAGCGGTTTGCCTTTGGTCGTGCTATTGGTTCCTATCAGGCGATTAAGCACAAGCTGGCAGATATGTATATCAAATTAACCCTCGCCAAATCTAACAGCTACTATGGTGCCTGGGCGCTTTCTACTGAATCAGTAGAACTCAATGTAGCAGCTGCTACCGCAAGAGTCAGTGCCACCCAGGCGTTTGATTATTGTTCGCAAGAAAACATACAAACTCATGGCGGTAATGGTTTCACATGGGAGTACGATTGCCATCTTTTCTATCGGCGCGCTAAGTTACTCTCTTTAAATGTCGGCTCCCTTGCAACGTGGAAGGAAAAACTCATCCATGGGTTAGAAAAAGCCCAGCCTGCCAACGTTAATCAAGGGGTCTGATATGAATTTTAATGACAGTGAACAGCAAGCTCAATTTAGAGCCAAATGCAGCGCCTGGTTGCAAGATAATGCACAACTCAAAACACAGGTTGTTAATCATAACCCTCATGGCGAGCCGGGGTCGCAGGACTTCCTAGACGCTGCAAGAAGCTGGCAAAAAAAGAAGTTCGACGCTGGCTGGGCGATGCTGCATTGGCCAAAAATTTATGGTGGTTTAGAGGCCTCACCGCTTGAGAGAATTATTTGGGGCCAAGAAGAAGTAAAGTTTAATGTTCCTCAAGGTATCTATGAAATTGGTCTAGGCATGGCAGGGCCAGTGATGATGCAATATGCCACCGAACAACAAAAGCAACGCTATCTGCCACCCATGGCCGCTGGCGAAGAAATTTGGTGCCAACTATTCTCCGAGCCCTCAGCGGGGTCTGATGTAGCTGGCCTGCGAAGTAAAGCGGTACAAGACGGCGATGACTGGATTATCAATGGCCAAAAAGTTTGGACCTCAGGTGCACAATTTTGTGACTACGGCATCATCGTTGTTAGACACGACCCCAATGTCGATAAACATGCCGGCATGACCTTCTTCTTTGTGGATATGAAATCTCCCGGGATTGATATCAAGCCGATCAAACAGATCACCGGTGGATCATCTTTTAATGAGGTGTACTTTAATGACGTCCGCATCCCAGACAGCCAAAGGCTGGGAGCGATTGGTGATGGTTGGAGGGTCGCTATCACCACCTTAATGAACGAAAGACTCGCTGTGGGTGACGCTAAGGGAGTCGACGCCACTGAGGCCTTTGAGTGGGCTCAGGGTCAGGACGATCATGGGCAAGCTCTAATACAAAATCGTGCGGTGCGAGAGTCCATTGCTGACTGGTACTGTCAGGCAAGCGGCCTTAGAAATACCAAGCTGCGAACCATGTCAGCCCTCTCCAAAGGAGATACACCGGGTCCTGAGGCCTCCATTACCAAGGTAGTCAGTGCTAACAAATTACAGGCCATTGGTAACTTTGGTATCGACTCCCTGGACATGGCGGGCATGTTAAAAACTGAGCTTTCCGATGTTCATGATTTCCACAATGCATGGTTGGGGTCAGCGGGGCTACGAATTGCCGGTGGCACCGATGAGATTTTGAAAAATATTATCGCTGAACGGGTTCTAGGGTTACCACAAGATCCTAGGGCAGACAAAGGCCTGGCGTTTAAAGATATTCCGTCGGGCAGATAGTAGATGGGTATAATCCCAGCAAATGATAAGAACCCGAAAATAGATTAGTAGCATCTTACCTAAAAAACCGATCTGTTTGTTTTTTAATTGAAATAATGTATAGTTTCGCCGACCAGATAACCTGGCGGGGTTTGGACCGGAAAACGCATCTCCCTAAAAGTTAGGCTTTTTGACTAACTAAGACCATAGATCTTCCCAAACTACAAAATAGCGGGTTTAATCAAATATTAATAACCCTCTGCAAACGATTTTATCAATGGAACCTAAGTATGCCCACAATCACCTTCATACAAGCCGACGGTAATAATCAAGAAGTCAACGCTGAAATCGGTAGCAGCCTAATGCAAGCGGCTGTCGATAATGTGGTCGAAGGAATCCTTGCCGAGTGCGGCGGTTCTTGCAGTTGCGCTACCTGCCACTGCTATATCGAAAACAACTGGATAGCCAAAATTGATCCCGCTAGCGAGATGGAAAAGGACTTACTTGAGTGCGTTACCGAGCCAAAAGACAATAGTCGCCTGTCCTGTCAAGTCATCATAACCGATGCCCACGATGGTTTAACGGTACACCTGCCCACATCACAGTTTTAATAGGCTCAACCTTATACCCCTCTAATCTAATATCCACCATATAAAGCTCTTTGATAAGCGTCTGTTTTGCAAAAAACATCCTATCAAAATCAGTAGCATCATCTCACGCTTGATTTCTCTTGCTTGGCGCTGAAACCTCCATCAAACCTCAAGTATCAAAACTCCCCTTAAAACCATCATGTTTGTTTTTTTCTACAAACGATGTATAGTTTACTCAACCTAAAATCAAACTAACTAAAGGTTCATCTCCATGCCATACCAAGAGGATTTTCTGCTAAGGGCCTACCGCTCGATGAGAACCATTCGCGAGTTCGAAGAACGCTGTATCAAAGAGTTCATGGGAGGTAATATTCCCGGCTTCGTTCATGCATCTAACGGTCAAGAGGCTATTGCTGTAGCAGCCTGTATTGATCTTAGCGACAGTGACATAATTGGTAGCACTCACCGCGGTCACGGTCACTGTATCGCCAAAGGCTGTGACGTCGGTGGAATGATGAAAGAGGTCATGGGCCGATCTACCGGCCTGTGCAAAGGTAAAGGTGGCTCCATGCATATTGCCGATATCGATAAAGGCATGCTAGGAGCTAACGCGATTGTTGGCGGCGGCCCGCCACTCGTAAACGGTGCTGCCCTGGCAGCTAAGACCTTGGGTACTAAAAATGTCGCTCTGTCGTTCAACGGTGATGGAAGCGCCAATCAAGGCACGACCATGGAGGCGATGAATATGGCCGTTGTTTTACAGCTTCCTCATATATTTATTTATGAAAACAACGGTTACGCTGAAGGTACTGCTGCTAACTATGGTCTTGGCTGCGACAGCCTGACAGACCGAAACGCCGGCTTCGGCATGCCGGCTGAATACGTTGATGGAAACGACTTCTTTGCAACGTATGACGCCATCAAGGTTGCGACTCAACGGGCTCGCGATGGCGGTGGCCCTACTTCTATTGAGGCCAAGTGTGTCCGCTTTGACGGCCACTTTATTGGTGACCCACAGCTTTACCGCGGCGAAGATGAAGTTAAAAATGCCCGTAAAACCGAGGACTGCTTAAAAATATTCCGCGCTCGAGTCATTAAAGAAGGCTGGTTAAAAGCCGCGACTATGAATGCGATAGATAAGGAAATCGTAGCCGAAATAGAAAAAGCTGTTGCGGATGGTCTAGCTGCCCCGCGCCCAGATCCCTCCACGGACCTTTTGTCCGATGTCTACAGTTCATACTAAGGGTACCGAGATGACTACTAATTCTAATGATGCAAAAATAGGCGGTAAGACCTCAATCAAGGCTTACCGTGAAGCCCTCAATGATGCCATTCGTGAAGAGATGCGCCGGGATCCAACTGTTATAGTTCTCGGTGAAGAAGTCTCCGGTGGCGCTGGCTGTGACGGCCAAGACGATGCCTATGGTGGTGTTTTTGGTGTAACTAAAGGTCTGATGCCAGAGTTCGGTCGAGAGAGAGTGATCGATACCCCTATTTCTGAAGCAGCCATTATTGGTGCCGCCGCCGGCGCTGCCAACAATGGTCTCCGCCCAATCGCTGAACTGATGTTCTTTGACTTTATTGGCGTGTCCTTCGACCAGATCTTTAATCAAGCTGCTAAGTTTCGCTATATGTTCGGCGGCAAATCCAAAACTCCAATGGTAATTAGAGGAACAGTGGGCGCTGGTTGGAGAGCAGGCGCTCAGCATTCCAGTATACTCCACTCGGTTGTTACCCATATTCCTGGCCTGAAAGTAGTGATGCCGAGCAATGCCTACGATGCCAAAGGCTTGATGGTGCAAGCGATTCGCGATGAGGATCCTGTGATCTTTCTCGAGCATAAAGTCATGTACAACAATGAGTGTGAAGTGCCAGACGAGCAGTATGCCATACCTTTTGGTGAAGCCGCGTTCCCTCGCCAAGGTAAAGATGTCACTATCGTTGCTATCTCTAACATGGTCACTCATGCCATTGCTGCGGCAGATATTTTGGCGAAAGAGGGGATCACCTGCGATGTTATTGATCCTCGCACCGTTTCACCACTGGATGATGAGGCGATTCTTGAGAGTGTCGAAGTTACTGGCAGATTGGTTGTGGTCGATGAAGGCAATCCTCGCTGCGGCCTAGCCTCTGACATTGCCGGTATCGTTGCTGAGAAAGGCTTCTTTAGCCTCAGAGCTCCAATTCGTACCGTGACTGCACCACATACGCCGGTTCCTTTTGCCCCTGAGCTGGAAGATGCTTACGTTCCCAATGTCGATAAAGTTCTTGCCGCTGTTCGGGACGTACTGGGAGCCTAATGATGACCAATAAAATCAAGCCGATCAGTATGCCCAAATGGGGCATGGAAATGTCTGAAGGTGAAATCAATACCTGGCATGTCAAAGTAGGTGACCAAGTCAACATTGAGGATGATCTGGTCGATGTTGAGACCGCGAAAATCGTCAACACAGTCACCGCTGCAGATAGCGGTATTGTGAGGGCTATACTTGCCCAACCAGGCGAGACACACAATATCGGTGGTCTTCTGGGTGTCCTTGCTTCTGCTGATATCAGCGAAGATGATATTCAAGCGTTTATAAGTAGTTATCCCAGTAATAGCGAAGCAGTAGTTATAGAAGAGGCGCCGATCATGTCCGAAGTTGCAAATGAATCTGTAGCACCAGCTGAGAAACAGCTCAGTAATCTAGATCTACTAGCTGGAGGTGCAGATGATAGCCACGTGCCGGCATCACCAGTAGCCCGTCGCTTGGCCGGAGAATATGGTGTTAATCTCAATAATATTATCGGTACGGGTCGCCACGGGCGCGTATCCAAAGGCGACCTAGAGGCGGCCGTAACCGCCTCGGGTGGCCTATTAATTGGAACTAATAATTCAATACCTAGCAAAACTCAGAGCGGTGATGATAGCCAAGTTAAGGCGACCCCAGTTGCGCGACGCCTGGCTGAACAGCTAGGTATCAACCTACTAGAATGCCGTGTTAGCGGTAACCGTGGGCGTGTGTGCAAGGCTGATGTTGAGGCTACGGCCGCAATGAAAAATAGATTGCCGACGCAATCAACTGTTGCTGCGCCGGTACATGGCAGTTCTGAGTCTCAGACTATTAGCGGCATGCGTAAGACTATTGCTTCTCGTCTGCAGGCATCTAAACAGACCGCACCGCACTACCGTGTGCACATTGATGCCGAGCTAGATAACCTGCTTGCCACACGCAAGCAGATCAATGATGTCAACACTGCCACCAAAGTCTCGGTAAATGACTTTATTATTAAAGCCTGTGCCAGTGCGCTAGTAAGAGTGCCGGCAGTCAACGTGCAGTTTGATGGCGAGCAAATCACCTACTTTGAAGATGCCGATATCTCTGTTGCGGTTGCCATCAAAGATGGCTTGATTACACCTATTATCGCTGAGGCCAACAAAAAGGGTTTAGAGAGTATTTCCAGTGAGATGCGTGACCTATCTACAAGAGCCAAGCTCAATCGCCTAAACCCTGAGGAATTTCAAGGGGGGAGTTTCTGTATCTCCAATCTGGGCATGTATGGTATTAAGCAGTTCGACGCTATCATTAATCCACCCCAGGGTGCCATTTTAGCCGTGGGTGCCGGGGAACAGCGGGCTGTTGTTAAAAATGGTGCACTGAGTGTTGCAACCGTTATTAGCCTGACACTGTCCAGTGACCATCGTATTATCGATGGCGCTGTAGCGGCACAGTTTATGTCTGTTCTTAAGGGTTTCTTGGAGCAGCCGGCAACTATGCTGGTATAAGAGGTGACGGTGAGTATGGAGCAATATGACCTTATGGTAGTGGGTGGTGGCCCCGGCGGATATGTGGCTGCCATTCGCGCTGCCCAGTTAGGCTTTAAAACGGCATTGGTAGAAAAGCAGCACCTCGGTGGAGTCTGCTTAAACTGGGGCTGCATACCGACCAAGGCTCTGCTGCGTGGTGCAGATATAGCCCACACCTTAAAAGAAGCCGCGCACTTCGGCTTTACTATCGACAACCTTAACTTCGACATTAATAAATTGGTTCAGCACAGTCGTTCTGTGGCAGATAAATTGAGCCAGGGTGTCGCTTACCTGATGCAGAAAAATAATATTGCTGTGATTGATGGGACCGCAACTGTGGCAGGCAAATGCCGTATTGACGTCAGCTATGAAGGTGACGTCACCCAGTACAGGTCGAACCATATTATCCTTGCTACTGGCGCTCGCGCGAGGAATCTTCCCAATATCGAAATTGATGGTGATCTCATCTGGGGGGCGCGCGAGGCTATGACCCCCTCGTCTCTTCCTGGAAGCCTTCTGGTCATCGGCGGGGGCGCAATAGGAGTAGAATTTGCCAGTCTCTATAATGATCTCGGCACTGATGTGACCTTGGTCGAAGCTACTGAGCGCATTATTCCGTCAGAAGATTCTGAAATTTCAGCTCTTGCAGAAAAGGCCTTCCAGCAACGAGGTATCAAGGTGCTGACAAGCACTCTGGTCGAATCTGTTGAAGGTGCTAGAGCACAAGCCCGAGCATTCATTAAAGGTCCTAATGGAGAGCATCAGATAAAATTTGATCAGGTGATCCTCGCCGTCGGTATCAGGGGCAACATTGAAGGTCTCGGCCTTGAAAAACTGGACGTAAAAACCGAAAACAGCTTTTTAGTTGTTGATCAATTTGGCAAGACCAATCTGGCCGGGTTATACGCTATTGGCGATGTCGCTGGCGCGCCTTGGCTTGCGCATAAAGCCAGTCATGAAGCTATTATTTGTGTAGAAAATATTGCTGGCATTGACGATGTTAAACCTTTAAATAAGGCTCATGTGCCAGGCTGTACATATTGCCGCCCACAAATTGCCAGCGTAGGCCTTACCGAAGCACAGGCTAAAGATAAGGTCCGCAGTATCAGAGTAGGGCGATCTAATCTTAGTGCTAATGGCAAGGCGTTAGCTATCAATGAAGGGCAAGGCTTGGTTAAAACCATTTTTGACGCCGACAGTGGCGAACTTTTAGGCGCCCACATGATTGGGCCAGAAGTCACTGAACAAATTCAGGGTTTTGGCATTGCTCAACAGCTCGAAGCTACAGAGCACGAACTAATCCAAACCATCTACGCCCATCCAACAGTTTCCGAAAGTATGCACCAGTCTGTCTTGGACAGTCTTGGTCTTGCTATCCATCAATAGGATATATGTATGAGCCAGCACGTTCCAATGCACGAAGGTCTGTTCACCTGGCCGTCCAGCAAGCCTCAGTTGTTGGGTAGTCGCTGCAACCAATGCTCAGAGGCCACCTTCCCCGCCCAGCCCGACTGCCGCAACTGTGGCTCACGTGATACAGATATTGTTGAATTAGGCGATCGCGGGACATTATGGACCTGGACGATCCAGACATTTATGCCTAAACAGCCCTACCACAGCGATGAAACAGCTGAGACATTTCGTCCCTATGGTGTAGGCTATGTTGAAATGCCTGGTGGTGTGCGAGTCGAGGCTCGCCTGCAAGCCAATAGTCCTGAGGATTTGCAGATTGGCATGCCCATGCAATTAGATATTATCCCATTTCGTACTGAAGAAAACGGGGAGCAAAAAATGACATTCAGTTTTAGCCCAGTGATGGAGACATAGATCATGGATGTAGCAATTATAGGTATAGGGCTTCATCGCTTCGGCCGTTCACCCGATATGACTGGTATGCAACAGGGAGCTTCAGCTGTGCGTGCCGCCCTCACCGATGCCGGCCTTTCCTGGCAGGATATGCAGTTTGCCTATGGTGGTAGTCAGGATGCTGGCAACGCCGATGCACTCGTCAATGAGCTTGGTCTAACTGGTTTACAGTTCACCAATATCTGGAACGGCTGCGCCACAGGTGGTAGCTCTCTCCACGCCGCCTACAGTGCTATTAAATCTGGCGAGTACGATGTGGGTGTTGTCGTCGGTTTCGACAAGCATCCCCGAGGCGCATTTAATCCCCAACCAAAAGAATGGGGTCTGGATGACTGGTATGGCGAAACCGGATTAATGCTAACAACACAGTTTTTTGCCCTTAAAACACAACGCTATATGCATGACCATGGTATTACCGAAGATGCCTTGATTCGCGTGTCAGAAAAAGCCTTTAACAATGGCTCATTGACTCCTACCGCTTGGCGTCAGCAAGCGTTCAGTTATGAAGAGATTGCCAACTCGGCAATGGTTAGCCATCCACTTCGTAAATATATGTTTTGCAGCCCCGCTGAAGGTGGCGCTGCACTAATTATTTGCAATGCTGATAAAGCTCATCAGTACAGTACCAATCCTCTATTCCTGAAAGCTGCCGCGGTGCGTACACGCCACTACGGCAGCTTCGAAGTCTTCGCGCCGTCGCAGGCTATGACTGTAGCCGATGCGCCTACAGTAACGGCATCCAATGCCGCGTTTGAGGTAGCTGGCATAGGCCCCGAAGATATTGACGTGATCCAGCTACAAGATACGGATAGTGGCACCGAAATTATGCATATGGCAGAGAATGGTTTCTGTGACCATGGCGAGCAAGAAAAATTACTACGCGAGGGGGCCACTGGAATCAACGGCCGTATGCCTATTAATACCGATGGTGGTTGCCTAGCAAATGGCGAGCCTGTTGGGGCATCCGGACTGCGCCAGGTCTATGAAGTTTGTGTGCAGTTACGTGGCGAGGGTGGCGCACGGCAAGTGCCTAACCAACCCAAGGTCGGCTACACTCATGTCTATGGTGCACCAGGCATCAGCGGCGTTAATATTATCACCAAATAATTAAAATTATGAGCAGGAGTAACTTTTATGTCTGAACTAATTAAAGTAAAACAACAGGGTGAAGCTCGCTGCGAAGGCCTGAGCTACCAGGATCTTCTCAACGACGAGACTATCGAAGTGCCGGCATACCTGCGGGAAAATACCAATCCCTTTATGGGTGATGACGATTTAGATGTGGCGCGCTGGGTTGATCGTGATTTTCATGAGCAAGAAAAGAAGAAGCTATGGCCCAAGGTCTGGCAAATGACCTGTCGAGAAGAAGACATTCCTGAAATCGGCGACCATCATGTTTACGAAATCGTAGACCAATCGATTATTGTTACCCGCACCGGTGAAAATGAAATTAAAGCTTTTATTAACTCCTGTTTGCATCGGGGCCGTATACTGCGCGACTGCGATGGCCATGCCGAAGAGTTTGTCTGTCCATTTCATGGCGCGACATGGAGTATTAAGGGCGAGTTTAAAGCTATACCTTGTAAGTGGGACTTTAGCCATTTAGACCAGAAAGATATGAGCCTACCTCAGGTCAAAGTCGGTATCTGGGGCGGTTTTATCTTTATTAATTTCGATGAGAACTGCGTTCCTTTGGAAGACTACTTAAGTCCTCTACCAGAGCACTTCGCGCGCTTCCCTCTGCATGACTATTACAAAGGCGCTCATGTTGAGCGTGTGGTTCAGTGCAACTGGAAAGTCGGTGCCGAGGCCTTTATGGAGTCATTTCACACGTTGGAAACTCATAGTGAGATTCTCACCTTCACCGGTGATGCTAACTCCCAGTACGACACCTTTGGAGATCATGTGAGTCGTTCAGTTACTCCTATGGGTGTGGCAAGCCCCCATAGGCCTGATGTAACAGCTGAAGAGACCATGCTCGATATTCTTGTGCTGTCGGGCCGTATGGCAACCGATAGCGCTGAGGGCCATGAAGTGCCCAAGGGCGTTACCGCGCGGAGCTATGTGGCAGAGACCAACCGTGAGATGTTTGGCGACATTATTGGTCAGCCTCTGGATGATGCAACCCAGTCCGAACTGGAAGACGCGATACTCTATATGCTGTTCCCCAATACTCAGGTATGGATTGGTTACCATGGCAATATTGTCTATCGCTTCCTACCTAATGGTGATGATCACAGCAGCTGTATCTTCGAAACCATGATTCTGATGCGCTACCCAAAGGGTACCAAGCGTCCAGAGCCAGCGATGAAAAATACTCTGCGCCCAGATCAAGCCTTTAGCGAAGCCCCAGAAATTGGCGCCCTAGGCCCCGTATTCGATCAGGATGATAGCAATATGGCAGCAGTACAAAAAGGCATGATTGCATCAAGGAAGGGGGCGGTAAGTCTGGCAAGTTATCAGGAAAGTCGGATTCGTCATCTGCACCAAACAATAGACAAGTATCTCAAGGCCTAAGACTTTGTATCGCCGGGTTTTAGATTTTCTTAGCCCGGCAAGCTTGTTACCTACTCTCCCGTTATGAGATTTCTATGGTCACTATAATAGACACGCTGATCCCCGCAGCAAATATCACTGACAACCAATCTGTGGCTATCGCTCTAGATGGGAAAGATATTCTTATCTGTAAAGCTAACAGTGAATATTATGCGGTCGATAATCAATGTACCCACCAGAGGGCAAAGCTGACTGAGGGTCGCATCAGAAACTGTTTTCTGTCCTGTCCACTGCATGGCGTGCGATTTGACTTACGTACTGGAAAGCCCATGGGAGAACTAACAAAAGTACCACTGAAAACCTATGACATTAGCGTGTCCGATGATGGCAACCTGCATATTGATCTGGATTAATCATGAAAATGAATCGTCAAGTTGTTCTCGCCTCTTATGTGAGTGATGCCGCCAAACCAGAAAATTTCGCCATGTCCGAGAGTGCGATTCCAGAGCCTGGAGAGGGTGAGTTTTTGTTGCGCAATATGTATTTGTCCATGGAGCCTGCGATTCGAGGTTGGGTGGATGGCAAGGCCAACTATTTCGAACCAATCCCAATCGGAGGAGTGATTCGAGGGCCTTCTGTAGGGCAAGTGGTTAAGTCCTGCAATCAAGATTTTGTTGAGGGTGATCTTGTATATGCCCTCAATCATTGGGAAGATTATTCCATTTGCCATAGCGAAGCCATATTGCTCGAAAAGCTGAAGCCAGAGACTGGAATACCCATCTCATACTATGTCGGCTCTCTTGGCGGTGCTGGGGCCACTGCATATATCGGCTTACATGAAGTAGGCCAGATTCAAGCAGGGCAAACGGTCGTCGTCAGTGCGGCGGCAGGTGCTACCGGTAGTATGGCCGGACAAATAGCTAAGCTCTGTGGCTGCACAGTCATAGGTATTGTTGGCAGTGATAAAAAAGCGAAGCTGATTGTGGATAAATTTGGTTTTGATGCCGCGATTAACTACAAAAATGATGATGTTACCAAGTCCGTCATGGCCATTGCATCAGAAGGTGCGGATATTTATTTTGATAATGTCGGTGGTCCAATTCTGAATGCGATGCTCCCCGCTATGAAAGTTTATGGGCGTATTATCGGTTGCGGGATGATTTCTGACTATAATCGCACAGATAATCCAAATCCAATTACCAATCTTTGGGAAATGGTCTCGCGGCAACTGACCATGCAGGGATTTCTTTTGCCCTCCTATCAGAAAAAGGTACCCGCAGCTATGGCGAAACTTGAGGAGTGGATCCGAGCAGGAGAGATTAACGTGATCGAAAACATTACAGAGGGCTTTGTTAATACTCCTAAGGCATTTTGCGATTTGATGTCCGGCAACACAGTAGGGAAAGCTCTGGTTAAAATAGACTAACTCTAACTTGGGCCTGTCACTATTGGTCTGGTCCTGCCGATTATTTTAGTATTATTAACACCTTGTAGCGAACTTGTCCGCAGAGGCAGCCTCCCTCTCTTAGCTCTGCACTCATTATCCTCTCCTGTAAATATAGTTGTGCCTCTTAGTTGTTACTGAGAGAGCCATCAACAGTAAACCCTGAGCCAGTTACAAATGAAGCCTCCTCGCTAGCCAAATAAACTGCCATGGACGCAACATCTTCTGGCTCGCCGATACGGCCAATCGGATGCATGGCCTTGTAGCTATCCATCAGGGCTTCACCATTGTCCACCTGACTGATCACCTTTTCTAACATCTGGGTCTGAATAACGCCCGGATTGATTGAGTTAACATTGATGCCATAGCCACTGCGGGCGCAGTGCAAGGCCACGGACTTGGTCATCATATCGACACCAGCCTTGGAGGCATTATAAGCAACAAGCTCGGCTTGGGGTCTGAAGGCAGAAACCGAGGCCATATTTATAATTGAACCTCCGCCGTCACTTTTCATTGCCTTGATCGCACCCTGGCAGCCTAAAAAGCAGCTCCGTACGTTGATCGCCATAGTTTTATCCCAGGTATCTACGTCAAGTTGCTCGATATTCCCCATCAATGTAACACCGGCAACGTTAACCATGATGTCTAGGCCGAAAAACCTGTCCGCAGCAACTGCGAAGACTCGATCCCAATCCGCTGGCACTGACACATCATGGTGCACGAACTCACAATTTAGACCTAGAACCTCTGCGGCAGCAATACCTCCAGGATTATCTATGTCGGTGATAATAACCCTCGCACCTTCGGCAATAAATCGCTTAGCAATACCATAACCGATACCAGTAGCGCCTCCAGTAACAATGGCTCGCTTACCCGATAGCCTTTTCTGTGACATAGGTCTACACCTTAAGCATTAACTTACCAGTGTTACTGCCGTCAAAGAGTTTATGGAAGGCAGTCAGCGTATTATCAAAACCATCAACAATTTCGTACTTAAACTGAATCTTATCTTCGGTGAGCAACTGAGCGAGAGCGCCCGCACCAGTCTCAAACTGCTCAAAGTAGTTGCTGACCAAAAAGCCTTTTACTACAGCACTTTTTGCTAGCACCTGCCACCAGTTATAGGGACCAGGAACTGGCTCTGAGGCATTATAAGTAGAGATAGATCCACAAAACACGATGCGCGCATTGCTGTTAATATTCAGTAACGCAGCGTCTAGAATCTCACCACCCACATTGTCAAAGTAGACATCAACCCCATCCGGGCAGGCCGCGGCAATCGCAGCACTAAGGTTACCCGACTCAGTTTTGTAATTAATTACCGCATCAAAGCCCAGATCATCCATTAGCCACTGGCATTTATCATCGGTGCCGGCCATACCCACCACATGACAACCCATATTCTTTGCCAGCTGCCCTCCCAATGAACCAACTGCGCCGGCGGCAGCGCTCATAAGCAAGGTATCTCCCGCCTTTAGCTCAGCGGTATCATGAATACCAAAGTAGGCGGTAAGACCAACAGCACCAAATACACTTAAATAGTAATGCAGAGGGAATTGATTATCTTGAGGCACCTTAGTTAGAAAGTAGCCGTCGGACAGACTATACTCTTCCCAACCATTGAGGCCATAAACCATATCCCCAGCGGAAAAATCAGGATGCTTACTATCAACTACAGTACCTACCGTTGAACTACGAATTACATCGCCAAGCACTATAGGCGGCATGTAACTTGGCACATCGTCCATCCAGCCGCGAATAGCAGGGTCTAGAGAGAAATACTCATTTTTAATCAGTAACTGTCCCTCGGCTAAGCTATCAACCTCAACAGTTCTAACCTTAACGTCGCTATCGGTGGTAGGCCCTTTTGGGCGCTGGTGGAGGTAGTATTGCTTATACTGAATTAACATAGTTTTTCCCGTTTTCATTGTAATTAGTTGCGGAACTACGATGCATCTCATCGAAGGCCAAAATGTGAGATTTAAGGTACCCTTTTAACAATAAAAAATCAACTGAGATTGTTTTTCTGAACCCCTGTCATGTATAGTTGTTCACACGTTCAATAATACTATCAAGGGGATTATTATGCCTTTTTCAGGATCAACTGAAGACCGTCTTGCCATCCGCGAACTTATGGACATCTACGCTGATGCTGTAAACCAGCGAGATACTGAACTCTGGGCCTCCACATGGTCTGAAGGTTCCAATTGGAAGCTTCCGGTCATACCGGGTATGGAAGATATTAGTGGCAAAGAGAATATTGTTACAGCCTGGCAGGGCGGCATGTCCATGTTTCCCTTTATTTTTATGTCCATTTCCGTTGGCAACATTCAAGTCAGTGGCGACACCGCCACCGCTAGGTCCTATACATCAGAAGTCGGCACTACTCTAGAGGGTGAGGAAATTCGACCTAGAGGTCAGTATGACGATCAATTGGTCAAAATTGATGGCCAATGGTTTTTCAAAGAGCGTATTTTTAACACCATGTATGGTGAATAAGCCCTGTCACTAAAGGAACTATAATGACTGTACTAATTAATGGAACCGTAAACTTCAATCCTGAAGATGCTATAAAAGTACTACCAGAAACCGCGCAGCTGATGGCGGAAACACGCCTCCAAAAAGGCTGCCGTCACTATGTCTGGAGTATTGATCCCGCAGTCCCGGGAAGGATTTATGTACATGAAAATTGGGAATCTGTGGAGCATCTACGCGCTCATCTTGCCAGCCACTTTTACACCGATATGCTGGCGATACTCTATAACTACGAAATTCTGGACACTGATATCATCAAGTACAGCGTTGACCATTCCGAGCCAGTTTATGACGATACGGGAACGGCTCGTGCTGATTTCTTTATGAGATAAACGCTAAAGTATAAGTCTGTTCCACTATGGTAGGCTCTGCCATCTGAGGGGTAGCCAGTTCAATGCTCAGTATCACCTCAACTTTAAGCGGATCAATGGGCAGTGGACAATAAAGTCATTGCTCGGAAGAGGATTGAGAGCGAGCGAATAGGCGCCTCAATCAAAAGCACAGCAGTCCTCAAGTTAACTAAGTCCATGAGCCCTGCGCAGCCGATTCCCCACTAGATCTACGCCCTCGCGAGCCGCTTCAAGCAAGCCAGCCAGTGAAAAAAACGCGTGGGTAAGGCCGTCAAAACGACGCATCTCAACCTTAACTCCCGCCGCTGCCATGCGCTCAGCATAAGCTTCACCCTCATCCCGTAATGGATCAAATTCAGCAGTGATAACTAGGGCCGGTGGCAGGCCAGAAAGGTCTAGCGCCATCAATGGGCTAGCTAGTGGATGTTTGCGTCGTTCAACATCGGGGCAGTAATGATCCCAGAACCAGGTCATCATCGCCTTGGTTAGCAAATAACCCTCGGCATTATCTTGGAAAGAAGTACTACTCATACTAGGTTCGGTAATTGGATAGAGTAACAACTGCAGTGCAAAATTGGGCCCTTTACGATCGCGCGCCATCAGCGCAACAGCGGCAGCCAGATTGCCGCCAGCGGAATCACCACCAATACTGATGGGACCAGTTTTCGCTCCAAAATCGACGCCATAGATAGATGCCCAACAGGACACCGCATAACAGTCTTCTGGCGCAGCGGGAAACGGGTGCTCTGGCGCTAGTCGATAGTCGACTGCCACTACGATACACCCCGATGCAATACAAATCTCACGACAATCCGCATCATGGGTAATAAGATTCCCGATCACCCAACCGCCACCATGGAAATGCACATGCATCGGCGCTGGCATAGCATGAGGCCTATAGATACGCACAGGAATACTCCCTGCGGGCCCATCCACCAGTATATCTTCAACAGAATGAACGGCGACCGTCGGAGGTACCGACTGTGATTCTGTATAAATAGCTCGACTCTCAGCCACCGGTAATTCATGGTACTCTGGGGCCCCAGATTCGGCCATTGCGGCCAAAATAGCGGCAGTCGCGGGTTCTAATGGCATCGTTTTAACCCCTATCTCTAGACTTCGTTGATTTGAATATTTATTGTTAACCTAATTACCTCGGTCCTTATACGTACGAAAATAAGTTTTTCCCACAAAAAGATCCAACAACAAGTCCTTGCCCATTACAAGAAAACCTTCCGCACTCAGTGAGAAAGGTTTTGGCGTATCGAAAGAAATTTCTCTCTGGTAACTACAATTTAATTAAACACTTTCCTAAATTATTCCCAGCCAGCATATCGATAAAGGCTTGCCCTGCCGATTCAACACCCTCAGACCAATTGACCGGACTCACCAATGAATCGGACTTAAGCATCGCAGTGATATATTCAACCGCCTCTGGATAGCGATCGACATAGTCAGAGAACATAAAGCCTTCGGCTCTTGCCCGTTTGGTAATCAACTCCCACATATTGCCAACCGGTTCATGGCCGCCCTCTCTCTCGTATTGTGAAACAGCACCACAAAGGATAATTCGGGAATTTTCTGCCAGTTGACTTAGCATACTGCTGAGCATTGCGCCGCCCACATTGTCATAGACGATATCCATACCTGCTGGGGCCGCTTTGTGTAACTGCTCATCAAACGGGACAGAGGATTTATAATCAATAACCTGGTCATAGCCCAAGGTATCTAGCAGCCAGTTGCATTTGGCTGTTCCACCGGCGATACCCACAGTGCTGCAGCCCTCAGCCTTAGCTATCTGTCCTGCGATGCAACCAATTCCACCAGCAGCAGCATTAATGACAAAAACGTCGCCTGACTTAGGCTGACCGATATCCATAATACCAAAATAGGCTGTCATTCCAGAGGGACCTAAGCTACAAAGGTACTCATGCAATTCCAGAGCAGGATCTGGCTCAATAATACTCATTAAATCTGAACCATCGGCAATACTATATTGCTCCCAAGCCGTTCGGCCCATAACGATACTTCCTTCAGGGTATTCTGCATTACGAGACTCAATTACCCTACCCATAATAATACTCTGCACGGGTTCACCCAATGGCATTGAAGCCAGATAATTATCTCCTGAGCCATCATTCATCCATTGGCGAAAGCCTGCATCCAAGGATAAATAGATGTTCTTGATCATAAACTCACCATCCTTGATACTACCGAGTGGTTGACTATGAACTTCAAAATCATTCGCTACCAAATGTTCGGCAGGACGCCGAGCGAGCAATACACGTGTATTCATCTCCGTCATAAGCTTATTCCATAAATATTGTCATGTTCGTGATGACAGTAGATAATTCCAAAAACTGTCGCCTTAAGTAACAATGGTACATCAGCTACTTACTTAGGTAAATAACAAACATGTTTGACGGTTTTTATTGACTGACTATAGGTGCCAAAGTAATATAAGTAGACACAGTCAAACAAGAAATTGACCCACGACGAGCCTCTGCTAAGATTAATCTCAACTCGGGGATAGCTAGGCTGAAATCGTACAATGGAGACGTTGAATGGCAACTACAACAGCACAGAATTTTTCCGACCACCTAGAAATACAGCAGGTGATTAACCTTTACGCTTCCGCCATCGATAAGCACCAATGGTCCGCACTAGAAAGTGTATTTACGGAAGATGCCGAAGCTAACTTTATAGGCTTAGGTATCTTCGAGGGGCGCCAAGCTATCGCCGACCTTATTTCCGCCGTTCTTACCCAATGCTCGGTAACGCAGCATCTGCTGGGTAATATTAATATTGAGGTCAATGGTGATATAGCTACAGCGACCTGTTATCTGTCAGCCCTGCATGTCGGATTGGGCGACTACGCCTCAGACATAATGACCGTCTGGGGAGAGTATAGCGACAGGCTAGTCCGTACGGCTGATGGCTGGCGCATTGCTCATCGAACATTGACATCCCTGCATTCAACAGGTGATATTGGACTCGACGGCTAGGCGGCATTTTTTAACTCGCATGCATGCCTCCCACTTAATGCTTAAAAATATATTAATAATAGAAAGCGAGTGCTTAGGAATGGTAGATTTGCATTCACACCACGACATTGGAGCGCCCAGACAAAAGATTTAGTAATATTGAAGTTGGGCGTATCGACATTCAAGGCAGCGGTGTTGGCATTATTCGCCATCTGTACAATGTAGGGTTTGATGAAATATCGATGCCTGCACAATAGACCAAAATAGGTAATACTAACCTTACATCACGAAGGATTTAACCATGTTAGCTATCTCCGCAAGAATTGAACTAGCTCCCGAAAATACCGTCGCATATGTAGCTGCTGCGCAAAAAATCATCGTACCAACCCATGAAGAAGCTGGATGCCTACTCTATAGCATTGCGGTTGACATCAATCATTCAAATGTTATCTGGATCACCGAGCAGTGGGAGAGTGAAAGTGCCTTAATGGCTCATCTGAACATGCCCCATATTATTGAGTTTCTGGCCTTCTGCGGCACCGTCGACATTACAGACATGAATGTTATTAAATTTGATGTGTCGGCTGCTGGACCCCTCGAACTTCCAGAGAGCTAATACCCAAACCAGTTAAGGACTATTAAACATGACTATTGCAGAGAACTATAATCGCATTGTTGCCCGCATTATTGATGACGTTAACAATAACACCACAGATCAAGCCGAAGGCACTCTAACAGTACCATCAAAAGCCTATACTGACCCAGATCTCTGGCAACAGGAAATGGACCTGATCTTCAAAAAGGTTCCCGTTTTTGTAGCCTTGACCCAAGAAATCCCTAATGCCGGCGATTACAAAACCTTTCAGTTTTTAGATAAACCACTGCTGATTACGCGTCTGAAAGACGGCACTGCTAGAGTGATGCTTAATGTATGCTCTCATCGAGCCATGACAGTCGCCACAGAACCCTGCGGTAACAAGTCTCGCTTTACCTGCCCTTACCACGGCTGGATGTATAGTAATGATGGCGTGCTCCGCGGTGTGGCTGATCAGGAGAAGTTTGGTGATTTTGACAAGCAAACCAATGGTTTAACCCAACTTCCGGTCTATGAGCGTGGCGGTATGATATTTACCGTTCTCGAGCCCGATGGCGAGGTTGATTTTGACGACTTTCTCGGCGGCATGATGGAAGATATTAGCCGCCTGGGCATGGAAAACTGGCATTTCTGCGGCCAGCGTAAGGTCAACGGCGCCAACTGGAAGGTGGCCTACGACGGTTATCTTGAGGGTTATCATTTTGCCGCGGCCCATCCAGAAACCATCGCCCTGCGCACTTACTCCAATGTTATGCAGTTTGATTCCTATGGACCCCATACATTAATCTGCTTCCCTCATCTGGCGATTAAAGACAATCTCGCCGATGTAGCACCAGAGGATTACCATAAGCACGAGAGCAATGGTTATGACTGGATTCGCACGCTGTTTCCCAATATCTCGTTGTTTGTAGCGCCGGAGATTACGTTGATCAGCCAGATTATTCCTGGTCCGCTCCCCAATCAGAACACCACCTACATAAGCTTTATTCACCCGACCAAGCCGGACGGAGAAAATGCCGAACTACAGGGCATGATGGACTTCTTTCAGGAGGTAGTAGATGTCGAAGACTACCAAGTGGGACTGAAGATTCAGAAAGGCCTGGAAGCTAATGCCCATGCTAATGTGACTTTCGGACGCAACGAGGCGGGCAATCAGCTATTTCACAAGTGGGTTGAATGGTATCTCGCCAAAGACCCCTCGGCCCCAAAACCGAAGCTGTAGGCGAATTAAATTAGCAATATTAAAGGTGCACAATGAATATTCACGACAATCGCGCAGGCAGAATCAATTGTTTACTAATCGCTGGTGGCGTCTGGCATGATATAGACTATGCCCGGTTAGAATTATTGAAATTACTATCAGAAGATGACCGTTTTCGGGTTCGAGTTTTTGAAGATTATGAGAATCTGCAAGCTATCGAAGAAGCAGACTTTATTGTCAGCTATACCTGTAATGTTGTGCCCTCTCTCGGAGCGCAGGAAGCACTTAAAGCCTGGGTCGAAAGAGGTGGTCGCTGGTATGCGCTCCACGGTACGAATTCTATCATCCGCTTAATGTCGAGTGGGCTTTATGGCACCCCGGATTGGGCTCCACTATTTGTAGAAACACTCGGATCCATGTTTCGCTCTCATCCTCCCATTGCTCCTTATGAGGTATCAATTGCTGACCCAGATCATCCGCTAGTGCGGGGTATTGAGCCATTTGAATCTGACGATGAACTGTATCTAATGAAGACTTATGGCGACCTGCATGTCCTATTGGACACGGAATACGGCGGCAAGGCTGAAGGGTTTGAAGAAGATGAATGGGAACATGCCCGCCATCCAGTCTTTTATACTCATAAGGTAGGCGAAGGTGAAGTGCTGTATTTGACGTTAGGACACTGCCGTCATCACCATGACATGCAACCCCTGCTCGACTACTGGCCAACTATGGATCGTGGATCATGGGACCTACCGGTTTTTTATCAGCTATTGCGACGGGGTATTCAATGGGCCATTGAGCCTATGGATAAAGCTACGGCTGAAGCCTTAACCAAGGCGCGCGCTACAACTGAGTGAATCTTGGTGCGCGCATTATCCAAATAAGAGAGCGATGAAAGCTGTTTACTGGGTTTGCCTGCCAAAGCACATTTAACTCGTTTACTTCCACATTGACCTAGGGTCATCTGAAACGGACCAAGCTTGTTTTGATACTGAGCCAATAATACTTAATACTTGTCCTTTCAGACCATTTATTAAAAATTACTGCCCTACTGCATACGAAGTTGGACTGTTTGCTTCTCTGTTTGAAGCATTGATGGTCACGTTATAGCCTTTTGCTTAAAGCCTCTCTAAGCCTTATTTATTTAATTCATCATCCTTTATGCACCCGATATTGTGGTCTTTTAACTGTGGCTAGCTATTATCACTTCTTGGTAGGACAGTGATATCTGTTTCCTAATCGATCAAGATTTTAACAATTCCAGAACGCTGTCAGTAGCTCCCAACTGCTGCTAATCTCTACTCCATTGCCTCTACGTTATCTTAAAAAAACCTAATAGCGGGCTTTATGTTTGTCTATATAAGCTCATATGACTATATATCATGGTTAATCTATCCTTTGAATTGTATGAATACAGAAAGTATAATTTTTTAATAAATAATCGCATGATAAATAACTCCATGCTGTGGTCACTATTATGAAATTTAGTCTATATTATTTTGAAAAACTTGATCTTAATGTTTTTTTAACTCTCCTTTTTTTCGGGTGTATTATTTTCCCATACGAAGTCAGTGGTCAGCAAAAATTGATACAGGACTGTGAAACCTGCCCAACTATGATTGTCATTGAGCCGGGTAATTTTATAAAGGGATCACCTGAAAGCGATGCCGGATCAAGGGACGATGAGAGGCCTCAACACCAAGTAGAGATCAATTATAATTTTGCTGTTGGCAGATATGAGGTCACGAGACGAGAGTATGGAATCTTTGTTCAGAGCACAGGCCACGACAGTGCTGGAGGATGCTACGGGGCGACTGATGACGGTATACAGCTAGGCATTGAATTGAACTGGTATGATCCTGGATATCCTGTAGGTGACAATCATCCTGTTGTTTGTGTGAGCTGGAATGAAGCTGTGTCCTATACTCAATGGCTAAGCAAGGAGACGGGAGAAAATTATAGATTATTGACAGAATCAGAATGGGAGTATTCTGCTAGAGCTGGAACCAGAACCATTCGATTTTGGGGTGATTCAGATGAAGGCTGTGATTATGCCAATGGAGCTGATTTGGATATTACTCCAGAAAGTTTTTTAGAGGAAATGAAAGGCAGGGGCACCAAAATAGTTTTACCTGAAGATTGGGTTGTTGCCGAGTGTCACGATGGTTATGAATACTCTGCGCCAGTAGGGTCGTTCGAGGCCAATGATTTTGGTGTTTATGATATTTTAGGTAATGTGGCTGAATGGGTCGGTGATTGCTGGGATATTTCTTACAAGAATTCACCCAGAGATGGAACGGCTAGATTAACCGGAGATTGCAATCGCCCGATTCTTAGAGGAGCATCGTACTATGATATGCCATTGTATTTGAGATCATCCAATCATTATGGTTTTCAATCCAATCAATCTGAGAACAAAGACACTCGCTATATTAATTTTGGATTTAGGGTGCTAAGAGAAATGAATTGAAGCCCCCAGATGAGCTATATCTATCCGTTTTTATTTTTCTTGATAGCTTTAAACGCCACTTCGTTCGGAATGGAATAGAAACCAAAAAATACAAGTTATAACTTACATCGCTTTCTATGAAAAAAATTCAAGACGCTTAAATCGTTAAATACTTATCATTGGCGGATTTAAACTGTGGGTTTGATATTCCCGTTAAGGCTAAAAAGATTTTGGGGATCATACTTATTTTTAATTTTAACCAATCGCCCATAATTTTGACCATAACTTGTGGCTACAAATTTTTGATCTTCATCCATGAGTTCATTGATATAAATTCTTTTTGCACAATGAGGCGATAAAGCTTTCCAGTAATCCCGACCCCATTTTGTATACTCTTCAGTCTTGGCGTCATTGGTCCAATGACCACCAACTTCAATATCCCACTTAGCATTTCGCCCAACCCAAGGAGTGCCACTTTCCGCTACTTCAGAAATAGCGCCACCAAATCGGACTACTCTCATCGTATCGAAACGACCTTCTTGATAGCTCCATCGATCCATTAGTTCTTCAGTTAATTTAGGTTTGTACTCATCAATTTGCCTGCCTTTGATGTAGTAGTTTCTATGATGTGCATTTCGCTTGTCCGCCACTTGCTGGTGATCTATAAATCTTTTCTTATAGACTTCATCAGTCGTCGGTTTACCAAAACTAGTAATTTTTTCGAGTGCTTTACTCGCTTTGTTTTCTTCACCAACGAATAAAGTACCTAAAAAGAAGTGACCCTTACCCGTTTTATTATCATTCCACATGCCAGCATTAAGCATAATATTGTTAGGCATGTCTTCAGAATAGTCATAGTAAAAATCCCAAATATCTTTTGCATGCTTCATATCATAAAGGTTCACTCCAACAATTATCTCCCCGTTTGGGAGAGGCCTGAGGTTATAAGTAAATGAAGTTACGATTCCAAAATTACCACCACCACCTCTGATACCCCAAAATAAATCTGGGTTCTCGTGCAAACTCGCTTTTCTAAGAATTCCATCTGCGGTAACAATATCCACACTAACAAGATTATCTACAGTCAAACCATACATTCTCATCAATGACCCAATACCACCACCGAGAGTTAGCCCTGCAACACCTGTATGTGATACCACTCCTGCTGGAACAACATAACCATGGGGCAGTGTTTTAGAATCCAAGTCATACAGCGTGCAACCAGCATCAACTGTTACCAATTTTCTTTGTAGATCTATGTTAGTTTTTCTCATTCTAGAGAGGTCAATGATAATGCCGCCATCACACGTTGATTTTCCAGAAATGCTATGTCCACCACTTCTCACAGCTGTCAGCAAGTTTTGGTCTCTAGAGAAATTAATGGCCTTTTGAATATCTTGAACACTGTCACAATAAACGATCAGCGCCGGTTTTCTATCCCAAACGCCATTCCAAACTAGTCTTGCTTTGTCATAATCGTAATGACCTTCTGATATTACAGAACCCTGAAAGCCATACATGAAATCCAAGATATCTTCTTTATTAAGAATGATCTCTTCGCCAGTTAACGAGGTGGCTCGCTGATCATGGATTGCCGATTTAGCAATGGGCATGTAAACCGAAGCCGCTAAGATCGTACTATTTTTAATAAAGTCTCTTCGTTTCATAATATATATGCTCTATATAAAATTATTATTGACTGGTTACGTATCATTATTCCCATTGGATTCTACTATATATTTTTAATTAATCAAATGATCAATAGTGGCTTTATACTTGTATAATTAGTGCAGATCCTACTTAGCAATCGACAAAAAAATAGAATCGAAATGACAGATTATATTGTTAATGATGCTGCATATGAGGACTTTGAGCGACTAGATAAAGCGACGTCTGAAGTCTTAACCAAGGCGCGCTGCAAAAGAATAAACCACAGTGATAAAATCGCCATTAAGCAAGAAGGCGACAAAAGACTCTTACTGGGTTTCACGACCAACGTAAATTTAACTCGTTCACTACACCCACAATACCACTACTAAAACTAACCGGACTGTCACCGTCAACATGAAAGTCAGGAATGCGCTTAAGCCATTCCTCAATGGCAATTCGCAACTCAACTCTGGCTAAATTTTTCCCAGGACACGTGTGTGCTCCTCGCCCAAAAGTTAAGCTGTTGCCCTGCTTGCGGCCAAACTCCACGTCCACCGCATTAGAAGTAAAGGTGTCGTCCATACCAGCCAAGGGGGTGGGTGCCGCAACCATATCGCCCGCTTTTAACTGCACCCCATGAAACTCCATATCCTCAGTGACCTCTCTAGCCACGGTGACTAGCGGGAAACGTCTTAAAATTTCTTCCACCGCCTGTGCAACAGAGATTTCTCCCTGAGATATTTGTAAGCGATGCTGCTCACTTCGGGCTAAAAACAGGAAGACAAAACCAAGTAAATTAACCACCGTATCTACACCGGCAATAAATACCTGAATAGATAATTTGATCGCTTCTTCACGAGTCAGCCGGCGACCATTGGTTTCCGTATTAATCATACGACTCAGCATATCTGCACCCTCTTTACCCATGCGTTGATCCACATAGGGGGCGATATAGTCTTTTAGATTTTGTAGTGCATCAGCGAAGGTAATACTTCCATCAGGTCTGATTAACTGGTCTGTCCAGTACTTTGTTTGCGGTATATCATCTTCGGGTAATTCCATCATCGATAAAAATACTCGGATCGGTAAGATATCAGCAAAATCACGGGTAAAATTACATTGCCCCTCCTCCACAAATCCGTCGATCAGCGACGTCACAATACCGCGAATATCATCACCCATAGCATTGACTACCGCCGGCGCCATGCTGTGATTTAAGGTCTTGCGATAAAAGTGGTGCTCCGGGGGATCTATGGTCGTGGGCAACAGACCATGGTCAGCACTATGGCTCTTGGGAAGAATAATACTGCGACTGGAGAACCTAGTGTAATCGGTTAAGATTTCTTCAATTATGGATGAACGTGTGGGCAGCCAATGTCCTTCATTTTCTTGAGTCCAGACCAGAGGACACGAATCATCCTCTTGCAATAAAGTCGCCCAGGCCTCATGAAAGTCGCTATCGATTCCGGGAGGCCCATAGATATTAAAGTCTCTTACCAGAGACTCTGGAACATGATCAGGCAATACTTCATTATTCATGCCCTTCTCCACCAATGGTTATCCCAATCTGACAGAATGAGCCGCATCTGCTGTGACAACCGAGCCGCTCATATAACTGGCGGCATTACTCGCCAGTAGTAAAATAGTGCCGTCGAGTTCCGATAGTTCTCCCGCTCGCCCGAGTGGCAAGTTGGCCAAATCGATCTTGCCTTGAGGCGTCTCATAATAGTCGGCAACCAAATCTGTATGCAGAAACCCTGGGGCCAATGCATTAACACAGATATTATGCTCCGCTAATTCATGACCCATTACACGGGTAAGTTGGTTAACTGCTCCTTTGGACGCGCTGTAATGTGTAAGACCCTTAAATGACGAAACAGCGCAAATAGATGATATGTTAATAATATTGCCAGGCTTATCCGCCGCGACCAACCGCTGGGCGCCTTCCTGCCCAAGATTGAAAACGCCTTTAATATTAACGTTCAATACATGGTCCCAATTAGCCTCCTCCATTTCCAAGAAAGGCTGACGGCCAGTGGCACCAGCGTTACAAACAACGATATCCGGTGTGCCAAATTCCTTCTCTGCAGCATCAAACCCGGCCTTAACTGAATTTCGGTCGGTCACATCCATAGCCACCGCTAAGGCTTTACCGCCTTTTTCCTTAATACGATCAGCGAGATTCTGCAACAGATCCATTCTCCGTGCAGCGCAGACCACAGCGACACCTTTATCTGCAAGCATTTCAGCTATATGCTCACCCAAACCGCTCGACGCACCACTGATCAGTGCGATCTTGCCTTTCACGGAAAAAATATTATCTGCCACAACAACTACCTCGTATTAAGTTGGCCATCTGATCAAAAAGAGTGTTTAAAACTGGATCCGCTTAGTGAATCCACCATCGACAACCACATTGGTACCGGTTGTGTAAGCCGAAATAGGGCTCAATAATAACGCAACCTGCACACATATTTCTTGAGGTGAACCCATGCGACCTGCCGGGATCATCGCTACTGTCGACTCATAGATTTCTGGCATCGCCGCCTTAATATGGTCCCAAGCGCCGCCATCAAAAAAGATGGGGCCAGGGCTAACACTATTAACACGGATACCCGCTGGGGCAAGTTCCTGAGCCAGATTGCCAAAATAGTTCAACAGCGCCGCTTTCATAGCACCATAGGGCACAGCGCCGGCAAATGCTTCGAGAGACGCTGTAGATCCTATACTGACAATAGAGCCACAATCAGAGGCTTCCAAGTATGGCTTAACAGCATTGACTGCTTTCCAGCTAGCCAACACATCGGCTTCGAAATTACTTCTCCATCCAGATTCTCCATTGTCAGCACCCCCAGCACTCACATTAGCAACAAAACCATCGATTCCACCCAGCGCCTCGGCACAGGCTTTAATCCAGCCTTCAAGTGATGCGGAGTCAGTGACGTCCACCACTTGGCCATGAGCCTTTACACCCAGAGCTTGGACGGCCTCGACAGCAGCGCTTACCTCGTCAGCATTGCGTGCACAGATACCTATATCGCAACCCTCGGCCGCTAGTGTTTTTGCCAGCGCAAAACCAATCCCTTTTGATGATCCTGTAATCAAGACCGTTTTATTTTTTAACTGAAGATCCATAGTAATCGTTCCTTATTAGTCGAATGTAATGACGCCAACTCTTAGCTTTAAACCGAGAGTTTAGAATAGCGTGACAGATGAGAATCTCTTGATCCAAACATGACACCTATGGCCGCCAAGCGTTTAAAATAATGACCGACGCTAAATTCATCGGTTGTACCTATACCACCGTGGAGCTGCATTGCGTTGTGCGAGACATAGCGACCCGCCTTACCCATCTTTGCCTTCAGCTCGCCGACACGCTTCATTTCTGGGGTCAAAGACTCTACTAAGAAAGCCTTAACTTCATTGCGGAAAACGCTGTCATCCATAAATTATCTCTGAGGAGCAACCGAGGAGCATTCATCGCCCCAACATTAAACAAACACACTTGTTTTTATTTTATGTTTATCGAGGGGGTAATGCAATGATATCTACTAAAATGATTGACTGGCTCTAAGCTTAACCACGCAGAACTATGTTCCGGTCTCAACAAGCACTCTAACTATATAATTGGAAATATTCTTATTCACAATTTTACAACAGATCTTAAATAGCTCTTCGCTGTAAGACATAACTAATTCATGTTAGGGGCCTTTAGGCTATTATGCCGACTGAATTAGCGCCTTAACTTTCTTTCTGAGCACATCCTTACGGACCTTGCCCGAAGCGGTCTTCTCCAGCGCGCTGCTATGCTCAATGCGTTGAGGCCATTTTTGTTTGGCTAAGCCGCTTTGCAATAAAAATGCCTGAAGTTCAGACATACTAAGCTGCACAGCGTCTCTGGTAACCAGAAAAACACAAACACCTTCACCTAGCCGCTCATGAGGCATTGCCACCACTGCTGCCTCAACGATTATTGCGTGCTGATGCAAAATATCTTCTATTTCACGGGCAGAAATATTCTCGCCGCCCCGGATGATGATGTCCTTTTTACGGTCAGTGATCACAATGGCGCCCTCTGGCGTTATATGGCCAATGTCTCCGGTATAAAAATAACCTCTTTTATCAATCGATTGGCGAGTCTGCTCCTCCTCACCATAACCCATCATCATCGCAGGGCCTTTGACCAGGATCTCTCCGTCAGCCCCCTGAGTTAATGGATCGCCCTCATCGTCAGCAATAATCACATCCCAGTTATTAATACGCCCATCTGTTGTTGCCGCGAGGGATTCCTCTTCTGGACGCATAAAGCCGGCCGTGATCAAAGGCGCCTCAGTGCAGCCATAGACCCTGAAGGAACGACAATTTGCCAATGCTCTATGGGCATCGCCGATCAGATTAGGTGGCACAGATGCACCACCGCAAGCAAAAAACCGCAGGGAGGGTAAGTCGAGAGAATCGCGCTTAGCCTTATCAACTAATTCCTGCAAAAATGGCGTTGCGCTGACACATCCTGTTGCCCCAACCTCGTCTATATAGGCTACAGCTTTATCGACGTCCCAACGCTCCATAAATGCCGTTTTACAGTCGCTGATAAACGCTTGCTCGATACCATTGGCAAAACCGGTAATATGAGTAACAGGTGAAGGCATCAACATAACATCCTCAGCACCAAGACCCCAAGCCTCAACACCATTGTCTATAGCGCATGCTAGGGACTGATGGGAATGCCTTACCGCTTTCGCGCGACCTGTGGTGCCAGAGGTGTACATTATGACTTTAACTGCAGCCATATCTGTAGGCTGCTTATCTGGTGCGGGGCCACCTCGCTGTCGAGTAAGATCCTCATACTGTATTACGCCGTCTATCGAGTTCTCGTGCCGCACAGAAATTACATGCTGTAAATCTGGCAGTTGAGGAGATAAGCGCTCAATCATCTCAGAGAAATTATAACCTCGATAAGTCCCGGGAATAAATAAGCAGCGAGCGCGGCTATCGGCAAGAATAAAGGCCACCTCGCGATCTCGGTATATAGGTATCACTGGATTTACTACTAGCCCCAACCAAACAGCGGCGATATCAATAGCGACTGCTTCCCGCCAATTGGGCAGCTGAAAGCTCACCACATCACCAGCCTTCAAACCTAAATCAGACAATGAAGCGGCCAGTGACATTGCCTCCTCAAATATACATCCAAAATAAATATGGCTGCCATCTTCAACATAAATGGCGACCTCCTGAGGACAATTAGTCGCCTTCTCTTCGGCGTAATCAGCTAGGTTTTTAGTACGTAATTGCATTATCGACCCTTAATAATATTGGAGGCTGCTAACCTTTATACTGCAGGACTAGCCGGTCAACCGATAATCATCCAAGTGACTTTCCTTGAACAACTATGGCTTGCAAGTTAACTTAGTTAATAAAAACATACAACTTTGTTTTTATGTGAAAGTATATAAATATAGCTAGGGCAATGTAGCGGTTAAATTTGGTTCACCTGCTTGCCCTAAAGGGCTCATGCGCTACAGGTAAGCAGTGCTGTAGGATAATTAAGCATAAAGCGGACTGAAGGGCCATTCCAGCACTAAGGCTATACAGGCCTCTCTGGATAATTACTATATGTAATCTTGCATTTGCAATTATATTTGATAGGAAATAGGTTGAATTTTGTTGATGCTAGCGTTATATTCCAAATTCGGTCAAATAAAAAGCAAGCTCGATTGTTTTTGTTGATTTGCTGCGAGGTCTGATGGGAATTGTGAATCTAATCCAGATGCCCGCAACGCTCTCATCACTAATATAATGATACATAAGGGGATAATATAATGAACTATCGAAACATCTTTAATAAGTCACTGCTACCGTCGTTGATTTCCGCACTTATTCTGCCCGTCTGCGCGGTCAGTGCATACGGTGCTACAGCTATAGAAGAAATTGTGGTTACAGCTCGTAAACGCCAAGAATCGATCCAAGATGTGCCCGTTGCTGTATCTGCAATCACTCCAGGTCAAATAGAGCGAGGTTCAATATCCAGCTCCCTTGACTTGGGTAAAATAGTTCCTAACGTGGAACTCCATGAAACCGTTATTGGCTCCGAATCTCTGAGCGCCTCAATACGAGGAATGAGCTACGACGATATTGAAAAATCAATAGAACCAACAGTTGGTGTTGCTATCGATGGTGTATTTATGGCCAGCAACTCAGGTGGTGTTTTCGATCTCTTCGACGTAGCTTCGGTGGAAGTTCTTCGCGGACCTCAGGGCACCTTGTTCGGCCGCAATACTATTGGTGGCGTTATCAGCGTCAATAGAACAGAGCCGACTGGTGAGTTTGGCATTAAATTAGAAGCCACAGCTGGCGATCAAGATATGACTGATATCAAAGGCATCATAAATATGCCTTTATCTGATAAGGGCGGCATCAAACTAGCATTCAAAAAAATCGACGCTGACTCTCACGTCTACAACACAACCTTGAATGCACGCCGGCCAATGAGAGATTCAGAGACTATGAGTGTCTCCGTGAAATATAACTTCACCGAAAACACATCGGCACAGCTAACTTTCGATAGTTACGATCACCACACCACTGCAGCCGACAACGTGTTTGTTGCAACTGGATTTCTAGCATCGATCGGATTTAACGCTGGTGCTGCTGCGTCAGAAGCAGCCAACTGGACGACTTCGCCTCAGTTGCTCCCTCTCACTGCTTATTTAGAGGGCGACAATACTACCTTGAAAGTAAACCATACCGGAGAGAACTACGAGATCAAGTATATTATGGGTATTATGGATTACGAAGAAGACGTAGATGAGGCCTCGTGGGGACTTCCTCAAGTATTTTTCCCGGTTGCTAGAGATCAAACCTTCAAACAGACCTCTCATGAATTACAGTATATTTCAGATTACGATGGTCCTATGAACTTTGTTGCTGGTCTGTACATATTAGAAGCTGATTCGAATATAACGTCAGGACCAATCCAAAACTTCGATGCACTGCACTTCCTTGATAGTACTGCATACTTTGGAGAAATGAGCTATGACATTAACGATCTATGGTCATTCTCATTAGGCGCTCGTTACACTAAAGAAGAGAAAGAGCTGAATACCGCGTCTTATACCAGCAACGCAGCAAGACTGAGCGACAGCAGAGCCCCAGCTGATCTAATTAATTTGGCCAACCCAACGTTTGACGACAACAACACTTCATTCCGTGCAGTATTGCAGCGACAACTCGAATCTGGAATGGTTTATGCGTCTTACTCAACGGGTTATCGTAGTGGTGGGTTCTTCAACCGAGGTGTTACGGCGGCAGAAACTCTACCTTTCCAGTCAGAGGAAGTCGCCAGCATTGAGCTGGGCGTGCGCTTGAATCCGACGGATAGCAGTCAGATTAACGTTACCTACTTTAATGCTGAATACACCGACAAACAGGTTGTGGTCGTTGTGCCTGCGTCAGACTCTATGTGTAACAAGGAACAGAACGAGGCAGGTAATGTAACCTGTTCCTTTGTTCGTAACGCAGCAGAGGCTACTATGAGTGGCGTCGAGTTTGAAGGTGTATTAATGCCCTCGGACGCACTTACGCTTCGACTTAACTTTGGTACGCTTGATTCTGAATACGATAATTACGACTACGATGGTGTAGATATCTCTAGCAAGGCTCGTATTCTGTATTCGCCGAAGTTCACAGGCTACTTTGGTGCTGAGCACACATCCGACCGCGCCGGTGGAACACTAACTCTGAACCTTGGTTTCAGTCACAAAGGTGAAGTAGAAACTCAGGCAGATTGGTCTAAATACAATCCCGCGACTGGTCCAGTGGTAACTCTTGATAGCTTTCAGACTTTGGATATCTCCGCCACCTTTGTGAAGGAGTTCGGCCCTAACACTCTGAAACTGCGTGTTTACGGAACAGATGTGTTAGAAGACGGAAACCGAATAGGCCGCAGATATGATGCGGGCGCATTCGCATGGGCAGAACCAGTTCCCCGTCGTCAAATGGGTGTAACTCTAGGATACGAGTTCTAATTATCTGAACTTAAGTAAGCCTAAAGGCGGTTGAATATTAGTTCAACCGCCTTTTTTATGTTGCTGGGTTTATTAACTAGAGAGCCGGCAAGTCCAAAAGACCTTACCCCAAGAGAGTGCTAACCAGCCATAGGTCAGAGACTCAGAAGCCCATCTCTGTAGCACTGGGAATACGACGCAAGGTTTGTCCACCAGAAATATCCAGTATCCTACCTGTCATAAATGACTCATCTGAGAGTAACCAAAGCGCTGCGTTGGCAATGTCATCTGTGGAGGGCAATTTACCCAGTGGTATCTCATTGATAAACGCCTGCTTAATAGCAGGCAGGGCTAGAAAGCCCTCTGTCATAGCGCTGGGTGTAAAGCCGGGAGCTAGTGAATTGATGCGGATATTCTGTGCACCATACTCTACTGCAGCTATACGCACTATATGATCTGCCCCACTCTTGGTACCTGCGTAAGCTGCAAGGCCGGGAGGAGCCAGTAACGCCGTCTGAGAGGAGGTTGTTACAACAGACCCTCCCCCAGTCATGCGCGACGTCATATGCTTTATAAAGAGCGTGGTTCCAATGAGATGGACATCGCAATTTTCCTGTAACACTTCACAGCTGACATCTGCAATAGGTGAAGATGTTTCAATGCCGGCAAAATTAATCGCACCATCAAGTTTTCCATAGTGTGAGATTGCCGCGTCAGCTAAAGCAGCAAGCTGCTGCTCATCAGTAATATCGCAACCGATCGCCACAGCAGCAATACTATCTGCTATGGCTTTTACCTTATCCAGCCTGCGAGCCGCTAACACTAATTTAGCCCCTTCCTCATGGCAACGTATTGCGGTTGCAGCACCCATACTGCGTTCGTCTGATGCACCCAAAACTACGATAACTTTGTCTTCTAATCTACCTGCCATCTTTGTTCTCCTGTGCTGTTCTATTACGTTTAATCAATTACAGTAATTAGATTTTTACAAGTTGCTTGCCAAAGTTTTGACCGGAAAAAAGTCCCGCCAGAGCCTCTGGACACTGTTCTATACCCTCCAAGATATGCTCTTTAACCAAAATTTTGCCCTCATCTACCCATTGCATTAATTGCTCTCTTGCCTCTGGGTAGCGATCTACATAATCAAGCACAATAAAGCCTTCCATATGGCAGCGGCGAATCACTAGCTGCATGTAATTTTTTGGTCCCGGAGGTAACTCTTTGACCTGATACCCACTGGAAATACCACCACAGAGGACAATGCGGCCATTATTGGCCATATTGACCAACGCATGATCGAGAATTTCACCACCGACATTGTCGAAAAACAAATCGATACTATTCTTGCATACTTCCTGTAACTGCTGTTCTACCGAATCTGATTTATAGTCGATCACTGCATCATAGCCAAGCTCATCAATCAGCCACTGACACTTGGCCTGACCGCCGGCGATACCAATTACCCGGCAGCCCAAAAGCTTGGCAATCTGCCCCACGGTCGACCCAGTGGCACCAGCAGCGCCAGAAATTAACACGGTCTCTCCAGCTTTCGGCAGTCCTAAATCAAGCAACCCAAAATAAGCAGTAAGGCCAGTAAGCCCGAATATATGCAAGGGATAAGACATGGGTATGCCTGCAGGAATTTTTGTAACGGGGAATAGCCCGGTACCATCGCTGATAGCATATTCTTGCCAGCCAAAGCTGCCCTGCACAAGCTCTCCGACCTGATAATCACTGTGCTTACTAGCAATAATCTCGCCTGCTGCCCCAGATCGCATCACTTCACCTATAGCCACTGGAGGTAAATAGCTACGCACATCGTTGAGCCAACCGCGTTGTGCTGGCTCAAAGGCGATGTACTGGTTTTTTACTAGAAACTCACCATCGGCCAATGGCCGGACGATCTCAGTCTCAAACTTAAAATGCTCTCTACTGACACTAGTTTCCGGGCGGGCACCCAATGTCCATTTTTTATTCGTTAACGTTTCTGTCATGGGGTATACCAAATAGGTGAGGAGTAAGCCCGATCCTGAATTGTCTTAGGTGCTCGGGGGTCTATAGTTGCGCCAAAATACTTTGCGTCATACTCAGTCCATCGCGGCGTGGGAATCTGAATAACTCTAGCATAATAGAATGCACGCTGTTCTGGATCAAAATCAGGATCAGTCCATACTGCAGTCAACTCGGCCGAACCTATACTATTACTATAGGTTACATTTAGCTTGTCTACGGTATTGCCCACAGGAGGAATTTCCCCTCTCCAATTAGCCTTGCGCCCGTCGGAGAGCGCCACATCGAATATCTGTTCTTGGGTTTCACCTCGAGTATCTAGCCAGCCCTTAATAATTTGTATGCGATCAAGATTGGCACCATCGGGATCCCGCGTGGCCGCTACCATAAAGCTAGGTGACTGATTCTCTGCGCTGCGCGTTAGATCGCCACCCATGGGCACGCCCTTTTCATAGCCAATGCTGGCGTAATCAGCGCGCAATACATCAGACTCCTTATATTCCCAACCACCAAAGAAGCGTAACTTAATTCGGGTGCCCGAGGTGGCATAGACTTCTCGGCGCTTAATCGCACTAAATATCGACTCGCGAGTATTTTCTTCAGACCAGGCCGCGGCCAGACCAGAGGACACTAGCCTCCATATCTTCTGTAGCTGATCCGCCATGCGCTTTTCAGTGCGATCCACAGAGGGCTCGTCGTGGGCAAATTTACCAAAAAAATTATCTTCATTGGTGGTGGACATACCCGTGTGAGAATCGGTACTACCGATAACGCCAAACTTGAAAGGGTTAGTACCCAAATTAGCCTCGTGACGCAGACCTTCACGCAGTGCCGAACGGGTATATTCGTATTGCAGCATCTCGGGTTTTTTATCCGTGCCGAGGGTGATATTGCCCTGGTCCCAGGTTTCAAAATCAGCAAACTGATCATCTGGTGACAGGTAAGGGTGTGCCTCACCATCCCCTTTTATCTGCGTTGTTTCATACACAGGCTCCCATCGCGCTCGCTTGCGCGCATAGGACGCATCTAACGGCAGCCCATTTTCACGGTTCGGCGAGAACATACGGCCATTACTGACATTGCCGTTGTGGGCGATAGCAATCACCTCGCCTCCGGTTTGCTTTTCATAATCAGCCAGAGCGTCCCACAGGTCTTCAGGGTCATTGCTATGCTGGGCAGAGAAAGGTGTTATTTGCGATGCTGTCTCGGCACCATCTTTGTAGATAACCACACGGTGTAGATTGTCACCGGTGATCATTGAGGTCCATTCGTAACCGACAAAGGCGGTAAACAACCCCGGCTCATTGTATTTGTCCGCTACTGAAGAGGCATGCTCCCAGATCGAACTGCGCAGACTTTCGGGGGTCAGATACTCTGGTTCACTAGTCTGAATCGCATCAGAAAATGCTAGAGCCAAGCTCATCATATCCCCCTGGCCCATTAACTCTTTCCACTCCATGCCCATTTTCCAGACATTTAAGCGTGGATCATCAACTGCCAGCTGAGCATAGATACCTAAATATTCGGCATGATCTGTCACTGCTAAAAAATCGAGAGGCCGGCGTAATTTGGCAGGCATGCCGTTATCAGCCCTTACTGTCCCACCGCGGGCAAACTTGAAAGCCTGATCACTGGTCAATCGCGTCTGTAAGATATAGGCATCGGCGGAGAGTTTAGAATGCAGGTGTAAATCACCCCAGTAGAGATTGGTAATATTTTCTCTCACCGGCGTTGAATAGAGTAATTTTTGATCTGCGAGTGATGGTTCTGCAGCGTTCGCGAACAGGCAGGCTGAAAGTGTCAATATACCCAATGTCGAACCATGAATAAGCTTAAGCATTATTATTTTCCTTGCATAGAAAGGTTTTAGTTAGTCACTTCGACCCGAATCAGCTGTCCCTGATTTTTGTTAGGTAGCCAGACTGTAATACGATCGGCAGAGTTATCTACCACCACCTTGCGCGCGTCATACTCCACCGGCATCAGATACTTTACAACCTTGCCAGTCTCAGGATCGAGTCGCAATAGGCGATCTGAACCTGTGCTAGATATCCAAATTTTGCCCGTGCGATCTGGCCGGGCATAATACGGTGAGATATATCTTGGTCCCAATGGGTACTCCATAATCTTATCCGTATCAAGATTAATCACGCCAACTTTGTCAGCAAAAAACTCGGTAAACCAGAAATGATTGTTATCGTCTCTGTAACCCCGTCGCGGATAGGCATTAGGTGTTGGCGTTGTCACCAATCTAACATTACCCTTACCATCTGAGCGAGCAATAGATGAAGCTTCGGGCGCAGTGCAGAGAAAGTTTCCCTCGGCATCCTGATCCATCATGTAGCAGTAATTTAACTGACCAACTCGATCAGGGTCTGTGGGAAATGGTTTATCATCAAATAGCATAATTCCTTCGTCCACTGCACCTGTTTTGATATCAAGACGGAAGGCATGCTCATGGCGTATAGGACCATCAGGCATTGAGGTAATGCCGGTGGCCCACAATCCTCCTTCACCCGCCCTTACGGGACCAAGAAAGGGGTTTTTCCATATCACAGGGAGATCGTATGTCTGCCAGGCCTCGGTAGCGGGTTTAAAGGACGCGTGCTTATTGCCCATTACCGCGATCCAAACAGTATCCGTTTCATCCACCTGAATATCCTGCACCCCGACAATACGCATAAGGCCTTCTGTCGGCTCGGGCAAAAAGTTTGGCGCAGGCCATTCTGAAAACCGGCCAGTGCGGGGGTCAAGCTTCCCTATAAAATCCCAGCCGGTATTGCCGTACCAGATATTACCTTTTGAATCCACATCCAAATCATGAATCACACTGGGCTGGCGAGGAATCGGGTAGACAGTGACCGTAGCATTAGTGCCATCACCAGATGGTCGCGGCAAGGTCACAAGCGGGTAATCCCACTCCAACTTACCGCCACTTAGATTAATGCTCGCTAAATACTCGGCAATGTCAGATGCTTTTCGTCCATACCAAATCAGCCCCTCGATTGGCTTGGGTTTTGAGACTACCTGAATGCGATTAGCAGAAGAATGATCTGTCTCATAGGTATGCATGCGCTGTATTACCTGCTCAAAACCCTCGGCGTTATAGACTGAGCGAGCGATGCGCTCAAGACTATGGCAGAAGCCACAGTTAACCATATTTTTTACCAGTAAATCTTTTTCTACCGCGGTTCCAGGGAAACTTTTCACCCAGTCCAAGGAGGTCAGCTGAGAGGCCAGACGTAAGGGTTCAGTGACCGAAGTTAGCAACAGATCACCCAAAATTTGAGACTGCTTTTCGTCAATCACAATGGTCTTGGCGCCCAGTAGTTCATAGCCCACCGCACGAACGCTGATCTCGTAATCACCCTCAGTCACTCGATCTTGATTAAACTGGAAATGGCCAACAGAATCGCTAGTCACGGCAGTTAGCACCGTACTATTCAGCTTTCGAAGAATTACCACGACGCCTTCCATCGCCCCTTCATCTGGGGAAGAGACTGTTCCTGATAGAGCTATATTAGCGTCAAGAGCCTGCCGGTCGGCGCAGCCAGCACCAGCGAGCACCATTAACAAAAAGGCTCGCAGCAGAAAATTTAAACTCGGCAATAAATTCATAATGATTACTTATAAGCAGAGAGCGGAGTGACAATCTCAATAAGATTGCCATTGTTATCACGAATAAATAAAAGTCGAACACCAGCCGCATCGAAATTGGTAGGCGGCAGTTCCAGCTCAACACCACGACGAGTCAGTTCCACAGCCACCGCATCCACATCAGCACTATTAAAGGCTAAGTGCACATAGCCTCGATCAGACATGGCGGTAAACACATCTGGTGCTACCTTTTCATCCTGAAATGACTCTTTGGTGCCGACCACCTCAATCATAAAACCATTGGCAGAGATATAACCCACATCCACATCTGGATAGCCATCTATAGCCCATTCACGCACAATTTCAAAACCGAGAATACTACGATACCATTCCACAGTGGCACTGTAGTCGGCGGTTGAAATCATAATATGGTCGGCACGCATCAATGCCAGTGGATTCGTCTTGGGTACTGTATCTTCAGTAAAAGCCAAGGACGTCATGCAAAACACAATTAATCCGACAAGACTAACTTTTGACATCTGTATCACCTCAGCTGGTCAGAATTTATAATATCGGTGCCGACATAGTCATTGAGCAGTTCATGAAACCGCTGCACTCGCTTCTCTTGATGAGTTAAAATACAGCCTTTGAATCCTCGGGAGTTAAGCCCCTCCTGCTGGCTGGTGCCAATACTGAGATCCTGATCCGCCACATAGCCTACTGACTGGCCATCGCCATACACACTGTGGCGATTTTCAGCCCATTCCAACGGCATTGGCCCAATAGGGGTGATTACTTCTTTCATACCCTCAACTGGTGGCGCCAGTACCCAGTGATGGAAAATACATTTTTGTGGATCACTAGGATGGGGCTCAGTACGCAGAATTTGGCACTGCTCCGGCGACATGGTAATGGTCAGATTGGGAAATAAAGTGCAATGGAAATAATCGACCAGCTGCTGATCACTCATATTTTCGTAATTGGTATAGCCTATATCAGGACCCATACGGCGCTTAGCAGCGACTATAGCCTCACGAATATCGCCGGTATGCCCATTATAATCCTTAGGGTCAAGACCCCACGCTCGAGCCACATCGTCCAGGGGCGCTGGAACCTCTCCAGTTTCAAACTCCGGGTTTCTAGTAGTGGCCTGATGACCTTTCATCCACATGGAATTGTGGCCAGTCTCATACATCTCAAATAACGTGTCGGACAGACCATCATTGATAAAAGTCGACAGTTCTGGATGGATCGTTGGTAGATGATAGCTCTCATTGAAGTTATCTCGAATAATTTTCCAATTAAAGTCCGCATCGGCTGACAGGTACATCACTCTTATCCAATTATCTAAGCCATAACTCTCGAGGCGTTCGGGTAAGGGCGCCAACCAATCCAATAATGGCGCGACTTCTTCATCCATGCAGTAGAATATAAATGGTCCCCAGCTCTCACAGCGCACCTCTGTGAGCGTTACTTTTCCGCAAGGATTGCCGCCGGGAAAGTCATCGGGATCCTGAACATTGACTAGCATACCATCGGGGGAAAACTGCCAGCCATGATAGCCACAGGTGATTCTATCGCTGCCACCTATATCCCCTAGGACTAGGCGGTTGCCGCGGTGAGGACAGGAATTATAAAATGCTTTAATTGACCCATCGGCCTGGCCAACCATAATGACCGATTCTTTACCCAAGTTGTGGCGAACATAATCGCCCTCCTGTTCAATCTCGGCGACCATGCCACCAAGATGCCAAACTTTCGGCCACAAAAGCTGGTTTTCACGATCCATAAACTCTCGGGAAATATAACGATCCGCTGTAATCGTATCTCCACGCACAGGAAGATCAAAGCCCTTGGCATAGCGAGACGTCTCAGATTGTGAACCCATGTTATAACCTCTCTGGTTATCTCTAGCGTTAAACAAAGCAATAACTTAATGGCTAACCAGCTTATGGATTCATAGATTTGAATTCCTTAGAAAACAAGAAACTGGCACTTACACGGCTAGTATTACTTTGAAATCAAACCGCCATCCACCACCAGCTCTGCGCCGGTCACATAGCTAGATTCATCAGAAGCCAAAAATAAAACACAATTAGCCACTTCCACGGGGTACCCCAAGCGTCCGAATGGCACTGTTGCAGACATCTTCTTAAACTCGTCTGGATTGTCGCGTCGCGAATCATTTTGTATATTAGTGTCGATCAAACCGGGATGCAGCGAGTTACAACGGATTCCATCAGCCGCATGCTCCAACGCAACGCCCTTGCTAAAAATTTGCACGCCGGCTTTAGCAATACCGTACACCGACACACCTGGAATTCCGCGCAGAGCTGCAACAGAAGACATATTGACAATAGAGCCACCGCCCGAAGCAATCATTGCTGGCAGCGCCTTTTTACAACCAAGAAAAACGCTACGAATATTCACATCCATCTGCAGATCATAATCCGCCGACGAATACTCGCTAATAGGTCTCATCAACGCGATGCCTGCATTGTTGACCAGAACATCCAGCCCACCAAAACGCTCTACGGTAGCATCGATAACTTCCTGCCAACGCTCCTCATCGACAACATTTTGCTCCATTGATAATACCTCAGCACCCAGAGCAACTAGCTCTTTCTCCGCGGTTGCCAATCCAACCATATCGATATCGGTGATCACCAACTTGGCGCCCTCTTGTGCAAAGCGAACAGCCGTAGCGTGACCAAGGCCTGGATTAGATGCTGCGCCCGTAATAATCGCGACTTTATTTAACATTCTAGACATAGATAGATTCCTTATTATTGTTGAAATTCAAGTTAGTGTTTATATCGCGTTCCAGCCTCCATCGACCTCGAGCAGACTTCCGGTACTAAAAGATGATAAGTCCGAAGCTAGAAACATAACGCCGTTGGCTACCTCTTCAGGTGTGCCTAGGCGCTTGATAGCATGCTTTGTTGCCAAAATCGATAGATCATCAACAAGGCTAACGACCAGGGGGGTAGCGACATTGCCTGGGCATATCGCGTTAATACGAATATCTCGTTCGGCATATTCCACCGCTACTGTCCGAGTCAATCCCGCCACGGCGAATTTGCTGGTGACATAGGGTGAAGCGTTAGGGTAGGTGTTACGACTAGTCGCAGAGGCCATATTTACGATGCGTCCCCCACCCTGCTTTAGCATTTGGCGAATCTCCGCCTGCATGCAGAGCCATACGCCCTTTAGATTAACCGCTATTACTCGATCGAATTCAGCCTCACCTACTTCATGGAATTCCTGTAATGGCGTTGCTGTCCCCGCGTTATTCACCGCGATATCGAGCCGACCAAAGCGCGTAATAATCGCATCAAGCAAGATATTCACATCACCAGAGTCACTAGCATCATTTAGCAAACCCAATACCTCCGTGCCAGTATCCCGCAGGGCAACTATGGCTTTATCTAACGCATTTTGGGAAATATCAGTTATCGCGACTTTGGCTCCGGCATTGGCGAAGGCCACCGCACAGGCGTAGCCCAAGCCAGAACCTGCACCGGTGATGAGCACCACCTTGTCTTTAAAATCAAAAGTCATAACAGATTTACGCCAATTATTAGTGAGAGTATAAGATTAAGTCGCATTACCCCCGTCCACCATATAAACGCTACCGGTACAATAACTACTGTCATCACTGCCCAAGAAAACCATCATATTGGCAATTTCGTCAGGCTGCCCATACCGGCCTAAGGGCGTTGTAGCCTCTACCAAACTCTTAAAGTCACCTGCACCAGCGTCAACAAAGCCCTTTTCAATCGATGCCATCATGCGGGTGTCTACTGCGCCGGGATTTACCGTATTAACTCTAATTCCGTACTGCGCGCATTCATGCGCAGCGCAACGCATCAATCCAATCACTGCATGTTTGCTGGTGCTGTAGCAGGCAGTGTTTGGAGAGCCCTTAACACCTGCACCAGATGAAGTAATCATAATGCTGCCTCCTCCACCGTCGCGCATAACCGGAATCACGTAATGTAGACCCAGCCATACGCCTCTGACATTTACAGCCAGCACCGTATCCAAATTAGAAACATCAGTGTTGATGATTTCACCAATCGTACCTTCAACACCGGCATTGGCAACAAACACGTCAATGCCACCAAACCGCTCAACACAGGCGCTGACCATATTCTCAACTTGATCAGCCTGGCTAACATCGACTGCCACGCATGCACAGCGTTCAGTCCCTAGCTCATCCACAAGTAGCTGGGTAACATCCGTCCCGATATCTGCAAGCATAACGTTGGCACCTTCGCTCACAAACTTTCTCACCGCAGCCTGACCAATACCGCCACCAGCACCCGTAATCAATACAACCTTATTATCAAGTTTCATCTTGTACCCTATAATTTGCTCTACTTTTAGTTAGTTTCTACTCTGCAGTCATCTTGGAGGTTAATAAATACTAAAGCACCACCTCATAAAACAGACAAGAATGTTTCTTTTTTAAATCATATTATCAATCGATACTACCTGCAACTCCTTTATTCATAATGTCCAAGGCACAGATATCGTTACGAGAATCGAGGCCGCCCGCTTATCTGAAGGAGTTAAAGTAACGATGACCAAGAATAAGGAAACCTAGAGACTAACCAACGTTTTCGACCAGGAGCCCTCTGAGAGACTACAGAGACTAAGCTTTATATATCACAGATCACTGCAAAACATGAGTATCTAGGTTTTTATACGCGACAGTCAATCTCAGACATCTATAGCGGGGCCATAACATCAAATAAAGGGCTACTATTTTTTAATTGACCATTGGCCTATCGAAGAGCGCCTAAAGGATGAGAGAAAAGCTCACCTGTTATGGAGTCAAAACAAACAATGCAATGTCTACTTTAGCTACTCTGTTAACTTTGCTTCTTGATAGATATCGGTGAGGATAGTGGTTAGATACGCCTTGACGTGTTTAGTTCGCTCTGTTTTCCGCACGGTCATATGGCTCAAAGCCATGCCTTTCATTAAGAACTGCACCATATCATGAGCGCCTTCCAGCCTCGCGACATTTTTCCAATGAGGGAAAACGGCCTTGGCTGTATCGAGAAATTGTTTCTCAAAATCTTTCTCTACCGGCTCGATAACTTTCAGTAACTCAAAATCAGTGCGTGATGCAGTAAGTAATTCCTGATAAGCAAAGAAGGAGGGAAGGTTTACGTATCGCCAGGCTGACTCAACAGATTTAGTAAAAGCATCCTGACTCAACGATTGTTTTGGATCGTCAATATCTGCCATCAAGTCTCGATACTCTTGTAAACGCCGACCATGCAAGTAATCTATTACAGACCTCATGACTGACATGCGAGAAGGAAAGTGGTGCATCATAGCGCCGCGAGAGAGGCCGGCATTGTTCGCAATCAAGGCTGTTGTAGTATTAGCATATCCTAACTCAAGAAGACATTGAATAGTCGCTTCCAATATCGCTGAACGCGTCATTGCGCTCTTTTCTGCCTGCCAGCCCTTCTCGTTTCGCTTTGGCCGCTTTGCGCTTGGGGCCACCGATTTCTTAGGCCGCTTAGACTCAATATTTGATGCCGACATTAAAACGTCCTTTCCACTTTTGTACGATGATAAGCTAAGATAATTGTTTTTCTTTCTCTAGATTCCATTTCCGTGTATTGCAAAATGGAACATATAAAACCATCATGCTTGTTTATTGTCAAAGATACCAGACCCCAACAACAACAATTTTTTCTGAATCATCGATATGTTATCCCAACTTAAAAGCCAGTAAACCCTTGCTTTTGGGCATGCTTAGTAGTTCCCTTGGATTAAATTCCCAACAATATCATCATGATATTATTACGCATAAGGCCATGCTAATTTGACTAAATCTGCAGATATTTTCAACCATTTTAGGCAGCAACACCAATATTAAGGTTTATTTAATCAGGCTTTCTCGCCAGAATACCGTTCAATAACCTGCTTTCCCAACGCCATCTGATGAACCTGATCAGGGCCGTCAGCTTGCCGACACCAGCGAGCATAATTATAACCCTCAGCCATGCAGTAGTCTTCGGTTAGCCCGCCAGCACCATGCATCTGTATAGCGCGATCGATAACACTTTGCATTAACACCGGCACAGTTGTCTTGGTAGCCGCAATCATATCAATGGACGCGGAGACACCCTGATCATCGATTTGATGGCAGGTCTTCAGCACCAGCAACCGCGCCATCTCTATTTCGGAAAACATACGTGAGATATCCTCTCGCACTGATTGATGCTTACTCAATTGGCGACCGAAGGTAGTCCGTGACACTGTTCGTTGGCATGCCAATTCAAGAGATCGCTGTCCCGTGCCTATCAGTCGCATGCAGTGATGCATGCGGCCCGGACCTAATCGGCCTTGGGCTATTTCAAAACCACGCCCTTCACCTAGTAACACATTTTCGAGTGGCACGCGGCAGTTTTCAAATACTAGCTCCGCATGGCCAATAGGAGCATCATCGTACCCAAAAGTCGTCAAAGGCCGGACCAAGGTCAATCCGGTAGTGTCCTTAGGGACCAATACCTGTGTTTGCTGCAAGTGACGATTTGGATTACTAGGGTCAGATTTGCCCATAACTATAAGAATGCGGGTTCGCTTGTTCATGGCGCCGGTAATAAACCACTTACGACCATTTAGCACCCATTCGTTACCCTCTTTGACTATGCTCATTTCGACATTAGTGGCATCACTAGATGCAACCTGGGGTTCGGTCATAGCATAGGATGAGCGAATCTCGCCAGACAGCAAAGGTTTGAGCCATCTGTCCTGCTGGTCTTTAGTCGCATAATTCATGAAAACCTCCATGTTGCCGGTGTCGGGCGCATTACAGTTAAACACCTCGGGTGACCAGATAACCCTACCCATTAGCTCACACAAAGGAGCATACTCAGCGAAACTCAGTCCGCCATGCTCGCAATATTTACCATGAGAAGGTGGTACGAAAAGGTTCCATAGGCCTGCAGCCTTGGCCTTCGACTTTAATTCATCCATTAAAGGGAGCGCCGCAAAACGATTTTGTGCACCATGCAACTGCTTGGCATAGGCTTGCTCGTTTGGATAAATGTTCTCATCAAAGAATACTTGCAGCCTGTCAAGTAGGCGCTGAGATTTTTCACTATTTTGGTACATATTCATACTCCGTCAAAAGGAATGGGTATAAGTACTACTTCATCACGTAGGCTGTCGAATATACTTCAGGTAGAAACAACACAGCATTAGAGTTAAAAAATTCCAAGAGTAACCTAGAAAAACCTTATAGATAAAACCGGCGTCACATAGGTTTTTTACCGATCTTGATCACTCGGCCCGCATATGCGGAAACAGCAATACATCTCTTATCGAGGGTGAATCAGTTAAAAGCATCACAAGACGATCGATGCCGATACCCTCGCCCCCGGTTGGTGGCATACCATATTCCAAAGCCCGAATATAATCTGCATCAAAGTGCATAGCTTCATCATCACCTGCATCTTTTTCTGCCACCTGTTGCCTAAAGCGAGCTTCCTGATCTTCCGGGTCATTAAGCTCAGAGAAACCATTGGCTATTTCGCGACCACCAACAAAGAATTCAAAGCGATCGGTGACAAAAGGGTCATTATCATTACGGCGTGCCAAAGGTGAAACTTCGGCCGGATACATGGTAATAAACGTTGGCTGTTCTAGCAGGTGCTCAACAGTTTTTTCGAATATTTCGATCTGCACCTTACCCAAACCCCAAATATCTTTGAGAGGAATATGCAAATCTGTGGCGATTTTACGTGCTCCACCCTCATCACTGAGTTGTTCTGCGCTAATGTCAGAGTTGTACTGCAAAATAGAATCAAAAACCGACAAGCGAACAAAAGGCTCGGCAAAGTCATAATGTATTTCGCTTTCAATCTCTCCGTCCGAATCTTTCACCGTGTTTACAACTTTGGTTGACCCCAACACCTCAGTGGTCATTTTGCGGAGCATGTCTTCGGTAAGATCCATCAGATCATTAAAGTCAGCGTAGGCTTGGTAGAACTCGAGCATGGTGAACTCGGGGTTATGCCGTGTTGAAAGACCTTCGTTCCTGAAATTACGATTGATTTCATAAACCCGTTCAAAACCACCGACTACCAGGCGCTTGAGATAAAGCTCAGGCGCGATTCGTAGATACATGTCGATATCCAGCGCGTTGTGATGAGTAACAAAAGGTCGTGCTACTGCGCCGCCCGGTATCACCTGCAACATGGGGGTTTCAACTTCTAAGTAATCAGCTTCATTGAGATAGCGACGAATGAAGTCCACTACCTTAGAGCGAATACGAAAGGTGTTGCGCACATCGGGATTAACAATGAGATCAACATATCGCTGGCGATAACGCATTTCTTGGTCAGCAAGGCCGTGAAACTTATCCGGCAGAGGACGCAGTGCTTTGGTGAGAAGAAGGTAGTCATCCATCTGCACATACAGATCGCCCTTACCCGACTTATGCAGAACACCGGTAATACCGACAATGTCACCCAAGTCTAGAGACTTAGCGAACGGTCGTGCATCTTTGGTCACGTACAGCTGAATTTGATCAGAGCCGTCTTGGACCACAATAAAGGCACCACGATTGCGAATCACCCGCCCAGCGATGCAGACAACCTTTCCAAGCGCCTCTAACTGCTCTTTGGATTGATCACCAAAGCCCGTTTGTAATTCATTTGCGCTATGGGCAGGCTGGAACTGATTAGGGAACGTTGGACCCTCTTGACTGCGCAGTTCATCAAGTTTTGCTCGGCGTTCAGCAATCAGTTTGTTTTCGTCGTGTTGATCAGTCATGTTTACCCTGTGTTTTGGTTATGGGTGTCTTAGTCGCGATGTTTAAAGGCCCGCTTTTAGCGATGCCACAATAAATTGGTCTAGCTTTCCATCCAATACCGCCTGAGTGTTGCGGGTCTCTATATTTGTGCGCAGATCTTTGATGCGTGCATCATCCAATACATAGGAGCGAATCTGGCTACCCCAACCAATATCTGATTTCGTATCCTCAGTCGCCTGAGCTGCTTCTTGACGTTTACTCACCTCTAATTCGTAAAGTTTAGCACGCAACACCTGCCAACACTTATCACGATTTTGGTGCTGCGACCGCTGACTTTGACTTTGCACCACTATACCACTGGGGGCATGGGTGAGCCGCACCGCCGAGTCGGTTTTGTTAATGTGCTGACCACCAGCACCAGATGCACGGTAAGTGTCAGTGCGCACATCAGAGGGATCAATATCGATCTCGATGTTGTCATCAATTTCTGGTGAGATAAACACAGCTGCAAATGAAGTATGTCGTCGATTACCCGAGTCAAAAGGTGATTTCCGCACTAAACGATGGACGCCAATTTCAGTGCGCAACCAGCCAAAAGCGTATTCACCTGTTACCTCAACAGTGGCACTCTTAATGCCCGCGACGTCACCAGCTGAACATTCCACTAGTTCGGCTTTAAATCCTTTATCATCGGCCCAACGAAGATACATGCGCAATAGCATCTCTGCCCAGTCTTGCGCCTCGGTACCACCAGACCCAGACTGTATTTCCAAAAAGGCGCTATTTTGATCCATCGCTCCTGAGAACATGCGTCGAAATTCTAGTTTAGCTAACTGAGCCTCAAGAAAGGCCATGTCTGTTTCAACATCAGTCACGGTGGCTTCGTCGTCCTCTTCCACTGCCATCGTCAATAATTCACGAGCATCAGTAACTCCTGAATCCAGATCTTCGATCGTTTTTACGACAAGCTCTAGAGACGCGCGTTCACGACCCAATTCCTGAGCCCGCTCAGGCTTGTTCCAAACGTCCGGCTCACCAAGTTCTAACTCTACCTCGGCGAGGCGCTCTTTACGGTTTTCGTAGTCAAAGATACCCCCTAAGCACGTCGGTACGTGTTTGCAGGTCGTCTAAAGCGGTATAAAGGGGGCTAACTTCCATGAGATTACTGACTACCTTATACATATTGTCTGAGAAGGATAAGCGCGCATTTTACCTCACCCGAGACAGCACACCAAGCGAAACAGCAAAGGTTGATTAACCCGATCCACTAGCGCACCATTGTCGCCTTATAATATCTATCAAAGAGGGTTTGATGATGTCGAAAAAAATACTACTCGCCGCCGCTATTTTAGCTGCTTATTTACTATTATGGCCCGTCCCTGTCGAGCCTATTAGTTGGGCCGCCCCCACTGACAAAGGCTTTGTCGGTGATTTTAAGCAAAACAAAAAACTGGCTGCCATTGAGTTTATTACTTTACCCGACACTCATGGGCCCGAGGGTCTGGCAATATTAGGCGACGAAGTATACGCAGCAACCCGCGAAGGCTGGATTGTGCGCTATAACCAGCAAACGGGCGAACAGGTCAATTGGGTCAACACTGAGGGAAGCCCGTTGGGGATAGTATTTGACGCCGATAATAACCTACTGATTGCTGATGCCTATAAAGGTTTACTAAAGGTGTCGCCTGCTGGCGAAATTTCGTTACTAACGCGCACCGTGGACAATACCGATATAGATTACGCTGATGATTTGGATGTTACTGCAGATGGCAAGATATACTTTAGCGATGCTTCTACTAAATTTGGCGCACAGACTAACGGTGGAACCTACGCAGCTAGTTTACTAGATACTATGGAACACGGTGGCCATGGTCGGCTATTAGTGTATGACCCCGCAGATAAATCAACAAAACAGCTAATGGATGGCCTGAATTTTTCCAATGGCGTTGCAGTAGATGCTGACAGCCAGTTTGTTCTGATTAATGAAACTGGGTCATACCGCATTCACAAGTATTGGTTACAGGGAGATAAAACGGGCGAGTCAGAGGTATTAATCAATAACTTGCCAGGGTTCCCAGATAATATTGTCCGTGGCCGCGATGGTCGCTTTTGGGTTGGCCTAGTGTCACCGCGCAGTAAGCCACTTGATGACCTTTCTGCTTATCCCCTTATGCGCAAAATTTTCCAGCGTTTACCTCCCTTTATGCGTCCCCAAGCAGTTCCTTACAGCCATGTTTTTGCGATGACTGGTGAGGGAGAAGTGCTGATTTCATTACAAGACCCTGATGGCGAGCACCATACTAACACCGGCGCTATAGAAACTGACGACTGGCTTTATATCAGTAGTTTACATGCGGACAATCTGGCCAGAATTAGTTGGCAAGATGTCGGTCTTGAGGGTGTCGAATAAACTATGTCAGACGCCCATTATCCTTTAGGCAAGAATTTACAAAACACCTTTTTTGAGGCTTTTAAAGATCAGGGTGATCTACATTATAGTGTGGTAGCACCCAGCCCACTGAATAATCCTGTACTGGTTAGCAGCAATGTCTTACTAGCTACAGAGTTGGGTTTAAACTCTGAGCACATGACTGATTCAGCCATGATAAACCTAATGGCGGGAGACCTTTCAGGTACGAAGTTACAACCCATAGCGGCTGTCTATTCGGGCCATCAATTTGGTGTTTGGGCGGGTCAGTTGGGGGATGGTCGCGCCATGACCTTGGGTGAGCTAGCCGTTGATGACATTAAAACGGGTAAATCTCAACTTTGGGACATTCAACTGAAAGGGGCTGGTGCCACGCCCTATTCTCGGTTTGCCGATGGGCGTGCCGTATTGCGCTCAAGTATCCGTGAATATCTGTGCTCTGAAGCCATGCATGGTTTGGGAGTAGCCACGACCAGAGCCTTATGCTTGGTCAATAGTGAAACACCCGTTTATCGAGAAGACGTAGAGTCTGCCGCAACCGTTTGTCGGGTTGCTCGTAGCCATATCCGTTTCGGTTCGTTTGAACATTTCCATTATCGTAATCAGCCTGAGGCTGTCAAAGCACTGGCTGATTATGTTATTGCCAGACATTTTCCGGAATGGGCTGAAAATAACCAGAAATACGTCAAACTAATAACCCATGCAGTAACCGAAACCGCCAAAATGATTGCTCAATGGCAGGCTGTAGGCTTTGCTCATGGCGTAATGAACACAGATAATATGTCTATCTTGGGAGACACGATCGACTATGGACCCTTTGGTTTTTTGGATGCCTATAATCCAGATTTTATTTGTAACCATTCTGATGCCAATGGCCGCTACTCCTTCAAAAACCAGCCCTCTGTAGGTCGTTGGAATTTAAATGCACTGGCTACCTCATTTATGAGTCTATTACCATCTGAAGCGCTAGTTACTGCGCTGAAAGACTACGAGCCTACGTTTTTGCAGCACTATCGACATCTGATGGCAACTAAGTTGGGCTTGAAGGAATATACCGAGAACGACGAGAGTCTCATTAATAATCTATTAAGGCTGCTGGAAGAAAACAAAGTCGATTATAGTTTGTTTTTTAGACAACTTTGCTACTTCTCAAATGATAACCGCGCCCTACGCGATATGTTTGTTGACCGTGAGGCATTTGACGGCTGGGCGGAGCTATATATGCACCGACTGAATCAACAGCCGCTCTCTGATGAGGGTCGTTTAACGGCTATGCTGCAAACGAACCCGAAATATATTCTGCGTAATTACATGGCTCAGGCTGCGATTGAAAAGGCTGAGCAAGGTGACTATTCAGAGGTCCATCTGTTACTTGAAGTCCTGCAAAACCCTTTTAAGGAGCATACACAAGCTGGGCATTACGCCGGTTTACCGCCCGATTGGGCTGAAACTATTTCGGTTAGCTGTTCTTCATAAAGCCTTAGTAGCTGTACTCTTGCTAGCCAGATGCAAATAAATTGCCGCGGAAATACCGGAGGCACCCGTAATCATACACATCACAATAATTTGGTAGCGAGCAGCAATAAGCGGCGCAACTCCTGACAAGATTTGCCCAGTCATCATGCCAGGTAGGGATACCAAGCCCACCGCCAGTAAACTATTAAAAATAGGGATCAATCCAGCTTTAAAGGCCTCATTGCGAGCGCTCAAGGGCTTAGTGCCGTGTTTGATTTCCATCACAAAACGCTCAGCAGCAACGCTGACAGCATTCATTGATGCGGCAAAAATCATGCCTGCTAAGGGAACAATCGTACTCGCTTGGTACCAGGGTCGTATATCTAATACAAAATAGATAATGAACGCGAGGGTCGCACCGCCGCCGCAAGATATAGCGCACAAAGCCTGGCCATAATCATGCCATCCCTTTGTTGCAGCAAGCGGCCTCAGGGCGATCGAGCTGGCAACAACTAGCATAAAACTGAGTAGTCCTAACACCAGCCAAGAAGAATTGACTGCAAAAATCCAATTTAGGGCATAGCCAATCAAAATCAGTTGTATCAACATGCGAGCCAAGGCAACTATGCTGTCAGAAATTTCCAGCGACCAACGAAACATAACCGTTAACACCACGATAACGGGCACAAAGGCGAAAGCGACGTTAATAAAAGGGATGACTTCCATAATGACTCAGTCTAGTCTAAGTCTAATAGCTGTGACCAGATTAAAGTATAGCTAAGACACTCCATCACTTTTGACTTGAAGCCTTAGCTTGATATGGCAGTAACTAGCAACCAATAATGATTTTGTTACGCCTAAACCCAGCACCACCAGATACAGGCATAAGAATAGAGATTTCATATCAATTATGTGGCATTCTATTGACCTGAAACGCTGTTGAACCCATGGATTACATGAAAAAAATTATCTTACTTTCCTGTTTGTTTTTCGCCCAGTTGGCCGTGGCTGATATATTTAGGGTGTTTCGAGAAGTTGATGGGTCCACCAATTGGCAATGGATAGCTAACTTTTCCAGTAGTATTTTTATTATTGCGCTGTCATTGACCATAGCAAGGTTATTTTTTAGTCGCCGGCAAGCCCATCGTTATAATCGCGAATTAGAAGAAATTAAAGCTCAATTAGAACTGAGAGTGCAAGAGCGCACCGCGACGCTGAATGATGCAAACGCTCAATTAAAAGGAAGTAATAAAGCGCTGGAAACTGAGATTAGTGGCCACCTTGCCACCACTTCGCAATTGCGCCGATCTGAGTCTTACATCACAGAAATTTTGAGCTCAATGCCACTGATGCTGATAGGCTTAAATAACAAAAACAAAATCACTCAGTGGAATCATCGTGCCGAGGATATTAGTGGTGTCGCATCAGTAGATGCCGTTGGGAAAGATTTGTGGAAGGCTTATCCAGACATTACAGTAACCGCGGATCAGATTGCGCGTGCGTTAGAACAAAAGTCGGCAGTCTCTATAAAATACAGCCAGCGTGGGCAATATCATTTCGATATTACCGTCTACCCACTGACCGATCAGACTGATACTGGCGTTGTTATCCTGATCGACGATGTGACGCAAAAAGTCAAAAGTGAAACCATGCTTATCCAACGCGACAAAATGTCCTTAATGGGTGAAATGGCCTCAGATATGGCTCACGACATCAATCTGCCTCTGCGGGAGATGCTAAAGTCAATTAAGACCGTTCGCCAAGGTCTCACCGATGCACCCTTCGACCCTGTCGCCCTGAAAGAGATTCTGGAAGACAGCGTGATTCGAGGTCAACAGGCTAGATCAGTTATTGAAAATCTGATGGAATTTTCTAGTGGCGGCGGCGACGCTAAGTCTCAAGAAAATATTACTGACATTATTGATCATAGTATCGAGCTCGCCGAAGACGTATTGTCGGTCACCTCGGGGCTCAGGTTCCAAGACATCGATGTTACTGTCGACTATGCGGAAAACCTGCCTGACTTTGCTTGCTACACTACTGAGCTACAACAGGTTTTTCTAAGCCTAATACGCCATGCTTGCAACTCGCTTGGCAGAATCGAAGATGATAACCATAAACCAGCTATCCGTATTGCGGTGACGCAGCTTTATGACGATCTATGGGTTCGCTTTCATCATAATGGGGTAATGATCAGTGCCGACGATCAACAGTATTTGTTCGAGTCGTTCGCGACAGAGGAAAAAACTAACAATCAATACGATACTGATCAGCGGTTATCGTTCACGCACTTCATTATCACTGAGCAACACCACGGCCAGATAGCTGTCATCTCAGATGAGGACCAAGGAACTACCTTTAGCATTCAGCTTCCCATTAAGTAATCAGCAGTCAACTAAAGGTTTCTCAAAACCTCAAGAGGCGGCTGAACGACCACTTTGCGACTATATGCCACGCCCAGACTGCCGACCAAAATGCCACCTATACTTGGACCTGTATACCATAGCCACGAGTGAAGTGAGAACGGCAGGTCAAACATAAACCGTTGCAACATTGCGACAGAAAACTCAGCCCCGGCACTCGCTAACAGCCCTGCCATTGCACCCAAGACGCTGAACTCTATAAGTTGAATTCCCAGTATCAACCGCCGAGAACTCCCTAAGGTTCGCAATATGGCACTCTCTTGAAGACGCTCCGTCATCGACAAACTCACAGCAGCAAACATCACCAACACGCCACAACCTAAAATAAGCAAGGTCATCACCTCAAGTCCACGAGTGATCTGAGCAACAATGGTGCGAATTCGCTCAATGATCTTATCTAACTCGATGACCTGAACCGTGGGGTAATTGCGCAACAAATCATTCACTAGTAACTTCTTTTGCGGTGGAATATACAAACTAGTCATACTGGTTCGAGGATAATCTTCCAATAACCCTTCCGGAAACAAAAAATAGAAATTGGGTGTCATATTGTCCCAATTAAGGCTGCGCGCACTAGTTACCTGTGCTTCAAACGACAATCCACCGAGACTAAATGTCACTCGATCCCCTATCGTTAATCCCAGTTCTCCGGCCAACTCGTCCTCAATCGATAAGGGCGCAACTACCTGACCTTCAGGATCATCTGTAGTCGCAAGATTTGTCACTGCGGAAGAGTCCCACCACTCTCCTTGCGTGACTTTATTGCCCTCGGGCAGCTCCTCAGTCCAGCTAAGATTAAGCTCACGACGAAAAGACTCATGACTGTCTTTTTGCACCTCAGTGATCAACTTTCCATTAATGGCCGTCATTCTGCCGCGCACCATCGAGTACCAGCCCGCCGTATCCAGCTCTTGACCATTGACCAGCTGTTTAACGCCGTCTAGCTCATAGGAGGCTACATTAACCAAAAAATGGTTAGGGGCATCTTCAGCTAGCTGGAATCGCCACTCGTCTATTAGAGAAGTACGGACCACTACCATGATCATCAGTAACGCAATTGCTCCAGAAAACCCGACCATCTGTATTAAACTTTGCGCCTTACGACGCCAGAGGTTGGCTAAGGCTAAACGCCAAATGCTGCCTAAACGCTGGCCGTATTGCTTGCCCAGACGCAGCAAAAGTAACCCAGCTAAAATTGAAGCCAAAGCGGTGACGCCAAATCCAGACAATATAGCTAGTGACAGATAAAGATTATTGCTATACCACAGTAATAATCCAGCAATCGCACCAACACCAAGGATGACTCGCACTGCTGAACTGAGCGGCTTTAGCACTGCGTCTTGCCGCAGCACGACAAGGGGCGATTGGGCGGGTAAGTGCCATAGGGCGGGTAAGGTGAAGCCAGCCAGGCAAATTAAACCTGTCGCCAGACCCGTTATCCAAGATCTTGGCCCCGCCGCTGGCAGTGCAATGGGCAACCAATCACTGACGATAAATAGCAATAATAGATGAAACAAAAACCCTATCACCAGTCCGACCAGCGATCCTCCGAGACCCATCCAAATACTTTGCTGAAAATATATGTTTCGCACTCGATGAGCTGAAATTCCCCAGCTCTTGAACAAGGCCACCTGTTTGGTTTGCCCACTAGCAAAGTAATGGCTAGCAAGCGCCAGAGCAATGCCAGCTAAAACAACACCAATACTGCCTGCGAGGAGAAGAAAACGTCGACCTTTGTCCATTGTGTCAGCAATACTAGCTTGGGCCTGATCTGGTGTGATCAATCGATCATGGACATCCAATTGGGGCTTTAGCCAGGCAACATATTCGGAGAATTCCTTCTTTGCGTCTACCCCCGCCGCCATGAGATAACGATAGGTAACGCGACTACCTGGTTGAATAATCCCTGCACTAGGAATATCGGCATAGTTCATCAACACCCGAGCACCGAAAAAAGAGTAAGAGCCACCACTGTCTGGCTCTTCGACGAGAATTTGACTAACCTTGAGCGATGTATCGCCTAATTCAATCTGATCACCCAAGTCAATATTAAGCAGTGGGAGCAATCTTGCATCGACCCAAACTTCGCCCTGAGGTGGACCATAATCAACCTCTTCAATCAGGCTCTCATCACTGGTAAAAGGTGTTGTAGACCGCTTGATAAAACCACGTAATGGATAACTGGGCTCAACAGCTTTAATTGAAGCCAGATGCATGTCTTCATCATTGAACACCATTGATGAGAAACTCAGCATTTGAGCCGTAGAAACCTTTTTGCTCTGGGCTTCTAAAAGCCAGGCTGCATTAGTGACTTTGCTACTTTGCACCACTAAATCTGATGCTAGAAAACTACTAGACTCATTGCTCAGTGTTCGCTCTATACGCTCGGCTAACAGGGACACTGAAGTCACTACAGCCACCGCAAGGACAAGAGCCCAGAGAATCAAACCTAACTCTCCACCACGCCAGTTGCGCAGCAGCATCCTTAGAGACAGCATTAACGCACCACCTCACTGTTATTCTCAGCGGATGCTTCACGACCCGCATGTAATTGCAGTGTACGGTTGCATCGTGACGCTAAATTCATTTCGTGGGTCACAAGCACCAATGTAGTACCCTCTTCCCGATTAAGGTCAAACAACAAATCGTTGATAATCTGACCAGTGCCAGTATCAAGATTACCGGTCGGTTCATCAGCAAATAAAATAGTTGGTCTACAAGCAAAGGCTCGCGCTACGGCCACGCGCTGTTGTTCACCCCCAGAAAGCTGTCGTGGATAATGGGCCGTTCGATGATTTAAGCCCACCCTCTCCAAATAATAACGGGCTGTTTCCAGTGCCTTTACATCACCGTTAAGTTCAAGCGGTAATGCCACGTTTTCTAGTGCGGTTAATCCCGGCAGAAGATGAAAAGACTGGAACACAAAGCCAACGTCTTTAGCTCGCACAGCTGCGCGCCCCTCCTCATCCATCGCCGTAATATCTTTATTGTTAAGGGATACTGTGCCCGAACTGGGAAGATCCAACCCGGCCAATATACCCAACAATGTCGACTTACCTGAACCCGACGGTCCAACAATGGCTATGGTTTCACCATCAGCA
>Ga0066606_10000015_pt1 | contig 101673 bp, 106 predicted proteins | sample SaaInlV_DNA_100m_FD_60386 | JGI IMG/M metagenome (GOLD analysis project Ga0066606, IMG submission 60386) | Marine microbial communities from expanding oxygen minimum zones in the Saanich Inlet - SI075_LV_DNA_100m | ecosystem: Environmental > Aquatic > Marine > Unclassified | place: British... | reverse complement strand
ATTCAGGCTTGATAAAAAATAGTAATACACAGTGTTTAATTGGAAAAGATCTTCAAAATGATTTAAAAAATATTTTACATCATGATATATCCATTGAAAATGATGCTAATTGTTTTGCATTAGCAGAAGCAAACTTAGGAGCAGGTAAAGATTCTAATCTAGTATTTGGTGTAATAATGGGTACTGGTGTTGGCGGCGGAATAACCATCAATGGAAAAATTCATCATGGTAGAAACAACATTGCTGGGGAATGGGGTCATCATTGTCTTCATAATGATGGCAATAGATGCTATTGTGGTAATAGTGGCTGTGTTGAAACGTACATTAGCGGTCCTTCATTAGAGCAAAACTGGTCTCAACTATCTGGTTTGAATCAATCATTACCTGAAATTCTCCAGAATTTTAATAATCAGCATTTTCAAAATTGGAAAAAATCATTTATTGATAATTTTGCATTATCATTATCAAATGTAATTGATATTTTAGATCCTGATATGATAATACTGGGAGGGGGACTTTCTAACATTGATTTTCTTTATGATGAAGCAAAAAATGCTGTTTATGATAAAGTATTCAGTGATGCAGTTGATACTCCTATTGTAAAAAATCTACTTGGTGATTCTGCAGGTGTATTTGGTGCCTGTTTGTTATAATCTTATTGAGGTTCAATTGTTGCTGGTGGTTTACTTGAAATTACATAAGAAACCCAGGTTACTTCATCAATTTCATTAGTAATTCTATTACTAATTTTTTCTAATACTCCATTTGGAAGTCTAGTCCAGTCTGCAGTCATTGCATCAATAGAATCTACAACTCTAACTGTGACAATTCTTCCATATCTTCGTTCATCTCCTACAACTCCAACTGCTTTATCATCACCCACTGCTGCATATGCTTGCCAAACTTTGTCATAAACTCCTGCATCCCATAATTCATCTTCAACAATTTTACTTGCTTTTCTACAGATTACTAATTTTGAAGGAGTAATCTCTCCAATAATTCGTACAGATAATCCTGGTCCTGGAAATGGATGTCTTTTTAGTAGTTTTTCTGGAACACCTAAAATTCTAGCAATATCTCTTACTTCATCTTTATACAATTCTTTTAATGGTTCCAAAATTTTAAGATCTAACCAATCTGGTAATCCACCAACATTGTGATGAGATTTTATTACTGCAGCTGGACCTTTTGAGACTCCACTTTCAATTATATCTGGATAAAGTGTACCTTGTGCTAACCATTTGAATGGCCCCTTCTCTTTTGCAAACTCGGTAAATACTTGAACGAATTCCTCTCCTACAATCTTTCTTTTTTGTTCAGGATCTGTTATTCCTTTTAATTTTGAAAGAAATTGTTCACTTGCATCTCTTCTATGAAAATTCAATGAAAAATTATTTTTGAACATATCTTCAATTTCTTTTGATTCATCTAATCTCAACAATCCATTATCTACAAAAACCCCTGTTAGTCTATTTCCTATGGCTTTGTGTATCAATAGTGCAGCAACTGTTGAATCAATACCTCCACTAACTCCACATAATACATTTCCCTCAATCTCTGAGATTTCCTTGACTGTTTTTTCTACAAAACCTTCCATTGTCCATTCCTGTTTGGCTTTACAAACATTCAAAACAAAATTCTTCAAAATATCGGTTCCTCGTTCAGTATGAACTACTTCTGGATGAAATTGAATACCAAATACGGTTCTATCTGTATTTGCTATTGCAGCTGCATGTGAATTTTCTGTATGACCAATAACTTCAAAATTTGTTGGAATCTCTTCGGCCTCATCTCCGTGACTCATCCATGCACGAATTGATTCACCAATACCATCTAACAATTTTGAATCTTTATCCATTGAAAGAAGAGATGAACCATATTCTTTATTTGCACGTTTCACTTTCCCTCCAAATTTATTTACAATTAATTGATGGCCATAACAAATTCCTAATAATGGCAAGTCAAAATTGAATAATTCTTCATCAGGTTTTGGTGCATCTTCATTATAGACGCTTGACGGTCCGCCTGAAAAAATAATTCCCTTTGGATTCATCTTCTTTAGTTCTTCAGCTGATATGTCGTATGGAACTAATTCTGCATAAACTGAAAACTCTCTAATTCTTCTACAAATCAAATGACTATACTGTGACCCAAAATCTAGAACAATTATTTTTTCCATTTTCTTACTTAGCTGAATTTTCTAGCATTCTTGTAAGTGACCATGTAGCTGTATTGATTATCTCATCCAATCTCTCTTTTTGTCTATAATTTTTAATGATTATTTCTCTAATCGCTGGTCCATTTTTATTAATTACACAATCAATTACTGAACTCTGATCAATTTTTCCATTTTTGACATCTGCACTATCTATTTTTTTCATTTCTCCAATAATTCTCTCGATAAAAAATGATCTGAGTGGTGGTATTTCATCTGTGAGTCCAATTCCTTCACTCATTATTATGGAAATTTTTTCAGGAGTCACAAATGCATTGGCGATAACTTCTCCATCTTTATTTTTCTTAATTTGAATTGATTCTGCTGTATCTTTTTTCTCCACTATGGTTTCTACACTTGGTTCTTTTTTCTCCACTATGGTTTCTACACTTGGTTCTGATTTTCTTGGTAATGAAGATGCTTTGGTAAAACTAGATCCTTTCAAAACTACATCTAGTATGTCCAAATTTTTCTGTAGAAAGTCTAATTCTTCTTGATGTTTTGCCATTTTATCTACTATTGATTCTTTTAATTGTAACATTTTTTCGATCTGCTCGTCAGTATACTGCATAACTATTAGAAAACTCATTCAGTATTAAAACGCATTCTAAAAGTTTTCAATAAACTCTAGGTCAATCATTCTAATAGTTTTGTAACCCTTCATTCTTTTCGTTGAATACAACTCTGCTTTTGATTTTGTTGCAAACCATTCAATAATCATTTTTCCAAATTTCAATTTTTTTATCTTTGTTCTACGATTGATTACTTTGTGTTTTGAATATTTTCCAATTTTTTGGCCAAAATCCATTCCAATTAAAATAATTTTACTTGCATTGAAATATTCTGCGAGAAATACACATCTATCTCCATCTGTAAATCCACCAAAATTCTCTAATTTCCCAAATTCTCTTGTTTGCGTAGTACCTATCACATTTGAAAGTTCTTTTACAATTTCTAATCTATTTGAATTATCTCCATGTGCATGAACTATTATCGGAATTTTTGTTTTTCCAATTTTTTTAATACTTTTCAAGTCTCCATCTAGGTCAGTAACTAAAATATCTGGTTTGATATTTTTTTCTAATAATGCCCTCACTGCACCATCAGCTACAATTTTTGTAACATTCTTAGATTTTTTAATATATTTTAATGATTTAGATAATGATGGTCCTGCACCAATAACAAAAACTGTTTTACCTCTAATTATATTTTGAATTTGTTTTATTGAATTTTTTCTTTTTAATAAAAAGTTTAATTTTTTAGCAGAAATAAGATCCTCTTTTTCTGAATATCCAAAATCCTTTCTAATTTCATTGAATTTAGTTTTCCATCCACGAATTGTCATATCACTCAAATAGATTACCTTATCATAAATGATATGACAAAATTAGGTAATCTTGTAGTTGGAAAAAAAAATAAAATTACCATTATGGGAATTTTGAACATTAGTCCTGAATCATTTTATAAAAAATCTGTAAAATCCACAAAATCAGAAATATCAAAGTATTTGTTAGATATGGAGGAAAATGGTGCCAATATTATAGATATTGGAGGAATGTCTACTGCGCCATATCTCAAAACAATTGTTTCTGAAAAAACTGAATCTAAACGAATAACAAAAACAATCAAAATTATACAAAATTTATCTAACATTCCAATCTCTGTTGATACTTGTAGAGCATCAGTTGCAAAAGATGCACTTGAATTAGGAATTGATGTAATTAATGATATTTCTGGTTTAAAGCACGATGCGAATATGCCAAAAATTATAGAAAAATATAGCCCATCTGTAATTTTATGTTCATACAGTAAACAACTTGTAAAAGGTAATTTGATATCCACAACAAAAAAACTTTTGAATGAAAGTGTAAAAATTGCAAAAAGTGCACAAATATCTGAAGACAAAATTGTAGTCGATCCATCTATTGGTTTCTTTAGACGTTCTTCTGATGTAAAAAATAAACTTCCATATACAAAAATTAATTCTGATTGGGCTCAACGTGATGTTGAAATTATTAAAAAATTAAAACTTCTAAAAACAAATTTTCCAATTTTAGTTTCTATTTCGAATAAATCGTTTATAGGACGACTACTCGGAAAAGAAAATCCTGATGATCGAAATACTGGAACTGCAATTGCTGAAATGTTATCAATAATCAATGGTGCATCGATAATTCGAACCCATAATCCACAAATTACCTCTGATGTTATCAAACTTACAAAATCCCTCACAAAAAAATCCAAGAAAGGCTTATAACAGATTTTTTCTCTCTGGTAAAAGGTTCATTTGACAATAAGAGAGGGATTTACTTTTGATGATGTTCTCCTTGTACCCAAATTTTCAGATATAACTAGTCGTTCACAAACAAATCTTTCAACAAATTTATCACGAAATATAAAACTCAATATTCCTTTAGTTAGCGCAAACATGGATACCGTCACTGAATCTATGATGGCTACAACAATGGCTAGACAAGGTGGAATTGGAATCCTTCATAGATTTTTAACAATAGAAGAAGAAGCAAATCAAGTTCTAAAAGTTAAACGTTCTGGAAGTGTAATGATTGATAATCCATATCAAATATCTTCTGAAAAATCTATTGAAGAGGCTATGGATTTGATGAATGAAAAAGAAGTATCAGGATTATTAGTTGTTGATTCTGATTCTAAACTTGTTGGAATTTTAACTGAACGTGATGTACTTTTTGAATCTATCACTTCGAAGAAAACTGTATCTGAATTAATGACTAAAGATGTAATTTCTTCAAACGAAAATACATCATTAGATGATGCAAAAGATATTCTAAAAAGTCATAGAATTGAAAAATTACCCTTAGTTAATGATAAAAATCAAATTGTTGGACTTTACACTACACAAGATATTATGAATATTGAGAATTTTCCCAATGCTTCAAAAGATAAGAAAGGTAGACCTCTTGTTGGTGCTGCAGTTGGAGTAAAGGGTGACTTTCTAGATAGAACTGAAGCATTACTTACAGCTGGTGCAGATGCGATTGTTGTTGATATTGCACATGGTCACAGCGAAAATGCAATTAGTACTGTAAAAAATATCAAAAAAGCATTTCCTGATTGTGAACTTATTGCTGGAAATGTAGCAACAGCACAAGGCACTGAAGATTTGATTAAAGCTGGAGTTGATGCTGTAAAAGTTGGAGTTGGTTCTGGTTCTATTTGTATTACAAGAGTCATTACTGGTTCTGGTGTACCTCAATTAACTGCAGTTATGGATTGTGCTGAAATTGGTAAACAATATGATATTCCAATTATATCTGACGGTGGAACAAGAACTTCTGGTGATGCCACAAAAGCACTTGCAGCCGGTGCCTCTGCTGTTATGCTAGGTGGCATGTTAGGTGGTACTGATGAGAGTCCTGGTTCAACAATTACAAAGAATGGAAAAAGATACAAGTTTTACAGTGGAATGGCATCTTTAGGTGCTGCTCGAAGAAGAAAATCAAAAGAAACCACTCAAAGTGATGCTGATGATGATCTAAATGATTATGTTGCTGAAGGTGTAGAAGCAATGGTTCCATACAAAGGAACTGTACTTGATATTCTTGTTCAGATTACTGGAGGAATACGTTCTGGTTTGAGTTATTGTGGAGGACATGATATTAAACAAATGCAAAATAATGCTGAATTTATTAAAATGTCACGTGCTGGCTTTGCAGAAAGTCAACCACATGACGTTGATGTACTATAGCTAATCTTTTATTGATTTAAAATCCAGTTTTTTTATGTTAAATAAGCTCACAATAATTGGAATAATTATTGGAAGTGGAATTTCAATTCTTGGGGCAGCTTCTATGGTTACTTCATTAAATTCTCCAAATGAAATTCAAGAAGATACTGCAACGTTTGGAGTTGGTGGTCTAGACAAAATCAACTTTAACGCACCTGAAAATTCATCTCAATCATTAACTGTAACTGGTGCTTCATTTGATATCAAAATTACAACTCCTGATTCAAGTAATGATGTAGATGCAAGTTTTAAAGATAAAGCAAGTTTTTCATGGACATCAAATACTGCAGGTCAGACAATAATTGCAATACAGAATACTGGTGATTCTGAATTTACTGAAAATTATAAATTTGAATTAGCACGTGATCCATTATTTTTCACATATTCAGTTTTAGTAATTATTGCAGGAGTTGTGGTAATTGGATTTAGTGCTGGATTTAGTGCAAAAAAACCAAAAGGATTCTAATCTAAATCTGCAATTGGGTATGAACCGATTATTTTAAGGAATATTGTATTTTTAGAAATTATATCTAAGACTGATTTAATTTTTGAATTTGAATAGTGTCCTAGAAAATCCACAAAAAAATTATACTCCCAATTTTTATTTTTGTTAGGTCTAGACTCAATCTTTGTTAAATTGATATCATTATCATTAAACTCTTTCAATATTTGATGTAATGCTCCGGGTTCATGTTTCACTGAAAATATAATTGATGTTTTATCTTTTGTACCCTCAATAGAATTTTCTTTTGAGAATATCAAAAAACGTGTATAATTATTTGGATTATTTTCAATTCCCTGTTTTACAATAGGTATGTTATACAAATTTCCTGCATTATTACTTGCAATTGCTGCAAAATGTATGTCATTCATTTCTTTAATAATTTTTACACTTCCTGCTGTATCATATGTTGGCACAGTTTTCAATTTTTTATTTTGAATAAAATCACTACATTGTCCTAATGCTTGTGGATGTGAATATACTGTTTCAATATCTTCTACTTTTCCAGTACTGATAAGACAATGTTCAACTTTGAAATATTGTTCACCTATTGCATGTAATTTTGTATGTGTAATTGCATCGATACTTTGTCCAACCGTTCCCTCAATAGAGTTCTCAACAGGTAGGATACAATAATCACTATCCTCATTCTCAGTTATTTTCAATGTATCTTCAAAACTATTGCATGGCACAGTTTCTATTTTTTCTTTAAAGAATTTCTTTATTGCACTTTCACTGTATGCTCCGTGTTCACCTTGAAATGATACTTTCTTCATCTTAATTTTGAGTTAAAAATTCACTTTTCCCAAAGTCTAAGGATAGTTTTCTATCGTCAATCCATCCACAATCTTTACACTTTACTGCATCTCTCATTTTTACAACAGTTCCAAAACATTTTCTACATTTTGTGAATAATACACCTAGTTCTTGTGAATCAATGCTTGCATGTATTGTTCCATTAATGTGACTGATTATCTCTACTTTAACAACATCTTTTGCTAAAGCAATATTCTTTTTTCTAATATGTCTTGTAACACAAATACATTCCAAATCTGCAACTACTTTTTTTCCATTCACATACTTTATCATTATCGCAATCATCGATGGTAAGTTTGCTTCAACAACTCCTATGATGATATCTCCTACTTTTGGAACTGTTATCTGTGTTTGACTATTCACTGAAGCTAATCTTTCAGAAGAATCTAGATTAATTTCTCCAATTGTTGTTGCTCTAATAGATTCATCATCTTCGAATGTATTTTCACCTGGAAGATATTCTTCAATTTGGGCAATTTTTTCACCTGGAATCTTCTGATTTTCATTCATATCAGTACACGGAAAATTTTACTTTTAATTGTTTTTAGAGCTACACATAATTGATTAAGTACGATATTTTTAGCTCATTATGAGTGAAACTAGAATTAGTAAAATCATCACTAATACTACATTTCTGTTTTCAATTGGAATTATTGGTATCAGTGTAATCTCAGTTATTTTCCCAGCACTAATCATTTCACAAACATATGAATTCCCTTTAGATCTAAATCCTTTTGAAACTAGTCCTTGGTTATTACCAATATTTTTTTCAGTTATTTCTTTACTTACTTTTGGTTTCTTACATTACAAAAAAAAGTTACCATTTTCATTAAGTAATACTATTGACCTAATCCTAAATTTTGAACTTTCAAAAAGGATTTCAATTATTTTAGGACTTTCTATTTTAGCTATTTACATAGGATTCACAATTCCAGAACTCTTCATTGATGAATCTGAACAATGGCCTGATTACATTGTTTTAGAATCAGCTTTGAATATTTGGCCATCAACTGATCATCTTAGTGTGTACATTAAAGAACAAAATACAAGATATGTTCGAATGATTTTACTTGAATTTTCACAAGATATTTTTCAAAATATTAAATTTTTACCATTTGTTGCAAGTGTATTTACTGTAATATTCACCGCATTAATTACTATTCAACTTTCAAAAAAACGATTTGCAGGAATAATTGCAATGTTAGTGTTATTATCTAGTGTAACATTTACTGACTTTGATACTATAGCTGTTTATGAAAATTTTTGGGTATTATTTTATTTAATTTCATTATATTCAATAAATAAAAGATGGTGGCATGCATCTCCTGTTAATTTCATTTTGTCAATATTTACCAAAGCGTTTACTGCAACTTATTTTTGGATGAATTTCTTTTACATATATCGTGCAACAATTCCAACTAAGACTAAACTTTTACTTTTTGCTTCGTATGGAATTGTTTTAGGTATAACATACTGGATTTTTGAAAATGGTAGAAGTATAATTTATGATGACATTATTCGATATGATTTTAATGCATTTTTAGATGGATTTACTGGTTGGGGAAATTCAATGCAATTGGAACCCTTTGTTTTACTCTTTATACTTCCGTTAACTGTAATGTTATTTTTCAAGTCACGTAATGGATTAAAACAAGCCGATTCAATCATGATACTTCTTGCAGGCTCAATACTTGCAGGACCACTTATCTCTCTTGTTACTGATTTCTATTTTATTTTACCATATCGTTTTATTCCATTTGTTATCTTCATGGCAATTGCAGTTGGTTTGCTTTTCTCTAAAAAAATTAACCCTGAGTAATAATGTGCCAAATGGTTGTTACATCATCTAAAGATTTTACTGTATACACGTGATTTAACCCTCTGAATATTGTATGTGATTCACCTTCCTCATCATTAATTCCTAACATTGTCACAAACGCTCTATGATAATACTCACATGGATCTGAATATCCTGGAATTTGATACAAGTTTGTCAAACATTCTGGATTATTATAATCGACTTCAACTTTGTGTAAACTAACTCTTTCACCGTTAATTGTTCCTTGTTTTACGAGATAATCGGGATTAGATTTTAAAAATCTGTCCACAACTGGGTCATTTAGATATCTTGTTGCATCAACTCTAACTACGCTAATTAATCCTCCATCAGAATTTCTTAACACGGAAATACCTGTAGCTCTGTATTTTGATTCTTCAATTGGATCCATATCTCCAACTGACACATCCACGTAAAGTGATTGTGCATAAACCTGTGAAATACAAATAGGTACAACCAAAATCATTACAAGAAAAAGAAGATGTATTTTTTTCATAACTGACTATAACCAGTGTGGTATTTCTAAGTAATTATCTAATTTTTCATTTTTGAGCATTTTCAATAATGCGTTTGCTTGTGGTGTTGATAACATTGGCTTATCAAATTCATTATCTGTCGAAATTCTTGGGCATGCAACTTGGATGAACGCATCAATTCCTGTAAAGTTTTTCAATCTATCACTAGTAATGTCTGTTAAAGCTAACAGTTGAACTTCTTTACCTCTTTCTTCCAATTCTTTTTTAAATTTTAAGGCTGTAACTTTTGCAAATTGACCTTCTTTTAGACCTACAATCACTCCAAAAACTTTTGCCTCTGTTGCTTTGAAAATTTTCAATGTAGCCTTTTTTTCTAATTTTTCTGCAAAGCTAGTAACGTCTCTTACTTCGTTAAAATAAGGATCTAAAATGTAAGTTGTTACTTTGGTTGATATTGCAACTCCTGCTGCATGAAAGTTACTTTGTCCTAAAAATAAATTTGCATCAACTTGTTCTTTAATTTCCATAGCCGGATAAAATTCACACCCAAAAACTTGTCCATCATTTAATTGTCCTTTACCTTTTCCAATTTTCACCATAATTCCTCCTTCTTCAAGTTTTTTCCTAACAGGCTCAACTTGGTGAAGATGTTGACTATCTGTAATTAATGAAATTGTTTTTCCTTTCAAAAGTTTAATCGCTTTTAGTATTACATCATCAAAAGGCACATCATCAAATGCATCAATCATCATAACATTATCTTGTTCACCTGGAAATGTTTCAAGTTTGTTTGTGTGACCTATATTGAACAAAATTTCTGCACCCAACACTTTTGCACCATTTGAATTTAGATCACATGTTCCCCAGGTTGTATCTGCCAAAACAAATGCAGGAATATCAAATTTTTTTGTAATATTTATCGCAGTTTGCTGTACTTGTGGTAACATCCCATCTGGAGCATTTAATGCAACAGTGACTGGTTTTCTTTGAGATATTATCTCGAAAATTCTCTTTTCATCAATTATTATCATTTGTTCTCAAAAGTGTCATTTTGAATTTAAACCAAACTCTTTGACAAATCACTAAAATTCCTATATTTTATTGGTAAAACATGTCTAAACAGATACTCCATATTGGTATTGATGACACTGATTCACCTAAGGGCATGTGTACTACATTTTTAGCTTACAAAATTATTAATCGATTAAAAAAAGAAAATGTAGATTTTCTTGATTTTCCAAATTTGGTAAGATTTAATCCCAACATCCCTTGGAAAACTAGAGGTAATGGAGCTGTTGGAATTAAAATCTCTACTTCTAATCCTAAAAAAATTAAAAACCTAGTGAAAAAATTTGTTAAACAATATTCTGATGTAAAAAATGGAGCAAATCCAGGTCTTGTTTTTTGCCAAGATGAAAATATCCCTGATGAATTTTTAAAGCTAAGTTCAGATGCAATGTGGAAATTGATTCATAGAAATGAGGCTAAAAAAATTCTTTCAAAATATAATCTTGATTTTTTTTATCTTGGAAATGGTCAAGGATTAGTTGGTGCTACTGGCGTAATAGGTTATATCTTTCAGGATGAAACATACGAACTACTTTCTTATCGTAAATCATCACAATTTGGAAAAAAACGAATCTTGGATAAATCTAAGGTGAAAGAAATGCAAGAAAAAACATATCCGAATACATTCAATAGTTTTGATTCAAAGAAAAATAAAGTCCTGTTAATGCCTCATGGTCCTGATCCTGTTTTTTATGGAGTTCGTGGAGAGGATTCAACAACATTAATTTCTGCATCAAAAATGATCCAACCAAAGGAGAAACTAGCTGGATATCTTATTTTTAAATCAAACCAAGGAACAGGTGATCATTTAAAAAATGAAATTGATGTAAATAATTTTTTACCTTATACATCTGGAACATTACGGGGTGTCATTATCACAAAACCTATTGTCACTAAAGGTGGTCATGTATTTTTCTCAATAACTGTAAATAATATAAAAATTAATTGTGCAGTCTATAAACCAACACGAATAACTGATGTTGCAAAAGAGTTGATTGTTGGAGATATTATTAAAGTGGGAGGTGGTATTAGAAAAGCAACAAAAACACATCCAAGAATTTTAAATCTTGAATTCATTCAAATTATAAAACTTGAAAAAAAATCTAAATTAATAAATCCATTTTGTAAATCTTGTCACAAACATATGAAATCAAAGGGTAAAAATCAAGGTTTTGAATGTGTAAAATGTAAAAAAACATCTAATCATAAAAATCGCCAATTTTTCACACGTTCGCTTAAAGAACAAATCTACATACCTGATGTTTCTGCACACCGTCACCTCACAAAACCTGTTCAACGTATGAAACAAAACCCAAAATCTGAAAAATTTAATCCAAACTCTTCATGGATCACTAATTTTTAAAATCATAATAGCGGGGAGTAGATTTGAACTACTGATTTTCGGGTTATGAGCCCGACGGGATGACCTGACTTCCCCACCCCGCTGAACAAAAATTCCTTATGAGGTATATACGCGTTTCAAATTCGGAAATGAATAAAAGGATTCCAACCAATTTTTTAACATGCTTAGAAAATTCCAAATTATTGGTATTGCAGGTGCTCTGATATTTTCTGCCGTAATTCTGACCGATACAATACCTTCAAATCCACCACCACTTCCTGAACCTATTGTTCAAAATGTTTCAACAGATTCTGTAGAAATTGTAATGACAAATTTAGAAAAACCTTGGTCAATCGCTTTTGCTGATGAACGAATATTTGTTTCAGAAAAATCTGGAAAAATTAAAATAATTACTCCATTAGGTTTACTTGAAACTCCATTAATCACATTACGTACACCTGAAATTTTTGGTGGTGGATTGCTTGGAATAACAACCCATCCTGATTTTACAAATAATCATTTTCTTTATGCATATTACACATATGAAGAAAATGAAAAATTATGGAATAAAATAATTAGAATTACAGAAGAAAAAAATAAAGCTACTGAAATTATTACTATACTTGATAAAATTCCTGGTTCAGCATTTAGTAATGGTGGAGTAATCAAATTTGGCCCTGATGAAAAATTATATGTTGGAACCGGTTCTGTATCTGATTTTTCAGATGAATCGCAAAACCTTGATTCTCTTACTGGAAAAATTCTTAGATTAAATGATGATGGCACAATACCTGCTGATAATCCATTTGAAGAATCATATGTGTTTACACTTGGACATCGGAATCCAACAGGTTTTGCATGGAATAATGATAGACAAATGTATGCCACTGAATCTGGCCCAACAAAAAATGATGAAATTAACTTGATAAATGCAGGTTCTAACTATGGTTGGCCTGAAGTTCAGTGTTACTCGAACAATAATAAATTTGCAAACCCCCTAGAATGTTTTGATCCTGAATTGGAACCTGGTGGAATTATCTTCTATTCAGGAGACAAACTCGACTTTGATAATAAAATGATCCTTGCTACACAAAAAGCAACAAATTTGTTCATAGTTGAAATTAATGACGATGATGCAAACCTTGAACGTATTTTGAGTGGTGTAGGTAGAATTAGAGATGTAGCACAGGGTCCTGATGGATATGTATACATCATAACTACAAATACGGATGGAAAAGCATTTCCCGCACCTGATGATGACAAATTATTGAGGATATTGAAATAAAATGACTGATTCATCCATTCCTAAATTTTTTGAAAAATCACATGAGGAAAAATTAGATATTATTTGTAATTTTTCTGATTTAGATGATGATGAATTAAATTATCTAAAAAATGCAACTGGTGGAATAAATTTTGAGCATGCAAATAAAATGATTGAAAACGCAATTAGCACATTTTCTCTTCCACTTGGAATTGCAACAAATTTTAAAATAAATGGTAATGATTATCTTGTTCCTATGGTAATTGAAGAGCCATCTGTAATTGCAGCTGCATCAAAGGCTGCAAAAATTGCTAAACTTCATGGTGGTTTTACTGCAAAAGTTGAAGGAAATATCAGTATTGGACAAATTCAAGTATTGGATGTAAATATTCAAGAGTCAATTTCTATTATAAATTCTAACTCAAATGATATTATTGAATTAGCAAATTCTGCAAGTAAAACATTGCCAAAATTAGGTAAGGGCGCAAAAGAAGTACAATGTAAAGAAATCAAAACTTCATCATCATCTATGTTGATTGTGGAATTAATGATCGATGTAGGTGATGCAATGGGTGCAAATGTAACTAATACAATGTGTGAAACTGTTGCACCATTAATTGAAAAATTAACTGGTGGAAAAATTCTACTAAGAATTCTTTCTAATTATTCCACAAAACGAATGGTTTCTGTTTCTGCAACTTTTGATAAAGATGCGGTTGGTGGTGAACAAGTTGTTAATGACATGATCTCTGCATTTGAGTTTGCTGATAATGATGTTTATCGTGCTGTTACACATAACAAAGGGGTAATGAATGGAACAATTTCTGTTGCAAATGCAACTGGACAAGATAGTAGAGCTATAGAAGCTGCTGCACATGCATATGCATCACATACAGGAAAATATCGTTCATTAACTAAATGGAGAAAAGATGATTCAGGAAATTTAGTAGGTAATTTTGAGATTCCTTTATCTGTTGGAATTGTTGGTGGAGTAACAAATGATCATCCTATAGCAAAAATTTGTACCAAAATTTTGAAATTACAAAATGTACAGGAATTAGCTTGTATAATGGCTGCAACTGGATTGGCACAAAATTTTGCTGCGATGCGTGCATTGGTTACTGAAGGTATTCAGAAAGGACACATGAAACTACACGCTCGAAAACAGGCAAGTAATTCCTAACAAAATACCCAAAGAAAATTTTCTACGTGTTTTAACCATCCATTATATTACGTATAGTAGTTCGTATAGAAATGTCCAAAGTAAAATTTGCAATCCCCAAAGGAAGCCTAGAAGAAGCTACATTCAAGCTTCTTGAAAACTCATGGACTAAAGTTAGCAGAAAGAGTAGAACATATCGTGTTTTTCTAGATGATCCTGAAATCATGGTAAAAATGCTTAGACCTCAAGAAATACCTAATCTAGTTTCTGATGGATTGTATGACGTTGGTATTACTGGAAAAGACTGGATCAATGAAACTAAATCTGATGTTGAACTATTACTTGATCTTGAATATGGAAAAATAAAATTAGTAATTGCAATTCCAGATACACTAAAGTTCAAAAATTTTGATCAAATGATTGCAGAATACGCAAAAAAGAAAAAAATTCTACGTTTATCTTCTGAATATCTAACAAATGCTTCAAAATTTATCAAGAGTTGTAAATCCTACAAAAAAGCATTTGGAAATAAAGATCCAATGATTATTACCCCATGGATGAGAGTTGGAACTAACAAAAATGTCCAAATTCACTTATCATTTGGTGCAACAGAAGCAAAACCTCCAGAAGATGTAGATGCAATCATGGATGTTACAGAAACAGGAACAACTTTGAAACAAAATGGTCTAAAAATTATTGATACAGTAATGAAGTCTAGTGCACATTTGATTGCAAATAAAAAATCTCTAAAGGATAAAAACAAACGTGAAAAAATATTTGATATTGTGACTTTAATGAGTGGTGCAGTACAAGGAAAAAAATACTTACACTTGTATCTTAATATCAAAGAAAATAATTTGAAAAAGCTTCTCAAGGAACTTCCTTCATTAAAGAAACCTACTGTTAGCCCATTAAGTGAAAAAGGTTGGGTCGGTGTAAACACTGTAATCTTAAAAACTGACTTCCACAAACTAATACCAAAACTTCGAAAGATTGCTCAAGGAATAGTTGTACATGAACCACGACAAATTCTTCAGTTAGAGGAGATAAAGCGTGACGAAGAGAATTGATCAAGATATTACAGGTTAGTAATGTTGACAGTTTTGTAGAAACCAGACGTCAAAAAACCTCACAAAAAGATAGAAAAATTGTACAATCTATTTTAGATGATGTTAGAAAAAATGGTGATTCTGCTGTCAAAAAATACGAGCAAAAATTCAATGGTAAAAAAACAATACAATTACGTGTCAGTAAGCAAGACTCAAAAAATGCAAAAATTACTGATACAGAATTTGCTGCACTACAATTGTCAGCAATAAAACTATCAAAAACACAAAGAATTCTAAATAAAACATTACTTCAATCTGTTAAAAAAATTCCAAATGTTTCATTTGTTCCTATTTCAAGTGTTGGTTGTTACATACCTGGAGGTCAAGCTAGGTATCCAAGTTCAGCAATAATGTCTGTAATTACTGCTGCTGAAGCCGGAGTTAAGAGAATTGTAGTTGTTTCTCCTCCTGATTCTAATGGAAAAATTGATCCAATGACAATCACTGTTTCACACAATTGTGGTGCAGAAATTTACAAAGTAGGTGGAGCACAAGCAATTGCTGCACTTGCATATGGGACAAAATCAATACCTAAAGTTGATAAAATTGTTGGACCTGGAGGAAAGTTTGTTAGTATTGCCAAGGCAATTGTCAGCGAAGAAACTTCAATTGATATGATTGCAGGACCAACTGAACTTGGAATTATAGTAGACTCAAGCACTGATCCTGAATTGGTGGCATATGATCTTGTATCACAAGCAGAGCACAGCAATGATACAATGTGTTTTGTTATCACAACATCAAAATCTAAGGCAACACAAATTCAAAAATCACTTGAAAAATTAATTCCAAATGTAGAAAGAAGTTCTATTGTTAAACAAAGTATATCTAAAAATGGATTTATTGCAATTTGTAAAAATCAAAATGATGTAATTGAATTAGCAAATAAAATTGCACCTGAACACATGGAATTAATGGTTAAAGGTGCAAAAGCATTATCCAAAAAGATTACTGGTCCCGGTCTAGTCTTAATTGGAAATAATACTCCTTCATCAGCAAGTGATTATCTCTTGGGTACAAATCACATACTTCCTACTAATGGATTTGGTAGAACTAGAGGTGGATTGTCTGTATTGGACTTTCTAAAATTACAAACTGTGGTTGAAACAAAAAAATCAGATCTTAATGAAATTTCTGATAACTTAAAAATACTTACTGATGCAGAAGGATTACCGAATCACTACAAAGCTGTAGAAAGGAGACTAAAATGAATAAAAAATTTGAAAAGAGATTAAATGAATTAGAAAAACTTTCTGGATATCAAAAACCAGCTAAAGTTGATGATGTATTGAAACTAGATTCAAATGAAAATCTTGCAATCAAAAAAGAATTTCAAACAGAACTAATTCGTGAAGCTCAAAAACGAACTGACATTCGAACATATCCACTTGGTGGAGTTGAGAATTTCATTAATTCACTTGCAAAATATCTCAAAGTACCAAAAAATATGATTTCAGTTGGCAACGGTTCTGATCAAATTCTTGATTTAATCTTAGCAAACCTCTGTACAAATTCAACTAAAGTTCTAACATCTGATCCTACATTTGGATTTTTTGAAGAAAGATGCAAACTTTATTCAATAAAACAAGTTAAAATTTCATTTTCAAAAAATATGGATTTATGTATTGAAGATTTCATCAAAAAAGCAAAATCTGTAGACATGATTTATCTTGATTCACCAAATAATCCAACCGGTTTCCAATTTTCTAATAAAGACTTGGAAAAGTTGATCAAATCTTTCTCAGGACCTATCATAATTGATGAGGCATATGGTGAATTCTCAAATTCATCTGTTCTTAGCTTGGTAAAAAAACACCCTAACATAATTTTAGTAAAAACACTATCCAAGGCTTTTGGATTGGCTGGATTACGTATTGGATATATGATTGCAGACAAAAAATTAACTGAAGTTTTTTCAAATGTCATACAATATCCATATCCACTAAATACACTCGCTATTGAATGTGGGATTTTAGCAATAGAAAAATCAAAACAAATTATTTCAATTTTTGAAGTTATCAAAAAACAAAGGTCAAGAATCATACAAAATCTAAAAAAATATGATGCTTTTGATGTCTTTGATTCTAATGCAAATTTTGTATTATTTGATGCTAAAGGTGCTGATACTCGAGTGTATAATGCACTAATCGAACAAGGAATTTCTATTAGAAAACTTGGAAAATTGGCATCACACAAGGGATGTCTGCGTGTAACAATTGGAACTCCTGATATGAACTCTAAATTTTTACTAGCAATACGTGATCTTTTAGAATGACTAAAGAAATTTACATTTCTGATGATATGATTCAGAAAATACAAAAATTCGATTCAATAATTTTTGATTGCGATGGTGTTCTAGTAGATATTAGAAATTCATATGATTATGCTATTAACAAAACAATTTCTGCAATAATGAATGAACTATTTGATGATAAAATTTCTGATGTTGTAAATTCAAAAATATTATACGGTTTAAAGGCTTCTGGAGGTTTTAATGATGAAGTTGCAGTTGTCTATGCTGTTGTTATGACATTAGTTGCATCTAAAAAATCAAATTTGAAATTCAAAAAATTAATTATTGATGTAATTAATAATGCTAATGAATCTGGAATAAATTCCATTGATAATTATTTTATTAATCAAAATATAGATTTGAAAGAAATTAAATTAAAATTAGATTATGAGAATTCTCGAAAAATAAGTTACATACACAGAATTTTTAATCAATTATTTTATGGACCTAAACTCTATGAAGAAATCTTTAAAGAAAAATCTCAGTTTTCTGAAAAACCATTGATTGATTTAGATAATATTGTTTTAGATGATAATCTTATGTCTAAATTAAAAACTAGATTTGGAAATAAAATTTCTACTGTTACTGGCAGAGGAAATTTTGCATTTTCATACTCAATGAAAAATTATCTAGATAATTTTGATATGAAAAATTCTGTATTTCTAGAGGATCGTTCATTGGAACTAGCAAAACCTAATCCTGAATCTCTGATAGAATCAATCTCTGGAATTAATTCTAAATGTTCATTATACATTGGTGATTCAATGGAGGATCTCATGATGGTTGAGAAATGCAAAGAACATGGTTATGATGTATCATTTTGTGGGATTTATGGTTCTAGTGATGAACCAGAATTAAAATATGAATTATTTCAAAAAAATAAAGCATCATTTATTCTTGAATCAATACGGGAACTTCCGAAGGCATTAAATCTGGTATAATGCAAATCAAACAAGTATATCATGAAACCTAGAAAAACAACTATCAAGCGGGAAACAAAGGAAACTAACGTTTCAGTTACCATTAATTTGGATGGAACTGGCAAAACCACAATCAATACAGGAATTAAATTTCTAGATCACTTGATTGGTTCTTTTGGAAAACATTCTATGATGGATTTGATTGTTAAAGCAAAATCAAAAGATGGAATTGAACATCACTTGATTGAAGATACAGGAATAACAATTGGAAGTGCAATTGATAAAGCATTAGGAAATAGAAGTGGAATTACAAGATTCAGTTTTTCATCTGTACCTATGGATGAAGCTCTAGCTGAAACATCACTTGATCTAGTCAAAAGACAGTATCAAAAAATAACTCTCTTAACCAAAAGAACAAAGATTGAGGGTATCTCGAAAGAAGATTTAGAACACTTTTTCTTCTCACTAGCACAAAATCTGAATTGTTGTATTCACGTTACTGTAAAGTATGGTGATAATGATCACCACAAAGTTGAAGCTGCTATAAAATCGATGGCTGTAGCAATACGTAATGCAGTATCTAATGATCCTAAACAAAAAGGCATACCAAGTACTAAAGGCGCAATGTAATGGTAGATGTAGCAATATTTGATTACGGAGCAGGAAATATCTTTAGTCTAAAGACTGCACTTGAAAAAAATGATGCTAATGTTGATATCATTACTAGTTTTGATCAATCAAAGAAGTATGATGGTTTATTATTACCTGGTGTAGGAAATTTTGATCCAGCAATTAGAAGCATTAGAGATTATTCTGCATTAGGATTTCATGATTTTGTAAAAGAAAAAATTCCAGTTCTTGGAATATGTTTGGGTATGGAAATGTTTTTCCAACAAAGTCAAGAGGGTAAAGAAAAAGGTCTTGATGTAATGAATGGTGAAGTTGTATTACTTCCAAATGATATGAAAATTCCACATATGGGATGGAATAGTTTAGAGATTACAAAAGATAGTAAAATTTTGGAAGGTGTAGAAAATGATTCATGGGTATATTTTGTTCATTCGTATAGAGCTAAACCTGATAATGAAGATATTATTGTGGCTAGTGCAGATTATGGAATTAAAGTTCCTGCTGTTGTTGAAGATAAATTATTCTTTGGAACTCAGTTTCATCCTGAAAAATCAGGTAAAGTTGGATCATTAATGATCAAAAATTTCCTTAGAGTGTGTAGTAAATGAAAATCATTCCTTCAATTGATCTGATGGATGGTAAAGTTGTACGTTTGTACAAAGGTGATCCTAACAATAAAACAATTTACAGTGATAATCCTGTAGAGATTGCAAAAAAATGGGAATTGCTTGGAGGTGATATTTTACATATTGTTGATTTAGATGCAACTCTTGGTAGCGGCGGAAATTTTAAAACAATTAAAGAAATATCTGAAAATACATCAATTCCTTTACAAGTTGCTGGTGGACTTAGGACTGAAGAAAAAATCTCTGAAGTTTTAGATTTTGCATCTCGTGCAGTAATTGGAACTATTGCAATGCAACTTAAAGAAAGTGAACAAGATAACATTTTAGGTGATTTTATTCAAACATTTGGATCTGAACGAATTGTAATCTCTATTGATCATGTTGATGGAAAAATTGTCACTCATGGGTGGCAAAAAAGTACTGATATTGATCTGTACGATGCAACCAATGAATTTGTGAAGTATGGTTTCACCGAATTTTTAACTACGAATGTTTCAAAGGATGGAACATTAGAAGGCCCTGATCTTGAATCACTAAAAAAAATATGTCAAATAGAAAATTGCAATGCAATTGCTAGTGGCGGAATATCTAAAATGCAAGATATCCGAGATGTAAATGAAATAAATCCATTTGGAGTAATTTTAGGAAAGGCACTTTATGAAGGGCTAGTTTCAATAGAGGAGGCAAAGAAAATTGGTTCTAACTAAAAGAATTATTCCATGTTTGGATGTTGCAAACGGACGTGTTGTTAAAGGATTGAATTTTGAATCAATAAAAGATGCAGGCGATCCTGTACAATTAGCTGAAAAATATTCAAATGAAGGTGCAGACGAATTAGTTTTTTTGGATATTACTGCTTCATCTGAACAACGTGAGACAATAAAATCACTTGTTAAAAAAATTGCAGAAGTAATTGATATTCCATTTACGGTCGGTGGTGGTGTTAAATCATTACAACATGCAAGAGATATCTTACTTAATGGTGCTGATAAGGTTGCAATTAATACTGGTGCTGTAAAAAACCCTGAAGTCATTACTGAATTAATGGAATTATTTGGTAAACAATGTGTAGTAGTTGCAATTGATTCAAGGAGAAATTATAATATTGAAAAAGGAAAAAATATCTTTTCAGAAAATGGAAAACAATTTTGGTTTGAGGTATTCATTTATGGTGGAAAAAAAGGTACAGGATTAGATGTTATTGATTGGTCTAAAAAAATTGAAGAATTAGGTGCAGGTGAAATTTTACTTACGAGTATTGATCGAGATGGTACAAAAGATGGTTATGACATTCTATTAACAAATGAAATTGTTCATGCAGTAGGAATTCCTGTTATTGCATCAGGTGGTTGTGGAAAGCCAGAAGATATGATTGATGTTTTTAAAAACACTGAGGTTAATGCTGCATTAGCTGCATCAATTTTTCACTATGAAACACATTCTGTAAATCGTGTTAAGGAATTAATACGAGAAAATAATATTCCTGTACGCTACTAAATTTATGGAGCTGTTATATCAATCTCATATGCTACATTACATGTTTCATATTGCCATTCATGATTTGGTAATGTATCTGCAAGCATTTCAAAATGTAATTTTGACATTTCATAACCTTTGAACACAACTGTCCATTCACCTACTAGATCTTCTTTTTCACATAGATTTTTTCCTTTTAATAATTGTGGTTTAAAATATTTTTTTTGAGACTCTCTTTCATTTCCATTAAATCCCCACTCGTTATAAATTATATTTCCAGGCGTTATGAATAAAATTGACCCTTGATCACCTGGTCTCAAATTTTTTAAAATTACAAAGATATTTTCTCCTAGCAGATACTTGTCTTTGTTAATTTGTAATGGTCCCAAAATTTGAGGATTATCGGGATATACAACTCCTGCCACACGTCCACCTTTTTCATAATATTCTTCAACAGAAACTTGTTCCCACATAGTTTCATTAATTTGAAAAATTATGACTCCAATAATTACTGCAATACCTATCCCTGTTGCAATTCCGACATTTTTATTCATGAGTTTCACCAATTTTTTAATTCTATAAAACTTTCTTATCAGAAATCTCTGTTAATTTTTCCAATTTTTGAACAAATTTCATTTTATTTTCATTCAAAATACATTTTTTTCTTTATTTTAGTTTAAATCAAAAATTTATTATTAATTATCATTCTAATTCTAGACAATAAAATTAAGTAATACTTAATCTAATATTAGGATATTTTATGAATCAATTCTAATCTGATCAGAATATGGGTAAAAATCATCTTGAATGTAGAGAATGTAAGAAAGAGTATGAGCCTACTTTCAAGTATATTTGTGATGAGTGTTTTGGCCCATTAGATGTGAAATATGATTTTCCATCTGTGAATAAAAATACGTTCAAAGATAGAGAACAAACATACTGGCGTTATTTTGAATTATTGCCAATATCTGATAAAAACAATATTGTTAGTATTGAAGCTGGAATGACTCCGCTTGTAAAAGCAGAAAAACTTGGAAAAGAATTAGGACTAAACAATCTTTACATAAAAAATGATTCTGTAAATCCAACATTTTCATTTAAAGACAGACCAGCAGGTGTTGCGATATCAAAAGCAAAAGAATTTGGTTTAGAATCTGTTGGATGTGCTTCTACTGGTAATCTGGCATCTGCAACTGCCGCACATGCTGCCAAAGCAAACATGCCATGTTATATTTTTGCACCAAGTAACATTGAAACTGCAAAAATCGCTCAAGCATTATCATATGGTGCTGAATACATTTCTGTTGATGGTACATACGATGAAGCAAATAGAATTGCAGCACAAATTGGTGATAGAAAGGGAGTCGGTGTAGTAAATATCAATATGCGCTCATACTATGTCGAAGGTTCTAAAACTTTAGCTTATGAAGTTGCAGAACAATTGGATTGGAATGTTCCAAATCATCTAATAGTCCCTACTGGAAGTGGTGCTATGTTAAATGCAATTTGTAAAGGATTTGAAGAATTACAAAGTGTTTCATTACTTGACGATCTTTCATCAATGCACATGCATTGTGCACAACCACATGGATGTGCCCCAATAGTTGATGCATTTGATAAAAATTCTGATAAGGTAATTCCAGTAGAACAACCAGATACGGTTGCAAAAAGTTTAGCAATTGGTGATCCTGGTGATGGTCGTTATGTTTTAAAAAGATTGAAACAATACAATGGAATTGCAAAAGAAACAAATGATAAAGAAATTTTAGATGCAATTTTACTTTTAGCAAAAACAGAAGGAATATTCACGGAACCTGCTGGTGGTGTATCTATTTCTGTTTTGAAAAAAATGGTTGAAGAAGGAAAAATTGACAAAGATGAAACTACTGTTTGTTATGTGACCGGTAATGGTTTGAAAGCTACTGAATCAATTATGACTGTATTGAAAAAACCACAGGTAATGCAAGCTGATGTTGCAAAAATCTCAGCAGTAATAGGATGATTGTATAATGACCAAAATTACCTTTACAATTCCATCTGTTCTAAATGCAGGTGGTGGTGAAAAGAAAACTGAACTTGAAGCATCAACTCTTAAGGAATCTTTTGCAAAAATCTCCGAAATTATGGGTGATGACTTTAAGAGAAAAGTTTTGGAAGCCGATGGTTCTCCACGTTCTCTAATCAATATTTACATCAATGGAAAAAATGCTGCATTTGATAGTGGTCTTGATACTCCATTAAATGAAAATGATGATGTTTACATTTTACCTGCAGTAGCAGGTGGTTCAGATTTATCTGAAAAAGAATTAGATAGATTTTCACGTCAAGTCATGTTAGAACAAATTGGATATGATGGACAATTAAAATTAAAAAATTCTAAAGTTTGTGTTGTTGGTGTTGGTGGTTTAGGAAATCCAATTACAACTAGACTAGCTACAATGGGTATTGGTAAATTAAGAATTGTTGATAGAGATGTAATTGAATTATCAAACTTGCATAGACAAACAATGTTTGATGAAAATGATGTTGGTCAAGTTAAAGTTGAGGTTGCACAAAAGAAATTAAAAAAATTAAATCCTGAAGTAGAAATAGAAGCATTACCAATTTCTATTAATGATTATAATGCTGCAGATGTTATTGATGGATGTGATGTTGTAATTGATGCACTTGATAGTGTCAATGCACGTTATGCATTAAACAAAGCATGTGTAGAAAAAAACATTCCATTTGTAACTGGTGCTGCAGTTGGTGTTACAGGACAAGTTTTTACAGTTTTACCAAAAGAAACTGCATGTTATTATTGCATGTTTCCTGCATTAGATGAAGATGCAATGCCAACATGTAGTATACAAGGTGTACACCCTCCAATACTTTCTATTGTTGGTGGACTAGAGGTGTATGAAGCTGTTAATGTTTTAATTGGTAAAAAACCAAAGTCTTCAGAAAAATTCATATCCATTGATTTAGAGAACTTGGAATTTTCATCTGTTAAAACTTTCAAACAAGATGCTTGTTCTGTTTGTGGTTCTGGCAAAAAAATTGAAACTCCAAAACAAGAATTAATTTTAGAAGAGTTATGTGGCAGAAACATGGGAAAACGTACATTTTCAATTACTCCTACATACGAAGTAAATTTGAATGTGAAAGACGTAACTACTGTGGCCAAAGAAAAAGGATTCACAGTTGAGAATCAGGGGGACTTAGGATTATCTATGCGAACAAATGATCTTTCAGTGAATTTCATGAAGAAAGGTTCTGCAGTAGTTGTTGGTCCAGATAATGAAGAAGCAGCAATTACTCTTTACAAGAGTCTTTTAGGCACGAAATCAGTTAGTGCATAGTGTATTTTCCACTAAAAAATTTGTAAAAATTACAATTTATAATAGAAAACTCATACGTTTAGTCGAATTATATGTGGCAAATGATCAATAATTACATCAAAAAATTGATAATGATCGATAAATTATAAAAAATAAACAAAAAATGTGTAATTCGTTCATTAAGGTTATATACTTACTTTTGCAAAAAATGCCAATAACATGAATAAAGAATTAGGACGAAAAATAACTAGTCTAACCTTAATGACTATTATGCTAGCAGGTGGAGTTAGCTTCGCTGTTCCTGGTGTTATGCCAGAAGCAGAGGCAGCTAACCAATACTTGTGGGTATCAGCAGAAGACGCCGGTGGAAATAATTTCTACGGCGGTCAGGTTTTAGAAATCGTAGTTTCTGATCCAGCTATTAATAGACTGGATGAGGCATACGGTATGCCTGACGTTACAATTGACGGTAAGAAAGTTATCATGGCACAAGGTGTTGACGGTTCTTGGTATGCATACATTGCTGATGGCAAGAGTGCAACCGGAATTGACAGCAACTATCCAGAAGTTGAAGATGGAAAAGGAGCAGATTATGGTCGCTTCTGTAAAGCAGATACAAACTTAGAGTTTGGACCAAATGATGCATTTGTATCACAACTGATTCCTTCGGAATCACGTGGTGTTGCACTTCCTCACCAACTGGGTAACACAACAATTCCAGGTACCTCCTCATCAGGACCACATACATACATTGGTTCAGCTACACAAAGTAGTTACACCCAAGGTACAGGTATCACACAAAAATGTGATAACGATGTTGAAGGATCATCCGCAAACGGAATTGAAGGTGCACCTGGTATCTGGCTAAATGCATCTGCACAACTTGCACACACTGGTAAACTTGCAACAGGTGTTAACGCATCTGATCAAGCTATCAACAATGTTGTAAGAGAAGCAAGAGCATTATCCAATGGTACAACTACTGATTACTATGGTAACATTGCCTTAGGTCCAAACCTATGGCCATTTATCCAATTGTACGACTTCACACGATATCAATCATATGACTTAGTTTACGAACGAGGCGGAAATGACGAAACAATTGCTTTGTCTTTTGACAGACCAGGCGCTACAAACGGCGGCGGACTATCATTTGATAAAGATCACTATGGTTTAACTCATGAAATCGGTGTAACAATCGGCAACAATGAAATGAACATAGACCCAACTGACGAAGACAGTTGGACTTTCGGCACACTTCCAACAAACGCAACCACATTCTATCAACTATTTGATGAAAACGGTGCAATGGATGCATCAGCAACAGCAGGTGCAATTAAATTCACTGCAGGTACACAGCCATTCAGCTTTGATACCGGTGTTCTTCAAATCGATAGAAATGGTCCTGAAGATGCAACAAACAATGTTTTGATGTTCCAGGACAATGGTGATCAAGTAGTAGCATGTAGCAGTGGAACCTGTGCAACAAGTAACATTAGCACAGCAAGCCAAGCAGTTACATTTACTGAAACCGGTGCAAACACTGGTATTTTCACCAATTGGGATGACGCTTTGAAAACAAACATGTACGTTAACGCAGCAGCAGACAGAGGTACACAAGCCACATTCAAGTGGGATGATGTAGAATTCTCTGTTCTTTACATGCCTTTCTGGGGAACAATTGCATTCAATACTGATGGCTCCGACGGTGCAACCACCGGCGCAGCAATTGGTGCAGAATGGAACTCTGGAGAAATTGTAGAAATTGTATTAGACGATAACGACATGAACCTCGACGCACGAAGTCAAGAGCAAATGACAGTTGGTTCAAATACCACAATCGTACCAGCAGTAAAGATTGGTTCACCAATCACACTATCTACACTAGATACATTGACATATCTTGATGAGACCGGAACAAATGCAATTACATTTGACGAGAACATCAATGATACACAATGTAGTAGTGATTATGGTTCAGCAGGAACTGCTGCATCATATGTCTCCTGTTATGAAAAATACAGTGAGAGAGCAATAGTGACTTCTAGTACAAGTGCTATTACAGTTGCAGACAATGATCAATTGAGATTTGTCTTCAACGGTACAACTGTCGGTGATCTTAAAGATTTGATATCCGGTGCTAACGGTACAGCAGCTTACACTTACATCCAATACGATTTCCGTTCACTTAACGGCGGTGGAAATGATGTAAACTATTACTTGAACTTCACCATTGGTGATGATTCAATTAACAGTTGTACAGCAAACAGTGCAACATCCTATACAAATGGACATTGTTCTGAAGCAAGATTTAACACCGGTCTTATTGGTCAAACACTAATTAATGATCCAAGCGACACCCTAAAGGGACTGGGCAGCTCAAGCACTAACGCTTTAACTGACTCACAAGCTTTGAGAATTACAGTGCAAATGAACAGCATTAGCGGTTCATTTGATGAAACACTAAGCGCAGGTACCTCATACCCATTAACTATGGATGTTGTAACATTCGGTCAATCAAATGACGGTGTTGCATCTTCTGATAGACACAACAACGCAATCTATAGATTGGAAGTTGATGAAGTTGACGCCAACGGAGGAATCTTCGTAGGTGAATTAGATTTCATCATGCTCAATCAATTGAACGTTAACCAAACTTCCACATACAATAATACTAAGACAGATCACGAAGAAAACAGAATCATTGTTCACAATGACTTAACTGATGAAGACGAGATCCGAATTAATTATTTAGATATGGGAGCTGACGGCGTTGAGACACAAGTAGCAGACCAATTAGCAGCACCAACACACTCAGGTGTAGTTGAATTTGACAATGACAGTTACAAAGAAGCAGACACTGTAGTCATAACATTAACTGACTCAGACCTAAACACTAACCCAGATATCATCAATATTTACACTGTTGTAAACACTGGTGGTGATTATGCAGAAGACATGGTTGGTAAATCCAGTTACGGAAAGAATTCCGTTGGAGATGCCAATGGTCGAATGCTAGACATTACCTTTGATGACGAAATATGGTTAGAATCAAGTTCCACTAACAATACTACTACTTGTAGTACTGCAACAACTGGAACTGATGGTTTAGCAGAATCTGGATTTACTTTAGTAGAGACCGGTAGAGATACTGGTGTCTTCACAGGTGACTTCCAGGTTCCAGCAGAGTATTGTGCACGTTCCTCAGGAACAGGTACAACAACCTCAACCATGGGTACTGATATTGAAGTTAATTATGTAGATTACAGAGACGCATCTGGAGAAATCATCGAAGTAGGTGATGGCGCAGGAATTAGAGGCAATACTGGATCAGTTAGCTTAGACAGAACAGTCTATCCAGTTCCATTCGGAACTGTAGCTGACTTTGCAGCAGAAACCTCAAAGAGTACACCTAACGGTAGATCTCTATTCCCAATCCATGCTGATGGAATCAGTACACTTGATAGTGATTCTGAAACACTCGGCAGTGGTGACTTGACCATACACATTCGTGTAGATGACCCAGATTACGACGTATCAGCAACAGGTGAAGACCAAATTGCAGAGAATACAACAACAACCTCTAACCGTGGACCTCTAAAGATCTACGTTTCAAGAGGATCTGATGCTGTAGTACTCGCAACTGCAGGTGGTGATACCGCACAAAATGGTAAAATCACTACAGATGGTAATTCAGTCGTTGACGGCGGTGCCGTAAACGGTACTGTTGAACTTGGCCCAATCTTAGAGACTGCTCCAGATTCTGGAGTATTCGAACTTGACATGACAGTCAGATATACTGACGGTCCTGCAAGCACAGATTGTTCTTCCAAGACTGACAATTGGACACCTCTAAACGGTGACTCCAATATCACTGATACTTCTGCTAACAACGCTGAACTAACTAGATTCGATGCGGTCGCAACCTCTGGTGATTATTGTCTCTTACAAGGAGATGTACTCACAGTAGAGTATACTGACCAAAACGATGCATCTGGTAACTCAGCAGTAGCTTACGATTCAGCAACATTTGACTTAAGAAACGGTGTAATTCAAACAGACAAATCTGTCTACATCATTGGAAGTGATATTATCATGACCTTGATTGAACCAGATCTTGACTTAGAATCTGATGAATCAGAAACATGGGACCTCGATTTAATCGAATGGGACTCTGACGCATTTACCAACACAATGGGTAATGCAGGCGGAGCCGCAGCATCCTTTGATCCTGAACCATCTGACTTTAGAGAAACAGGTGACTCTACTGGAATCTTCCAGATTGTTATCGAAACCCCAGCAACACTTGGCGGTACTTCTCTAGACAGAGGTGAACTCATCGATCTTGAATACACAGATTGGGCCCCAGCTGGCGCCAATTATGTTGGTGAAGAGTATACAGACATAGGACTTTCAATCTACACATCTAACTTCGGTGCAACTATCGAAATGGACCAAAAAGTATACACATGGACTGATAAAATCTATGTAACTATTGTCGCTCCAGATCACAACTTTGACAGCGGACTCGTTGATCAAATTGGTGATACTGATGACGACCCATTAATCGTACAAACCAGATCCCAGAAACTCACTGGCTACAAACTAGCAGAGACTGGAACTGATACAGGCATCTTCAGTGGTGAAGTTATCCTCAAAGGATTCTCACATGACGCTGATGGTGACCCATCAACTGGTACAAGCGGTTATGATGTTACAGGAATTTCATCTGCAAGTGGATCAGGACCAACCGATGGTGCAATTAAAGCCGAAGATGATGACGGAGTTACAATTTCATACGAGTTTAACGAGGATGAAGTTGTAGTAGGCTCTGCATTAATCAGATGGAACGTAGGTGAAGTTCAATGGCTTGAATCAAGCTATCCTGCAGGCGGTAATGGTGTAGTAAGAGTAGTCGACCCAGATATGAACTGGGATCCAGAAAATGTAGATAACTTCTCAATCGACGTCTGGTCAGATTCTGACGCAGGCGGTATTTCCTTAATGATAACTGAGACAAATGAGGCAACTGGAATATTCGAAGGAACTGTATCATTTACAGCTGACGACGAATCATCCGGACACAGACTCAGAGTCGCAGAAGGTGACACAATCACCGCAGAATATGAGGATAATACACTTCCAGATCCATATACTAGAAGCGATGACCTCGATATCACTGGCACAGCCATAATCGGCACAATCGTACCTCCTCTTGAGCGCGCTCCAGCAGCAAACGCAAGAGTAGTTGATTCATTCGGTAACTCCATGAGTGAGGTATCAGTAGATCAACAAGTACAGATTGAAGCAGACTTGGTAAACGGTCAGGATAGAGATCAATCATTCGCATACTTAGTACAGGTTCAGGATGGCGATGGAGTAACTGTCTCACTAGCATGGATTACAGGTCAACTGGCTGCTGGACAATCATTTAGCCCAGCACTGTCATGGATTCCAACTTCCTCTGGTTCATACGAAGCAACAGTCTTTGTATGGGAGAGCGTAGATAATCCATCTGCTCTATCTGATACAGTATCAGTAAGCATCCGAGTCGTATAAGGTAATTAGACATCAAACTTTCCTTTTTTTCTTTTTTTTGAACACCTCTTAACGAAAGTTATAGACAAAATTCTCAAACAAAATTTTCACAAGTAATATCTATTAGAATTCAAGCAATTAATTATTGAATTATAATGTAATATTCTTCTCAATTCTTTTACTATCTTTTACACCTATGACGTTTGTAAATGCTGAAGTATTTCAGGAAAGATTAGAAGGTACTTTGGATGTCTATACTAATCAATTAGTATTTGCTCCTGGAGAACCAATATTTGTACATGGTCAGGGTGTGCCAAAAGAACCTATCATCATAAGATTATTTAGTCCTGATGATACAATTGCAGAATTTGAACAATTAATGACAGGTGAAGATGGATCTTTCCATCATTTCTTAATGGAATGGGATCAACCAACAACAAATCTTCCATATGGAACATACATTCTAGAGGTTATCTCTAATCAACAAGGAGGAATATCAAAAAGAATTGAAGTAAAATTTTCATCAACATCTGAATTTGTTCAAGTTCCTATTGAAAGAAATGTTAGTACAATAGTTTTTGCTCCTGAAACTGCTGCAGTTAGTAGAGATTTCAGAGTATTTGTTCAAACATCAAGTGATGGTCTGTTAATTGGTAATGTACCGGATGAAATATTGGGAACTTCTCATGTACATTTACCCAATGGTCAAGTTGAAAATTTAGAAAATGATCTTAAAACATTACATCAAGGATTGTATTATGTAGATTATCTTCCTGCATTAGAAGGCATATACGTTTTCCACATGGTTACTTTTGATGAAGGAAATATTTCTCATGGCTCTGGTGCAACTAATGTTTTAAGCCAAGATATTAGTGGAATTTCTACACAAATTTTAGAATTGAATCAAATATTAGATGAAACAAAAACTGAATTAGCAAATTTAAAACAAGAAACTTCAACTTTTGGGTCATCTCTATCTGATGCAAGTTCAAATTTGGATGAAAGTGTAATACTAATCTCTAATTCTGTTGGAAACATAGAAGAAGGTTCATCTCAACTTAATGCATTACTTTTCCCTGTAGTTGCATCAATAGCAATAATTTTGGCATTACAAATTGTAATTATAGCTAGAAGAAGATAAGCTATAATTATTCATGACACATCTTTTTTGATCATGATGAAATTAGTACTTTTCCTTCTTTTACTAATCCTAATACCTCCATTAATTTCTGAATCATTTTCTTATTTTGATGGAGATATGGTTGACTATGGGATTGAAAATAAAAATCTTAATTTCAATGAATCAAAATCAAAAATAATCCATTTCAATGAATTTTCAAACGAACAGCAAGTAAAACGATATTTGATATTTGGAAAAGGATCTATATCTGAAATTGGTAATTTTGTTCAAACATCATATTCCATATCTTCATCAAATGGTTTTTTCTCAATTATAACAATTCCTGAAAGTACTTTATCCATTTTTCAATCAAAAGGGTTTCATATTATTGAAGATTTTCAATTAGATTTCCATTCAAAATATATCTCAAAAAATAATGTTAGTCAAACATCTACAATTGGAAATATCGCAAATTCTGAACGTGTACATAATCTTTACAATGTTACAGGAAATGATGTTACAATTGCTATAATTGATACTGGTGTTGATTTTTCAAATCCTGATATGCAACATGCTTTAGCGCGTGATAATGAAAATTTTCCTATAATGTTAGATCCTGATGGACAAGGTTTGATATTAACAAATGCTACTTTTGCAGCAAACATTGATCAGTATGGAACTATGAAAAATTTTACAAAATCATCTTTGTATAATACAACTTCTGATGTGTACGTAAAATCTAGAGATGGTGGCATATTTCTGAATGTTGAACAAAATGGTGATGGAACTAGTTTGTTGGTGTATAATTCCATGTTTCCTATGTTTGGATCTACACCACTTCTAAATGGAACATTATCTGATGATATGAAAATTGGCAAAAACAAACATGACTACATCGAATCAAAAAGTGGAATTTATCATCTAGGTATAATGTATCAAGGTTCTCCAAGTCAGCCACAAGTTGTACCTGTTTTAGTAGTTGATTCAAAAAAATCTGGATATTATGATACCATTATTCCTGATATGTCTACCTCTTGGCAAGACTTTACAAAAAATTCTACAAATGAAAAAATAGAATTTGATTTTGATTTTACTGACGATGTTCATCACGTGATAGGTGATGGAAATGAATTTCTAATTTATGATTATAATGATGATGGTGAATTTGATTATAGTGTTGGAACACTTGGTGCACAAGTTTTAGATATCTACGGTGTTATTGAAAATGAATCTGACATTGATGAAACTTTTGGTGCAATAAATGGAACATTACTTCCATCAATAAATCGAAATGGTGAGTTTTTTGGTGTAATGACTGATGTTTCAGGTCATGGAACTGGAAGTGCAGGTACAATAATTTCAAAAGGTGTTAATGAATATGATATTTACAATAACACAAAAAAATTCAACATCAGAGGTATTGCTCCTGATGCAAAAATAATACCTGTAAAAGCATTATGGTTTGGAGATATACTATATGCTTGGTTCTGGTCTGCAGGATTTGACAATCATGATGTAGAATGGAAATTTTCTGGAAATACTCGTGCTGATATAATATCTAATAGTTGGGGGGTATCGACATTTCCAAATTTTGAATATGCGCCAGGATTTGATTTATTATCTTTAGTAATGACCACTCTGAGTTTACCTAACTCATTTTCTGAAGATTATCCTGGTGTGTTAATGGTATCCAGTGCTGGAAATTCTGGTCATGGTTATGGTACTATTGGATTGCCAAATGCATCTCCTACTGGAATTAGTGTGGGTGCTACAACAAATAATATTTTTGTTGGATATGGACCTTTCAAAGATGAACCTAGATTTGGAAACTCTACAAAACATTCTGATCATGTAGTTGATTTCTCAAGCAGAGGTCCAACGTTAATTGGTGATCCAAAACCTGATTTGATGAGCATTGGAGCTTATAGCTTTACACCAGCATCTGTTACAAAACCATCCTCAGATTATGATCAAGAACCATTTGGTATGTTTGGAGGAACAAGTATGTCTGCACCTATCGTATCTGGTACTGCTGCATTAGTTATACAAAGTCTAAATGAGAAATCACAAACATATGCTCCATCTGATGTCAAAAATATTCTAATGTCTACTGCAAATGATATGCATAATGATGTATTTACTCAAGGCACAGGAATGGTCAATTCACTTGATGCAATTCGTTTAATCAATGGCGAAGGTGGTGTTTTCAAAGTCTATAATATGGAATCTTCAAAAAATCTTAATCAAATTCTTGAATTGCCGTTAAAAAATCTAAATTACACTGCAATTGGGATGTCATCACCTAAAATCTCATTAGAGAATATTCCTCAAACTAGTTGGTTTGGTGGAAGATTAAGTCCTGGAGATGTTACATCTGCTTCATTCAAAATTGAAAATCCAACAAATAGTACTTTAACTGTAAAAGTGATTCCTGAAAATCTAAAATTAATTGAAAAATTCATTTATGATGGAACAACAGAACCTCATTTACAAGATTCATATCATAATAAATCTAAAACATATCGCCCAAACTATATCCCATTAGATAATCTCACTGCCTCTGAAATGATACAAACAAATTCTTCTAAGATTGTACCTGAAGATTCTTTGTTATTGGTACTTAATGCTAATTTCTCTTTTGATCATTTCATGAATCAAACAAATCCCATATATGCAGATGATCTAAAAATTTCATCTTTGTATCTATATGATTGGAAAGATAAGAATGACGATTCTAAAATAGCTAGTGATGAATTGTCTCTAGTAAACAGAGGTGGTTCTTGGGGAACTGTACAAGAATTACGTGTTTCAAAACCAACAGAACACTTTGAAAATCAACCGGTTATTGGAGTGTATCCTGTTCCCGAAAGATACTCGTTCTGGGGAGGTTCAATTAAAGAAAACTCAACAGCATTTGATTATACATTATCTGCAAGTTATTTCAAAAAAGATATTTGGACTGATGTAACATTAGACAATGAAATTATTTCAATTCCTCCAAACCAAACAATAGATGTTAATGTAAATATTCAAACTCAAAAAGATCAAAAAACAGGTATCTATGATGGATTTATAAAATTCGAAGGTGAACATCACATCGTCAACGTTCCTGTTTCATATGTTATTGTAGAAAAAGTTCTGAAAGATATTCCATTTACTTTTATTGGAAAAAATGATGATGTCAATTTTAATAATGAATATGTAAAAGGTGCTTTTGATATGAGCAATCGTTACATGGCTGGAGATTGGAGACAGTATTATCTTGATGTACAAGATAGTACAATTAACAATGCATCTATAGAAATTTCATGGGAGAATGAAAATACAAATTTTTCTGCGTTTGTACTAGATCCACATGGTAAAATTATTTCTACAAACATGCCTACTGGTGTATTTGGTCATTTTATGAATTGGGCATCATTAGATTGGCTTGGTAATTCTCCATTTAGTCAAGGTGGTGGATTTTTCCCTGTAAAAAATAAGGATAATACTTCGACTTTGATCTTTGCTCCAATTAATCAAACTGGAACTCATTCATTACTAATTCATTCAACTTTATTTGAAGGAAATAATATAACCGAACCAGTTACACTTGTTGCAAAATTCTCAACACTAACATCAGACAACATTCCTCCTGAAATAATTCTTGAACTAGATGATGTTTTGAAATCTAATTATAAAATTATGCCAGAAATTATTGAAGATAATCTTACTAGTGTAACTTATACTTTGGATGGAAATTTAATTCAACTAAATACTACTACTCTTGATGTTAGTACTTTAGATGATGGTAAACACTCTCTTACAATAAACGCAGTTGACAAATTTGGTTTAACAAATTCAAAAATATTTGATTTTATCCTGGATTCAAAATATCCAACTCTTGAATTACAATCAAAAAATAATACTATAGTTTCAAAACGCTTAGACATTCAAGTATCTGTTTCTGATCAAAATCTTCCTCAATCTAATTATCTTTCGTTTCTTTTACCTAATGGGGAACGTATAGTTGATGAAAAATCATACTCATTTGATGTTAGTGATCTTGATGAAGGAAAATATTCAATTGAAATATCCATACAAGATATGGCTAAAAATAATGTATTATCAAAAATAATGTTTGAAATTGATCACTCAGTTGTTGATCCACCAAAATCTTCAATTTCAACAATTTCGTCTCAAACCACCGAAAGTGATGGAAATTATCTACTGATAATTATTATTTCAATAATTGTCATTGCGATCGTTTCTGTTTTAGTTATTTTAAAACAAAAATCAAAAACTCCTCAAAAAAACTGAAATAAGGTTTATAACCAATCCGTCAAGATTTGAACTTAAGTTGTCGGCAACATCTGAAAAAAAATCTCTCTCTAGACGTGATTTTCTTAAATTAATGGGTGCTACTGGTACCGGTCTTGCCTTTGCACCATTTGTACCCTGGGGAACTTTTCTTCCAAATCCATCATCTGCTTCTGCTGAAAAAGTACCTGTTATCTTACCTGATGGTTCCCAAGCAAACGCTTTCACTTTTCCTGTTAATCACGCAGAAGTTATTACTTATCCACAAACAGGTGATGCGGTACTTGATGAAGAAGCATTCCGTAAATGGCAATTCATTAGATTACCGGAAAAATTTGGAGGAGATAAAAATGATGTTTCTTCATTTAGAGCTTATAGTATGATTTGTCTACATCTGTGGTGTGTATGGAAATACTGGCCACAAGAAGGACGTATGCGAGGTGAATGTCCATGTCATGGAAGTATGTATGATCCAGTTACTGGAACTGCATTTGCAGGACCTGCATCATTACAAGCACCACCATCTGACACATTGCCAGAATTAAATTTTGAAGCAGACGCTGACGGTAATCTATTTGTCACACCACCAACATGGGGACCAACCAAAAATGGAGTAGTAGGATATGGCCGTTTCGCTAAATAGACGCAACGGCACTCTTGCCTTTATCTATTGGATATGGGATGGTCTTGATAGAACCATCTTTACTGCAATAAAGTTTTCATTCCCTGCAAGATTTGTAAGTCCATTTGGATTCTTAGGAATGCTTACGTTCATCACTTTCATAATTCTTGGTGTATCTGGTGCGTTGTTGATGTTCTATTATGAACCGATTCTTGATAGAGCGTGGGACAGTGTAGAGTTTATCAACAATGAAGTTCCATTTGGATTTCACATACGTAACATACACTATCACGGTTCAAATGCTATGGTAATGCTTGCGTTACTTCACATGTATTACCAATACTTTAGTGGACGTTACAAAATTAGAAATGAAATTTTATGGGTTACAGGTGTTATACTAGGAACTGTAACAATTCTTGAAGCATTCACAGGTTACGATATTATATTTAGTGAACGGGCAGAATTAGCAATCAGTATTGCGGCGTCGCTGACAAATTCCATACCAGTAGCTGGGCCGACGATTCGAGATGCAGCGTTTGGAAGTGGATTCCATGACTTTGTTCTGCGGTTCTACACGCAACATGTATTCGTATTACCAATAGTTATGCTTGGTTTAATGGCAGTTCACTTCCCAAGATTCTTAGTATTTGATGTTCCTATGGTTATGGCAATCGGAGGTGCAATTCTAATTACTGGTGGTGTATTCCCTGTTGACTTGGGATTCAAGTTCCAACCTACTGTACCGCCCGGTATCACCGTCCCTGAATGGTATCTCACCGGACTTTACGCGTTCCTGCGGACGCAATATGATAAATTTGTCACCGGTGTATTGTGGCCTGGACTTTTCATAGCGGCTATTGCGCTTGTCCCATTCCTTGATAGATATAAAAAATTCTCATGGAAAGATAGACCTTGGGTTACAGCATTTGGTATAGTCGGACTTGCTCAAATTTTGGTCACTACGTATTGGGGATTTTACATTCCTACTGACTCTACTCTTCCATTAGTAGAGAGACTCGTAATTGATCCTATCAATCTCTATGTGGTAATGATACTGCTAATTCCATTAGGAATTGGATTTAGCTATATGATGATTCATTTGGCTAAAGAGGCTGAAAGAAAGGCAAAACTAGCAAAAGACAAGGGACCAAAGAAGGTAGCACATATTGAATTCTCTGAAAAATGGATTAACTGGATAATTGTTGCATTAATTGCATTCCAGGTGTTCTTAAACTTGGCAGCATACAATGCCGCACTTAGTGGAATGAATAACATGTCGCTATTCTTTGCAGGATTGATATTGGTAGTATTTGCTGGAATGTTCCATGTCTATAGATATGCTATGGGTCAGGCAAAAACCGCTCCACCTCCACCAAGTGCAAAAATTAGGGCAACTAAATCCATGATTGGAACTCACAAAGAATTATCTGATGGTGATGAATCTTCATCTAGCGGAGGTTCAGCAAACGTTGAGGCAAAAGAAGAGTTAATTGGAAAAATTGAAGAAAAAATTAAAACCACTGAAAACCCCGAGGGCACTCTTACACCTGAGACTCCTGAGATAAAGGCAAACACTGCAGACTTAGATTTAAAAAAAGACACAGATATTGGCATGTCAGATCTCAAGAAACCATAAAAACTGACTAAGCTTTATAAGACTTCTAGAAATCAAGCTAGCTATTGAGTACCACTGAAACTAAATCTAGTCATGCTTACGGAATAGGAATTTTAGTAATGATTGTTGCAATGAGTGTAACTATTAGTTGGTATAGCATGTATTGGTTACCTGAAGAAAATCAGAAAGTTTTCGTAGATGAACATATCTTGCATCCAGATGGTGAAACAATTGTAAATATTATCATGGGTTCATCAGTTCCAGAGCAAAAAGACAACTACATGCCAAAACTGATTCAAGTTCAGCTTACAATTGATAATAAAGTGAGGTGGGTAAACAATGATGAAATTCCTCATACTGTTACTCCTGATAGTTACGACCTTGATGAGATTTCTGATCCTTACAGTGGAGAATTTGGTTCAATTGGTGTTTTAATGCCTGGTGATGAATACGAATTCTTATTCACAGATGCTCCTCCAAATGGTGCTAAAGTAATCACATATCATTGTCATCCACATCCTTGGATGAAAGGTACTATTGAAATCACTAAATCAAGATTCTAGGCTGAATAATTAGCAAAGAGTTGAGCATTCTCTACTTCTTTATGTTGTTGAATTATTGATGCACGAAATTTAACATCATGTTGTTCAGTTGGTTCAAATTCAATTGTAGCAATAAAATCCACTTTGTTATCGGGAATTACATTTTTGTTTACAAATAATCTTGAAACATTTTGTGCAATTTTTTTCCCATTATATTCTCTCCATACAACTAATTCATTTGAACCAAGAATCTGGGTGTTTATGACAACTCCGTCATACAGTCCTGAATAATTTACTGTGATATGTCCAATTATCTCTTGGTGTGGTTTGATATCTATACTTTCTAATTTTATATCAATTTCTTTCAATAATTGTTTGACAATTCATTGAAAATAAAAACTTTAGAGCGCGCGGGGAGGGCTTCGATCCCTCGACCATCGGATTAGAAGTCCGACACTCTATCCATGCTGAGCTACCCGCACAAAAACTTGCCGACAGATTGCAATATTAATCGTTATCCTAACCATTTTTTCTCAAAATTATCTCTTTCATTTTTGAACAAAAACTGTTGCGCATATCCTGCATATTTTCCAAAATGATCAATTATTTTGTCATGTAGTTCGTCATACGTTTTATCTGTAATTGATTTGGTTGTAACTTGAAATTCTTTTGAATAATATTTTTGCAATATTCGTAATACCCATCTATCTAAAGGAACGGCTTCTAATTTATCCAGTGAAAATAACAATATGCAATCTGCAACTTTTTTACCTATCCCAAAAACTTGGCATAGATTATTTCTGGCTTCTTGGTAATCTAGTTTTTTAAGAGATGGGAAATCTATCATTCCTTCATTTACTGCCACTGCTGCCTTTTTGACATACTTTGTTCTATATCCTAATCCACATTTTGCAATATTTGCAATTGATGCATTAGCTAATTTTTCTGGTTTAGGAAATAAGAAAAATTCCTTCCCATCTAACATCCTTTTTTCGCCAAATTTTTGAGATAGTTTTTGAAGTCTAGTTTGAATATTTGGTATATTTGAATTTGATGAGACAATAAATGAAATATAACATTGAAATGGATCTTGTCTTAAAATTCGCATTCCTGGAAAATTATTAATTGCTTTTTTTGCTATGCTATCTTTTGATAATTGCTTCTTAATTTTTTGAAAATTATCGTCAAATCTAAAAAAATTATGAATATCTTTGGATTTTAGATTTAATTTATTTTCTAAAATTAGTGTCTTTTCTCCATTGATTCCATACCATTTTGTATCAAATTTTTTCCATAAGAAAACTTGACCGCTGTTTATGGTATCATCGATATTTACCTCAAAATTATCTTTCAATTTAGATAATGATTTTTTCATCTAATTTAGCTGCATGTGCCTCGAATCCAAATTTTTCATGTATCTCTTCTGCAAATCGTGTGCATGATGTATCATCACCATGAACAGTCATAATTTTTGGATTTCCTTTTAGATTCTTAATCATTTCAAATAGACTGTCTCTATCTGCATGACCTGAAAATTGGAATTGTTTTACTTCAGCTTTCACATTAAGATCTTTTCCACGGGTTTCAACTTTACCTGTATCTAATAATTTCTTTCCAGGAGTTCCTTCTCCTTGATATGATACTAACGCAATTCCATTTTTATCATTAAATGATAATTCTTGCAAATAATATACTGCATTTCCTCCAACTAACATTCCTGCAGGTGATATGACTACGCATGGTTCTTTTAGTACCTTCTTTCTTTCATTATGATCTCGGACTGCTACAACCTTGTCTATGACATCTTTAAAAATTTCTGGATTTCTTAGATATTCTGGATATCTTAAAAGTACTTCATTTACCTTCAAGGCCATTCCATCCATGATTATTTTGTGTTTAAATCCTGAATTGATTAGTACGCTAGCCACTTCTTGTGAACGTTCAACTGAAAATGATGGAATGAAAAGTGTACCTTTTCTATCCATGACCTCATTAGCAAAATCAATTAGTCCTTTTTCAGAGTCTTTTCTAGGCATTTGATTTTGTTGGGAATATGTACTCTCAGTGATCACCATATCTACTTCACCTATATCCAAATCTGCAGGTGGTAATAATCTTGAACCTCTCAAATTAATGTCTCCTGTATAGAATAATTTTTTATTATTTGATTCTACTAAAACAGTACTTCCGCCTATTACATGTCCTGACGAACGTAATTCAAATGATGCATCTCCTCTGGTGATTTTTTCTTTAAACCCAATTATCTTGGCTTTTTGCATCATGTTATCAATTTCTGGAACTCCAAAAGAATGTGCATTCTTCTCAATCTTTATCATATCTTGGATTAACAATTTACTTAGATCAAATGTTGGGGCTGTTCCATACACATTACAATTACCACTAACAAACAACGATGGAACACATCCTGAATGATCTAAATGTGCATGAGTTATGATTACTGAATCAATGTCTCGTGGTTTCACATGAAGTGGATATGTCGGTGGGGCGCCTCTTGGTTTTCCAAACATCACTCCATAATCTAATAAGAAATTTGTTCCATCACAATTGACTTGAAATGCTGATCGCCCTACTTCACCAGCTGCGCCTAAAACCTTGATCTCCACGCAACTCGATTTTGTGACTGTCTTATATCTTAGACTCTTTAGATTGTACTGTATGGGTAATCTACAATAGCTTTAATTAGTGGAACCTAACATTTGATCAATTATGGGAAGAACCTATGCAGAATGGGAAGCCACACAAGATCAAGCAATGGTTGCTAAAGTTCGCGCAGGCGACGAAGCAAACAAAGTCCTATTAAATCAAATTAACTGGATTTGGGTAGCAAATCTTATGGCTAGCAAACCAGAACTTAATCCTTCATCCGCAGAACTATTGGATTGGGTAACATCTGGTCAAATCGATGCAATGAGAAAGTAATTTCTTGTTTATCGTTTTTTCTTTTGTTTTATTTTTTTAGTTTTTTCCGATCTGTTTCATAACGCTGTTAACGATCTACTTCATGGTTTAAATAGCAAATACAGCTTATCCATGTTAGAATGCCAATAGCAATAATTCCAGACATTGACGAACAGAGATGTATCGGTTGTGCACTATGTGTAGAAATCTGTACTTCTCTTGGTCCGGATGTGCTCCGTGTAAAACCTGTAGAAGGTTGGAAACGTGGTAAAGCATTTGTCTTCTATCCTGAAAGATGCATCACCGATGGTGCATGTATTGGAGTTTGTCCAACAAAATCCATTTTCTGGATGAGACCAATGAATTACACAGCTGGTCAACCAGTTCCACTTCACAAGAACGGAGTATTCATCAACGGATGGGCTGAAGACGCAGCATTATAGACGCGTTTTCACAAAACCCTTTTTCTTATTTTATTTGATTTAATTATATGAGATCTAAAATTATTTTATGTCAAAAATTTCAAATTTGATTGGCATTGCAACTATCTTCTTTGTTTCCTTAACAATAATATCTATAATTTTTCCATCATTATTTTCATCTATTTTTGGAAAGTTTTCAACCAATCTAATTCCGTATGAGATTGGAATATTAGGAATTCCTGTAATTTTATCAAACCTGGCATTGTTCACATTTGGAATTCTCTATTATAAGAAAAAACTTCCATCTTCAATTTCTGATTCTATAGATAGAATACGAATTTTTGAAATTTCAAAAAAACCCACTTTGATTATTTTACTGATAATTTTTTCAATTTACATCAGTATTTCCACACCTGAATTATTCCTTGATGAATCTCAACAATGGGGGGATTATGAAATTTTGGAAGATGCATTAGAAATTTGGCCTGATGGAGAATCTGAAAATATCTACGTAGAGGAACAAAATGACCGATATGTTCGTATGCTTCTTTTAGATACATCTCAGAAAATTTTCCAAAATATCAAAATCTTACCATTTATGGCATCTATTCTAGTAATCTTATTTACATATCTGTTAACTGTGCAAATTACAGAAAAAAGATTTGCTGGAATAATTGCAATTTTAGTATTAATTCAAAGTCATACTTTTCTTAGATTTGATACAGTTGCAGTTTATGAAAATTTTTGGGTATTATTTTATCTCTTATCCATCTATGTAATAAAAAAACAATGGATCTTATCTCCAATTTTCTATATTCTATCATTCTTTACCAAAGCATTTGTTGCACCTTATTTCATAATGACAATATTATTCGCAACAAGAACTTCTATTTCCGCCAAAAAGAAAATCTTACTTTTAATATCATATCTTGCAATTATAGGAATATCTGCTTTAGTTGTATTTTCTGGAGATACGATATATCCAAATGTAATACAAATTGACCCTTCAAAATTTTTCATTGGACTTGCAACATTTGGACCTCTACTGAGATATGATTTCCTTCTGTTAATGACAATTTTACCTATTGTTGTTGGATTGACATTACTTACAAAAAATAGCTTTAAAGAAACTGATTCAATTTTATTTTTAATTTTGGGTACCTTGTTAGCTGGACCAATTCTTATAATGTTTACAAATTTCTATGAAATTCTTCCGTACAGGTATATTCCATTAATTGTATTCTTTGCAATAGGAATTGGAATGTTTTTCTCAAAAAAATCTATTTCTTAATAATAGTCCATTGAACTTTGGCTGTATCAGTTTCTTCCATCTGAATTAATGGAATAAACGCTTCAAAGATATTCACATTGTACCCATTCATTTCTCGTTCTAGAGTTAGCATTCCTAAATGATCATCATTTGAAAGCATTGTATTTTCTTTCTGAAACATCTCATAATCATCATTTTTTTGGAGATAATTTTTTTCTGATAAACTATCCCACCATTTTTCAGTGAATTCTAATGGTAAATATCGGGCATTATTAGATTCTGTAACTGCAATAAGATTTTCATCTTTATCTCTCACTGTAACTAAAACATGAACTTCATACATCGAGTTGTTTGTTGAAATTGTAGGTGATTCACTCAACAAACTAGCTCTTGCCTTTTTTATTTTTTCATTATCTGGGTTTATTGTTAATATTTTTGTAAAAACTTGATGAGACTCTTCATATTTTTTTAGCATTTTTAGTGAAATTGCTTTGTTAGTTAATGCTGAAATTCTATCTGGATCTATCTCTAAAACTTTGTTTGATAACATAATACTTTTTGAAAAATTCCCTAATTGTGCAAGTAGTCCTGCTTTGTTAGTTAATGCTTTCAAGTTATCTGGTTCTTGCTCTAAAATTTTATCCAGATAGATTATTGCTTCACTAAATCTTTTTTCTGCAATTAATGCTGCACTGATAGACTCCCATTCTTTGATATTTTTTCCCTCTGGAAGAGGTAATTCTTCTTCTGCATATGTTACTTGTATTGAAAATAAAATTCCTAAACAAATGATTGTTAGAAATATTGATTTAATCATATAATCCTCAATAATGTCGGATAGATAAATTATTCAATAATTTGCTTTTTCTTTATTCCTTTTGGAATTAATTTTTTAAAGTACTGTAAAAATAAATCATCTTTTGGAAGATATACTGTGTCAAACTTATTTTTATTGAAAAATTCACTCCAAACCTCTAAAAATTTAGGAAATTTCTCAGGCTCAAATTCTTTTCTAGACATAACATAGTGTGATGCTGGAAAAACATCTGAAATCTCAATTGGTATTATTCCTAAAAATGGATTATAATTACAAAATTGTACCAAATCTGCGTCTTTAAATTTTCTTCGTAATTTTTTGTAACCATATGATGAGAATACTGGTTTTATTGCAGGATCTTTTGTAATTATTACTACTTTCTTTTTCGTTCTAAATTTTTTTACATACTCGTGATATCTTTGAATTTCTGGTCTATACTGATCTTCTGGTCCAAATAGGAAAATTGCTTTCTCTTTAAACTTTGGAGTTCCATCTTGCAAGAATTTTGTATTATTTAATATCACATCAATTGTTTCAAACAATTTTGGATGTGCTCGTGCCTTTTTCATTGTATATTCCCATAATCTTCCTTCTCGTATCGCCTGCTTTACTCTGTCAACTTCAGCTTTTATTGAGTATAAATTAAAAAGTGCAATCTGGTCTATTCTTTCATCTTTTTTCATAGCCAGTAATTCTTTAGGTTTGTATCTTGAGGATACTTCGCAATCAAATGGGAAATATTCTAACTCTGCTAATCTTCTAGTCCCATCTTCTGTTATGACTCTGTCATGTTTTGCATAAAGCATGTAAGATGCTGAATCAAATGTGTCACAACCTAGTGCAACAGCTAATGGAATTGTTAAAGGATGTCCTGCACCAAATAGATGTAATGGAATTGAAGTTGGTATGTTTTTCTTTGCAGCAATAATCATCTCTGCTAATAATTTGTATTCATAAGATTCCATAAATTCAACAGGACTTCCTAATGCGAGCATCTTATATCCCATTTTAATTAATTCATTAGTTGATCTTTTGACTAATTCTGGGTGTTCACTTCCTTGTATTGGACCAATCCAAATTTGCCCATTATTTTTTTTATTTTTTATTGTTGTTTTACAAACTCTTAACGTATGATCCACGTATTCTTTTGCTATTTTTTTTGATAATCCAAACCCAGTTGGTTTATCTAATGGAATCGCAAAGTCTGTCATTATATCCATCTCAAATTTTGCCATAGCTGGTGGTTTTACATCAACTTCTCCATACTCTAAAACTTGGTATCCGCCAGAGTCTGTCATTATTGAACTGTCATATTTTATTATTTTGTGAATTCCATTTTCTCTTGCTTTTTCTTCTAATCTTTTCATTGTAATGTATGCATTTGTAATTACAACATCAAAACCAATTTCTTTAATTTTTTTAGCTGGTATGGATTGTTTGACTGGATGTATTACTGGAACAAAAGAAGGTGTCTCAATTTTTCCATGATTTGTGTGAAGAATGCCTATTCTACCTGCTAAATCACTGTATTTTATCTCAAACAATTCTTAGTATGATAATTTAGGATTATATTAAATTAGTAATCAAAAAATTTGTTAATCTCGTTTTTTTCTTCAACTAATCTTAGCCAATCTACCATATCGCCACCTTTTTGGTTATTAATTATATTATGAATTTGCTCTAAAATTATTTCTGGTGTTTTATTTGTTGCATCAATTTCAAAAGATTTCTCTTTTCCAAATGATGTAATTGAGTCATTTGCGATGACGCCTAGTATCTCACTACCTGAATTTTCTTTTATTTTTGAATTTTTGTATTTTCTTTTTTTATAAACTTCTATAAGATCATAGGGATTTTTTCTTAGAATAATGGCAAAATTGATATCCGATTGATCAAGTACATATGGAGCCAAATGTCCTACGATTAAGGATTTATTTAAATTCAATTTCTGAATCTCATCTTTTAATTTTCCAGTATCAACTTCAATTCCACCATCAACTTGTTCTGCAAATTCTTTCTCAATTACAAATTTGTTTATATCAAATATTTGATATGAAGAATCATGTTTTATGAACAAATCTGCAATTGTATGTTTTCCAACACCTGGATTTCCCGTAATTACTAAATTCACACAATTCATTCCTACATCCATGATTAATGAATTTCTGTAATACTAATATGATGAGATTAAAACTATCTCCTTATGCAAATTGGGTTACTTGGTAAGGCAAATGTTGGAAAATCAACTTTTTTCTCTTCTGCAACCGAAACAATAGCTCAGAGTGGTAATTTTCCATTTACTACAATTGAACCAAATATTGGAGTTTGTTATTTGAAAATTATTTGTGAATGTAAAAATTTGAACAATAGATGTGGAAATGATCTATGCCATGATGGTACTAGATTTATTCCTGTAAAATTAATTGATGTTGCAGGATTAGTTCCTGGTGCACATGAAGGAAAAGGATTAGGAAATCAATTTCTCACTGATGCTATGAAAGCAGATGCATTGATTCATGTAGTTGATATTTCTGGCTCAACTGATATTCAAGGACAACCAGTAAATGTTGGAACGCATGATCCGTTAGAAGATATCACATTTGTTGAAGAAGAATTTGATTTATGGTTTAAGGAAATACTTGACAGAGAATGGCCAAAACTTGTAAAAGAAATAGATCAAAAACGTGCAAAAATAACAGATGGAATTGCTCGTAGATTTACGGGATTAGGAATTTCAGAATCTCAAGTTGATCAAGTTTTAATATCAATGTCATTAAAAACAAAAAAACCACAAGATTGGTTGGAAGATGATATTATGATGTTTCTAAAGACTCTTCGAAAAAATGCGAAACCATTGGTTATTGCAGCTAATAAAGCAGATTTATGTGATGATCTTAAAATCTTAGAAAAAATATCTGAAAACTTCAAAGTTATTCCTTCTAGTGCTGAAACTGAACTTTTATTGAAAAAGGCTACAAAAGCTGAATTAATTAATTATGTTCCGGGTGATGATAATTTTTCAGGAAAAGAAAATACTCAGTTGTCTGATCAACAAAATAGTGCATTACATCTTGCAAAAAATGTTTTAACAAAAATTCAAACGACAGGCATTCAAGAAATACTAAATTCATTAATCTTTGATGTTTTAGATATGATTATTGTTTATCCTGTTGAAGATGAAACTAAATTAATGAATAAACAAGGTCAGGTTTTACCTGATGCAAGATTATTAAAAAAAGGTTCTACTGCAAAAGAATTAGCATTTACAATACATCAAGATATTGGAAATGGATTTTTACATGCTATTGATGCAAAATCAAAACAACGTATTGGTGCTGATCATGAACTCAAAAATGGTGATATAATAAAAATAGTATCAACACTAAGTAGAGGTTAGTATGATCTGTTTAGGAATTGAAAGTACTGCGCATACTTTTTCATGTGCTGTAATTGAAAAAAAACAAAAAAATGGAAAAATTTTATCCGACGTTCGAAAAATTTATCTCCCACCTGAGGGTGAAGGAATTCATCCTAGAGAGGCGTCACGTCATCACATTGAAAATAGTTCAACTGTTCTAAAACAATGCCTTACTGAAGCAAAAATCAAGATTACTGATCTTGATATGATTGCATATGCGGGTGGTCCTGGTCTAGGACCATGTCTTAGAGTTGGAGCAGTTGTGGCACGTTCTCTTTCATCATATTATGATATTCCAATTTATCCTGTCAATCATGCTATTGGTCATATTGAATTAGGTAAGCTTCTAACAGGTGCAAAAAATCCACTCGTACTTCTTGTTTCAGGTGGTCATACAATGATTCTTGCATTTTCTGCTGGACGATGGAGGGTCTTCGGCGAAACTTTGGATATCACTTTGGGTCAACTTTTAGATCAGTTTGGACGATCATTAGGATTTGCTTCACCCTGTGGACGAAAAATTGAAGAATTAGCAAACAAGTCAACCAATTACATTGATTTACCATATGCGGTAAAAGGAAATGATGTATCATTTTCTGGTTTATTGTCTGCTGCAAAACAAAGTACATCAAAAGGAGTTGAAGATGCATGTTACTCATTACAAGAAACTGCATTTGCTATGATTGCTGAAGCCACTGAGAGAGCTCTTGCATTTACTAGAAAAAATGAAATTATGATAGTTGGTGGCGTGGCTGCTAACAAAAGATTGTCATCTATGCTAAAAGATGTATGTAAAAGACAGAAAGCAAAATTTTTTGTCGTACCTCTAAATTATGCAGGTGATTGTGGTTCTCAAATTGCTTGGACTGGAATTAGAGAGTCTAGTGTATCTGATGGTGCAAAGATCAAAGATACTTTTGTAAAACAATCTTGGAGATTAGATAGTGTGGATGTTCTTTATTGATTCTTAAAATCTTCTATAGCATCTTGAATATCTTCTAACCATCCACCTGTTCCCATAACGCCAAATTTGTATGATTTTTCATCTGTATCTGTTTTAATTTTAAAACAGATTTTTTTGATGAATCTACCTTCCTTCCAAACATCTACTTGATCTAAAGGAACGTCGATTACAGTTTCACCCATTTTTGTTGAAAAATCTGCAATTCTACTTTTTCTTTTATCAAATGCAATACGCTTGTTAGTTAATGTTAGAACTCCGGTTCCTAACTCATCTTCATTACAATCTTCTTGCTTCAATCGTTTTTCATCTGAATCCATATTACTATTGAAAAATTATACAATTAATGGCTTTACCTAGAAACGCTAAAAATGACATATTTTATCAAAAAATATGAAACAAAAATATCAAGAATACCTAAAATTAAACAAAAATGTCCTTCTTGGTTTTCTTGGTTCGATCATTATTTCGGCAATTGCTGCAGATTATTTTGCTGATCAGGCTGATTATCTAAACTCGTCATTTACTCTAATAATAGATTATGTTGTTTTCTTTTCAATATTTGGTGGTTTGTTTTACCTTGATAATAGAAAAAAATATGTTTTAGAAAATGGTCAACGTGATAATACACTTTTAAAATCAGATTTAATCAAAATTATTTCATCATTAGGAATTGGTGAAGTTGTTTATACAATTGTTAGATGGAGCCTTCAATACTATCTGTTATTGATAAATTATGAACCATACATGGCATCAATTGTCTCACAGTTAATCTCTACCGTAGTATACATGATTACATTAAATTTGTCTGTAAAACTTACAAAATTGTATAAAGATGGAAATTAGTATTTATGTTGATGGTGCAGGCGGTGAAAACTCTGGCTATGGATTTTTCATTAAAGAGACAGGTGAATCCTTCTATGAAAATAAATCTGGATTAACAAACAATCAGGCTGAATATCACGCGATAATTATAGCATTAAAAAAATTTCAAGATTCAACTGATAAAATTACAATTTTTAGTGATTCAAAAAATACTGTTAATCAATTGAATCATGAATTTGCAATAAATAATGAGCAATTACGCATTCTAGCACAAGAATCTTGGTTATTAATGCCAAAAATTCATGAATTAAAAATAATATGGATTCCAAGAAAGGAAAATTTAGCAGGAAAGATGCTCGGAAGCTAATTTGGAATAGCTTTAATTATACAAAAAAATTTTATTAAAAAACATACAATGACTGATTCTGTTTTCCTATCTCCAAAATCCATTGCGATAATTGGGGCTTCTGATAAAGAAGGTAGTGTAGGTCGTGCAATTACATCAAATATTATGAAAGGCTACAAAGGAACAATCTATCCAATTAGTCCAACACGTGAAACTGTTTTTGATAAAAAAGCATACAAGTCAGTACTAGATGTTACAGGAAAAATTGATCTAGCAGTTGTTGTAACAAAAAATACTATCGTTCCAGCAGTGTTAGAAGAATGTGGAAAAAAGAAACTTAGAGGTGCAATTGTAATCACTGCCGGATTCAAAGAGGTTGATGAAGAAGGTGCAAAGTTAGAACAAAAATTAAAAGATATTGCAAAAAAATACAAATTACAAATTATTGGTCCAAACTGTCTTGGTGTAATGAATCTTGAACCAAAAACAATGATGAATTCAACATTTCTTAAAATTACTCCTAAATCTGGAGAAATTGCTCTTATTTCACAAAGTGGTGCAATATGTGCTGCATTAGTTGAAGACGCAAGTGCACAAGGAATTGGATTTTCTGCTGTAATTAGCATGGGAAACAAAGCAGACATGAGTGAAATTGATATGCTCAAAATGCTTGCAGAACACAAACAAACCAAAGTTATTGTTATGTATCTTGAAGACATGGGAAACGGTCAAGAATTTCTTAAAGTTTGTAAAGATATTACAAGAAAAAAGAAAAAGCCTGTTTTAGTATTAAAATCTGGAAGAAGTCCAGAAGGTGCACAAGCTGCAATGTCACATACTGGTGCATTAATGGGTTCTGATGAAATTTACGATGCACTGTTAAAACAATCAGGTGCAATACGTGTTGATACTATGGAAGAGTTATTTGATTATGCAACCGCATTTTCAAAACAACCACTTCCAATGAATGGTGATTTGGTAATTGTTTCAAATGCAGGTGGACCTGCAATCATTTCAACTGATGCATGTTCAAAACTTGGAATAAAAATGGCAAAAATTGAAGAGATTAGAAAAAAGATTGATGCTGTAATTCCTCCATGGGGAAGTTCACGTAATCCTGTAGATATTGTGGGTGATGCAGATTTTAATAGATTTGAAAATGTATTGAATGAAGTATTAAAACACAAAAATGTTGGCTCTGTAATATCCATGTGTACACCATCTGCAACTTTGGATTATGATAAACTCGCAAACGTTATAGTTTCTATGTCAAAAAAATACAAAAAAACAATGTTAGCTAGTTTGATGGGATTAGATGAAGGAATAACTAATCGTGAAATCTTGGCAAATGGCGATGTTCCATACTATAATTATGCAGAAGGTTCAATTCGTACATTAAAAGCAATGCTCACTTTTACGAATTGGATAAAAAACCCATCTGGAAAAATTACAAAATTTACTGTGAAAAAAGATAAAGTAAAAAAAATCTTGAATAATGCAAAAAAAGAAAAACGAGATGCCTTACTAGAAGAAGAAGGTCAAGAAATTCTTAGAGCATACGGTTTTCCATTACCTGCTAGTAAATTAGCAAAATCAAAAAAAGAAGCGGTAACTGCTTCTAAAAAAATTGGTTATCCTGTAGTTTTAAAAATTGCATCACCTCAAATTATTCATAAATCTGACGCTGGTGGAGTAAAAGTTAATCTTCAAAATGCAAAAGATGTTGAAACTGCATTTGATACTATCATGAAAAATGCAAAAAAATACAACAAGAATGCAGACATCAAAGGTGTTTTAGTTGTTGAGATGGTAAAAGGTGGAAAAGAAATGATCATTGGTTCAAAACTTGAACCTGGACTTGGACCTGTTGTCATGCTTGGAATGGGTGGAATTTATGTTGAAGTTCTAAAAGATGTTACCTTCAAACTTGCACCAATGACAAACATTGAAGCGGATGATATGATATCTTCAATTAAAACTAAAAAAATTCTAGAAGGTGTTAGAGGGGAAAAACCATCTGATATCAAAAAACTCTCTGAATGTATTCAAAGACTATCTCAGTTAGTATCTGATTTCCATGAAATTAAAGAATTAGATATGAATCCTGTTTTGGTAATGGAAAAACAAAAGGGTTGTAAAGTTTTAGATGTACGCATTGGTCTATAGTTAGGCACAGCTTTAATTGCAAACTTTTTAATTATTTGAATCACTAAGTGTAGTAGCGACATGCAAAAAACAGTAAAACCAATTAGAACAGGAGAGGAATACATAGAGAGCCTAAAAGGTAGAGATCTCAAAATTTACTTGTTTGGTGAATTGGTAAAAGAACCGGTTAGTCATCCAATGATTAGACCTTCAATTAATGCAGTAGCAAAAACATACGATCTTGCAGTTGAAGAAGAAGAACTTGCATTCCCTCAGTCTTCAATCTCTGGCGAAAGAGTAAATCGTTTTTTGCACATTGCTGAGAGTGCAGAAGATTTAGTTTTACAAAATAAAATGCAGAGAAAACTAGGACAACTTACTGGTACATGTTTCCAAAGATGTGTTGGTATGGATGCAATGAACTCACTTCATTCCACAACATTTGAAATTGATGAAAAACATGGCACAAAATATCATCAGAGATTATTAGAATTTATCAAAATGGTTCAACATGAGAATTTGGTAATTGGTGGAGCAATGACCGATGTTAAAGGTGACAGAAGTCTTGCACCTAGTGAACAAGAAGATCCTGATTTATTTTTACATATTGTTGATAGAGATGACAAAGGTGTTTACGTCACAGGTGCCAAAGCACATCAAACTGGTACAATTAACTCACATTGGATGATTGTAATGCCTACCATGAGATTATTAGAAAACGACAAAGACTACGCAATTGTTGGTGCACTTCCAGTAGATGCACCTGGAATAACTTACATCTATGGAAGACAATCTTGTGATACCCGTAGTATGGAACCGGGTGACATTGATGTTGGAAACTCTGAATTTGGTGGACAAGAAACTATGGTAATCTTTGACCGTGTTTTCATACCAAACGAAATGATCTTTATGGATGGTGAATATGAATTTGCATCTATGTTGGTTGAAAGATTTACCTGTTATCATAGAAGAAGCTATGTTTGTAAAACTGGTTTAGGTGATGTTTTGATTGGTGCAGCAGCAGCCATTGCTGAATACAATGGAGTCCCAAAAGTTTCACACATTAAAGATAAAATAATTGAGATGACACATCTTAACGAATCAATCTATGCTGCAGGAATTGCAGCATCATATCAAGGTCACAAGATGAAATCTGGTGTATTTCTTAACGACGATATGCTTGCAAATGTATGTAAACATAATGTTACTAGATTACCATATGAATTAGCAAGACTTGCTCAAGATGTTGCTGGTGGAATACTAGTTACATTGCCATCTGAAGCCGAATTTAGAAGTGCAGAAACTGGACCACTCTTAGAAAAATATCTCAAGGGTAAATCTGGAATTGAAGTTGAAAATAGAATGAGAATATTAAGATTAATTGAAAATATGACAATGGGAAGAAATGCAGTTGGTTATCTAACTGAATCAATGCATGGTGCAGGTTCACCACAAGCCCAAAGAATTCAAATCGCTCGTCAAATGCAATTAGGTTACAAAAAACAACTTGCAAAAAATTTGGCTAAAGTCAAAGAAGAACCTGAAGAAATGAAAGAGAATTCAGAATACTTTAAACGTGTATTCAAAATACCAGAAAAAAAATAATTCTAAAGTCCTTTTTTATCATCTTCTGCTAATTCATCTTTATCTGATGATTTAACATACTCTGAGTCTTTCTTGTTCTCAAAATTATTCTCTGTATCATCTTCTGCTAATTCATCTTTATCTGATGATTTAACATACTCTGAGTCTTTCTTGTTCTCAAAATTATTCTCTGTATCATCTTCTGCTAATTCATCATTTCTATATTGAAATCCAACTTTCTTCTTTTCTTTACCTGCAAAATGTTTTACAATCATGATGCCAATTATTACTGCAATTATTATGTAATTGATTGGAGGTTGTAAAATCTGTGTAATGTATCCTACTTGTGGTACCACATACTCTACTTTTCCAAGATATTCCTTTTCTGTTATAGGATAATCTGTTCCTGCTATGGATGATGGATTGGCATCACCTCTAGTTCTAACTATTTTTGGATCCTCTCCCATTTCTAAACTAACTCTGTGAACAATCACTCTTTCTTTTCCTTGCTCGTATAATTTTGGCGAATAAAATACAATAATGTCACCTTTTTTCACATCTTCAAATGGTGTATTACCTTCAACAACTATAACATCATAAACCATTAATGCTGGAATCATACTTCCGCTTGAAACTACATAAAATGGATTTGAAGTTCCAAAAACTGCTTGTAGTCCTAGCCAAATTATGGCAATTGCCACAACAATGATTACTACATCTTTGATTAGACTCTTTGTTGAACTTCCCAAATTATGTTTGCTCACTAAATTACTAAGATAAATCTTATCGATTCTCTATAACTGATTTCCACAACTCTCACAGAATTTTGAATCTGGTTTATTATCGAAATTACAACTAGTACATCTTAATCCGGTTCCTATTGCAACTGTTTGTTCTACCTTTACATCTGTTTTTTCAGATTTACCTAGAAAGATAACCTCGCCTACAGTTCCAATTCTACTCCAACTAATGCTAATGTCGTTACCCTCATCATCTGAGATAAGTAATATTAATTCTTGATTTTCATCAACACCTACTTGTTTTGCTTTTCCAATTTTTTTTGCACTTTCATCAAAAACATCCATACCGAAAATTGATCTAAATGTTCCTTCACTAGGAACAGGCTCTGGTGAAATTTCAGGCTGTGCACTCTCCTGTTGAACTGGTGTATCAAAACTTGAAAGTCCTGTGTCTTGTTGTTGTGCTATTGGATTTGCTAATCCTACACTCATTGCTTCATTTGGTTTTCTAAAATCTCTGTATTCTGCAATTGTTGAACCACATTCATTACATAGATATTTTCCTCTCTCAGCTAAAACTAAATTTTCTGCAACTTCCTCATTTGGATTTTCAAATTCAATTTTTGGACTACCTTCGAATTCTTTTTCACATGTGTTGCATGTATGTTTAGAAATTAATCCTGCTTCTAATCTTCCAATTGGTGCTAAAAATAGATCTGGTCCTCCGAGATTACCTTTACTTTGTTGTTCATCACTTACTCGTGCCATCACAAATCCACCTGAACCTCTAAGTTTTTTTAATCGAAGTTCTGCACTCATGTTCTCATACATGAAGTACGTCATTTAAGTATATTTTGAAATTTTTTTAAAGGATCTAACAACACGGTGTTATACTCACAAATACATTTTTAGATGTGAACTTTTGATAAAATTTGTCAATCATGGCAATAACAGAAATAGATGATCCAAAATCATGGGAAACCGACGTCCTTAGCTCTGACAAGCCAGTCTTTGTAGACTTTTGGGCACAATGGTGTGGACCGTGTAGAATGGTAGGACCTGTTGTAGAGGAACTTGCTGGAGATTATGATGGTAAAGTTAACTTTGTAAAAGTTAATGTTGATAATGCACAAGAAATAGCACAAAAATATAATGTGTTTAGTATTCCAACATTGTTACTTTTGAACAAAGGTGAAATCATAGCCCAACAAGTAGGCGCAGGATCTAAAGAAGTATACCAAAATATGATAGATAGAGCACTCGAAAAAATTTAGGCTCTACTAATTTTCTCTTTTTATTCTAAACTATTAATATTAGATTCCTCTTCATTCAATTATGTCATTAGGCGAAATCGACACATACAATCTTACTTTCGAAAAGTTACAAACATTATTTGCTGAAACTCAAGGATATTACGAATCTTTTCTAGACTCTAACAATTTGTATAAAGCAGGTAAAATTTCTGATAAAGAATTCTTTCAAAAACTAGGTGATTACACTGCTGCTTATTCTGCTTTATTATTTTTAGGTGTTAATTCACTGACGGAATTAAAAAAAGCACTTGATCAAGTTTCAAAGGGCGCTCGTGCAGGAGTAGGTGGAACCCAGTCTCCTGGACTAATGCCTGGAATGATGCCTGGAATGAATGATGGTCCAAGAGCTGGTACTCCTGACAATCCTGTTGGCGCTCCACCTTCTGTAATGGGTACTGCACCTAGTGGATTTAATGAACCTGGAACACTTCCAACGCCTGATCCAGCATTACTTCCACGAAGACAAAGTGGTGGAAGTTGTACTTCATGTGGTGGTGGATTAAGACCAAATGCTAAATTCTGCACAAAGTGTGGCTCAAAACAATAATTCTAAGTAATATTAATTCCACATTCTCTACAAAATTTTGCGTAAGGTGAATTTTTTGCTCCACATTCTGCACAAAATTGTTCTTCACCGGATGATTCAGAATTTGCACTTCCATACATTCCAGAACCTAAAACAGCACCTGTTGGAACATATTTGTCATCATCAATAATTTCTACGGGTGCAAAGTCCTGTTCTTCAACATAAGTGTATAATCTTGGAATACTTTCTTCTTTTCCTGTAGGATCTGGAACCATGTCTCCTAACCAAAATGAAAATCTCATCAAAGTAAGCTCTGGTGTTGAAAATGCCAGTGTATGTGCTGACATGTAATCATTCGCTGCCTGTTTTCCATTGAATACTTTCATGATTAAATTATCATTTTTCACTGTATAATGTTTTCGTGAAGTGGACCGAGAGGGAATCGAACCCTCGACATCCACGTTGCGAACGTGGCGCTATACCCCTAAGCCATCGGCCCTAGTAATTGCAATTTTTTACAATGTATATTCATTTTTACTCTAGTAATCTACATGAAATTTAGGCAAACAAAATGACTTACGATTTACTCATTACTGACTCACATGTAATGACTCAAAGTGGTATGGTTGAAAAGAATCTTGTCATTGAAGATGGGAAAATCAAATTAATTACTAACGATAGTCCTGATTGTGATAAAAAAATTAATGGTTCTGGTTTAGTTAGCATTCCAGGTTTAATTGATACTCATGTTCACTATGGCGTTTATTCTCCAATTGATCAAGCTGCAATAAGTGAATCACACGCTGCTGCAATAGGTGGTGTTACAACAATGATGAGAATGTTCAGGTTAAAGGGTTCATACAAAGAATCTCTTAAAAAACATCTCTTGGCAAGTCAAAATTCACATTATATTGATTATACTTTACATGCCTCAATTTTTGATGATTCACAGATTGATGAAATGCAATATTGTATAGAAAACAAAATTATCTCATTTAAAATATACATGAATCTTGGTGGTGATGTTGGCCATGTATACATGGAAATGAATCCTGGAGAAGAAAAATTAATCTCTGCAGAAGTAAATGTTACAAACGAATTAGTTGAAAAAATTGTAAAAAATGCTGCATCCCTTAATTGTCCTGTATTAGTCCATGCAGAAGATTATCAAGATTGTGCATGTGGCATGAAAACACAAAAGGAAAAAAATAATGATGGATTAAATGCTTGGTCTGAAAGTCGTTCTCCAAATTTCGAAGCAAAGTCAATTCAAACAATTTGTCAATATGGAAGAAAGTATAACTGTAAAATTTATTTTGTACACATTGGTTCAAAATTAGCATTAGATAAAATTAAAGAAGAAAAACAAAAAGGAACAAAAATTTTTGTTGAAACCTGTCCTCATTATCTAACATTATCGCATGAAACTCAAGATGGTTATCTTGCAAAAGTTATGCCTCCAATTAGAACAAAAAATGATATACAATCTGTATGGACTGCTTTACAAAATAATGAAATTGATACAATAGGAACAGATCATGTTGCTAATCAATTGAAGCTAAAACTTGGTGGTGATGACGTCTGGGGTGCTTTAGCAGGATTTCCTGGAATAGGAACATCATTACCAATTTTACTTAGTGAAGGAATTAATAAAAATAAAATAAATCTGAATCAGTTAGTTAATCTAACAAGTTCTAACGCTTCTAAAATTTTTGGTTTATCTGGAAAAGGACATTTGGAAGTAGGATATGATGCCGACATCACAATGATTGATCTAAAAAAAGAAGCAAAAGTTTCTCATGAGCTTTTTGGTGGATTTTCTGATTATCTCGTATATGATGGATGGAATTTGAAAGGTTGGCCAGTCAAAACAATTGTTAGAGGTACTGTTGTTGCTGAAGATTTTGAAGTAATTGGAAAACCTGGATATGGTAATTTTATACCGCGAGTATTAAGTTAAAATTTCAAATTTACCATTTGCTTTTGCTTTGTAAATTATATCTGGTTTTCTTGTAAAAATACCCGCTTCTATTACTCCTGGAACATTGATTATTTTCTGTTGCAATATTTTTGGATTTTTGATTACTCCGAAATCACAATCTAGTATAATATTTCCATTTTCAGTAACAAACGGGTATCCTCTATCAAGTATTCTTAATTCAGGTTTACCACCTAAATTCTCCATTTTCTTCCAAACAATTTGTCTTGCTAAAGGTTGGACTTCAACTGGAACTGTTCTGTTAAAATCTTTGACAAATTTTGAACTATCTGCCATGATGATAACTTTTTTTGCAGCACTAATCAATATGTTTTCTTTCAATAGTGCGCCACCACCACCTTTTATCAAAAATTTATTTTTATCAATTTGATCTGCGCCATCAAATACTATATCAATTTTATCAATTTGATCTGGTTCAATTAATTGTAAACCACCTTTTTCTGCAATTAATTTTATTTGCATTGATGTTGGTACACATTTAATAGAAATTTTTTTTGTTTTGATATATTTTGATAATGATTTAACTAACGCAGTTGCAGCTCGTCCACTTCCTAAACCTATGACATGTTCATCTTTTACATTTTTCAAAGCATCTAAAGATAATGCCTTGATGGCATCATCAAATGTCATTAATCAACCTCTGCTTGTTCGATTTTTGACATAGTTTCCATGATCTTTGTTTTAATTTTATTTAGATCATCATCATCATCATCGTCATCCAAGTCTTCTTCTTCTGGTAATTCTACAATTGGTTTTGTTACTTGTTGTATAACTGGTTCTGGAACTTGTTGAATAATTGTTTCAGGTTTATTTTCAATCACTGGGATCATATTTTGTTCTTTAATTTCAACTGCCTGTGTTTTTTGTTCTTCATAGATTTTTGGTTTTATTGGTGCTGGTGTTATGACATCACTACTTAGTTGTGATAACATTTCATCATACTTTGATTGTTTTACTGGATCTAATTTTGGCAATGATGTTAAAGTTGTAATTTCAAATTTGTCTGAGCTTTTGTTAGCATATTCTTCAATTGGTTTTTCAAAGATTGGTTTTGATTTTACTTCTATTTCATTCACTTTTCTGTTCTTTTTCTTTACATGTGCTTCATTTTCTGTTTGTGCAACTTGTATCTTTGATGTCAATTCGTATAATCTTTGATCAAGTTGTGATAATTTTTGATCCATTAATGTAATCAAACCATCACCTAATGGTCCTAGGTCTGGATGTTTACTTGCATTTTCTAGTTTTTCAATTCTGGTGATTACCACGCCTAATTGATGTTGATATTTTAGTAGTAGTCTATCTTTTTGAATTTTTGTTAAATCTGTTTCATTTTGGTATAATCTGGCAATTGTTTTTGTTAGAATATCTTTTTCAATTTCTAATGAATGTAATTGACTTACAATTTGTGAATTTGAACCGATAGACGGGGTTTGTAATTTATTTTTTGATTTAAAAAATTGTTTCAACATGATTATAATGCAGGTACACTGCGTTTAATCCAATTGTATTTTCTTCTCTTTGCATCTGGATGTCCACAACTTGCACATCTATCTAGACGTCTATGAAATGCATTATTTCCACATCTTCTACATCTGATATGTGTATGAGATTTGTTGTGCTTACCCATTGATGGTGTACCTCTAGTCATTAGAGAACACCTATTCTGCTGGAGGAGATATCATAACTACATTATCTCCACGAACTACAATGGATCCGAGACTTTTTGATTCACCTTCAGAAGGGATTTCTTCTGATTGGTCTAGTAGCAGGTTCATATGTTGATCAAATCCTTGAAGTAAACCTGTGATGGTTTTTCCACCTTTTAGCTTTATCAGTACGTTCTTGTTGATACTTTCATCGAGTACTTTTACAGCCATATCTACGGACATTTATTTCACTTATTGAATTCAATAATGAGGAGTATATTAAACGTTCACTGGTGAATTTTTGGTTTTATTTCGGTAAGTCAAGTTTGACTCTTTTGCAAGATTATTCACTACTTCCTTAATGATTTTCCTTCCTAACGTTGATGATGATTTAGTTGGATCGCCCCAAACACCGTTTCCTGTAACTTTTGGAAATGATTTTTGTGCCAATTTGTTAATTTTTGAAATTTCTTTTTTTGACATTCCATTTGTTTGAAAACCTTTTTTTGCTTTTCTCATATTGACTTTCTTTGAAATTGCTAGCATTATGGAAGTCTCGACATTTCCTGCATGATCAAACTCTCTATCCATATATTTCCAATATGAGACAACCTTGATCTTTCGATTCTTCTTCTGCTTTCTTTCAAATCTTTTTAAAGAATCTAAATTTCCATAATGACCATTAATAATTAGAATTTTAAAAATTCCATTTTTGGTTAGTGATTCACAAACATTCTCTAAAATTCTTAATAATGTGGATTTTTTTATGCTTAGATTGAAGAATGGAAAATGTTCATCTGAAATTCCATAGTTTATTGTTGGGAGTACGATTCCATCAATCTTCTCTGATAATTTTATTGCAATTTCTGTAACAATATCTGAATCTGTTGAAATTGGTAAATGTGGACCATGTTGTTCAATTGAACCAACTGGTATGATGGCAATCTGTTTCTTTTTTTTGATCATCTTTCTCAAATCAGGATCAAATTGATCACGAATAATCATCAAATCACTTGGTGTGTACTTTTCTCCATCTAACTTCTAATTTATCTGCTAAATGCATTTTTACTGCCTTTAACAACACATCTGCTTCCAGTTTCTGTCCTGCTCTCTTTATTGATTCTAATGTGTGTTCAGGTTTAACATCAAATGAATCTTGGAAAATTATTGGTCCTTGATCAAGATTCTCTGTAACATAATGTGATGTCACTCCAATAATTTTTGTTCCTCTCTCGAAAGCTTGTGCATAAGCCATGGCTCCTGGAAATGCAGGCAATAATGATGGATGAATGTTAATTATTCTATTTGGATACCTCCAAACAAAATTTGGTGTCAATATTCTCATGTATCTTGCCAATGCGATCAAATCAATATCATATTTTTTACAAACTTGAATAATTTTGGCTTCAGCTTTTTGTTGACTTTTTTCATTAATTAATACAAAAGGTAACTTTGCTTTTTTGGCCATTCCTGAAAGAGTATTTTCTGTAGCTATCACTACTGCAATCTTTCCTTTGAGTTCTTTTTTTGTTTGTGCACGAATTAATGATTGAAGACAATGTGGTTCCTTCGTTACAAAGACAGCAATATTTTTTTGTGAATTTGATTCATGATGTGTATTAACTTCCATATGCAATTGTTTACCTAATTTTTCTAAATCCGAATCAAATCTCTTAATATCCATCTTTTTTGTGAATGATGCTTCCAAATACATGCCAAAAAGACCTTTGATGACATTTTGATTAACTCTCTCTAAGTTTCCCTTTCGCTCAAAAACAAAATTTGTAAAATTAGCTACAATTCCTTCTTTATCTTTTCCTACCACTGTAATTCCAATCAATGTTTTTTTCAATGCCGACATTTTTGTTTAATGTCATATATGCTTAAGGTATCTTGTAAAAAAAATCAAATAATGCGGGTGGTGGGATTCGAACCCACGAACTCCTAAGAGACAGGGTCCTAAACCCTGCGCCTTTGACCAGGCTGGGCGACACCCGCAAGGATTGTGCAACAACAGACAAATTTATCGGTATTGAATTGAGAATATGAAAAAATTATTTGGTACAAATGGAGTTCGTGGTGTTTTTTCTGAGGACTTTACATTGGAATTTATTAATGATCTTGTTATGTCATTAGCAACATATTTCAAAAAAGGAAAAATTTTGGTAGGGTATGATGGAAGACACTCTAGTCCAATTGTTGCAAAAATTGTTTCTTCAGCATTAAATTATTCAGGCTTAGATTGCTATATGGCTGGACTTGTGCCTACTCCTTGCTTAGAATATGCAACAAAAAAATTAGGATATGATGGTGGATTGATGATCACTGCATCACATAATCCTGCAAAATATAATGGAATCAAACCTGTTGCATTTGACGGTGTTGAAGTTTCTCGTGAAGATGAAAGAAAAATAGAGCAAATTTTTAATGAAAAAAATTGGATTAAGACTAATATATTTGGTAAATCATTTGAAGAAAAAAATGTCATTTCTACATACATAGATGGAATAATTTCCTTAGTTGATGTTGATTCTATCAAGGCAAAAAAATTCAAAGTTTGTCTAGATCTTGGGAATGGTACACAATCTGTTACTGCAATACAATTATGTGAAAAATTAGGATGTGATGTATATACGATAAATGAAACAATTGACGGTGATTTTCCAGGTCGTGGTTCAGAACCTACACCTCAAAATCTTAATGAATTATCTACTTTAGTTATTAATACAAAATCAAACTTTGGAATTGCATTTGATGGAGATGGTGATAGGAGCATTTTCTGTGATGAAACTGGAAAAATTTTAACAGGTGATAGTTCGGCTTTACTTCTTTGTGATTATTTACTTCAACATTATCCAAATTCACAAGTAGTGACTTGTCTAAACTCTGGAAACATTATTGAAACTATTGTTGATAAAAGTAATTCTCATGTAGTACGAACAAAAGTTGGTAGTGTAGAAGTTTCTAGAAGAATGATAAATGATGATGCATTGGTTGGTTATGAAGAAAATGGAGGATTTATGTTTGGAAAGCATAATCATGTCCGAGACGGTGGTATGACTTTGGCATTAATGTTAGATCTCTTATCTAAATCCCAATCAAATCTCAGTCAAAACATCAAAAATCTTCCACCTAGTTTTACTACTAAAACAAAAATTGAATGTTCTTTAGAACAATCAGAAATTGTTATTTCAGAACTTTTGAAAGAATTCCCTGATTCAAATACCTCTGATGGAATCAAAATCCAAGTGGATGAAAATAATTGGATTATGATTAGACCAAGTGGAACTGAACCAATAATCCGAATTTATGGGGAATCAAACTCTCAACAAAATCTTGATTCATTAATCTCTAATTTTGTTGAAAAAACCAAATCAATTCTCTCCTGATAACATATTTAAGACCATTTTGGAGGATGCACATAATGGCTAAACCGTATTATGTAAAAATTGAAACACCAGAAGAACTTGTTAGTCCGATCCTTGAAGCCCTAAGAGTATCTGCTACATCTGGTAAAGTTGTCAGAGGTACAAATGAGGCAACTAAAGCCATTGAACGTGGAATTAGCAAATTAATCATTATTGCAGAAGATGTAGAACCTCCAGAGGTTGTAGCACATCTTCCACTAATTTGTGAAGAGCAAAAAGCAGCTTATGCATTTGTTCCAAGTAAACAAGAACTAGGAAAAGCTCTTGGAATTGATGTTACATCCGCTGCCGCTGCTATATTAGATTCAGGAGAAGCATCACATATTGTAGATGAAGTAGTTGCATCACTAGCCAAACTAAAAGGTGGCTCGACTGAACAATGAGTCAGCAAAAAGAATCAGAATCTGATCAATTAAGTCCTGCAGATATTATTCAAATTGTCGGAAGAACTGGTATTGCAGGAGAAGTTATTCAAGTTAGAGTTAAAGTTCGTGAAGGTAAAGACAAAGGCCGCGTTCTCACTAGAAATGTAAAAGGTTCTCCTAGAGTTGGAGAAGTTCTTATTTTACGTGAAACTGAACGTGAGGCAAAGAAATTACATTAGTGATAAATTATGAGTCTATTAGTAAAACCTTGCAGTTTTTGTGACCGTCCTGTAGCAAAAGGTACTGGAACAATGAATGTAAAAAATGATGGAACTGTAAGATGGTTTTGTTCTGCAAAATGTAAAAAAAATGCAATTGATCTAAAACGAGATCCTAGAAAATTCAAATGGACAAAAAAATTCGTTAAAGGCGGAATTAAAGTTAAGAAGTAAATTGTCTGAACAAACATTATTCATTGTAAAACCCGACGGTGTCCAACGTAAATTAGTTGGCGAAATAATTTCAAGATTTGAAAAAAGAGGTTTTGTAATCTTAAAATTAAAAATGTTCACATTTACAAAAGAATTAGCAACAGAATTCTATTCAGTTCATAAAGATAAACCATTTTTTGGCGAACTTCTACAGTATATGACATCTGGTCCAGTTGTTGTTACAGTTGTAGAAGGCAATAACGCTGTTGCTACAACTCGACAAATGGTTGGTGCAACAAAATCATTTGAGGCTGAACCTGGTTCAATCAGAGGTGACTTTGGACTAGGTTTCACTGAAAACATAATTCATGCATCTGATTCAACAGAAAGCTTTGATAAAGAAGTAAGTGTGGTATTCAAGTGATTCACATTGCGTATAAGACAACCCATAGTGGCTGTATTAGGTCACGTTGATTCAGGGAAAACATCCCTTTTAGATAAAGTTCGAGGAACTGGTGTACAAGGTCGAGAAGCTGGTGGTATAACTCAACACATCGGAGCGAGTTTCTTACCGGATGAAGTTATTCAAAAATTATGTGGTTCACTTTATGAAAAATTAGGAAAAGCAGAAAATAAAGTTCCAGGACTTTTAGTAATTGACACACCTGGACATGAAGTATTCACAAATCTTCGAGCTAGAGGCGGTTCTGCTGCTGATATTGCAATTTTAGTTGTTGACATTAATCGAGGATTTCAACCTCAAACAAATGAGAGCTTAAAAATTCTTGAAAGTCGTAAAGTGCCATTTGTAGTTGCATTAAACAAGGTCGATATGATATCTGGCTGGCAAGCGACAGATGATGCATACATATCTCAAGCAATAAAGAAACAACCTTCTTCTATTCAGACAAACATTGATGAACAAATTTACAATGTTGTTGGTGCATTATCTATACTGGGTTATCAATCTGAAGCGTTTTACAGAGTGCAAGATTTCAAAAAAGAGATATCAATTGTACCTGTAAGTGCCAGATCTGGTGTTGGAATACCTGAATTATTGGCAGTTTTAGTTGGTTTAACACAACAATTCTTAGGTAAAAAATTGGAACAAGAAGAAAAACAAACACGTGGAATTATTTTAGAAGTAAATGATGAAGTTGGATTAGGTCCTACGGCAAATATGATACTAATTGATGGTCATTTAAAGAAGGACGATAATGTAATTGTTGCAAAAAGAGATTCTGTAATAATCACAAAACCAAAAGCTCTCTTACTACCAAAAGCTTTGGATGAAATGCGTGATCCACGAGATAAATTCAAACCTATAGATGAAGTACAAGCAGCTGCAGGAATAAAAATCGCATCACCTGATTTAGAAGGAGTTCTTCCTGGAACTACTGTTTATTCATCTTCGAATCAAGAGACTGCAGAAGAATTCAAAAGAACACTTGAATCTGAAATGGAATCTGTTTTCATTGATACTGAAACAACTGGTGTGATTCTGAAATGTGATACAATTGGTTCATTGGAAGCAATTACTGAAATGCTTAGAAGACAACAAGTTCCTATAGCAAAAGCCGACATTGGTCCTGTTACACGTAGAGATGTAATGCAAGCAAAAGCCATCAAAGATAAAGATCGTCACCTTGGAGTTATCTTGGCATTTAATGTCAAAGTATTCGATGATGCAAAAATTGAATGCGATGAAAGTCACATAAGAGTTTTTGAAGATAAAGTAATCTACAGTTTAATTGATACATACTCACAATGGGTGGATGATGATAAATCTGATCTTGAAAATTCAATATTTAAAGAATTTACTCCGATATCAAAATTTACTTTTCTAAAAGGCTATACTTTTCGTAATAACAACCCTGCTGTATTTGGCATACGTGTAGATGTTGGTATACTTCGACAAAAAATTACATTTACAAATAAAACTGGTAAAAAAATTGGCAATATTCATTCTTTAGAAGCAGATGGTAAAACTGTAAAAGAGGTTAAAACTGGTGAAGAAGTTGCGTGTTCTGTGCAAAATGTTACAATTGGACGACAGGTGAATGAAGAAGATGTATTCTATACTTTACCATCTCCATCAGAAGCAAAACAACTTTTGAAAAAATATGCCCATAAACTAACTTCTGAAGAATTACAAACACTTAATGAAATTGTTCGTATACAGAGACAAACTAATCCAGTTTACGGTTACTGATTATCCACAAATTTTTTGCAAATCATATGTATTCCTGGTTCTCCTACTGCACCTACCATTGTATTTGCAATTTCACCATTTTTGAACATGATAAATGTTGGAATTGATTGAACTCCATATTTCATTGCAATGTCTTGTGCATTATCCACGTTTACTCTTGCAAATCTAATCCGCTTGTATTTTTTTGCCATTCTGGTGAATATTGGATGCATTGATTTACAAGGTCCACACCATTCAGCCCAAAAATCTACCAAAAGTAAATCATTATTTGTCATTTCTTTGTTAAAATTTTCTGATGTTAACTCCATCACTGGAGTTTTATCTAAAATATTGTTAAGATTTTGCTGTTTTAGTAAATCTTCTAATTGTTTCTTTTGTATTTTTTCAAACTCGTTATCTTCCATAATGTTTTCTTTTAATTACAATATTTATTTTATTACAAATCTAACAAGTATTTCATTCTAACTTTGTTATTTTCTTCAATTTCCATTTCATGAAATGTGGGTGATTTTATTTCAACTTTAAATTCATGTTTTTTCAAATCTATTGATTCGCCAAAAATTTCTGCATTAATTTGATATTCATCATTTTTTGTAATCTCTAATAGAATTTTCTTTCCAGCAAATCCATCTGTAATAGTTAAGATTATCATTTCTTCAAGCCAATTATACAACAGGTATTTCAGATCTTTTCCTTTTACTGTTAACTTTTTACTACTATTTTCTTCAACTTTAGAACTGTCTAAAATTGTGTCTATAACTGAAATTCCTGCTATTTCAAATGCCTCTTTCAAATTATCTGCTGTTACTTCAATTATTGCATCTGTTGCATGTTCTAATGTTTTGTAACTCATTCCATATTCTTGATATTCTGTTATTAATTAGTTACAACTACAACAGTAAAGTCTAAATTCTTTGTTTCAATTTTTTTTGTAAATGGATCTACCACGAGGAATGAAAGATTTCGAAAATATCGAAATGCAAAAAATTGAATATATTCGAGAAAAATTTCTTTCAACTTCTAAAATATTTGGATTTGAATTAATGGAACCTTCTCCAATCGAATTAATGTCTGTTATTGAAGCAAAGAGTGGACCTACAATACGTGATGATGTTTATTTTTTTAATGATAAAGGTGACAGAGAAGTTTCATTAAGATTTGATTTTACAGTTGGTCTGACAAGATATGCATCTGGTCAAAAATCTATGAAACTTCCGGCAAAAATATCTGCATTTGGTGGTGTATGGAGATACGATGAACCACAAAAAGGAAGATACCGATTTTTTCATCAATGGGATATTGAGATTTTTGGAAAGCAAAGTATTGAAACTGACGCAGAAATTATTGAATTTACATCAAAATTTTTCTCAAATCTTGGTCTTGAGAATATAATTCTCAGTATTTCTCATCGAAAAATTGTCCAGTCATACGTTTCATCTATTTTTGAATCTGATAAACCTGAACTTATTTCTGATATTTTTCGTGCAATCGATAAAATACAAAAAAAATCAAAACAGGAAATTATCTCTGAATATGAGAAAAAAGGTTATGCTAAAGAAAAATTGGAAAAGATAATAGAATTTTCTAAATTAAAAGGAACTCCAGAAGAAATATCTAAAATTTTAGATGTAACTCAATTTGAAAATTGGTCTGAATTAACAATGTTATTTGAATCTCTAAAAAATCGTAATGTAAATAATATTCAGATTGATTTTGGAATTGTTAGAGGTCTTGATTATTATTCTGGAGTAGTGTTTGAAGCATTCGATAAAACTTTTGACATAGGTGCTTTGGTTGGTGGTGGGAGATATGATAATTTACCATCTGTCTTTGGAAGAAATGATCTTGGTGCAACAGGAGTTGCCGGAGGTGTTGAAAGAATTATGTTGGCATTGGAAAATCAAAATTCTACATTCAAAATACAAGATGATAGAATATCTGTATTATACGTAAATGATGAGATGAAATCAAATGCTATCAAAATTGCATCTTTAATGAGAGAAAATTTTATACCGACAGATATTGATCTTTCTGGTAGAGCACTAAAAAAACAAATGGAACAATCTACAAATTCCAAATTTGTTATTATTGTAGGTCCTGATGAATTTTCAAAAAATATGGTTGTTGTTAGAAATATGTCTGATAGAAATGAAAATCAAATTCCAATATCTGAATTATTAGAACACATCAAAAATATTTTAATGTAAAAATGCTCTGGTAAGCATCATTATTTCCGGTCCATTTGTTAATGATCCAACAACAACTGAATTCTTATTTGCTAATATTCCTGAAGATACAAATGGTATTCCACCATTAATTGTTGCAGCTTCGATATTTCCTCCTAGTAAATTGTTAATAGTTTTCATATCTTCCTCATCTGTTTCTGGATGTACTATAGTTCCTTTTTCTGATGTCGCCATTACTGCACCTACTTGTTGAAATCCTGCAATTTTACTATGTATTACTTCTATGTCTAAGACATCTTGTATTTTCTGTAAATCTTCTTTTGGTATTAACGGTGAAACTACTCCGCCTTTATTATTTACACTCATCATATTTCCAAGTGCATTATTTTTTACATCTAAAATTTCTACATTGAGATCTGTATTTTCCTTAATGTGATTAAATTCTCCTTCTGAACATGTACTTGGTATAATTATACCATGATTATTGACTACCATCAAAATTCCCAACACTCTGGCATTGGCAACTGATATCTCTAATGGTTTGACTTCTAGATATTCTGATAATTTTTCAGATTTTCCATCTGCAAACCCTCTTGGTAAAAACACAAATTCATCATTTACTGTACTAAAAATCCCAATATTTGGACCACTATAGATGTCGTATTTGATAATGTCCATGATGTAATTTAATATGAAAAGATATGAACGTAGATATTTCAAAATTTTCATAAATTATGTTTAGTCACTACTAATTTTGTCTAGCTTTAAATAATATTTCAAAAGTTTAGAATTATGCCAATTAATGATGACTTTTGTCATGGTGATAAGAAACCTATCGGAAAGATAAGTGATGGCGATGGTAATTTTCATTGGGTTTGGCCATCACAAGCAGGTGAAGGACAAAATGAGTGGGATGCATCAAAAAATGAATTGGTATTAGCCGATTATGAAAAACGTGGTGAAAAAATGGAAAAACTTGGTATTACCGGAACTATGGTAGCAAATGATTGGGATGTTTGTGTTGCAGATGGTGCTTGTATAGAAGCATGTCCGGTGCAAGTTTTTCAATGGTATCGAACTGATAAGGACATGTCAGGAGTAGATGCAATTAAGAATACAAGTGACTGGGCTGGTTCAGGTCAAACTGAGAAAGAAGAACGTCTTGATTATACAGACAAAGCAGATGCTATAAGAGAACATGATTGCATTTATTGCATGGCTTGTGTTTCAGTCTGTCCACCACAAGCTGTTCTTGTCGATCAATCTAATATGGAAGCTCACGAGAAAGCAGCATAAAATTTTATAAAAGTTGAATTTGATTCTGAGCACCTACATACTCATGATTAAAAATAATCCTGAAATTCTTTATTTTCAATTCTTTTTTTGGATACTTACAAATTTTAAGCAGTATTTACCACTAATTTTTGCCGAGGTCGCCTAGCCTGGTAGGGCGCGGGCCTTGAAAGCCTGTGTTCGCAAGAACGCGGGGGTTCAAATCCCTCTCTCGGCGTTTCAATTTTTATATGTTTTTGAAATTTATATCGCTATTATTCTGTAATTATACATGGGTGATGGAATTGGAGGACCAGTTGTAAGATGTATTTCTGGAAATGCATTTGAATTGGATGTGACTCATTATAGAAAAGATAATCAAGAACAGTATGGCAAAATTGAGAAAATTATAATATCTAAAATTGATAATCCTGAAAACCCTGAATACAAGGAAACAACTCCAGAAGATTTAGAGCGTGCATTAAAGGGAAAATTTGTCTCTTGTAATGTTCAGTATAGAGATGAAAATACTGATGCATTAGTTTGCAATGTATTTGTACAAAAACCACCTGAGGGTTTTTAATTATTTAGAAAACTTTCCTAGCTCTGCAAGCATTGCTGATAATTGAATTTCTGGATTAGAACCAACTAAAATTCTATAATCATATTTTGCTATAATTTGTGATAATTCTTCTAAATTATCATATTTTGTAGAAAATAATGCTTGATTGATATATTTGAGAAAGTCTGATTCTGACATTCCATACACTTTAACTAATTCAATCATTTTATTTCTAGAATCTTGAATCTTTCCAGAAACTGCTAACTTCAAAACATCATCAACATCATTTGTTTTTGTTAATCCTGCGGCTGCTTTCACACTGTCTTGGGTAATATCTCCTGTACTTGCAGCAGTTTGTAGTAAGTTGATTGCATGTCTAAGATCACCGCTGGCATATTCGGCAATTTCCTTTAGGCCATTCTCATCGGCCTTTCCTTTTTCTTTTTTTAATACGGTTTTTAGATGTGTAGTGATCTCTTTTTCATCAATTTGCGAGAATTTGAAAATTGCACATCTACTTTGAATTGGATTAATAATTTTTGAAATGTTATTTGCAATCAAAATGAATCTACAAAATTTTGCTGTATCTTCTATTATTCGTCTCAATGCTGTTTGAGCATCTGAGGTCATCTCATCAGCTTCATCTAAAATTATTATCTTGAATGGAATTTCTGTATCAAGTCCTGCAAATCTTGAGAATTTTTTTACACGTTCTCTTACCATGTTTATTCCTCTCTCATCAGATGCATTGAGTTCTAATGTGTAATCTTTCCATCTATCTCCCAAAATTTCTTTAGATATGCATAATGCCATTGTAGTCTTTCCAACTCCGGCAGAACCTGAAAATAGTAAATGTGGCATCTCCTCTTGATTTTTGAGTAATGCTGATAGGCTGCCTTTGATATCTTTCTGATTAACTACTTCTGAGATTTTCTTTGGTCTATACTTCTCTACCCACATTATATCTGAAATTGTCATAGTTGCAAACTCATTTTGTTATTAATAAATGCCTAGAAGGATCAAATGATCAAAGCTAATTGTTGAGAAAATTGATCGATCGCTGTCCATAAATCCCTGAAAGGTGTGTGATCAATATTGGAATTAGAAGATGTAATCAAAGTTCATTCGATAGGATATGGTCTTGAAGACGTTAAAGTTGAATTCAAGCATGACATAAAGATGGATGTATCTGGTGTACAGATAGAAGGAAAAGAAAATGAAATGATGAACATCCCTAGATGGGTTGCTAATATTCTAGAATCTGAAAAACATGTAATTCTACATGACCAAGATATGATTAAAGAACTAAAACAAGCAAAGGTGAAAGAAGATATTGCAGATGAAGATGCACTTGCAACATTAGAAAAGCATTTTTACATTAAACTTAACGCATATCTGAAAAAACTTGAGACTGTTGATTTTGATAAAGCAGAAAGTATGTTGAACCAATTGGTTAGAATCAGACAAGGTAAAATTGTTAGATTAGCAGACTCATCTAAACTCACTTCTGACCTTTCGTCAAAACTAAGTGTAGAAGAAGAAGTATATTATAATCAGATACATAATGCTAGTCTTGCATTTAAAGAACAAATATTGGGTAAAAAGAAATGACACTTGAAACACAAACAGAATCTGCATTATCTGATTATGTCAAAAAATTTTTACTAGAGTTTAAAGATGAAAAAGGAAATTTCCGATATGTTGATGATATTGACACCATGATGCCATCAAAATTGAAGTTCATCAATGTTGATTACAATGATCTTGTATTACATCCTGACATTGAATCTGTATTCCATGAGAATCCTGATTCAATTCTGGAAGCTTTTTCAAGAGCAATCAAAGAAATTTTACAAGAACGTTTTCCAAAATATGCAAAAAAAATTGAACATGAAGTTAGAGCAAGAATTGCAAATTATCCTGTACAACGAAGTTTACGTCAAATCAATGCTGAGGTTATTGGAAAAATAACTAGTGTATCTGGAATGGTGTTGAGAGCATCTGAAGTAAAACCTCTTGCAAAAGAATTGGTGTTTGTTTGTCCAGAGGGTCATAGAACTGATGTACTTCTTGGACATGGTTTAACTCTCACATCTCCTGTGCAATGTTCAAATCCTAAATGTAATCATAGAGAACTTGGTGTTGAACCTGAATCTAGTCGTTTCATTGATGTACAATTTGTACGTCTACAAGAATTACCTGAAGATCTTCCGCCTGGTCAGTTACCTCATTATCTAGATGTTACTGTAAAACAAGATTTAGTAGATAATGCAAGACCTGGTGATAGAGTGGTCCTTACAGGAGTAGTACGAATTGAACAAGAGAAAATGAGCGGCGTATCAAAAAATAGTAGTCCATTGTACAGATTACGATTAGATGGAAATAATGTAGAATTTTTGGGTGGTGGTAAAAAAGATAAAAAATCAAGAAAAATACAACGAGAAGAAATCTCAACTGAAGATGAAAAAATGATTAAATCCTTATCCAAAAGTCCTGATTTGTATCAACAATTGATTGACTCATACGCTCCGCACATTACTGGACATGAAGTTGTCAAAGAATCGATATTACTCTTGATGGCAGGCTCCACACAAAGAGAATTACAAGATGGAAGTAAAATCAGAGGTGATATCAACATATTCCTAGTTGGTGATCCTGGTACTGCAAAAAGTGAGATGTTAAAATTTTGTGTTAGAGTTGCTCCTCGTGGTTTGTACACTTCTGGAAGAGGCTCTACTGCTGCAGGTTTGACTGCTGCAGTTGTTAGGGATACAAATGGAATTTTCATGTTAGAAGCAGGTGCAACAGTACTTGGGGATCAAGGATTGGTATGTATTGACGAATTTGATAAAATGAAAACTGAAGACAGAAGTGCATTACACGAGGTAATGGAACAACAAACTGCAAGTATATCTAAAGGAGGAATTGTTGCAACACTAAATGCACGTACATCTATCCTTGCAGCTGCAAACCCGATGTACGGTAAATATGATCCTTTTAAAAATATCACAGAAAATGTAAATCTTCCAATTCCATTATTAACTCGTTTTGATTTAATTCATGTTATTCGTGATAAACCTTCAAAAGAAAAAGATACAAAAATTGCTCAACACATTATCAATCTTCATACTCCTAAAGGAATTGATCAAAAATCATTAATTGATTCTGAAACTCTAACAAAATATCTCAGTTATGTTAAACGAATTGATCCTAAACTAACTAAAGAAGCTGAAGAAAAAATTCTTGATTATTATATGAAAATGAGAACAGTTGAGGCTGAAGAAATGATTACTGTCACACCTAGACAACTAGAGGGTTTGATAAGAATGGCAACAGCAAGGGCACGTTTATTATTAAAAACTCAAGTTGAAGAAGAAGATGCGGAACGTGCTATTTACCTTTTACAAAATATGTTTGAAAGTGCAGGAATTGATGTCAATACCGGTAAAGTAGATCTTGGTGTACTACAAGGAAGACCTAGAAGTGAAGTATCAAAAATACAATTATTCATGGATATAATGAAATCATTAGAAGGCGAACACAAAACTCCTGTTGATGAAAAACAACTTATAGAAGAACTAGCAAAGACAGAAAAATTTACTGAAGAAGAAGCTAAAAACTTCACTCGAAAGATGGCAAGGGACTCATCTATTTATGAGTCAAAACCTGGTCATTATAACAGAGTATGAAAATAAGTAAATTAGATTTAGAGCCTAAAGTAATTGATTTTCTAACATCTGAAGGATACAAAGAACTTTTTGAACCACAAGAACAATCTGTAAAGGCAGGATTATTTGATGATAAAAAAAATTTTTTGATTACAATACCTACTGCAAGTGGAAAAACACTCATTGCAATGCTAGCAATTCTTTCACACCTTTCAAAACATAAAACTAAGGTTATCTATCTAACTCCATTACGTGCATTAACTAGCGAAAAATTTGAAGAATTCAAAAAACTGGAAAAATTAAATCTTGGCAGAAAACTAAAGATCGCATTATCTACCGGAGATTCAAAAGAAAAAAAAGACAAATTAGAAGATGCAGATGTAATATTTCTCACAAACGAAAGTATGGATGCAAATATGGCATTTCAGCAAGATTGGATTTATGATATAGGTCTGGTAGTTTCTGATGAAATTCATCTAATTGGTGATGATACTAGAGGTCCAACACTAGAAATTGTTCTAACTCGACTTAGGTCTGGCTTTATTGGAAAAAATCCACCTAGAATTATTGGACTCAGTGCAACAATATCAAATAGTGATGAACTTGCTGATTGGTTAGATTGTGAATTAGTTGAGAGTACATTTAGACGCGTTCCATTATCTGAAGCCGTTTACAGTCGGCACATCATAACAAATCAAGATCGAGAGGAAACTGAAGGTAATCTTACAAATGACCGTCAAGAATCCAGGCATCAAAAAGATTGGATTGGTTTAGGATTGGATACTGTCGATAATGGAGATCAATGTTTGATATTTGCAATGACAAGAAAAAATGCCGTAGCATGGGCAAAAGAGGCTGGCCGTGATGTTGTAAAAATGCTTAATGAAAATCAAAGAAAAGAATTAGAGAAAATTTCAAAGAAAATTCTTCCAAAAGATAGTTATGATAATACAAAATTAACTACTGAATTGGCACAAGCGGTAAAAAACGGTGCCGCGTTTCATCATGCAGGTCTTGATCAAAGATGTCGTACAATAATTGAAACTGAATATAAAAATAGACATATAAAATTCTTAACTGCAACTCCTACTTTAGCTGCTGGTGTAAATTTGCCTGCACGTAGAGTTGTAATTCCAAGTGTTATGAGATATACAAATAATGGTTTGGAAAAAATTAGTATTTTAGAATATAAACAAATGTGTGGTAGAGCTGGCAGACCACAATATGATGATATGGGTGAATCAATAATTATTTCAAAAGGATATCCTGATGAAATATTAGAGCATTATGTTGATGGTGAACCTGAACCATTAGAATCAAAAACTTTGGATGAAGATAGTTCTTTACGAATAAACCTGCTTGGATTTATTTATACTGCATCTAAATTTAATCCAACATCATATGAAAAAATAATAAAATTCTTTTCACAAACTTTTGCTGCGTATCAACTTTCAAATAATTCAATATTAGAAAAAAAGGTGACAAAACAACTTGAAAAATTAAAAGAATATGGAATGATCACTGATGAAAATGGGTTTGAACCTACAAAATTTGGTATTAAAGTTTTTTATTTAAGAATTGATCCAAAAACTGCCTTTGATATGACTGGTTACGTTGAAGATTATGTAAGAGGAACAAAACATACATTTGGAATATTACATATGATTACAAATCTTTCTGAATTTTATTCACAGTATCCTGTACCTGATAAATATCAAGAATCTATGGATGATCTCATTAATAAAAATGAAAAATTATACAAACAACAAAATTTCTCAAGTGATGATTGTTTCAAAAGTCTCTTAATTTTGTACAAGTGGATTGATGCTATGACTTATCAAGACATGTCTGAACATTTTGATGCTGAGCCTGGTGATATATTTTATATTAAAGAAAATGCTAAAAATTTGGCTTATACCTTTACAGAGATTGTTAAATTTTGGAGAGATTACGCCAAAGAAAATGATCAAAAAAAGATTGTATCTGAATATCAGAATCTTATTGACGAATTAGATTTACTTAGACTTCAAATAATACACGGTGTTCCAGAGAAATATCTCGAATTAGTAAAAATTAAACAAATTGGACGAGTTCGTGCCCAAATTTTGTACAAAAATGGCTTCAAAAATAAAACTGCACTCAAAAAAGTACCTCTTGAGAAATTAGCAGCAATAGATAAAATTGGCACAATTCTTGCAAAAAGTATCAAGTCTCAAGTAGAAAAGGTCAGATAATTGGAACAACTAATAATCCCAGCAATAATTGCAATTACCATTGCATTTTTTTCTGTATATGGGTTAACTCCTTTTGTAATACGTGTTTTAGAAAAACGTAACATCACTGTTGTTGATGTAAATAAAAAAGAAAAAACAATGGTTGCAAGACCTGGTGGATTATCAATTATTGTTGGAATTGAATCTTCATTAATTATTTTGTATATATTTTTCCCAATCTCTGAAATACTTGCTGTACTCTTAACAACATTTTTCGCTTTTATTGTAGGACTTATTGACGATAAAAAAACTATGGGTGGATGGTTCAAACCAGTAGCTCTTGCATTTTGTGCTGCACCCATTATACTGCTCGGTGCATATGATTCAAATCTTGCTTTCCCATTATTTGGTACAGTTCAAATTCCATTACTCTACATGGCATTAGTTGTATTCATGATACCAATTATGGGTAACACAATTAATTCAATTGATGTTTTAAATGGAGTTGCAAGTGGATTTATCACAATCGCAAGTTTTGCATTATCAATATGTTTGTTCATACTTCAAAATTATGAAGTAGGAATTATTTCATTATGTTTGGCATTTTCTTCATTGGCATTTTACAAATACCATAAATTTCCAAGCAAAGTTTTTCCTGGTGATTCTGGTGCAATAACTTTTGGTGCTGCATATGGTGGAATTGCGATAATTGGTGGTGTGGAAGTTATAGCTGCTATAGCGATACTTCCTGCAATCATTAATTCTTTCTTGTTTCTTTCTAGTGTAAAAAAAATTGTTGAACATCGTGAAATAAAAAATCCTACATCTCATACTGATGATTGGAAATTACAAACTACGTCTGAAAACCATGCTCCAATTACTTTAGTAAGATTACTTATTGCAAAAAAACCTCTTAGTGAAAAGCAAATTGGATATGAAATTTTTAAATTAGCAATATTTTCTGGAATTCTTGCTATAATTACTGCATTTATGATGGGAGTTACTATCTAATGTCTATACCAATTTTTTCATTTATTTTTGCAATGTGGATTTTAATTATAATTGGCGGTGGGTTGATGGTGATTTTCATTGGACCTTTATCATTTTCTGGAGATGGACAATTAGATCCGCTCATTAATTCTGGCATAAAAGTTTCAATTGCTATGGTTCTAATCTTTATCTGGGTAATTGCATTACTTAAAATTAAAAACTGGATATTTAGAAAAATCACAAATCAATAGAATTTATTTTTGATTCATGAGATAATCTACGACTAATCTTACGCCAAATCCTGTCGCACCATGAGAATTGTATGATTTACTTTTAGTGGATGGTTGTATCCATGCAGTTCCTGCAATATCAAAATGTACCCAAGGTACATTTCCTACTGAATTTGCTAAAAATGCTGCAGCAGTTATTGTACCTGCAGCTCTTCCCATTCCAAGATTTTTGATGTCTGCAACCTTTGATTTCACCATGTCCATATAATCATCATTAATTGGTAATTCCCAAACTTCTTCTGAAGTTTTTGTTGATGCAGCTTTAATTTTTGATGCAAATTTTGTATTATTACTTATTATTGCTGCAACATTAGTTCCTAATGCAACAATACATGCTCCAGTCAAAGTTGCAAAATCCATCACAGATGATGGTTGATAATGTTTTATTCCATATGCAAGTCCATCTGCTAAAATTAATCTTCCTTCTGCATCTGTGTTTAAAATTTCTGCAGTTTTACCATTAAATAATTTAATAATATCTCCTGGTCTAAATGCGTCTCCACTTGGCATATTTTCAACTGATGGAATTATTGCAACTACATTAATTGGAAGTTTTAATTCTGAAATTGCTTTCATTACTCCTAATACTGTACAACCACCACATTTGTCAAACTTCATTTCATCCATTTTTTCTCCAGGTTTTAAGGAAATTCCACCTGTGTCAAATGTTACTGCTTTACCAACAAGTAGAATTGGTTTTTGTTCATTTTTCCCATTTCTATATTCTAAAATTATGAATTTAGGTTCATTCTTACTTCCTTGTCCAACTGCTGTGACTCCTCCTAACCCTTTAGACTTAATCTCATTTTTTGAAAATACTGTACATTTCATTTTATTTTCATTTGCTATCTTCTTTGCTATTTCACCTAATTTCATTGGAGGACATTCATTTGGTGGAAGATTTGCAACATCTCTTGTAAATTTAACTGCATCAGATATTATAATTGAATCTTTGATTATCTTTTGTGCATTTTTGTCTGGTGTTAATAATGTTAAATCTGGTTCTTTATTGTTAGATTTTTCTTTTTTGAACAAATCAAACTCATACAATGAAAGATTTGCACCTTCTACTATTGATGATATGATTTGATTATTATCGATTGAAGTTTTATCAGGAATTATAATTGAAAATTCTTTTATTTTTAATTCGTGAATTTTTTTTGTAATGACGCCTGTAACATCTCTAATTACATCTGAAGTCAGTTTATTTTTTTTACCTAATCCTGTAATCAAAACTCTCTCTGATGGATTTTCTTTGTGCGAATGAATAATTGAAATTTTACCTTTTTCCCCGTTGATCTCTTTAATAGACTGTGAAATCGTCTGGTCTATTTTTTTATTTAATTTGCCCAAACCTATTGCTACATTTGTATCCTCAAAACAAAATGCACATAAAACTGAGGTTCTTTTCTTTGCTGGAGAAATCGCTTCTGCTCTAATTCGCATATATTTTTCTAAAAAATACTTTTTTTATAGATTGCTTATGTCGATTTTTCGACTGTGAGTAATCAAACTAGCAGAACGGAAAAATACTGCAAGTGTATCCTTACATCCTATGTCACATGATTCTTGAATGCTCATTTTATTGAATTTTCGTCCATGAACACTCAGAATTGCTGATAATAGGGGAATTATTGCTGCTCTTCCCCCGTATGCTGTATCCTTATCGATGAACCAGAACATTTCCAATGCGTCATCTTCTAGAATTTCTTCTCTGATTTTTCCACCAAATTCTGTATAATGACCGATCATTCGTAATTTCCCTTTAGATATGAAATTCATTAATTTGGCAAATTTTATACAGACATAGCATTTGTCGTCATAAATCATGAGTGGCAAAGTATCCTGAAAATCCATATTTGTTGTACGATCTTTACAGATTAAAATTTTCGGAAATAGCTATTTATGTAATTCTTGGTATTTTTTCTAATGAGGATGATCATGTGTAAAATTAAAAGTATCAAATTGGTCAATAAACTACCATGGGCCTGAATTACTATCAAATTAAAAAAAATGTTCTTCAAGCTAGAAAATTGGTTATTCGTGGAACTTCGATTGCAGGTTCTGGCCATCCTGGAGGTTCATTTTCCATGGCAGAAATTATGGGTTGTATTTTTTATAATCACTTAAAGTATGATCCAAAAAATCCTGAATGGGAAGATCGTGACAAGCTAATTTTATCGAAAGGTCATGCATCTCCCGGTCTGTTTTCAAACATGGCAGTAGCTGGATATTTTGAAGAATCTCAATTAGACACTTTACGACAATTTGGAAGTAAACTCCAAGGTCACCCTGATCTAAAATGTCCTGGTGTTGAATTTTGTGGAGGTTCTTTAGGAATTGGATTATCTTATTCCATTGGAAATGCATTAGCTGCAAAACTTGATCAAAAAGATACACACATCTTCACTGTTATGGGTGATGGTGAAAGTGATGAAGGTCAAGTTTGGGAAGCTGCAATGACTGCTGCAAAATATAACGTTGATAATCTTACATTAATTCTAGATAGAAATTTCATACAGCAGGATTCTTACACTGAAAAAATCATGCCACTTGATGAATGTCTTGAAGATAATGAACTATCTGAAATGTGGAAAGATGCTAGTAGATGGAAAACTGGTGATAAATGGCGTTCCTTTGGATGGAATGTAATTGAAGTTGATGGTCATAGAATTGAACAAGTATCTGATGCAATTACTAGAGCAAAATCTGTTAAAGGTATGCCATCAATTATCATAGCTAGAACAATCAAAGGAAAAGCAGTTGAACACATGGAAGATAATCCACAATGGCATGGTAAGGCACCTACTCCTGCACTTGTTCCTGTAATTAATCAAGAATTAGATTCACAATTTATGATTGCACCTTCTATAATAGCAGGTGATATGACAAATCTGGAAAATGAAGTAAAACGTTGTGATGATGGACGAGCTGATTACATACATCTGGACGTTATGGATGGTCAATTTGTTCCAACTTCTACTTTTGATTATACAAAAATTAAGGAATTAAGACCTCTAACTGTAATTCCATTTGATACACATCTAATGATTAATGAGCCTGTAAAACAAATTCAAAATTATATTGATGCTGGAAGTGATATTGTAACTGTTCATGCAGAGGTATGTGATGAATCAAGTTTTGGTGAAATTCATGATTTATTAAAATCAAACAAAGTCAGTGTTGGTTTGGCAATAAATCCTGATACTTCTATGCCTGATTGGAGTAAAAAATTCATTTCCACACTTGACCAAATTATAGTAATGTCTGTCGTACCTGGAAAATCAGGCCAAAAATATATTGAAAACACACATGAAAAAACAAAAAATCTAATGATACATCTAAAAGAAAATGGTTTTACTGGTTATGTAGAATCTGATGGAGGGGTCACTCTAGATAATATCGGTGAATGTTTTACAGATGGAGCGCGTGCATTTGTTGGGGGTAGTGCAATAATTGGTCAAACTGATGTTAGATTGGTAATACGTGAATTTCGAAATCGAGTATTAAGAACTAGACGTAAATTATTGATTCAAAAAGCAAATGAACTTGGTGGGACTGAATTAGTGAATAAATGGATTGATTTGCATGTTATAGGTAAGAAAAAAGATGAATTACAGCACATAGCAATGGAGCTTGGATATCAATGAGTACTGAATTTGGTGACATGAGAACTGCATATGGAAATGCATTGATTGAATTGGGTGAACAAGACAAAAACATTGTTGTCTTAGGTGCTGATACGACTGATTCACTAAAAACATCTGGCTTTGGAAAAATTTTCCCTGATAGATTCTTTAATGTTGGTATAGCTGAAGCGAATTTGGTATCTGTTGCTGCAGGATTAGCTTATGCTGGAAAAACATCATTTGCAAGTACATATGCAATATTTTTACCTGGAAGATGTGTTGACCAAATACGAAATTCAATTGCATACCCATCCAGAGAAGAAAAAAAAGGCTTGAATGTTAAACTTGTAACATCACATGGTGGACTATCTGTTGGACCTGATGGTGGTTCTCATCAAACAATTGAAGATATTGCAATCATGCGTGTTATGCCAAACATGAGAGTTTTAATTCCTGCTGATGCTATCGCTGTATCGAAATTAACAAAAAATATTTCACAAATTTATGGTCCATTTTATATGAGAATGGCAAGATCCAAAGTTCCTACTGTCCATTCTGTTTCTCAAGAATTTGAAATTGGAAAAGGTATTACATTAAGAGATGGAAATGACTGCACTATAGCTGCTACTGGAATAACAGTAAAAATGGCTCTTGATGCTGCAGATAAACTTCAGCAAGATGGAATTTCATGTAGAGTAATTGATTGTTTTACAATAAAGCCAATCGACAAAGATATCTTAGAAAAAGCTGCACGTGAGACTGGTGGAATTGTTACTTGTGAAGAACATAATATTATGGGTGGATTTGGTTCTGCCGTATCTGAGGTAATCTCTGAAGTATATCCTGTTCCTGTACGTAGAATTGGTGCACAAGATATGTTTGGTGAATCTGCTCGTGATGCTGAAATTCCACAATTATTAGAAAAACATGGCATCACATCAATTAATATAGAAAAAACTGTCAAGGATATCCGTAGTAAACAATGAAAATTTTCCTTGATACCGCAAACCTTGATGATATTCGAAAGTATAATGATATGGGTTTGTTAGATGGAATTACAACAAATCCATCATTACTTGCAAAAGAAGGTGGTGATCCACATGCAGCAATGGAGGAAATTACTAGAATAATCAAGGGTGATGTAAGTTTAGAAGTTGTAAGTACAGATTACGATGGAATGATGAACGAAGGAAAAAAACTTCGAGAGTATGGTGATCATGTTGTTGTTAAATGTCCAATGACCGGAGATGGCCTAAAAGCTTGTAAGAGTTTTTCAGAGCAAGGAATTCCTGTGAATGTTACACTTGTATTTTCTGCAAATCAAGCACTTCTTGCAGCAAAAGCAGGAGCAAAATATGTTAGTCCATTCATTGGAAGATTGGATGATATTGGTCATACTGGTATGGATTTAATCAGAGAAATTAAACAAGTTTTCTCAAATTATGATTTCAAAACACAAATTCTAGTTGCTAGTGTAAGACATCCGCAACATGTTGTAGATGCAGCAAAAATAGGTGCTGATGTTGTTACTTTACCTGCTGGAGTATTGGCAAAAATGCTTGGCCACTCTTTAACTGATAAAGGTCTCAAAGCATTTTTAGCTGACTGGGAGAAATTACAGTCTGAGCTATCAAATAAAGCATAATATCTTTGATAACACTTGACTGGTCTTTTTAATAATCCTCGACGTCATCTGAGAACTCTTATCAAACAAGCAAGAAAAGAAAAGGATCCTGTTGAAAGAGAAAAAAAATATGCTGAAGCATTAGAATATGGTCATGGAATTGAAAAAAAACTTGAACATGATCCTGATATTGCATTCATTATTGGAACTATTTATTACATCAAAGGTGATTCTGAAAAAACATTAGAATACATGAATAAAACTTTAGAAATTGGTATATTTGATCTTGATGCTTTAGCAATTAAAGCAAGTGTGTATCTAAATCTAAAAAATAAAGATAAAGTGATTGAATGTTGCAATAAAATTAAAGAATTAGATCCAAAAAATAAATCTCTAATTGAAATTGAAGATGAATTAAAGAAAATTTAAAAATAGTAAATAGAATTGGAAAATCTACGCGTCGTAGATCATTAATTCTTTTTCTTCTAATGTAGAATGTAGGTTATGTACAGATCTATACACATCTGCCTCTTTTTTGGCTCCTGTGCATACAAGCTTGCCTGATGCAAACAAAAGAATTACTGTTTTTGGATCAAGCATTCTGTGAATCAAACCTGGAAATTGTTCAGGTTCATACATACTTCTTGGTAATTTTCTTGCCGCTTGTTCTAAATGGATTTTACCACCTAGATTGATTGCTGCAACAATATTTTGTACTGTAATGACAGCATCTTTCTTAATTTTGATACCTCCTTTACGTAATTGTTTTACAACTGTCTGAACAGCTTTTACTGCCATCTCTTCAGATTTTGCGCCGGTACATACCATTTTACCTGTTCTAAAGATTAGTGTAGCAGTTCTTGGACTTTCCAATCGGAATACTAATCCTGGAAATTGGTCTGGGTGGTACTCTGTATCAGGAAATTTTTTGGTAATATCATTAAGATCTACTTTCTGATCAACTGATGCTGAAGCAACCACGTTTTCTACACTAACTATTGGTTTTGTCTGTGGCATTTCTACTCTTTTAAATACTCCCTTTATATATACATGGGTTTGATTTTAATGAAATATTACAATTAATGACGGTTAATCCACATATACCGATGTTCTTCTTCAAAAATATCTAACTTAACATCATTATTTTTTATTTCATCTGGACTAAACTCAAAAAAATTTAGTTTTCCCAAATATGGAATAGGCACTAGCAGTTTTTTTGGTTTTTCTAAAATAAACCCGTATTTGTTTTTTGTATTGTCTGATATTGAATAATGTTTTTTCTTGTCAGTTTTGAGTTCTTTATCAGAGTCATATTTCTTTACATCAACTAAATTGGCTTTTCCTATTATCGCACCTGTTGTAATTGTCGATGGTGATATTTTCATTCGATTACACTCTTCTATGAGAATATTTTTTGCAGCATGAACTAAAAACTCACCTCGAAATTTTGTATTCCATTTTCTCAATTCAATTGTTTTTTTACCTTGTACAATTAATTCAGCAAATGGCTGACAAACTGAAAGACACTTCATAAACTTGTATTATTTAGAGACTGTTAATAAATATCAAAATTGTGATGTTTGCTCAATTATTGTTGATAGATCTTTAGTTTGGCTTTCAGGTAGGCCGGTAATTCCTCCAGTTAGACTATCTGTTTGAATACCTTTCTCGGCCAAAACATTAGCTGCCATCAATGATGTTCTTCCTGCCATACATACCATCAATGATTTTCCATTTGATTCTTGTAATGCCTTACCAATTTCATCTGGAATTTGTTGTCCAGATAGTAATTCTTGTGCAGTTCTAGCATTTGGTATTATGATTTTACTCTTGTCAATTCCAAGTGATTTTGCAAGTAATTCAATTCCTTCTTCACGTGGAGTATATTGAGTATGAATCCAAATTACCTTGTCGTAATCATTTGCATTTGATACAACATCTTGTTGTGAAACTTGAGTTGGCGTTATACTATTTCCAATTTTTTCAAAATTCTTTCTATATTTTTCAATTCCATCACAAACCATAACAACAAAATTTCCACCATTTTTGTATATCATTTGCAATGTCGCATAAAGTTCAAGTGCGCTACTTTCGCCCATATCATGTCCTTTATCTACAAAGAATTTCAGTAGCGGTTTTGCTTGTTCAAAATCTACTTGATGCTTACCTGCATATTTTTCTGGGTTGTAATATTTGAGACCATCTGCATTTCCTATTGTTCTTATTCCTGCAACATCTTGTTGATCTGGAGGAAATATGACATGAACTCCTTTTTTGTTATATTTCTCATCAAAATATTTACTAAGACCTCCAGATGTTCCACCAGTTCCAAATGTACAAACAATGTTGTAGTTTTCTAATGATTCTCCATTCTCATGTAATTGTTGATCAATTTCAACACCTGTGACTGTTCTATGTGCGTCAACATTCAAATCATTATCATATTGTTCAGGACAGAATAAATTGTAAATTTTTGCAAGAAACTTTGCTAAATTAATTATATCTTTTTTAGCTAAAAGTGTTTCAATATCTGAAATATTATTATCAAAAGTTTCAGATTCAAAGCCAAGATCAATCATTTGTGAACGAATGTTTGCAGCAGTAGCTTTTGCAACCAATGCATCTTGTTTATCTTCCATTCCTGGTGCAGGACAAATATCCATATCAAGATCCATGATTCGAATATTTCCGTTTCTTAATTCTTTGAAGACACCTTCTTGAAGTTTTCTTGAAACAAGTGCAATTGCAGTTACTCCAATTTTTGACAATAATCCCAGGGCAATTCCAAAGTTTCCCGATGTAGCTTCAATCACCGTTGTTCCTGAATTAATTTTACCTGTAGTTATTGCATCATGAATTATGTTAACAGCTGGTCTTACTTTGATTGAACCTGTAAGTAATGTACAATCAAATTTTCCATAAATTTTAAAATCTTTGTTACTAATGTCTACGTCATATACTGTCTTTGCACATTCTTTAAGATCATTTGTAAGATCTATCAAAGGTGTAGCATTAACAATTTGCACTTTGCCGTCTTTTTCTTCTCGATGTGGAACCTTGGACCATACCTCTTCTTCAAATTTTTTCATTAAGGTATTATCAGACATATGGTTGCATGATTTAGGTTCAATTTAGAACTTTTGTAATTAGCTTAGCGTAATTAGGTAAGCGTAATTAGGTAAGGGTAATTTTAGAGAAGTATTTTAACTCCAGAGAACAATGTATACTATGAAAATATCTGCACCTTTAGTTAAAGCACTAAATAATCAAATCTCGATGGAGGCAAATGCGGCTAATGCATATCTTTCCGCAGCATCATGGTGCGAAGTAACTGGTTACGATGGAGCCGCTAGTTTTTTCCATGATCAAGCAGAAGAAGAACACCAACACATGCTAAAATTTGTAAACTTTGTTAATGGCCAATGTCTTGGAGCAATAATTCCTGGTACAAAACAACCACCAAAAACTTACAAATCATTAGAATCAATATGCAAAACAGCATTATCAAATGAACAAGCTGTAACAAAAGCAATAAACCATATGGTTGATCTAGCACAAAAAGACAAAGATCATAACACATTCACATTCTTACAGTTCTTTGTTAATGAACAGATAGAAGAAGAGCAACAATTTGAAAACATACTACAGAAATTTAATCTGCTAGGTCGCGATAAACTCGCAATATATGAAATTGATAAACTACTTGGAAGTCTTGGAACTTCAGGTAGCGATTCTGAAAATTAATTAGAGTTTTTCCAATCTAATTGTTTTTTATCATACTCTTCTTTTGAATATATTTTTTTTGCAGGAACACCTCCTACAACTGTATTTGGTGGTACATCTTTAGTTACGACTGCACCCATTGCAACTACACTATTTTCTCCAATAGTTACTCCTGCTTTGATTACCGCACGACTACCAATTATCGCATTATCCTTTATTGTGACTCCAATTAATTTTTCACTTGGAGGGAATGGATCATTTGTCAATGACACTGAAGGGCCTATGAAAACATTGTTTCCAATTCTTGACAATGGAGGTAAGTAAACTAGTCCTTCAATCATTGTATTATTTCCAATTTTCACATTATAATCAACATGAGCGAGTGAACCAATTTTCACATTATTTCCTATTTCTGTATTATCTCCAACATATGCAAAATGCCATATCTTTACACTATTTCCAATTTTTGCTTTTTCGGAAATAAAATTTTCAACCAATTATATCACAAATGCCAAGGTTTTCCTTGTTTAGTTATTTTTTCTGGAAGTAAATCTTTATTTTTTTTGAGAAATTCTTCTTCTTGTTTCTTGTCTCTTAATTCATCCGGAAGCATTATCGGAATCTCTTCAATTATGAGAAAATATCTTTCACATGATGTACAATAAATTGCTCCTTCTTCTACCTCGTCATTTTTAGATTTAATCGCTAGTAATTCCAAAGGGTGATTTTTGCACATTGGACATGCCAAAATGTCTAACAGTTTATTTTTCATTTTATATCTAGATATATTGGAATCCCTTTTTGACTAGATAAAAGAGCTGCTTCTGCAATTCTTGTTACATTTACTGCATGTTCTGGTTTCACTCTTAACTCATTTTTACTCTCAATTGCATCAAGAAAATTTCTAATCTCTAAAGATAATGGCTCTTCCTTCTGATTAGATGGAGTTTCGGTTCCCTTGTCAGTTTCAATTCGTATTTCCTGTGTTATGAAATCTGAAAAAATTCGTCCATCTGTACATACTGCATTAAAATTTCTCACTCTGGTTGGAGTGATCCAATTTGAAGAGATTGTAGCTATTTTATTATCTTTGAAACCAAGCATTATTGTTGCAAAATCTTCATGTTCATGATTAATTTGACCTGATTTTGCAAACACAACTTGTGGCGTTTCATCAAAAAGCCACATTGCCGTATCTATATCATGTACACTTGTATCATAAATTATTCCAACATCTTTGATATGTAGCGGCATTCGATGTTCTCTATAAAATTCTAATCTAATCAAATCTCCAAATTTCTTTGATTTCAAATAATCTTTGACATGAGCTACCGCAGGATTGAATCTCTCGATATATCCACATGTCAGAATTACTTTGTTCTTTCTAGCCTCTTCTACTAATTTTTCACCATCTTCTGAAAGATATGTCATTGGTTTTTCTACAAAAACATGTTTCTTTTTTTCAATTAATTGTGATGCTAATTCTGAATGAGTTGATGTAGGTGTACAAATAAATGCTGCATCAAACTCTTCATTTTCAAATAATTCATCTGTTGTTTTGTAATAATTAACGTTATATTTTTCTCCAAACTCTTTTGCTCTTTCATAATTCATATCACAAATAGCTGATAACACTCCAAACTCTGATAAAACTCTACAATGATTTTTCCCCCATCCTCCTGTTCCAATTTGAATTACTTTCATTTTTAATACACGTTTGTTAACCATTTAGAAAATTTTTTGTTATTATTCATTACTATCTGGGTGTATGTATCCATAACTTGTTTTGTTATGTTACCAACTTTACCATCTCCAATTTTCTTAGATTCGATCTTTATTACAGGTGTTATTTCTGCGGCTGTTCCAGTCAAAAATACTTCTTCTGCTTTTTTTAGTTCATCTTTTGAAATTTCTTTAATTTTGGTTTTAATTTTCATATTTTTTGTAAACTCTAAAATTGATTTTCTTGTTATTCCGTCTAATGCTGATGATGAAAGTGGTGGTGTAATCAATGTATTATTTTTTACAATAAAGATATTTTCTCCAGGTGCTTCACTCACTTTGTTATTTTTATCTAACAAAATCGCTTCATCAAATTTTCTTTTTTTTGCATCTTGTGTTGCTAGAATTGAATTTAGATAATTACCTCCCATTTTTGCTTGTGTGGGGGTTGAACTGTCATTGAATTTTCTCCATTTTGAAATACACGCTGTAATTCCATTTTTATTAAACAAATCGCCAAATGGAAAACAAAAAACAACTGCATGTGTTGGTGCTTTTTTTGTTACGTACAGATTAATTCCATATTGTCCAACAAAATAAAATGGTCTGATATAACATGAAGTTTTAATTTTATTTTTTCTACACAGATTAATTATAGCATCTTTGATCTCTTTATTTGAAAATTTTAATGTAATGTCATAAAATTTCCCTGAATTTCTAAACCTCGTAACATGCTCATCTAATCTGAATATGTTTAATTTTTCTCCATTCCAATAGGCTCTAATCCCTTCAAAAATTGATGTGCCATAATGAATTGCATGAGTTGTTACTGGAATCTTTGCATTACTATGTTTTACAAATTTTCCATCAAACCAAATTAATTCTGATATGGAACTCACAAAAAATTCTAGAATTTTGTATATTTATTTTATAACTAGGTATAACCTTCTCTTGGGAATTTCATACCTAGAACTCTAGTTGTATTATCTTCTGATGAGGCAAATTTTTCAACAATATTCCAATTTTTATTAATAATTTCTACAACTGGCTCTGGAACTTGTTTTTCCCACTCTGTCTTTCCTCCTAAAACTGACTCGTACATTTCATTTTTTACAGATGTTGCAGAAAGTTCTTTTCTTTGACCCACTTTTGGTTTTAATCTGTATAATCTCAACATTATTCCCTCTGCTTTATCACCTGTGTATGTATAGTAGTCTCCTTCAATTTCATTGAGAATTTCTTTTCTTAATCTCCACGAACCTTTAGAAACAATTGGAGGAAAATATTTCTTAAATGGTGCATGAAATGTATAGTTCGATGAAACTGTTATTGAATCTCCAAAAACTGATTCTAACATTTGTTTTCTAAGTTCAAAGCTAAATGGAAAGCTTTTACTGTTAATTTCTTTTTCCTTATTTAGAAATCTAACTGGCATGACTACTACCTTATCGGTTTTTGATAAATCTCTGATAATTTCTGCATGCGCATTTGTAACTGGATTCAAATGTGCCAAGTAAATTGCAATTGTCATAATAATTTACTGTTTATCCTGTATTTTAATAACTGAGTTGTTCTGCCGATCTTTTCTTTATCCGTAAGATTCGAATTTGACTTCATAACTACCATCTTCACGTTTATGTCTCTCTGTTACAAATTCTTTATTTCCAAGATAGTCTAATGTTCCATCAATTGTTCCTTGCCATCCACAGATGTAAAACATAGTATTGTCTTTTGTAATTTTCTCACCAACTAATTCTTCTAATGGTGATTTTTCTCCAGATTTTGTTCTTAGGAATTGTTCTACTCTTCCTGTTTGGCCGGTCCATGCACGATTAAACCATTCTTGTGGTCTACTAATTGCTGCTCTATATTTGAAATTCCACTTATCTGCACCTCTATCCAAACTTTCATTTTCTAAATCTGTTAGCAACTGTTTGTAACTTAATTCATCCACATAACTGGCTCCATGTAAAACAACAAGTTCACGTTTATCTCCAACGTCATGAAGATGTTGAGCAAAACTAACAAATGGTGCTAAGCCTGTTCCACCTCCGATACATACAATTCTTCTAGTATCTGGATCACCATTTGGCAATTCATCATTAATTGTTAGATGACCTAATGGTTTAATCCAACTTACATCTGAACCTTCTTTAGCATTAAATAATTCAGTTGTTAATCTTCCTGGAAATGGTTTTCTTACCCATCTAATTACAAACTCAAAAAATTTTTTATTTTCTGGATGTGATGCGATTGAATATGCACGTCTTACAATTTTATTATTTTCTCCTGGTACTGGCATTCCAAGTGTTAAAAATTGACCCGCTTTGTAATCTGGAATAATCCCATCTTCTGGCACAAGACGGAATATCCCAAGATCTTCTTTTAATAATTGTGTATAAGTTAATTTTGCTTTATTATCTTGAACCATTTCTTAAAAATACAAATTTATGTTTAAATATCTTCTGTTAGATTAGCCTAACTCAAATTAAGTTAAATGTTGGTGATTTTTTAAGAAAACGAATCATTTAGGTTCATGGGCCGATAGTTCAGCCTGGTAGAATACGCGCATGGCATGCGTGGGGTCAAGGGTTCAAATCCCTTTCGGTCCACCATTTAATTAAAAAATTTTAAAATCTTTTCAAATTCTGATTCGCCTAGTTTATGCAACTCTTCTATTTCTTTATCTGAAATCTTCTCATCAATTCTTGCTAATGCATATGCTGCACTCTTTACGACCTCTAAATTTGAATCAAAAATACCTTGATGCAGTTCCTTAGCTGATTCTTTTACTTCTAAATGTCCTAATGCCCCATATGCACAGGTTCTAACTAAACCACTTGGGTCATTAGTTAATTCTCTAATATCTTTAATTGCATTTTTTTCATCTCTGTTTGCTAAAACTAAACTTACGTATGCTCGTACATTTTTACTTTCATGTTTTAATCCTAAAACCAAATACTTCAAAATATCATTTTGATTAAGAAGTAAAGTACTGAATACTTCTCCTCTAATCTCAATATCATCCTCATCAAATAATTTTATTATTTCTTGAATAATATTTGAATCGTTATTTTGAGTTAAACTCGATACGACACTTTCCCTTGAATTATCATTTTTGAGTGATCTTAAAATTTCCTCTCTATTCATCCTGTCTTGATTTAAATTATCCTCGTAATATTTTACACGCATGTCAACCGAACAACGAGACACTGTATTCATAGGTAAGAAACCAATTATGGCTTACGTCACTTCTACGTTAATCCAATTGGCCAACTTGCCTTCTGTCAGCATCAAAGCTCGAGGAATGAGTATCGGTAGAGCCGTAGATGTTGCACAAATAATTTCAAGAAAGACCGAGAACTCCGGATATAGTATTGGAAATATATCCATAGGCTCTGAAAGTTTAGAGTCACAAGACGGTAAGACAAGAAATGTTTCCACAATAGAAATTGAAGTAAAGAGAACTACTCAATAATCTCTTTACTAGTTTTTTCTTTTTTATTTTGAATATTTATTCTCTAATTTTCTAAACTTTGATAATTCAACAATATCGTTAAACTGATCAAAATTAACCAAATCTTTTTTGAGCCTTGTAGTGGTACCTTTATCTTTTAATTCCTTTAGTATTTTCATTGTTGCAAATGTATTTGCATACAATATGGATAATGGATATAGTATTAGTTGATATCCCATCTTATGCAATGTCGTTGTTGAACTAATTGGAGTTGCTCCTCCTTCAATCATATTTGCAACTAATGGAGCGTTTATTGATTTACCAATTTTTTTCATTTCTTCTATTGATTTTGGGGCTTCAACAAAAATCAAATCGGCTCCAATTTTTTTGTAATATTTTCCTCTCTCGATTGCATCGTCTAATCCTTCTGTGGCTCTGGCATCTGTTCTAGCTACTATGATGAAATCTTTATCCTCTTTTGCATCTACTGCGGCTGCTAATTTTTCCCCATATTCTTCTTTTTGAACTACCTCCTTTCCTTTCATATGTCCACATCTTTTTGGCCATTTTTGATCCTCAAGAAATATGCCTGATACTCCTGCAACTTGTAAATCCTGAAGTAATTTTTTTACAGTTAATGCGTTACCATACCCTGTATCCACGTCTACAATTAACGGCACTGATATTGCATTTGCTATACGTCTTGCATTATCTGTTGTTTCAGATAATCCAATAAATCCATAATCTGGCATTCCTAACAATGTGGCAGATGTACCATAACCCGTTTGAAACATTGCTTCAAATCCTACTTTTTGAGCAATCTTTGCTCCTATTGCATCATAAACTCCTGGAACTACCAATGGTTTTGATTTATCATTAATTAGTTTACGAAGTTTTTTCATAAAATCTATCTAATCCTGTTTTATTTATGATTAGTCTACAGGTGTCTATTTTTTAGAATCCATTTCTTTGATTTTTTCTAACTCATCTTGGAGAAATTTCTTATATTTTTCAATTTCATGATTTGTCATATTACTGGCATTTGAACTCAATAAATTACCTAGTATAGTTACCCTCTCTAGCATATCCATTCCCATAAATTTTCCCATATCCATCAGTCTCATCATTGTGCTCATCTGTTGCTGCATATTCATTTTCCAATTCTCCAGATCCATTAGTATCGTTTTTCCATTATCTGTAATCTGATACTTTCCATTTTTGCTTTCTTCAATCAGACCTTCATCTAGTAATCTGCCAAGCAGTGGGTAAATTAGTCCTGGTGATGGTTTCCAGTTTCCAGCACTAGCTTCAACTGCAGAATCAATAATCTCTTTTCCTGTATGTGGATTTTCCATCAATTGTTGCAAAATGTAATATCTAGAGAATCCTCTTGGAACCATGCTTCCAACTCGCTGTGTCCATTCCTTAAACATCACTAGCGATATCACTAGCGATATATATTAATGATTCGATCCATCATATTTTGTTATAATACATAAGTAACCTCTTCTGATTTTATTCATTAATGACGGATTCAATTGAATTTGATCTAATAATTGCAGGTTCTGGTTTGGCAGGATTACGTGCTGCCATTGAGGCCGCAAAGAAGAATCAAAAAATCAAGATTGGTGTTATTGCAAAAACACAGGTAATGCGTTCCCACTCAGTATCTGCAGAAGGCGGAACTGCTGCTGTAATCCAAGAAGAAAAAGGTGATACAATAGAATCTCACATTTATGATACTGTAAAAGGTAGTGATTTTTTAGCAGACCAAGATACCGCTGAGAAATTATGTCATATGATGCCAAATGAAATTTTTCAACTGGAACATTGGGGGATGCCTTGGTCCAGACAAGAAAATGGAAAAATTGATCAACGTAATTTCGGTGGATATAGTTTCCCACGTGCTACTTATGCTATTGACAAAGTTGGATTTTTTGAAATGCAAACTCTATATGATACTTGTCAAAAATTTGATAACATTGAATTTCTAAATGAATGGTACATCACATCAATAGTTCATGATGGAAAACAATTTTGTGGAATAACTGCAATAGAAACATCATCTGGATCATTTTACACAATTAAAGGAAAAGCACTCATAATTGCAACTGGTGGTGCTGGAAGAATTTTTAGTTATTCTACATATGCATTATCTTCAACACCTGATGGTTTGGATATGGCTTATCGTGCAGGAATGGGATTGAAAGATATGGAGTTTGTACAATTCCATCCTACTGGAATCTTACCCTCTGGAATTTTAATTACTGAAGGTGCACGAGGTGAAGGTGGTTACTTGCTAAACAAAAATGGAGATAGATTTATGAAAAATTATGCAGCTGGAAAAATGGAATTGGCTCCACGTGATATTGTTTCACGTTCTATTATGACTGAGATTAATGAAGGTCGTGGATTCAAACATGAAACTGGAGAAGATTGTATGAAATTAGATTTACGACATTTAGGTGATGAAAAAATTAAGGCTAAACTAGGTGGTATTAGAGAAATTTCAATTAAATTCTCAGGAATTGATCCTGCCGATGAACCAATTGACATCAGACCTGTTTGCCATTACATGATGGGTGGAATTCATACAAATATTGATGGTGCAGCTGAACTTCAAGGAGTTTGGGCTGCAGGAGAAGCTGCATGTAACAGCGTTCATGGTGCAAATCGTCTTGGTGCAAACTCTACTTCTGAATGTATTGTTTGGGGAAAAATCACAGGTTCATTAGCTGTTGATTATATTGAAAAAGAACATACATCTGCACAATTCCCTACTCATCTAGTAGCTGCTGAAGAAACTCGAATTTTTGATGGAATATTCCGTGGACGTGGGGATGTAAATCCATATGAAGTAAAACAAGAAGTTGCAGAAATTCTCAATGCAAAAGCATACGTCTATAGAAATCATAATGATTTGGCCGAAGGTCTCAAAAGGGTGCGCGAACTTAAACAAAAAACCTGGAAACATGTTGATGATTCTGCTAAAGAGTATAACACTAATTTCCAAAATGTAATGGAGTTAGATTCTATGTTCCGTGTTGCTGAAGTAGTGCTAGTAGGTGCTATAAACAGAAAAGAATCTCGTGGAGCTCATGCTAGAACTGATTTTCCAACACGTGATGATGCAAATTTCCTTCATCACACACTGGCTTATTATGATCCAAGTGAACCAGTTATGAAAAAGCACCCAGTTACTATAACTAAATACAAACCTGTGGAGAGAAAATACTGATGGAACGAGAAACTGGTGCAAGAGAAGGATTGAAGGGATGGCTGCATCCTGGTAAAATTGGAAAATTTGGTATCGAGCGATTAGCATGGCTTTTGATGCGATTAACAGGTCTTGGTCTCTTGGCATATTTCATTGGTCATATTTACGAAACAAGTCACATCTTAGATGGAAAAGCAGTATGGGACAAGTCATTAGAAATGACTCAGACAACTGAAGGTCACTTATTCTTAGCGTTAGTAATTGGAATGTGTGTTTTTCACACTGGAAATGGAATTAGATTAATGATTGCACAAATGGGGTATGGTATTGGAAAAGCAGAAAGACCTGATTATCCATACAAACCTCAATCAATCAACATGAAAGGTAAAGCATGTATTTATGCGACATTGGGTATGGCAGCTCTTGCAATGTGGTATGGAATGGCGGTGATGTTCGCATGATGGTATTAAGAGAAAGCATCATAATGAAAATACACTATGGCACTGCCATAGGTGCACTGTTCTTAACAGTCATACACATAATGATGAGACTAACTCAAGACTTTCACGAATCATTAGCATATGAAAATGTAATTGCAAATTATGAAAGTGTTGGTTATGCGCTATTACTTGAATTATTATTAATTTTGATATCTGTTCATGGATTTAACGGCTTGAGAGTAATTCTATTTGAAATGAATCAAGGTCCAACATATGAAAAAGTTGTAACAGTTGGATGTCTTGCAGGAATGGCGGCACTAATTGGATATGGTTCACGAACTATAATTATGACAAGTATGGGGATGACATAATGGCAACAATTCATCCTAAACTATCCGATGAACTATCTCAAACAGTAGTCTCTTCTACAAAGTCTGTAAAAATAAAAATTAAACGAAGTAATCCGAATGTAAATTCTGAACAAAAATTTGATGACTTTGTTGTACCAATTGAAAAATGGACAACTGTTCTAGATGTATTACTAGATGTCAAATCACATCTTGATCATTCTGTTGGAGTTCGTTATTCGTGTAGACAAGCATCATGTGGTTCTTGTGGAATGAAAATTAATGGCAAACCTGGTTTGGCATGTTTCACAAAAATATCTGAATTAGATTCTGATACTGTAACTGTAGAACCAATGGATAATTATCCTGTAGTTCGAGATTTGGCCGTCAACATGGATCGAATGATAAACAATCACAAAAAAGTAATGCCATATGTCATTAGAGAAGATTCTGAAATTGATGCTGAAAGCGGTATAAGAGAATTCTTACAAAGTCCTGAAAATGTTGATAAATATATTCAATTTTCAAGTTGTATCAAATGTGGTTTATGCAATTCTGCATGTCCAACTATGGCTATGGATAAATCATTTGTAGGTCCTCAAGCATTAGCACAGGCTTACAGATACATTGCTGATGACCGAGACAAAGGCAAAAACAAACGACTCAAAATTATAGATGAATCTCATGGAATTTGGAGATGTCATTTTGCTGGCTCATGTAGTCAGGTTTGTCCAAAAGGAGTTGATCCTGCAATGGGAATTCAGCTTTTGAGAGGATATCTTTTAGGAATTAGAGATTAATCTTTCTTTTCTTCTGGCTTTTTGTGAGGATTTGGACTGTTATTTACTTGATTGTTAATCTGTTCAGCCATAAAGTGGTTTGAGACATTTACCTTTACATCATCAATTCCGTGTATGCTCAATAAATTATCATGAATATCTTGACAAATTTTAAATCCAAAAACTGCTGGACAAAATGGACTTGTTAGATGTAAATCAACTTTGACATTCGCATCACTGATGTCTACTTCATCAATTAATTCTAATTCTGTAATTGTTGTGTTTATTTCAGGATCTACAATTTGTGATAATTCATCAAAAATTTTCACTCGTAGCTGTTTCACATCTTGTGTCATTGAATTGAATCCGTAGTTGCTATATATAGCGATTTTGAATCCATGTTGATGTATCGTTCTCGATTAGGAAAAGATCTTGATGATATTACACTAAGCTATGTCTCATCTATAAAAGACGATTCTGATATTGCATTTTATGACATTATTGGAAGTGAAGCACATGTCATCATGTTATATGAAAATAAACTCTTGTCAAAAATTGAAGTAAAAAAAATCTTAACTGCATTAGAAGAACTAAAGGGTGGAAACATCTCTCAGCCTGATTTTGAACCTGAAGATATTCATGAATTGATAGAATCATTAGTCATCAAAAAAACCGGAATCGAAAATGGTGGAAAAATGCACACTGCTCGCTCACGAAATGATCAGGTGGCACTTGACATTCGACTAAAAATCCGTGATGACATTAACATACTATTACAATGCTTGATTGAAACAATCTCCACTTTACTAAAAACAGCACAAGAAAATACCAAAACAATAATGCCACTTTATACACATCTTCAACAAGCTCAAGTTGGAGTTTTCTCACATTACTTGTTGTCATACGCCGATTCACTATTCCGTGATTTAGATAGATTCATGTCATTGTATCTACGAGTTAATCAAAGTCCGTTAGGTGCAGGTCCTGTAGGGGGAACTAGTCTTCCTATTGATAGAGACAGTACTGCAAAAATGCTTGGATTTGCATCTCTTGTAGAAAATTCAATTGATGCAACAAGTACGCGTGACTTTGTAGCAGAATATGTTGCAAACTCTGCAATCATGATGACAAATCTAAGTAGATTATCTGAAGACTTTATCATTTGGTCTTCAGCTGAATTTTCATTCATAGAACTTTCTGATGATTTTACATCCCCATCAAGTGTAATGCCACAAAAGAAAAATCCTGATATCTTAGAACTTACACGAGGAAAAACATCTCAGGTTATAGGATATTTGACATCTATCTTAACCACCACTAAAGGTTTACCTTCTGGTTATAGTAGAGATTTACAACAAATAAAATCTTCAATCTGGTCAACATCAAAAACATCAATCACTGCATTAATTATTATAAAATCAATGTTGTCTGATCTTACAGTTAATCAAGAAAAAATGAAAAAGGCAACAGAAGAAGGATTTCTAGTTGCTTTAGATTTGGCAGAAAATTTAGTTATTGAAAAAATACCTTTTCGTTCTGCACACAACATTGTCGGCAATCTTGTTCAATTATCACATAATTCAAAAAAATTACTCTCTGATCTGGAATTAGATGAAATTGAATCTCTTCAAATTAAGGAGATTAAAACAAGAAAACTTTTTGAGTTAATTCAAAAAACCACCGTCTCATCATCTCTTAAGCAACGAACATCAAAAGGATCTTCTGGAACCTCAGAACAAACACGAATGATTGGACAAAGAAACAGAAAACTTGTAACTCTAAAAAATTCTATTAAGACTCAAAATGATAATGTGAAAAAATCATTAACATTATTAGAAAAACGAGTTAAAACACTTACAAAATAGATGCGGGTCTAGTGGGATTCGAACCCACGACAGCCGCCTTAAAAGGGCGGTGCGCTACCTGGCTGCGCTATAGACCCATGCGAGTTTTTCCATTATTGTACAATTTAGTCTTTTACCAGTATGAAATTAAAAATGGAAACTTTAAAACCAGCAGTTCTTTTTCTTGTAAATATTGCCCTTGTAGTATAGCCCGGTCTAGAATTCGGCCCTGTCACGGCTGAGACGCGGGTTCAAATCCCGCCGAGGGCGCTTTTATTTTTTAAATTAAAATTATCTGATCGCATGGAATTCTACCTCGCTTGTCACAATAATCTTAAAATCCGGGCAATTTCAGTGAAAAATTGATGTCTGACGACAAAAAAGATTCTGAAGTAAAGGATGCTCCAAAAGCCGATGCAGAATCAAAAAAACAAGATGGCCAAAAATCCATCAAAGCATCTAAAGATGCACAAAAAGCAATGAAGGCAGCAGAAGAAGCACAAGCTGCGGCAGAAGCTGCAATTGCAAAAGCAAAAGAATTGAAAGAAGCTGCATCAAAGGCATCAGAAGATGAGTTCAAAGCAATTGCTGAAGAAATTAAAGCAGATGCTCCAAAAGCACCTGATGTAACTAACAAAAGAAAAAATGAAATTATATTTAGAAGAGAGATGGGTGAACCTGAATTTTTCTTAGATAAGGTAGATAGATTTCCAAAACCTATTTTATCTGAAGATGAAAAAGACGACATTACACGTAAAGCTCTCAATTATGAAGATACTACACCTGAATACAATCCTCAAAATATTTTAGACGAACGTTTTGGAGGAACTTCCAATTATGAAACTGGAATAACTGTTCTTGGTGATGAATTACAAGCAAAACTAGATCGTCTTAGAAATGATCCTGAAGCACTGCCTGATGATATTGCACAAGTTGAACAAAATCTTGCATATTTGGATTCACTGCATGAAAATTATTATCTTGGAATGAATGTTTTTAGAACTGCAAAAGGTGGAAGAAAAAATTAAATTAATTTTGGTGATATGATATGAGTGAATTAAAATTTGATGTTTTAAATGCAAGAGTAACTTTCAAAAATGTTCCTCTTCATTCTCTTGCTAGATTTGCATTCAAAGATGTAAATGCTGCAACAGAGGCTTTCAAAAAAATTCCGGGTGTTGAAGAATGTATTATAATTCAAACTTCTAGTAGAGTAGAAATTTTTACTGTTAGTAATCTTGAAACAGATGATTCTACTGATGCAAGAAGACCTGAAGGAAAAGGTTTGGTAATTAATCAAATGAAAGAAACTTGGGAAAAAAATTCTAGCATAGAACAAATTGATATTGATCATTTTGATCAAACCTTGGAAGTCTTCAAAGATGATGATGTTTACCTTCATCTTTTACGATTAGCTTGTGGATTAGATTCTGTAGTTGTTGGAAAACAAGAAGTTTATGATGAAATTACAAAGTCACTAGAACTTGCAAAAAAATCTGGTGCCTCTGGAAAAATTCTTAATAAATTATTTGATAGTGTAATACGACTTGCTAACTCTATCCGAGATTCAACTGAAATTAGTAAAGAAGTTCTATCATTAGGAGATGTTGCATTAAACTTGGTAGAAGAAAAAGTAGGTTTAGATGCCAAAAAGAAGGTATTGCTAATTGGAACAGGTGAGTCTGCGGCCATGGTTGCAAAAACACTAGGACAAAAAGAAATTGCATTTACAGTTACTAGTAAAGACATGGAACGTGCTACTAATTTCTCACAACTATTGTGTGGCACCCCGATGGAATTTGCTGATGTGCTTACCGGATTTGATAAATTTGATATAATCATAGTTGCAACTACTGCTGATTACTTCTTGATTGATCTTGAAAGAATCAAACTTGTTATGAAAGAAAAGAAAAAAGGAACTCTAATTTTAGACATATCTGAGCCAAGAGCTGTAGAAGAAACTATCATGGAGTTGCCTCGAATAAAATTATTATTCCGAGATCAAGTTGCAGAAATTTATGAAGAAAATGCAAAATTAAGAGCTGGAATAGTACCTGCTGTTGAGAAAATCATTGATAAAGAATTACCTGTCTTATCTGCTTCAATGAAAAGAGTTTAATTTTTTACGATTAAGATTGTTGTCTTAAAATTACTTGTGTTAGTGTTTCTACGGAATATTCAATTCCATGCTCTTCATCACTATGTTTTCTATATTCGTCGATCACACTTTCTACATCGCCCTCTACTTCATATTTACATTCAAATCCGTAGTCTCTGCATGTTATTTTTGTCATCTTTCCAATTTTGGCTGAATAATTTTCTAAATATAAGTAATACTGTCAACTTTTGAAGAGAAATACATTTATCCAAATCAAGAAACTTTCCTCACATGGCAGATACAAAAGCAAAGATCATCTATACTGAATTATTAAAAGAAGATCTAGTTGTTATTCGTCTAGTACCGGTAACCGGTATGCCAAAGTACAAAACTGGACAATTTCTAACCATTGGTTTACCAGTACGTGCAGAAAATAAAATTGTTAAACGTGCATACTCAATTGCGTCACATGCTGAAAATAGAGATTATTTTGAATTTGTAATTAGATGGGTAAGAAAACCATTACCTGGTCGTGTAACTACTGAATTATTCTATCTCAGTGTTGGTGATGAAGTATTACTTGGTGATCCAACCGGTGATGACTTGATAATTGAAGATAAATATCGAAATGGAGAACCAGATAACAGAAGAGTTGTTTGTGTGGGTGGTGGAACTGGTCTTGCACCGTTCATTGCATTTGCAAATCATTTTCGTGACACAAATGATAAAAGACAACTTGTAGTTTTACATGGTGCAAGTTATGTTGATGAATTAAGTTACAAACGTCTTCTCACTGACTTTGAAAATGAAAGTAAAGAGAGAGGCACTGACAAATGGAACTTTCTTTACAGAGCTGCAATTAGTAGGCCAAAAGAACAATACAATAGATCATGGAATGGTCAAGTAGGAAGAGTTGAATCATTTTTCAAAGCAAACGCACAAGGTGTTTCTCCGTTAGATGAATTAGTTGGAGAAAAAGTTACTCCTGAGAATACTAGAATTTACATTTGTGGTTATCAAGGAACCATTGATGGAGTAATGGATTATGTTGCTGATAGAGGATTTGTCAATAGAGATAATCCACATGAAGATGGAACTTTTGAAGTCAAATACGAATCATACGGATAAAATTTATTTTTCTCTTGGAAGTATCTCGTCTAAAATTCCCTGATTTGCCGCTGCAATAAAAGAAACTCTTGTATCATAACTCAAATCTGCATCAAGAGGATTTAATTCTGAATCTAAAAGCAAACCTCCTGCTTCTTTCACAATTATGTATCCTGCCGCAATATCTTGAATTCTAATTTTATCTCTTAAATCAATAAAAACATCCATCAAACCTTGTGAAAACATTGCCATTTCTAATGCATTCGCACCAAAATGTCTGGTATGGCTATGATGTTCAAAAACAGGTTGCAATTTTTTCATTATTTCTTGTGATGCACCTGACGTATTGACTCCAACTATTTTGTACAATGGTGTACCTTTGTAAACTGAAATTTGTTTGTCATCTAGAAATGCACCTTTTCCTTGTGATGCAGAATACATTTCACCTGTTGAAAGATTTGTAATCACTCCGTCTATTATAGAACTGAGTCTATTTTCTGTTGCAAATGCTAATGATGAACAGAAAAATGGAACCCCTCTAACCGCATTCGCAGAACCATCAATTGCATCCATGATGACA